>Ga0209181_10002657_pt1 | contig 28865 bp, 31 predicted proteins | sample MAT05_FD_187208 | JGI IMG/M metagenome (GOLD analysis project Ga0209181, IMG submission 187208) | Freshwater microbial communities from Lake Fryxell liftoff mats and glacier meltwater in Antarctica - MAT-05 (SPAdes) (version 2) | ecosystem: Environmental > Aquatic > Freshwater > Ice > Liftoff...
CGCCGCCGACGGCACCACCGTCGCCCACCTCGAATACGACCCCTTCGGCAACCTCCTCCCTAGCACCTGGGGCGCCGAACCCTTCGCCCACCGCTTCAGCACCAAGCCCCAAGACGCGGTGACGGGGTTGTACTATTACGGGTATCGCTGGTACGATGCCGTGAGTGGCCGTTGGCTGAGCAGAGACCCCATCGAGGAGGATGGCGGAGTTAACCGTTACATGTTCGTTGGAAACGATGGCGTCCAACAAGTCGATGTTCTTGGCGAGGTTTCCTTGGATGATCTCATTTCTGGCGGGATAGGCCGCGATTGGAGTCGCCCTTTGCTCGGGCCGTTTGGTGTTCCAGTAGGCCCGTCTGGTGTGAGATTCCAGATACACGTCTACTTCTCCGGAAATTTTATTACCTGTTGCGATAAGGGTAAGAAGCAAAAATACGCGTTGGGGACTGTGGGACTCGAAGCGTATTTGCTCTGGGGGAAGAGTTCGCAGCGAACACCACCAGTCAAGGGGCGAGATCGAAACAAGCCGCATCCTGATGGTGGCAAGCAGAAGGATTATGCGGACAAAGAAATCCCTCCGGACTCGGGTTTCCGGTCGAGGGATTGGCACGTTGATTTCACTGCTCCGGCGACACAGTGTCCGTCACCGGGACTACAGATTGACGGCTCTGGATACATCTTTCTCCGCGGATCAGGCGGCGCATATTTTGGTTTTCAATTCAACATTGGGAAGACCATCACGAAGGGGATGGATTTAACTAAAGGGTGGTCATTCACAGGCAGCGGCGCTCGTAATGTTTACGGACTCACCATGGAGGGCGGCGGTGGTGGCAAGTTCGATTTCACCTACGGCCCGCTTCCATTTTAGCCGCACCATGAAGCTTCTGCGCACGATTATTTACGCCACTTTTGCGGTAAGCCTATTCAGTTTGGCTCTACCTCAGGCCAAGGCCGCAGATGTGCTCTGGTGGGGCAGTTCATTCTGCTTGATGGTCTCAATTGGAGTTTGGGTTTTCAAATCCGTTAAGAACAAGGATTATGCTTCTCAACCCTGCGGTATTCGACAGACCGATCTTACTCTGCCTTGGGTGGAGATTATGCGTAACATCGCGCGATTGAGGCTTCACTACCTTTATCTGCTCAACGTCGCATTGTGTGCTTTCGCGGTCAGTCGTGGGCGGGAGTTTTGGGTCGTTCTCATCGCAGCTTTGTTTCCGGCGGCATTCCTGTTTTTGATCGGCCAGGCGCTAGTATCGAAGCGATCCTTCACAAACTTTGGCGCGATAGAACGAGAACATGACCCGCGTCGATTTCGGGTTAACTTCATCATTCTGATCGTTCTTTATGTTGTGACCTCAGCACTGCCATTCGTTCCGAGCAGCGTCTTGCCGCGTTAGCAAGCCCGGTGTCCCGCCAAAAGGTGTGAAGGAATTTAGCACCGCTCAAAGTGCAAAGTGACGGACAAATAGTAAGAATGCTTTTTTATTCGTTGTCCGGCATTGGGTTGCGAATGCCACCTGAAGCGGTTTCAGAGGGAAAGTTCGTCATTTCGCAACTCGGCTGTCGTGCTCGGCAAGTCGGCGGATGTGCTCGGCAGGCGGGCTGTCACGGGCGGGTTACCGTCGTCGATCCAGTCTTCTGTTCGAGAGGTGCCGTTTGTCACCCTTGGCTGGTCGTCTGGACGGCGGGGACGGCATCGGGAGTCAGGAGTGAAAGGTCGCCCTGCGGTGCGCGGACGATGCGGACGTGGCTGCCGTTCGGTCCCCAGACGGCAGGATCGGTGGGGCCGAAGAGCAGCGTGCACGGCACTCCGACCGCCGCCGCGATGTGCGAGATGCCGGTGTCGTGGCCGAAATATCCCGCGCAGCGTGCGAGGACTGCGGCGAGGGTGGCGAGCGGCAGGTTGCGCGCGACCACGGGCGCGCTTTGCGACAGCGAGCCGGCGAGTGCTTCGAGGGCTGCGGTGTCCGCCTCGCCGCCGATGAGGATGAGGCGGGCTCCGTCTGATGCGATCCGATCCCCGAGGCGCCGCCAGTTTCCGATTGGCCAGTTCTTCCGCGCGCTGCCCGAGCCCGGATGAATCGCGATGAGCGGACTCCCGTCCTGCGCGGGACTATTTTCCACGATCCACACGGCTGCGGCGATCTCGCTGGTGGCGTCTGGAACGAGTCGCGTGCAGTGGCCGTCGAGGAAGATCGCCATGCGTTCCAATCCCCGCGCGAGCTGGGCGCTGGCGTGATCGTGGTCGGTGATTTTTTCGTAAACACCGAGGTAGTTCCGCACACCCGCGCGTTCGAGGTTCGCGGCGAAAATGCCGTCGGGGTCGAACAGCCAGCTCACCACCTGCTGGAAGCCCGCGAAGTATTCGCACAGATCCGGTGCGAGATTTCCCTGTCGCGCGAAGAATCCTGCGAGCGGGCCGTATTCGATGTGGCGGACGGAGTCGGCGTAGGTGCGTCCGGGTTCCGGGCCGCCGTGGAGGGCGAGTTCGGCGATGTGGCGGTAGCCGAGGATCTCGAGATGGCAGTGCGGCAGCGTCTGCCGCAACATGCGGATCGCAGGAAGCGTGAGGACGAAATCGCCGACCGCGCCGCCGCGGATGACGAGGATGCGCGGGCTGCTCACCGATTACTTCCGTTGCTGGAGTTCGATCAATTCACGCTGGGCGGCGGTCTGGTCATCCCCGGCCTTTTGCACTTCGTTCGCGATTTCGTTGAAGCGCTTCAACGACTCGTCCTCCTCGAAGACGATGTTTTCTCCATCCCGCTTCCATTTTCCCCACGAGGCCTCCATCAGGTCGGTCATGGCGATGAGGGATTTCGCAATTGTCTCATCAGTCTTCCGAATCCGGATCTGAATGCGCGAGGTCCGCGTGTAGCCATTCATGAATCCTGCCACGAAGTCATCGGTGGATTTCCCGGTCGCACCGGCCTTCTGGAGCTTCCCGCGGAGATTCGACTCGACCGAGTTGAACGTGGAGAGGAGATCCTGATTCATCCCGAGCATTTCCTTGCCGAATTCCCGGCGGGCTGCGAGGTCGGCCTTGTCCTTCACCGTGCTCATGTCCATCGGGTTGTCGGTTTCGATGCGCTTGATGAGGGCGAGGTAGGGCGTGGCCTTGGCCTGAATCTCTGCCATGACCTCCGCCACCGCTTTCATTGCCTGTCCGTCCTTGCCTCCCTTGGCTGCGAGCCTGTCGATCTCGCCGCGCATCTTGTTCATCGCCTTCGCCGCGGTGTCCGCGGACAACCCGCCTTCCGTGTCGAGTTCACGCTTCATTTCCGTCGCGATGTCGCGGCGGTTGTTGTCGAATTCCTCGATCGCCTTCTTCTTTTCAAGCCGTTGTTCGAGGGCGGTCTTCGTGGCGGCGAAAGCAATGGCCGCGATCCCGGCGATGACGGCAATCTTGATCGCCTTGGAAAGGGCGCTGGGCGAGGCTGGCTGCGGGGATGGGGACGATTCCATGGATTCTGTCGGGACGGTTTACATGAGGTTCGCCGCGACCTCGGCCATTTCGCTGCGCTCGCCTTTGAAGAGATTGATGTGCGCCATCCACGGCTGGCCTTGCAGGCGGTTGCGCGCATAGACGAGGCCGTTCGTGTGGGCGTCCACATACGGATTGTCGATTTGCCCGAGGTCGCCGATGAGGATCATTTTGCTGCCTTTGCCCATGCGGGTGATGAGCGTCTTCGCCTCGTGCGGCGTGAGCTGCTGCGCCTCATCCACGATGAAGACCGCATTCGGAATGCTGCGTCCGCGGATGTGGGTGATGGCCTCGACTTCGAGCCGTCCGCTGGCGAGCAGCGGCTCCCACGGGCGCATGGGTTTTTGCGGGCTGTTGACCTGTGCCGGCGCGTGCTGCTGGGGGTGCTGTTTTTGATCGTCGGCTTTGCGCTGGCTCTGCCGTTTGTTCTCAAAATGCTCCGGTCGCCGCGGCCGCGTGAGCAGGAGTTCGAGCGCATCGAATGCGGGCTGCACCCACGGTTGCATTTTTTCCTCCAGCTTGCCGGGGAGGAAACCGATGTCGCGACCGGTGGGCATGATCACGCGGGTGATGAGCATTTTTTCAAACACGCCCGTCTGCACCTGCTCCAGCGTCGCGCCGACGCTGAGCAGCGTCTTGCCGGTCCCGGCCTTGCCATAGACTGTCACGAGCGTGATGGCCGGATCATAGAGCGCGTCGAGGAGGAATCGCTGGCCGAGATTCAGCGCGGCGAGCGTGCGGCCATTCCGGATCACGATGCGATCGCGGCGCAGCTTGTGCAATTCACCGTCGCCGACGTGGCGGGCCGGGATGGCGTGCGTCGGCTCCTCCTCGTTGCGGAGGAGAAGGTAGTGGTTCGGATGAAAGTCCTTCGCCTCGGGAATGACGATGGACTCCTGGCTCGCATACGCCTGCACGGTGTGTGGCGGCACGTCCATCGTCTCATATTCCTCCTCGCTGCGGCGCATCGTCAGGCGGATGTCCACATCCTCCACGCGGTCGGTGCGGTAATCCTCGGACTCCAGCCCGAGCGCGCGGGCCTTCAGCATCATGTTCAGATCCTTGGTGACGAGGATGACGTGGCCCTTTTCCGCATCGGCGACACCACACGCTGCGGCCAGGATGCGGTTATCCGGCAGGGTGAGGTCGGCAAAGAGATCGCGCAGCGCCTGGAAGCGCGGTGAGTCGCTGACAAGATGCCAGCCGTCGTCGTTGAAACGCGCGGTGGGATTGATGCACACGCGCAGCGTGCCGCCATTCTCCAGCTTCACGCCTGCCTGCATGTCGCTGGGATTCATGAAGCGCTCGCTCAGCCGCCGGTGAACCTCGCGGGCGTTAGCGCCACGCGTGGAGCTTTCGCTCTTGAACCGGTCCAGCTCCTCGAAGACCTCGACGGGGATCCACACGAAGTTGTCCTGAAACTGGAACGGCGATCCCGGGTCGTGGATCAGGACGTTGGTGTCCAGGATGTAGTGTTTGCGGGTGTGGGGTGGCGGCGCGGCTGTCTTCGGTGGCATGGAAAATTTCTGCGCCCGCCTCCGCGAGCGCAAGCGACGGTGAACACGGAAGCCCGCAGGGCGCAAGGCGGGAAAGTGGCTGACACGAGTTTGTCACCTTCTCCAATATGACCGGGGTGGAGCGAAGCCGGGAACTGGGCGCTAAGAATCCCGGCACTGCGTGCTTTGACTTCGACCGAACGCCCAATTACCAACCACGCCCTTTTATGAAACTCCGCGCCATCATCCCGCTCGCCGCACTCACGCTCACCGCCGCCGCCGCAGACTGGCTCCAGTACCGCGGTCCAAATGGCGACGGCTCCACGCCCGAGGCGCTGCCCGCACAGTGGCCTGCCGCGCCGAAGGTGCTGTGGAAGGTGTCCGGTGGGACGGGATTCAGCTCATTCGCCGTGACTGGCGCGTGGTGCTTTTCCATCGAGGGAAAAGGGGCGGATGAAGTGCTCGTCGCGCGCGATGCGTCGACCGGGAAGGACAAGTGGACGGCGAATCTCGGCCCCGCGAAATACGATGGCGGCGGCGACGCCGGGACGAAGGAAAACAAAGGCGGCGACGGGCCGCGCAGCACTCCCACGATCGCGGGCAAGAACGTCATCGCGATGCACAGCGACCTCGTTCTGCATGTGTTCGATGGCGTGACTGGCAAGCCGGTGTGGAAACGCGATCTCGTAAAGGAACACGCAGGCCGCACCATCCGCTGGCAGAATGCCGCGAGCCCGCTTTTCGAAGACGGCGTCCTTTACGTCGGCGGTGGTGGCGCGGGGCAGACCTACCTCGCGCTGGATCCGCAGACCGGCAAAGTCCTCGCGAAATCCGGCGACGCGACCATCACCCACGCGACGCCCATCGCCACGACGATTCTCGGCCAGCGCCAGATCCTCTTTTACATGCAGGACGGCCTCTATTCGCTCGAGCCGAAGACGCTGAAGCAGCTCTGGCATGCCGAATTCAAATACAGCACGAGCACCGCCGCGAGTCCTGTAGTCGCGGGAGACTACGTGTATGCCAGCGCGGGCTACGGCGTCGGCGCGGTGGGATTCAAAATCAGCAGGAGCGGCAGTGAGTGGAAGGCCGAGCAGGTCATGCGCGTGCCGCAGAAGCCGCTCGCGAACCACTGGAGCACGCCCGTTCTTTTCAACGGTCACCTCTACGGCATGTTCCAGTTCAAGGAATACGGCAACGGTCCCGTGAAAGCCGTGAAGCTGCCCGACGGCGACATCAAGTGGGAGAAGGAAGGTTTCGGCCCCGGCAATCTGATCCTCACCGCCGGCGGCAATCTGCTCGCGCTCACCGACGCGGGCGAAATCGTCGGCATCAAGGCCGCGCCCGACGCCTACAAGGAACTCGGTCGCTTCAAGGCGATCGACGGCAAATGCTGGACGACTCCGGTGCTGAGCAATGGCCGCGTCTTTGTCCGCTCAACGAAGGAAGCCGCGTGCATCCAGCTCGGCGCAGCGGTGAAGTAGGGAGCGGCTTCCGGCCAGGCTCACTGCGTGATCAGCCGTTCCGATGAGCGACCGGAAGGATGCGAGCGGGAATCTCCGCCCTGCCAGCCGCCGCCGAGCGCCTTGATGAGCTGGACGATCGTGGCGAGTTGCTCGCCGCTGATTGCCGCGGTGGCGAGCTGCGTGTTCAGCGCGCCGCGTTCGGCGTCGATCACTTCGAGGTAAGTGCTGGTCCCCGCCCTGTAGCGGTCGCGCGCGAATTTTGCGCCGCGCGCGGTGGCGGCTTCGCCGCGGGTTTGCGCAGCGATGCGGTCGGCGAGGGCGCGCAGGGCACCGAGCGCGGTCTCCACGTCGGCTGTCGCGGTGAGGACTGTTTGCTGGTAGCGCGCCACGGCTTCCTGGTGGACGGCGTGTGCCGCGTCCAATCCGTATCGCAAGCGTCCCCCTTCGAAGAGAGGCACGCTCACCGTCGCGCCAAATGACCAGGTGCGGCTCTCCCGGTCAAACAGCGCGTCGCCTTCCCCCGTCAGCAGGCCGATCTGGCCGGCGAGGCGGATCGTCGGGAGAAACTGCGTGCGTGCGACTCCGATCCGCGCGCTGGCCGCGGCGAGCTGACTCTCGGCGGCCGCGACATCCGGGCGGCGGGAGACAAGCTGAGCGGGGATGCCGGGCGGGATCGCCGGGACTTTCACCGTCTGCTTCCATGCGAGATCGGCATCGACCCGGAAGCGGCTCGGGTCGGTCCCCACCAGCACTGCGAGTCCATTCTCCAAAGCGGGACGGCGCTGGGCGAGTCCGGCGATTTCGGCTTCGGCACTTGCGAGTTCCGCCTCGGCGCGGGCCACGTCGAAATCCGTGCCGATGCCTCCGCTCATGCGTTGCTGGGCGAAGTCGAGCGCCTCGCCGCGCAGGCCGATGGTCCCGCGCAGGATGGCGCGTTGCGTGTCGAGCGTGCGCAGTGAAAACCACGTCGCCGCGACTTCCGCCCGCAGCGTGAGGACGAGCGTGTCATGGACCGCCTGGGCGGCATCGGCGTCGGCCCTCGCGGCATCGACGCCCTTGCGGATGCGGCCCCAGACGTCGAGTTCGTAGCCGAAATCCACCGGCAGCGAGAGCGTGTTGATCGTGGCGCTTCTGAGCGTTCCGCTGAAGCCCGCGACCCGTTGCGTGGCGGAATTCCGTGCGCGGCTCGTCGTCTGGCCCAGGCGGATCGTGGGAAAAAATTCCGCTCTCGCGATGCCGGTCGCCGCGCGGGCCTGCTCGACGCGGGCGAGCGCAGCCTGCGTGTCGAAATTCGCCGTCTCCACCTGCGCGATGAGCCGGTCCAGTTGCGGATCGCCGAAGATGCTCCACCAGTCGTCACGCTCCAGCGGGCGCGCGGATGATTCGGCGAGCTTGTACTTCGCCGCAGGCGCGGGCCTGGGCGCGGGTGGCGGCGGCGCAGCGTGGAGTGAGACGGCGAGGAAAGCGGTGGCGAGGAGAGTGCGGTTCATACGATTGCGGGGTTCACGTTTGGCTGGTGTCTCGGTGGCGTGTTGGTTGTGGCACGTTTTCTCCGGCTGAGCACGACGAAGAACACCGGTGTGAGAAATAGGCCGAAGATGGTGACTCCGATCATGCCGGAGAAAACGGCGACGCCCATGGCCTGACGCATCTCGGCACCCGCGCCCTTGCTCGCGACGAGCGGGTACACGCCGGCGATGAAGGCAATGCTCGTCATCAGGATTGGCCGCAGCCGCAGCCGGCATGCTTCGAGCGCAGCTTCGGCGGCATCGAGACCTTCGCGCATTTTCTCGCGGGCAAACTCGACGATGAGGATCGCATTCTTGCACGCGAGCCCGACGAGGACGATGAGGCCGATCTGGGTGAAGACGTTGTTTTCCGTGCCTTTGATCAGCAGGCCGATCATCGCACTGAGCAGCGTCATCGGGACGATGAGGATGATCGCCAGCGGCAGCGTGAGGCTTTCGTACTGCGCGGCGAGCACGAGGAAGACGAGCAGCACGCAGAGGGGGAAAACGTAAATCGCCGTGTTGCCCGCGATGCGGCGCTGGTAGCTCAGCTCGGTCCACTCGGCCTTCATCCCGATGGGCAGCGCCTGTGCGAGCACGCGCTCGACTGCATCCTCGGCCTGGCCGCTGCTGAAGGCCGGCCCTGCCACGCTGTTCAGGTCGGCGGACGGGTAGCCGTTGTAGCGCATCATGCGGTCGGAGCCGGTCGTCTCGCTCACTTTCAGCAGCGCGCCGAGCGGCACCATCTGCCCGGCTGCATTGCGCGTCTTCAGGCGTGCGATGTCGTCGGCGGCGTCGCGAAACTGCGCATCGGCCTGCGCGATCACCTGGTAGGTGCGGCCGAAGCGGTTGAAGTCATTCACGTAGAGCGAGCCGAGGTAGATCTGCAGCGTCTCGAAGATGTTTTGCAACGGCACGTTCATCGACTTGGCCTTCACGCGATCCGGCTCGGCAGTGAGCTGCGGCACGTTCACCTGGAAGGAGGAATACGTGAGCCCCAGTTCGGGCTGCTGGTAGCACATCCCCGTCGCGGCCTGGGCGGCGGCGAAGAGCGCATTCGATCCCGCGCCCGAGCGGTCTTCGATCTGCACTTTGAATCCGCCGCTCACACCGAGGCCATTCACCGCCGGTGGCGGCACGACGAAGATCATCGCTTCCTGAATCTCGCTGAACATGCCGTTCAGCCTGCCGGTGATCGCCGCCGCGCTGGTCTCCGGCGTCCGGCGATCCTCGAAATCGTCCAGGCCGTAGAAGACGATGCCGGCGTTCGGCGCGGCGCTGAAGCCATTGATGCTCAGGCCAGGGAACGCGACGCTGTCCCTCACGCCCTTCACTCCCTTTGCGATGTCGCTCATGCGCCGCATCACGGCATCCGTGCGGTCGAGCGACGCCGCATCCGGCAGTTGCGCGACGGCGATGATGTACTGCTTGTCCTGGATCGGGACGAAGCCTGTCGGGATCTTCGTAAAGGTGAACCCGGTGAAGACGACGAGGCCGGCGTAGAGCAGCAGCGCGATGGCCGAGAAGCGGATGACCCGCCGGACGCCGCCGGTGTACGTGCGCGAGGCCCAGTCGAAGAAGCGGTTGAACGGACGGAAGAACCAGCCGAGCAGCTTGTCCATGGTGCGCGTGACGAGATCCTTTTTCCCGTGGTGCCCGCGCAGGAGCAGCGCCGAGAGGGCAGGGGAGAGCGTGAGCGAATTGAACGCGGAGATGACCGTGCTGATGGCGATGGTGATCGCGAACTGCTTGTAGAACTGCCCCGTCAGTCCGCTGATGAACGCCGTCGGGATGAACACCGCGCAGAGCACGAGCGCCGTCGCGATGATGGGGCCGGTGACTTCGTCCATCGCGCGTTTCGTCGCGTCGAATGGCGTGAGCCCGAGCGCGATGTTCCGCTCCACATTTTCCACCACCACGATCGCGTCGTCCACGACGATGCCGATGGCGAGCACCAGGCCGAAGAGCGAGAGCGCATTGATGCCGAAGCCGAGCGCGCCCATCACCGCAAACGTGCCGACGAGCGACACCGGAACCGCCGCGAGCGGGATGATGCTCGCCCGCCACGTTTGCAGGAAAAGCAGGACGACGATGACGACGAGTCCGATCGCTTCGAACAAGGTGACGATCACCGCGTCGATGCTCTTCCGCACGAAGACCGTCGGGTCATAGACGACCGCGTAGTCGAGCCCCGGAGGAAAGTTCGCCTTCAGTTCCGCCATCGCGTCGCGCACGGCCTGCGAGAGATTCAGGGAATTGCTCCCCGGCTGCTGGAAGATGGGCAGCGCCACGGCGGACTTGTTATTCAGCAGCGAACGCAGCGCGAATTCGCCCGCGCCAAGTTCGATGCGCGCGACTTCCTTCAGCAGGACTTTTTCACCGTTTACGCCCGTCTTGATCACGATGCCGCCGAATTCCTCCTCGGTGATGAGGCGGCCCTTCGCATTGATCTGCAGCTCGAATGGAACCGCGGACTTCAACGGCTGCTGGCCGATCGCACCCGCGGCTACCTGGACATTCTGTTCGCGAATCGCGCCGATCACATCGCTCGCGGTCATCCCGCGCGACGCGATTTTCTCCGGGTCCAGCCATATGCGCATGGCGTAGTCGCCGCTGCCGAATACCTGCACCTGGCCGACCCCGGCGATGCGCGCGAGCACGTCCTTCACCTGCAGCGTGGCGTAGTTCCGCACATACACGTCGTCGTAGCGCCCGTCGGGCGAGAACAGGTGGACGACCATCGTGAGGTCGGGCGAAGACTTGACTGTGGTGACGCCGAGGCGGCGCACTTCCTCGGGCAACTTCGGCAGCGCCTGCGCGACGCGGTTCTGCACCTGCACCTGCGCCTTGTCGATGTCGGTGCCGAGCTTGAACGTGACGGTGAGGGACATCACGCCGTCGCTCGTCGCCTGGGACGCCATGTAGAGCGAGTTCTCGACGCCGTTGATCTGCTGCTCCAGCGGCACGGCCACGGTCTCGCTGATCGTTTTCGGATTTGCGCCGGGATAGATGGCGCGCACGACGATCTGCGGCGGCACGACCTCGGGATATTCGCTGACGGGCAGGCGGAACATCGCGATGAGGCCCACCATGAAGATGAGGACGGACAGCACCGATGCGAAGATCGGACGCTTGATAAAAAAGTGCGCGATATTCATGGCGCTCCCCTACCTGGCTGCAGCTTGCGCGAGGCGCTCAGCCTTCACCGGCATCCCAGGGCGGACACGGGCCTGGCCATTGATGATCACGTCCTCCTCGCCAGTGAGGCCCTCCGTGACGACGCGCATGCCGTCGAGTGATGCACCGAGCTTCACCGGTCGCGGTTGCGCGGTGCCGGCCTTGTCGATGATCAGGACGAATTTCATCGCCTGGTCGCTCCCGATGCAACTCTCCGGCACGAGCAGCGCGGAATACTTTTCGCTGCCCGGCACGCGCAGCCGCGCGAAGAAGCCCGGTGCAAGCTGGCGACCGTCCGGCTCGAAGACGCCGCGCGCGCGGATGGTGCCCGTCGCGGGATCCACCCGGTTGTCCACGAAGTCCACGAACCCCTTGTGCGGCCAGCCGTCCTCGTCGCCGAGGCCCATCTCGCACGGGATGCGCGAGTCCAGCGCGCTGGTGCGCTTGCCCTCGGCGAAGAGCCGCCGGTACTTCAGCGACGATGCCTCGTCCACATCCACGTAGAGATAGAGCGGCGCGATGGAGACGAGCGTGGTGAGTTGTGTCGCGCCCGAGCCGTTCATCCCCGCGGTGACGAGATTGCCCTTGGTCACCATCGCGCGGCTGATTTTCCCGGCGATGGGGGCGCGGACTTCCGTGAATTCGAGGTCGAGTTTCGCCATGTCGAAGGCCGCCTTCGCTGCGCGTGCCGCGGCCTGCGCCTCAATGTACGCCTTGGCCCGCGTGTCGAAATCCTCCTCGGAAACCGCCCGCGTCGCCACCAGTCTCTTCACGCGATCGGTCTCGTTCTTTGTCTGCGCCTCGCGACTCTGCGCGCGCTGGAATTCCGCTTCCGCCCGCTCGGCGGCAGCCCGGTACGGCCGCGGATCGATGGTGAAAAGCAGATCGCCCGTCTTCACATCCTTGCCCTCGGCGAAGTGAATCTCCTCCAGCCATCCGCTCACCCGTGCCCGGATATCGACGAACTCCTTCGCCTCCAGCCGTCCCGTGTATTCGTCCCATTCGATGATCTCCCGCCGCTCCGGCTTCGCGACCGTGACGCCCGGCGGGGGCATCTGCGGCGGCCCGCCGGCGGGCCTTTTGCATCCGGCGGTCAGGAGGACCGCCGCGATGGCGGTGAGCAGGGAAGGTGTATTCATGTGTGAGATTGTGTGAAAATAGACCGAACGGTCTGTGCGCACATCGGTGCCTTAGGAACCGGTCGATAGATACGCCGCGATCGCGTCCCTGGTTGCGCGGAGCGGGCCGGCGCTTTGCTCGACGTGAGATCGCACGATGGAGCCAATCCAAGCCGCTTGCGCGAATGCCGCGAGTGGTTCGGGCTTCCCGTTCTTGCGAATGTCGCCGGTCTTCTGGCCCTCCCTGATGAGTTCCACCCACTTCGCCCGCCAGTCGGAGATCATCTGCTCCACTTCGATTCGCATCGACTCGCTCAAATGGCTCACCTCCGCGGCAAGCTTCACCAGCAGACAGCTCTGGCGGCATTTGTGCTCCATCATCACCGCAATCTGCGCCTCCAGCATGGTGAGCAGCCGGTCGAGCGGCTTCAGGCCGGTGTCGGGATCGAGCATGGTGCCCCAGCGCTCGCGCCCCGCCGCGCTGTAGCGGCGGATGAGTTCCACGCCAAACTCCTCCTTCGAGGAAAAATGGTGATAGAACGAGCCTTTCGGAATGTCGGACGCGGCGAGAATCTCGTTCAATCCGACGGAATGGAAGCTCTTCGCCGAGACCAGAGCTTCGCCGATGGAAAGGAGGCGCTCCTTGGTGTCTGGAGTCATGAACGGCGGAAATAGACCAGTCGGTCTAGATGGGCAAGAATGATTTTTCTCCGCTTCCAAGCGAAGGGCGGGCATCCGCGATTCCTGCGCAGAGGCGCGGCTTGCACGAAGTAGGGGACTCCTGAACACTCGCGACAGCCATGACTCCCCATCTTCAATCCCTCACCCGCCGCACCTTCCTCGGCAATGCCGCGCGCGGCAGCGGCGCGGTCGCGCTCGGTTCGCTGCTGAATCCCGCAGCGCTTTTCGCCGAGCAGGGGAAATGGCGCGGCATTCTGCCGGCGCCGCTCTCGGAGTCGTTTCCGCGCTTGTCCAGAAACCGACGAAGAGTATTCTCCGCCCATGATTCACACCGTCGAAGCCATCGTTGACGAGCGCGGCGAAGTGCGGCTTCTCGAACCGGTCAAACTCGACCGTTGCCATCGTGCTCTCGTCACAATCCTTGAGGACAAACCTTCTGACGCACACGATTCGGCCCTTTTGAGCGAAGCGGCTTTGGCCAAGGACTGGGATCGACCCGAGGAGGACGCCGCATGGTCGCACCTGCAGCAGGCTCAGTAGTCCTCGTTCCGTTCCCTTTTTCGGACTTGTCCCAGTCCAAGCGACGCCCATCGGTCGTGTTGGCCGATGCTGGGCGTGGCGACTGGATTCTCTGTCAGGTCACGAGCAAGTCGTATGCGGACGCTCGCGCTGTGATGCTCACGGACGAAGATTTCGAGCGTGGCAGCCTGCGCCTCACCAGCTTCGCACGCCTCGCGAAACTGTTCACCGCTCACGATGGGAGCCGCCCATGATAAACTCCGCCATGCTTCGCACGCCCCGCGAAACTGTTCACCGCTCACGAGAGTCTCTTTGTGTTGGAAGCAGGAGTTTTGTCTGCCGAGTCGCTGAAGAGAATCACGAATGAAGTCGTCGCTATTGTTCAACCAAACGTTTCCCCACCATGACACCCGATTTCCAAAGCCTCACCCGTCGCACCTTCCTCGGCAACGCCGCCCGCGGCATCGGCGCGGTCGCGCTCGGCTCACTGCTGAATCCCGCAGCGCTTTTCGCCGAGCAGGGGAAATGGCGCGGCATTCTGCCGGCACCGCATTTTCCCGCGAAGGCGAAGCGGGTGATCTGGCTCACGATGGCGGGCGGGCCGTCGCATCTGGAGACTTTTGACCATAAGCCGAAGCTCGCCGCGATGGACGGCAAGCCGATGCCCGAGAGCATCACCGCGGGGCAGCAGCTCGCGCAGCTCCAGGGCAAGCCGCTGAACTGCTTCGGCCCGCAGTGGGAGTTCAAAAAGTTCGGCCAGTGCGGCGCGGAAATCTGCGAGCTGTTCCCGCACATCGGTTCGGTCGCGGACGACATCGCATTCATCCGCTCAATGACGACGGATGCGATCAATCACGATCCCGCACACTGCTTTTTCAACACCGGCTCCAGCATCCCGGGCCGCCCGAGCATGGGTTCGTGGATCAACTACGGGCTCGGCAGCGACGCGGAGGAATTGCCCGGCTTCGTCGTGCTCACCTCGCTCGGCAAGGGCGGGCAGAATCAGCCCATCGCGGCGCGGCAGTGGAGTGCGGGATTTTTGCCGAGCCGCTTCCAAGGCGTCGCGTTGCGGAGCAGAGGCGATCCGGTGCTTTACCTCAGCAATCCGCCCGGCGTCACACGCGAGGCGCAAGGCGACCTTGTCGGCACGGTGAACAAGCTCAACGCGCAGTTCGACAGCGTGGTGGACGATCCGGAAATCGCCACGCGCATCACGCAGTATGAGATGGCGTTCAAGATGCAGGCCAGCGTGCCAGAGCTGATCGACATGAGCCGCGAACCGCAGAGCGTGCTCGACCTCTACGGCGCAAAGCCCGGCGACGGCTCCTTCGCGAGCAACTGCCTCCTCGCGCGCCGCCTCGCTGAGCGCGGCGTGCGTTTTATCCAGCTCTACCACAAGGACTGGGATCACCACGGCGGCGTGAAGGACGGCATCAAGCTCAAGGCCGAGGAAGTGGACCGCGCGTGCATGGCGCTGATCACGGATTTAAAACAGCGCGGGATGTTCGACGACACCATCATCGTCTGGGCCGGCGAATTCGGCCGCACACCGATGTCGCAGGGCGGCAGCGGACGCGACCACCACATCCTCGGCTTCACGACATGGATGGCCGGCGGCGGCATCAAAGGCGGCACGCAATGGGGCGAGACCGACGAATTCGGCTACAAGGCCGTGAAAGACGTCGTCCACGTCCACGACATGCACGCCACGATGCTGCACCAACTCGGCATCGATCACACGAAGCTCATCTACCGGCTGCAGGGCCGCGACTACCGGCTCACGGATGTGTTCGGGAAAGTGGTGAAGGGGATTCTCGCGTAGCGCGTCCGCTAGCGTCTTGCTGATTTTCACTCGGCGCGATTGGAATTCATAAATGGCTCTGTTCTCCCAAGAATTTCGGAAGAGATTCCGGCATTCCGCCGAGGCGTTTGTGCTCCTGATCGTTTTCGCCGTCGCTGCGATTGGACTCACGTATATCGAGGATTGGCTCCATGAAACCCACCGACCGCACTGGCTGGTTTTTGGCGTGCAGTTCCTGTCCATCGCGCTTTTCATCGCCGATGGCGTTGTATTCCTCTCCCTCTTGATCCGAATCGTCCTTCACTCCATCATTGATTTATGGCGACACAAGTAGCTCCTCAATCCGTTGAAGACGCTCGCGAAAGTTTTTGCATCAAGCGCATATGGATGATTGCGATCTGCGCTGCGATAGTCGGGGCCATCCCCGTCGCCATTTTTAAGAATAGTGCGCCTTGGTTGATTGCTGTTCCGATCTGTCTTGGAACCATAATCGCGCTTGTTTTCGAGACGTGGGATTCGATCAAGCCACAGGTCTTCGATTCCGCTTATGGTCGGATCTCCGGACCGGCTTCCGGGATCCCGTCCGGCTTAGAGGGACTGCAAGAGTACCAGAATTTCAGCTTGCAGTTCCAGGGTGCCGGTGAAGCGGAAGGCCAGGGACTGTTTTCATTTTTGCAGTCGCGTCCTCAGCCCACTCGGAAACCTCGCAGAGTTCAATTGGCCAGCGGTGAGGAGATTTCAGTGATTGGAGTAGATCGCTACGTGGAGCTGCTTGTTGACCGCCTGCTCCGGGATTCTGACGCCATCGTTGAACACGCGCTCACAATGGGGGCCACACGATTTGGGGGAAGCGGCAAGTTGTCGAAGGTGATTCTTGAAACCATCCAATCGGACTTTCGCGGCAATTGGCTGACCGTTGTTTCCCGTGATGCAGAACTCGTAATTCGCGAACTCGAGGAAAAACTTAGGACCGGAGGATTCGAGCTCAAGGATGAACCGGCCAAGCCACGACGGCGGACCCAAACGAAAAGCGGCTAGCGCCACCTATTCGCACGCTTCGCGATACCCCGTGCGCGCATCAGTTCCCTGACGCAGCGATTGGGGTATGGCCCCTCGCCCAGAGCCACGGAGCCGATGAGATCCTCCGAGCCGAACTTGTGCTTCGGCTGCCTGGTTTCCTTCGACAAATCCTGCTCGATCAGACCACGCACATACTTGGCGCGATCGAGTCCCAGCCGCGCGGCACGGGCTTCGGCCTTGCTGAGCAGTTCGTGCGGGATGCGGACGGTGAGCACCTGTGTCATACGCCAGTGAATACATTGCGCGTTTTGGATCGTCAACGGCGCGCACTTATGAAGTGGTGAACGGCATTCCGGAGGAGCAGTTTGGCATCTCGACATGCCTCGCGATTCCGGGCACACACGCGGGCATGTCGCCGGACAATTCCCCACGCATTCGCGCCCTGCGGATGTTCATGATGATGGATGCGGTCGTGCTCACCGGGCTGGGCGCGCTGTTCATCGCCACGCCGCGGCGCATCGAGGCGGTGTTCCATTTTCAAAATCTTCCACCGGGCGTGGACTACATCATCGGCCTGTGGGGCTGCGTCTTTGCATCGCTCGGTCTCGGCTACGCGCTGGCGGCGGTGGACCCGCGACGGCACGTGCTGTGGGTGCAGATGGGTATCGCGCGCGGGTTGCTGGAGGTGGTGTTCGGCGCGGCGTGTGTGCTGCGCGGTGTGGTGACTTGGCAGCAGGGCGGGTTCGGAATCTGTGTCGCCGGTTTCGTCGTGGCTGCGTATGCGGTGCTGTATCCGCGGAAGGAGGCGGCGTAATGTTCCTCGATTTCATTCCTGCGCTCGTCCTCATCGGCGCGATGGTCTGGGGCTTCCAGATCGCGGGCCGTCGGGTGGAAAATGTCGGGCTGCAACTGCTCCTCGGCGCGCTGCTCGGCGTGGGAATCCTCATCGGCGTCGTCTGTGTGATTTGCGGCGTCCTCTTCGCCGGCTGCCTCATCATGGGCGCGCCGTCGTTCCATTGAGGTGATGACCGCTCGGATGCCAAAACGCCTTTGGGAGTGGGCGATTTTCTTCTCGCCTGCGGTGACGATTTGGGTGGCGACACTCCTTGGCTGGGTTTACGGGCCACCCATTAGCATTCGTCTGCCGCCGTCTGAGCCACCTGGAGACGTGAAAGGTGCGATGATCGGAGTGTGCATCGCGCTGGTGGTTTCCGTCCTCGCGGCATTGCATTTTTCTCCGCCGCATCCGCGCTGGTCTGTCTGGGCGGCGTTCTTCCTGTTCACCGCATTCGAGTTGTTCGCGGTGAATTTCACAATCGCCTTCGCAGGCTATGTGCTGGAACGTGTCGTCGCTCGCTAACGCCATGCCTTTCCGAGTGCTGACAAAGCTTTGGGAGTGGGTGCTGCTCTTTTCTCCCGCAGTGATCGTCCTGCTCGCCACGGCCTACGACGTTTACTTCGTCCCGCGCGGTGGTCGGATGCTCGTCGGACTGGACGGCGCGGTCATCGGAGCCTGCTTCGCGGTTCCGCTATGCTTCGTCGTGGGATTCGTTTTCACAACACCGCAGCCGCAGTGGTATCAGCGGGCCGCATGGTCCCTCGTGATGAGTCTCGCTGTTCTCGTCCTGAATTCCGCCATCGCCTTCGCGGGCTGCATGGCGACGATGCGGTGATACGTCGATGGGCACTCCAGCGGTCCCCGCAGATGTTCCGGAACGCAGGACGTTCTGTGCGCGCACTTTTCAAGGTTTCAGCCTTTTGAGATCCAATCCCCGCCATGAGCTTTTCTGATCCACCGCCAACCAAGCGGCGCTCCGTCTTCCCGTTTCGCTGGCCGCTGCTCCTGCTTCCGACGGCGTCCGTTTACTTCACGGCGATGATTTTAGTGCGAACAGAGTTTAGAGTAAGGGATGGTATAACGACATTGTGGGTCGTTCTCGCTGTCGCAGTGCTGCTCTGCTTCGCTCTCGGTTTCCTGGTGGAAAAGTGGCTTCGCGGGAAAATCAAAAGCTTCGCGTGGGCGGTCAACTACGGCTTCATGATCCTCTTCGCGAACTGCGCTGTGTGCGCCCTCCTTATTCCGAAGTTCGGATGAACCTCCTCTGCATAACCGAATTGCATGGCCGTTCCTGATCCACAGCCACCGAAGCCGCGCGGCATGTCCACCGCTCGCTGGCTCCTGCTGTTGACCGCGTCGCTGCCAATGCTCTTCGCGCCTCAGATCGCGACGGCGTGGTCACGCGCGCACGACTTGCACGGCGAAAGAACGTTCGGGCCAATGTTGGGGACACTGCTACTCACCTTCGCAATCACCGCGGTGTTGAGCATCGTCCTCGGCGTTCAAATGGAAAAGTGGAAGCGCGGTTCGGTCGAGCGTCTCCCTCGCGTCGTCGTGTATTCACTCAACATTCTGTTCACGGCCTGCTTCATCGCCGGGGCAGGATGCGCTGTGGTCAGTAAGTTTTCCACCGAATGAACCTCCCCGCCCATGCCCGATCCTGATCCACAGCCACCGAAGCCGCGCGCCGTCTCCCCCGCCCGCTGGCTGCTGATGCTGCTGCCGTCGTTGGTGATGCTTGTCACGATTCAGTTTTCGGACGAGTGGCTTGGCTCAAACCACGGTCATGACACCTCCGACAAGTTTTTTTGGGCTGTGGTGACCGCAGCAGTGCTCAGCATGCTGCTGGGATTTGCGCTCCACAATTGGAGGTGTCCAGGAATTAAAGATGGCGGTCGCGCCCTCGGCGATGGGTATCTGGTTTTTATCGTAAATGCCATCCTCGCCCTCGCTGGCTGCTCCGCCATTGTGACGTATTTTTTGAAAAAATGAACCTCCCCTGCCTCACCGAATCCCTCCTCAAGCGCACCACTTCGCGATGCCCGGTCTGCCACGCGGCGGTGCCGGGCGAGGTGTGGAAGGTGAACGACGGCAAACGCGCACGCGTCTTCCTCCGGCGCGACTGCCCCGAGCATGGCCGCGCCGAGGCGTGCATCGCGAGCGACGCGCGCTTTTACTGGCTTGCGCAGGGTAAGCCCGAGAATCAGTGCTGCGGCGGCGTGTGTCAGGCCGCCGAGGGCGAAGGCACCGGCACGCTCGGTCGCAATGCGGCGGCGGCGAATGACGAATGCGGAACGACGAATGACGAAAACGCACCGCCCGCACATTCGTCATCCGACATTCGTCATTCCGCCCCCGAGCGCCTCTCCACCTGCCTCGCGCTCATCGAGATCGTCAATTCCTGCAACCTCGCCTGCCCCACGTGCTACGCGGATTCGCCGCAGAGCCGCGCCGTGGATGCCGTGCCGCTCGCCGACTTGCAGGCGCGCATTCAGGGCGTGATTGACCGCAAGGGCGGCATCGAAATCCTCCAGCTCTCCGGCGGCGAACCCACGCTGCACCCGCAGTTCTTCGAGCTGCTCGCGTGGCTGCACGCGCACCCCGGCATTGACTACGTGCTGCTGAACACCAACGGCGTCCGCATCGCGAACGACGACGCCTTCTCCGCCGAACTCGGGCGCACCTTTCAGCGCGGAAAATTCCAGCTCTACCTGCAATTCGACGGCACGCAGGAAGCCGCCCAGCACTGGCTGCGCGGCGCCGACCTCCGCGCCACCCGCGAACGCGCCATCGCCCGCTGCCGCGACCTCGGCATCCCGCTCACCCTCGCGATGACGGTGACGCCCGAAAACCTCCCGCACGTCTGGGACGCCGTGGACTTCGGCCTGCGCTGGGAAAATGTGCGCGGCATCAGCTTCCAGCCGCTCTTCGGCAGCGGACGCGTGACGGAGAAAAGTAATAAGTCATTAGTAATTAGTGATAAGTCAGCGAATGCGAATGCTGCCTCTTCACTAATTACTCCCTCACTAATTACTAATCACTCTCCCCAGCCACACCTCAACACCGCCGACGTAGTCCTCGCGCTCGTCGAACACTCCGCCACCCGCCTCCGCTACGAAGACTTCACCCCACTCCCCTGCGGCGATCCGAACTGCGCGACCATCGGCTACCTGCTGAAGGTCGGCGGCACCACGCGCTCGATCAGCGACTTCGTGGACTTCACGCAAGTGCAGGATTTTCTCCGAGACAAAGTCCGCTACTCCCCCGACGACCTCGCCCGCTGCGGCTGCGAAAGCGAACCGCTCGGCGAACTCCTGCACGAAATGGAGACGGGATTCCGAAGGAGCGAAGGACGGATGACGAATGACGAAAGTGGTTCGTCGTCAGATGCCGCGTCCGCCAAATCCTCAAATCCTAAATCAGAAATTGCCTCCTCCGCCTTCCGCCTCTTCATCAAGCCGTTCATGGACGCGTGGACGTGGGACGAGGATCGCATAGACCGCTGCTGCACCCACGTCATCCGCCTCGACGGGAAGCTGGATTCGTTCTGCCGATACTACGCGGCGGGAGGCGCAGCGAAATGATCGTGGCTCTGCCAAAGAATTATGCCGACGCCGTAGGACCGCACTTGCCCGCCTTATTTTTTCCTCGATTTAACCCCGTCAAGTGTGGCTTTCACCAGAGCGTCCACTTTGTCAGTGGGAATCGCGATCCAAATACTGTTCAGCAGAGTGTCCACCAGAGCGTCCACCCGCTCCCGCGTCTTCTGGTTTGCTTTCCCGTCCTCGGAAGCTTTGCCAGAGATCATCGCGTCCACGACGCAATCCGCGAGAAAGTCCACCAAATCGCGCTTGGCTCGTTTTGCTTTCACGTCGTCTGCTTCGCTGGAGAAAATCGTGTTCACTATGATCGCCACCGCACCGTGCGCCAACTCGCGCTTCACTCGGTTTCCCAGCGTACCGCTCGGAACTTTCCGGGAGGAAATCGCGTCCACGGCCCTGACGACCAGAGTATCGGCCAGAGCGTCCACCAGATCTTGCTTCGTTTTTATTCTCACCCCGCATGGAGCTTTTCCGGAGTTACACCAGGCGCATTGGGCGCAATTTGTACAGGCGGTGCAGTCTTTATCCCCTTTGCAGGTTCCGCCCCACGCCACGGTGGCAAAAATCAGAAGGAGCAGAATCGTTTTCATGGTCGGCGAAGCGAATTCGTTTTCCGCCCAACGTGCAAGCGGGTTCCTTCGCTTTGCTTTGACGGCTCCGCTTGCATGGGCGGCGTAAACAACATCCGCGGACATTGACAACCTCCCCCTACGGCTGGCTGCTGCTCGCGGGGATCGCCGTGAGCCTTTTCACGTGGACGCGGCTGGCGCGCGGAGATTCGCGGCTGGTGCTCATCTACGTCGCGGCGCTGCTCAGCGCGTTCATCGGCGCGAAGCTCACCTACCTTTTCGCCGAAGGCTGGCGCGACTGGCCGATGCCCGACCGCTGGCTGCGGCTCGCCACGGGTAAGTCCGTCCTCGGCGCGCTGCTCGGCGGCTACGCGGGCGTGGAGGCGGCGAAGCTCGCGCTCGGCTGGCGCGCGCCCACGGGCGATCTGTTCGCGCTGGTCGCGCCGCTCGGCATCGGCATCGGGCGCATCGGCTGCCTGCTGCACGGCTGCTGCCTCGGCGAACGCTGCGCGCCCGCGTGGTTCACGCTGCAAGATGCGGAGGGCGTCGCGCGCTGGCCCGCGGTGCCGGTGGAGATTGGGTTCAATGTGGTGATGCTCCTGGTGTTCGCGATCCTTCGCAGCCGCCAGAGCCGCGCTTGTAAAACCGCGGGCACTTCTGCGGCGACCGGCGCTGGGACGGCGGAGGAGATCTGCCCGCCTCCTCACGTCGGCGGCTACGGCGGCTACGCGCTGCGCGGACAGCACTTTCACCTGTACCTAATCGCCTACGGCCTCTTCCGCTTCGCACACGAATGGATGCGCGTGACGCCGAAGTTCGGCGGCATCATCTCCGGCTACCAGATTGCCGCGCTCGGCTGTGTGGCTCTCGGTGGGATTGGCTTCGTTCGCCGGGCGAGAGTCGCGGCGGTCGCGGGGTGAATGTGGCGCGGAGACGCTCGTTGTTCTGTGAAAATGATGTCTGCGGTGTTGCTGAGGTTTTGATTTGGTCACGCAAAGGCGCAGAGACGCAAAGGCAGAACTAGTTTCTTTGCGCCTCTGCGCCTTTGCGTGACTTCCTTCATGATGTTTTGCACAGAGCAACATTCCTGACAGCAGACCGCCGTGCGCGGACAGGAGTGTCCGCGTCACGAATGGGCTTCAATGTCCTCCGGCCGCAGGTAGTCTCCGCGGTCCAACCCCGCCGATGAAACTGCTCGTTCTCCCCCTGATCCTCTTCGCGTCGTCGCTGTGCGCTGCATTTTCCGCCGCGCCCGCGTCGGGTCGCCCGCCGAATGTCGTCTTCATCCTCACCGACAACCAGGGCGCGTGGACGCTCGGCTGCTACGGGAACAAGGACATCCGCACGCCGAACATCGACCGGCTCGCGGCTGAGGGCATCCGCTTCACGCGAGCGCTGAGTTGCAATCCCGTCTGCTCGCCGACGCGCGCGACGTATCTCACGGGGCTCATTCCCTCGCAGCACGGCGTCCACAGCTACCTTGGCCAGGAAAAGCCGAACGCGCAGGTCGGGCCTGATGCGTATGATACGATCCGTGAGTTCGCATCACTGCCGAAGATTCTGCGCGATGCGGGCTACGTGTGCGGGCTGAGCGGAAAATGGCATCTCGGCGCGAATCTCACGCCGCAGGAAGGCTTCACCGACTGGATCACGATGCCCGCGGGGAGCACGACTGAGTTTTATGATGCGCAGGTGATCGAGAACGGGACGATCCGCCGCGAGCCGCGTTATCTCACCGACCTGTGGACGGAGCATGGAGTGAAGTTCATCGAGCGGAACAAGGACCGCCCGTTCTTCCTCTACCTCGCCTACAACGGGCCGTACTCGCTCGGGAAACTGCTGCTGAATCCCGCGCGCAATCGCCACGCCGCCTATTACGCCGACAAGGATCTGCCGAGCTTCCCGCGCGACGCGATGCATCCGTGGCAGTTCAACAACAAGGAATTCCTGAACAACCCCGTCTCGATCCGCCGAGTCGCCGCGGAGCTGAGTGGCGTGGACGACGGGGTCGGCGAAATCATGGCGACGCTGAAGCGCCTCGGCCTGGATGACAACACGCTGGTGATTTACGCGAGCGACCAGGGCTGGATGGGCGGGCAGAATGGCATCTGGGGAATGGGCGACCACACGCGGCCCGTCGGCGCGCACGAGTTGATGATGCAGGCGCCGCTCATCTTCCGTCAGCCGGGAACAATTCCCGCCGGCGCGACGTGCGATTCGATTGTGAGCAATTACGACTTCCTCGGGAGCGTCCTCAGCCACATCGGGCTCGGCGAAAAGTCGCCGAAGCAATCTCCGGGACGCGACTACTCGCGGGTGCTGCGCGGCGAGCAGATCGCGTGGGAAAATGTGATGTTCTACGAGATGGAGCGCACACGGGCGATTCGCACCGGGGAGTGGAAATACGTCGCGCGCCATCCGGACGGACCGTTCGAGCTGCACGACATGATGGACGACCCGCACGAGCGCTTCAACCTATTCGGCCAGCCCGCGCACGCCGAAACTCAGCGAGATCTCGCAGCAAAGCTGGATGAGTTTTTCCAACACCATGCCGACCCGCAGTACGACGTGTGGAAAGGCGGACGCTCCAAAGCCGGCGCGCTGAAGTAGCGCGCCTGCCCGTTCGTAGCGCAGCTCTCCAGAGCTGCGCGCAATCGCATTTGCCAGCAAACTCTGCGCAGCTCTGGAGAGCTACGCTACGCCATTCACCCGCTCATGCCGCCCATCCAGATCGCCTTCCTCATCTTCACCTTCGCCGGCCCGCTCCTGCTCTGGATCCTGAGCAGGCATCTCGACTCCGTGCGCTTCGCGAAGGGTGTCTGCTGGTTCTTCGCGTTCGCATTGGTCGCCGCAAAGGCAGGCACAACGATCGCCGTCTGGCGCAAGGGCGATCTGACCGTGGACTACGCTCTGCCCATGCACCTCTGCGACTGGGCGCTCGTCGCAACTGTCATCGCACTCACGCTGCGCTGGCAGACCAGCTTCGAACTCGCCTACTTCTGGGGAATTGCCGGCACCGCGCAGGCTCTCATCACACCGGCGCTCGATTCTCCGGACTTCTGGCGGGTGTTCGCATTTTTCATCGTCCACTCCGGCATCCCCGCGAGCGTGCTGTGGCTCATCTTCGATTTCAAAATGCGCCCGCAACGCGGTGCATGGCTGCGGGTCGCTCTCTGGTCGCAATTCTACGTCGTGGTCGCACTCGCCGTGAACGCTTGGAGCGGCGGCAACTACGGGTTCCTCAGCAGCCGCCCGTCCATTCGCAGCATGCTCGATCTGTTTTCCGACACCCGCTGGCTCTACGTGCTGGAGATCGACCTCACCGGGCTGCTGTTCTTCTTCATCCTGGATCTCCCGTGGCAGATCGCGCGATGGAGTCAGGCGAAGTCGCCGCCGCCCGTCGCCCCGGTTTCCTAAGCGTCCACATCACACCTGCCGGTGAATCGGAAATGTTTTCCCAACTGGGACCGGTGGCATCTCCGATGCTAAGGTGACACCGTGAGAAAGTTCCCCTTCCACCCAAAACTCGACCCATTGGGCGTCAAAACAGGACTCGAGATCGCTGCTGGCGGCATCATCGCTCTGCTGCTGATCCGCTGGCTCTCGATGTAGTCCTTGTGATCGATTTCCGGCGCCTTGCCGCGCGGGCCGATTCGGGCTACGACTTCGATATGCCTATTTACGTTTACGAGACGACGGACGAGGCGACGCCTGTCCGACATTTCGAGATCCAGCAGAGCATGAAGGACGCGCCACTGACCGCGCATCCCGAGACCGGTGAGTCTATCCGGCGCGTGATCAGCGGCGGCTACGGCTACATGTCCAAGGGGAACGCGCCCCGACATGCGGACATGCAGCGGAACATGGGCGGTGGTTCGTGCAGTACGGGCTGCGGGTGTCACAGTTGAGGGGCGGGGGAGGGAGTAATCAGTGCTCAGTGGTCAGTGGTCAGTGGTCAGTGGTCAGTGCTCAGTAGCCAATCGGGATTCGGCGGCCTCTGGTCTGAGCACTGAGCACTGGGGACTGAGCACTGGGGACTGAGCACTGGGGACTGAGCACTGGGGACTGAGCACTGGGCGCCGGGCGCCGGGCACTCTCCATCGTCATTCCCCTTGCTCCCGGCCCGCTCCACCGCTCTCATCCGCCGCCCGTGGAGAAATCGCCCGCCAACACCGACAGCAGCACGACGCTGAAGCTCGTTTTCCTGACGCTGTTCATCGACATGATCGGCTTCGGGATCGTGATCCCCGTCCTGCCGCTCTACGCGGAGGGTTCGCGATTCGGGGCGACGGAAAACCAGCTCGCGTGGATCGTCGGCATCTACTCGCTGCTCCAGCTCGTGTGCGCGCCGATCATTGGGAAAATCAGCGACCGTGTCGGGCGTCGGCCCGTGCTGGCGGTGAGCATCCTCGGCACTGCCGTGGGCTTCGCCATTCTCGGCGCGGCCACGACCGTCACGATGCTCATCATCGGACGGGTCATCGACGGCATCAGCGGCGGGAACATCTCCACGGCGATGGCGTGCATCGCGGACAGCACCAGCAAAAAGAACCGCTCCCGCAACATGGGCATCGTCGGTGCGGCATTCGGTCTCGGCTTTGTGATCGGCCCCGCGCTCGGGGGCGTGCTGAGCAAATATTTCGGGCTCGCCGCTCCGTTCTACTTCGCGGCGGTTCTCGCGCTGGTGAATGCGATCCTCGTCATCGCGCGGCTGCCGGAGACGCTGACTCCGGAGGTGCGGGCGAGGGCGCGTGAAAAGGCGAGCTTCGGCGAGGTATTTCACGGCGGAAGTGCAGGGACGGTGGTCATCGCATTGCTCAGCCAGCTCGCGGGTGTCACCGGCTTTTCGGTGATGACGGCGCTTTTCGCGATCTATTGCTCGAGGCGTTACGGCTACGACTCCGCGCATGTCGGCTACGTGCTGGCCTACGTGGGATTGCTCGGCGCGCTCATGCAGGGCGGCGTGCTGCGCAGGCTGCTGGTGAAGCCCATTGAGAAGCCGCTCGCCATCATCGGCACCGCCATCCTCGCCGCCAGCATGGCGGGCCTCGCGTCGCTTCCCGCGGGCAGCGGGCTGGGGATGCTCCTGCTCGTCTGCGCCGGCATTTCCATCGGCAACAGCCTCTCCACGCCAACCCTGAACGGTCTCGCCTCGCGCGCCGTGGATGCCCATGCGCAAGGCCGCCTGATGGGCATGATGCAAAGCGCGGGCGGTCTGGGCCGTTTCCTCGGGCCGATGCTCGGCTATTCGCTCGTGAAATTCGACACTGCCGACAGCTACGGGCGCATCGCATTTCTCGCATCCGCAGGCTTGCTCGCGCTGGACTGCCTGCTGCTCTTTTTCATGCGCGTGCCGCCACCGCACGACACGCCCGAGGAGGCCGCGGCTTCCTGACGCCATGAGACTGAACCGCTTTCTCGCCGCCGCCGGCCTCGGCTCCCGCCGTGGAGTGGAGGAGATCATCGCGCAGGGCCGCGTCCGCGTAAACGGCCAGGTGGTCACCAGCCTCGCCACGCAGGTGGGGCCGACCGATTCGGTGAAAGTCGGCAGCCGCCTGGTCCGCGCCGAGCAGCCCATCTACGCCGTGTTGCACAAGCCGCCGGGCTACGTCTGCACCGCCGCCGACGAGCGCGACCGGCGGACGATCTTCGATCTCTTCCCAGCGAACTGGCCGCGCGTCCACCACGTCGGCCGGCTCGACATGGAAAGCGAGGGCCTCATCTTCGTCACGAACGACGGCGACCTCACGCAGCTACTCACGCATCCGAGTCACGAGGTGGAAAAGGAATACGACGTCCTGCTCGACAAGCCCTTCGACCCCGCCGACAGCGAGAAGCTGCTCCGTGGATTCCGCATCGAGCCCGGCTACGCGAAATGTGAAGGCGTGGAGATCCTGAATCCCGGGCGCCTTCGTCTCGTGCTGAAGCAGGGCCTGAAGCGCCAGATCCGCCACATGTTTTACAAGCTCGGCTACGAAGTGGAGCGTCTCTTCCGCATCCGCATCGGCCCGATTCCCCTCGAAGGATTGGCGCGCGGCAAATGGCGATTCCTTTCCCAAAAGGAAGTTGCCGCACTGCGGAATCCAAAGCCGGGCGTTCCTTCTGCCGTGGAGAAAAAGCCGCGGCAGTTTCCGAGTGGCCGGGGCAAGGTCGAAAAGGAACAGTAGGGCTTTGGCCCGGCACGACCGGGAAGGCGATGACCCTGATGACGCGCCGATGAATCGGAACCGAGTAAAGGACGGGAACCACAGCGTCCGCGCCCGAAATTGGCGCAATGATGGCGAGCCGTGATGCCGATGTTTGACAGCGTCGGTGGTCCGGGACAATTCTGAGCAATGTTTGCGTCCCCCCGCGGGTTCCGGTTTGGCATCGTGATATTGCTCTCGGTCGGTGCCGTCGTTCTGCCTGCATTTGCCGGTCCGGTGGCGCCTCCGGTGTTCAGCCCCAATGGCGGCCCCGCAGCCGCACCGCTCCAGGTCACCATCCGCTGCGCCACGCCTGACGCGGCCATCCACATCACGGTGGACGGGACCGAGCCGAAAGCCGGCGACACCGAGGTCGAGTCCGGTGCGAGCGTACTCATCGATGAGCCGCTCACGCTCAAGGCAAAGGCGTTCCTCTCCGCGAAGGAAACGAGCGCAACGACGACTGCGATCTATGCGCTGACGCCGGTCGCTGGCTCCGGCTCGACTTTCGTGGAGCAGGGCGTTACCGCGACGATGGCTGCCGGGCTCCCTTGCGAGATTTCAGTGGTGTTCCGCAACATCGGCGCAAAGCCATGGACGCCGCCGCGCGTCATCCTCGTCCCGGCTCGCGCCCGTGATTCGGCGGTTTGGAACGTGGCGCAAGTTGCGCTCAAGGAGGCGGTGCCGACGTGGAAGACGGGGAGCTTTGCTTTCCCCGTGACTGCACCGGCAGCGCCGGGGACTTACAATATGAGCTGGCAGCTTCAGGACGTGGGCGGTGAGACGTTTGGCGAAGCCACGGCGCTCCTCCGCGCCGTCGTCGTGCCCCCCGGCGAAATTGCGAAGGTGTCGGAAACCTCGGCACCCGTTGCGGGCGCGGCAGGTGGCGTGGTGATCGGCAGCCCCACTGCCGTGCGTGCTGCAAATGAGAAGCCAGCGGCGTTACCGGAAGGGATTGCCCGGCTGAAGGTGAAATACAGTGTCACCGCCGGCTCGGCGACCGATCGGGTGGTGCAGGTGATTGCCGGCAGTCCGCACAGTTTTCGCGCCCTGCGCGAGCGTGGACTTTCGCAGACGGACGCTGAGTTCGCGCAAGTGATCGCGGCCAACCCAGGGCTTTTCAAAAGCGTCCGAATCGTGCGTCGCGATGAACAGGGCCGCCGGGTGATTCCCGGCTGGCCGGGCATCGATCTCAATCTCACCCGACCGAAACGGTGAGATAGGTCCGAAGCCGGGTAATCCGGGTGAGATTTGATTGGTGTCCACAGCGACGTTCTGCAGGTCGCGGCAGGCGCAAGGAAGGGCGCTTTGATAGCGCCCTCTGGCAGTGGTCGCTTCGCGCCGCTGCCAGCCAGGAGCATTGCCATCCAAAAGAGACCGCCAGATTCCACACCGCCGCAG
>Ga0209181_10002658_pt1 | contig 28857 bp, 20 predicted proteins | sample MAT05_FD_187208 | JGI IMG/M metagenome (GOLD analysis project Ga0209181, IMG submission 187208) | Freshwater microbial communities from Lake Fryxell liftoff mats and glacier meltwater in Antarctica - MAT-05 (SPAdes) (version 2) | ecosystem: Environmental > Aquatic > Freshwater > Ice > Liftoff...
TGAACGAAAGGAAGTTCCGGCGTTGTCCTGCGGCATTGCGGCGCCAGAAGTTGGTGCGCGTGGTGGCCAGGATCAGCGCCAGATACTGGCGCAGCACGCGGTCTTCGGACAAGTTCTCGACGCCCTCCAGCGCCGTTTCCACCGCCTGCACCTGCGCGGCGGCGCGCTCCTCGCGCGTGGCGTCGGGCTCCGGGTCGAAACGAGTCTTGAACAGTTCCACCAGCGCTCTCGCCAGCGCTGCGTGGGCGGCCAGCGTGGCCTCGATGAACGACTGCGACAGCGCAAAACCGATCTGCCGCATGTACTTGGCATAGGCGCGCAGCAGCACGATCTCGCCGGCCGGCAGGCCGGCGTCCATCACCAGCCGGTTGAAATCATCGTTCTCCACCTCGCCGCGCAGGATGGCGCCGAAGGCCTGTTCGAATATTGGGCGCAGCGCGTCGACGTCGATCTCGGCCGCGGCCACGCTCTGCAAGCCGAAGTCGTGCATCCAGACCGGCGCGGCGCCGTGCGGCGCGATGCGGTGCGGCCGCTCGTCCAGCACCTTCAGCCCCATGTGTTCGAGCATCGGCAGGCTGCCCGACAAGGTGAGCGGCTCGCCGCGGCGCAGCAGCTTCAGCCGCAGCGTGCCGGGTGCGGCCTCCAGCGGGCGGTACAGCATCATCGCGATCGGCTCGGCCTCGCTCAGCCCGGCCATCATCTCGGTGTCGGGCACGGCGGCACGGGCCGCGAACTCGGCGCGATAGCTGGCTGGGAAGGCATCGCCGAAACGACGCAGCATCTCGTTGCCGCGCGCCTCCCCGAGCGCCTCGATCAGCGCCGCCTTCAAGTCGTCGTCCCAGCGCCGGGCCGCGCTGACCAGCCGGGTTTCCAGCTCGCGGACGTCGAATTCCGGGATGTAACCCGGCCGCGTGCGCACCGTGATCTGAATGCGCGCGAGCACCGATTCCGACAAGTGCACGTTGAATTCCGAACTGCTGCCGTTGAAGGCGCGCACCAGGATGGCCTGCCATTTTTCACGCAGCTCGGTCGTGTAGTTCTCGCGCGGCGCGTAGATCAGGCAGGACAGGAAACGCTCGAAGGGATCGCGCCGCACGAACAGCCGGAAACGCTGCCGCTCGCCCAGGTGAAGGATGCCGGTGGCGGTGCGCAGCAACTCGTCGGCACCGGTCTGGAACAGTTCGTCGCGCGGGTAGGTTTCCAGGATGTTGGCCAGCGCCTTGCCGGCATGGCTGCCGGGCGCCAGGCCGGCACGCTGGCTGACATCGGCCACCTTGCGCCGCAGCAGCGGAATCGACAACGGGCTGGCGCTGTAGGCCGTCGAGGTGAACAGGCCGAGGAAGCGGTCTTCGCCGCAGACCTGCCCGTCGGCGCCGAAACGCTTGACGGCGATGTAGTCGAGGTAGCCCGGCCGGTGCACCGTGGACCGTGCGGTCGACTTGGTCACCACCAGCAGTTCCGGCCGGCGCGCATAGGCGCGCACTTCGGGCGGCAGGGCGGCAAAGCCCGACGCCACGGCCTTGGCGTGCGCTTCCTTGTCCCGCACCTCGCGCAGGATGCCGAGGCTGGAACCCGGTACGATCTTCAGGGCGTCTTCGCCATCCACCGTCACAAGCTCATGGGCGCGGCAACCGAGGAAGGTGAAGTGGTTGTCGGCCAGCCACTGCAGGAAAGCCCGACCCTCGCCCAGCTCTTCGGCGGGGATCGGCGGCGGGTTGGCGTCGAGCTCGACCACGATGTCCTGCACACGCTGGTGGATAGCCGGCCAGTCGGCCACGGCCTGGCGCACGTCGCCCAGCACGCGGCCGAGATCGGCGGCGAGCGCGGCCAGCCGCGACGGTTCGGGAACCCGGTCGACCTCGACGTGGATGAACGACTCGTATCCCGCAGCCGCCACCGCGCCGGCCGGCGCCGACAAGCCTTCGAGCATGCCGTCCGCCGCGCGCTGCACGCTGACCAGCGGGTGGATGATGAGGTGCAGCGTGAGGCCGTGGCGGTTGACCTCCATCGTCACCGAATCGACGAGGAAGGGCATGTCGTCGTTGACGATCTCGATCACCGTGTGCGTGGACTGCCAGCCGTGTTCGGCGATGCTCGGATTGAACACGCGCACGCGGGCCCGGCCCGGCTCGCGCTTGTGGGCGAAGTTCCAGTGCGAGAGCGCGGCGCCGTACAGGTCGGCCAGTTCGCGCTCGGCCAGGTCTTCCGGGTCGACCTGGCCGAAGTAGCAGCGCACGAAAGCGTCCAGCGTGTTCTGCTGGCCGGCCGCCACCTTGCCGCGCAACAGCTTGACGATCTGGTCGAGCCGTTCCGATCTGAGCGCTCCCAGGCCGGCAGCCGCCGGCAGCCCGTCGTGCGGGTCAGACAAAGTGGCAAAGCCGGATTTGCTCGGGAAGCCGGCGTCGTTGACCTGGTTTTGCATGTCTGTCTCCATTGCCTGTGTTTTTTTCGGGCGGCAGTGCCCGACCGGTAGCGCGGCGCCGCCGGCCGCAAGTATCTGCCTTCGCGCCGGCAGCCTCGCTCGACACTCTGGAGGGCGTGCTGCTGCAAAACCACGGCCCGCTGATCGTCGGCCGCAAGTTGGCCGAGGCGTGCATGCTGATGCACCTGCTGGAGCGCGCGGCCCAGGCGCAGTTGCGCGCGATGGCCGCGCTGGGCGGCGCACTGCCCGATGTCGGCCCGGCGCTGGCCAGTCTGACCCAGCGCCAGTGGCTGGGCGACGGCAGCGTATGGGACGGCGATGTCGAATGGCCCGCCTGGCTGCGCCGGCTCGACTGTCTTTCGCCCGGGTTTCGCCAGGTTTTCGCCGATGATGGCGGCCCGCCGTGGCCACCAGGCGCCGCCGCCCACCGCAACAGGAGACCGCGCATGCCCACCATCCGTGTCGAACTCTTCGCCGGCCGCACCGTCGAACAGAAACGTGCCCTCGCCCAGGCGCTGACCGAGGCCGCCGTGCGCACGCTGGGTGGCTCGGCCGACGCTGTCGATGTGCTGTTCCACGACATCGAACGCCATGACTGGGCGACCGGCGGCGCGCTCTGGAGCGACAAGGCCGCGGCACCGAAGCCGGTCTGACGTTCGCCGCTCCCCGGCCGCTGCCTCGGCCGCCAAACCGCGCCGGCCGGGGTCCGCAGACCTTCCCTCCCCGGGTGTCCCCGCGTGGCGCGAGCGGGGCTCCTTCGGCCAGAATCGGGGCGTCAGGCGCCCCGCCCGTGCTGACGCCCCAACCCTTCCAAGGAATCCCATGAACGGCCAGATGATGCAGCAGCCGCTGCTGATTTCCTCCCTGCTCGTGCACGCCGAGCGCCACCACTCCGAGCAGGAGATCGTGTCTCGGCGCGTCGAGGGCGACATCCACCGCACCACTTACAAGGAGGTGGCCGCGCGCTCGCGGCGCATCGCCAAGGCGGTGGCCGCGCTCGGCGTGAAAGCCGGCGACCGCGTCGGCACGCTGGCCTGGAACGGTTACCGCCACATGGAGCTGTACTTCGGCGTCAGTGGCTCGGGCGCCGTGCTGCACACGCTGAACCCGCGCCTGCACCCCGACCAGGTGGTCTACATCGCCGACCACGCCGAAGACCGGGTGGTGTTCTTCGACCTGACCTTCCTGCCGCTGGTGGCCGCGGTGGCCGGGCGCACGAAGACCGTGCGCCACTGGGTCGCGATGACCGATCGCGCCCACCTGCCGGCCGACGCGGCGGCGAAGATCCCCAACCTGCTGGTGTACGAGGACCTGGTGGACGCGCAAGACGACGCCTATGCCTGGCCGAGCTTCGACGAGAACACCGCCAGCTCGCTGTGCTACACCTCGGGCACCACCGGCAACCCGAAGGGCGTGCTGTACAGCCACCGCTCGACGATGCTGCACGCGATGGCCGCGGCGCTGCCCGACTGCCTGAACCTGGCCGCCGCCGACTGCGTGCTGCCGGTGGTGCCGATGTTCCACGTCAACTCCTGGAGCATCGTCTACATCGCGCCGATGACCGGCGCCAAGCTGGTACTGCCCGGCGCGGGTCTGGACGGCAAATCACTCTACGAGCTGTTCGAAGCCGAAGGGGTCACCGTCTCGGCCGGCGTGCCTACCGTCTGGCAGGGCCTGCTGGCCTATGTCGAAGCGAACGGCCTGAAGTTCAGCACCATGCGGCGCAGCGCCATCGGCGGCTCGGCGTGCCCGCCGGCGATGATCCGCAAGTTCCTCGACGAGTACGACGTGCGTGTGATCCACGCCTGGGGCATGACCGAGATGAGCCCGATCGGTACCGCCGCGTCGTTCAAGGGCAAGCACGCGGCGATGAGCCGCGACGAACGTTTTTCCGTCATGGCCACCCAGGGCCGCGCGGTGTACGGAGTCGACATGAAGATCGTCGACGAGGCCGGCAACGAACTGCCCTGGGGCAGCGCTACGTCGGGCGACGTGCTGGTGCGCGGGCCGTGGATCATCGCCAGCTATTTCAAGAACGAAGGCGGAGACCCTTTGGTTCATGGAAAAGATGGCGTCAGCTGGTTCCCCACCGGCGACGTGGCGCGCATCGACGCCGACGGCTACATGCAGATCACCGACCGCAGCAAGGACGTCATCAAGAGCGGTGGCGAGTGGATCGGCTCGATCGACCTGGAAAACATCGCCATGGCCCACCCGGCGGTGGCGATGGCGGCGTGCATCGCCGCCTTCCACCCCAAGTGGGACGAACGCCCGTTGCTGGTGGTGGTGAAGAAGCCCGGTGCCGAGGTCACGCGCGAGGAACTGCTGGCCTTCTACGAAGGCAGGATCGCCAAGTGGTGGACGCCCGACGACGTCGTCTTCCTCGACGCCATCCCGCTCGGCGCCACCGGCAAGATGCAGAAGATGAAGTTGCGTGAGCAACTGAAAGACCACAAGCTGCCGACGGCTTGAGCGTTCTCAGGTGCGCCTTCGTGCGGCGCACCCCGGTTTTCGCCGTTCGGGCTGAGCCTGGCGGGCGTGGAGTCCGGTTCGCTCAGACCACGGAAGACGGGTCCAGGTTTGCCCCGCAAATCACCACCGCCACCCGCTCGTGCGCCTTGGGCCGCACCACGCCTTGCCACAGTGCGGCCAGCGGCAGCGCGGCGGCCGGCTCCACGGCGAGCCGGAGCTCGCGCCACATTCGCTGCTGGGCCGCGCGGATGGTGTCGTCTTCCAGCAGGTGGGCGGCGGCGACGAAGCGCTGGCTGAGCGGCCAGGCCAGGCTGCCGATGCGCCGCGCGCCCAGCGAATCGGCTGCCACGCCCGCCACCTCCACATCCACCGGCCAGCCGGCGGCGCGCGCCGCGTGCAGGGTGGGCGCCAGGCGCGGCTCCAGTGCCTCGACACGGCAACGGCCGGCGCACCAGGCCGCGACGCCGGCGATCAGGCCGCCGCCGCCCACGCTGACCAGCACCCGGTCGGGCAGGCCGGCATCGAGCTCGATCTCGGCGGCCAGCGTGCCAGCGCCGGCCACCACCTCGGGCTGGTCGTAAGCGTGCATCAGCAGCGCGCCGCTTTCCTGCTGGCGCATCAGGCAGGCGGCCAGCGCCTCGGCATACGCCGCGCCCCGCACCACCACGGTGGCGCCCAGGGCGGCCAGCGTGGCGCGCTTGGCGCTGCTCGACACCTCGGGCAGGAAGACCTCGCAAGGCACGCCCAGCGCGCGCGCCGCGGTGGCCACCGCGATGCCGGCGTTGCCGCCCGATGCCACCACCACGCCAGAGTCCGGGATGGGCAGCGAGCGCATGCGGTTGAACATGCCGCGCGCCTTGAAACTGCCGCCCACCTGCAACTGCTCCAGCTTCAGCCAGACCTCCGCGACGTCGATGCCCAGGGCATGGCCGGGCAACCGCCACAGCGGCGTATGGCGGACGTCACCGGCAATGCGGTGGGCGGCGGCCTCGATGGCGGCGCGGTCAATTGGCATGACTCGATGCTAGTACGCCACTACATTCGGAGGATGAACCCGAACACACCCACCGCGGACGGCCTGGCCTGGGCGCAGCGCCTCGTGCGCTTCAACACGGTCAGCCATGAGTCGAACCTGCCGCTGATCGAATGCATCGCCGACCACCTGCGCCCGCTCGGCGTGCCCTTGCGGCTGACGTATGACGAAGACCGCCGCAAGGCCAACCTGTTCGCCACGCTGGGCGAAGGCAAACCCGGCGGCGTGATCCTGTCGGGCCACACCGACACCGTGCCGTGGGACGGCCAGGCCTGGACGGTGGAACCGCTGGGCGCCGAGGTGCGCAACGGCAGGCTCCACGGCCGCGGCAGCGCCGACATGAAGAGCTACATCGGCCTGGCCGTCTCCCAGGCGCAGGCCTTCCTGGACGCCGACCTGCCCTTCGCCGTGCACTACGCCTTCAGCTACGACGAAGAGGTGGGCTGCTTCGGCGCCCGCCATCTGATCGCCGACCTGAAGGACGCTGGCCTGGCGCCGCGCCTGTGCCTGATCGGCGAGCCCACCAGCATGGTGCCGGCCATCGCGCACAAGGGCGTCTACCGCTGGCGCTGCTGCGTGAAGGGGCGCGCGGCGCACTCATCGCTGACGCCGAGCGCCGTCAACGCCATCGAGGCCGGCGCTCGGGTGGTGGCGCGCATCGCCGACATGGCCGACGGCTGGCGCGACCACGAACCGCGCCATGCCGGCTTCGACGTGCCTTATTCGACCGCAGCCGTCGGCATCATGCAGGGCGGCATTGCCGACAACGTGGTGCCCGAGGACTGCAGCTTCCACTACGAATTCCGCAACCTGCCGGGCGTCGACGTCGCCGCGATGCAGGCGCGCGTGCTGGACTGCGCCGCCTCACTGGAGCCGGCCATGAAGGCAGTGGACGGCGCCACCGGCTTCCGCTTCGAGCCCATCGCCGCCGTGCCCGACTTCCTGGCGGCGGACGATGAGCCCGCGGTCAGGCTGGCGCAGCGCCTGGCCGGCAGCCCTGCCACCACGCTGGTGGCTTTCGGGACCGAGGCCGGGTTGTTCCAGCGGGCAGGCATCTCCACCGTGGTCTGCGGGCCGGGTTCGATCACGCAGGCTCACCAGGCCGATGAATACGTCAGCCTGCCGCAACTGGCGGCTTGCGAAGCCTACCTGGCGGCGCTGCGCGGCCCGGCCGCCGCCGAGGGCTGAGCGCCGGTTCGCGGCAGTCCTTCAAAACCATGCGGTCAGCACCGGCTGCACTGGTTGAACCGCACGCGATGCCGTATGCACGAAAAAGCAAGGCGGGGCCGGTGAATGCCACGCCGCCCCGCTGGCCCGACAAAATTTCAGCGAGCCGAGATTCAGCGAGCAGGACCGGGCCCGCGCCGCACCAGCACGCCGTTCAGCGCGCCGGTCTTGCCGTTCTGCACCATGGCAGCCATCACGCGGCCGTCTGCGCTGATGGCGCCCAGGCTCGTCACTTTCAGCTCCGGTGTGACCGGCAGGCCGTTGGCCGCCATGTAGGCGGCCGCGTCGACGAAGCCGGTGGCCTCGGACCAGCAGAAGCCGCAGGAGGCGGGTGAACCGCTGTCCAGGCGGCCGAGGCCGACCACCACGCTGCCGTCTTCCGACAGGCCGGTCGGATAGGCCGCGCCGCGCTTCCGGTCCTTGCTCAGAACGCCCAGGATCTGCTTGCTCCAGCCGCTGGCGGTCTTCGTCCACTTCGTGGCGGAGGTCTTGAAATCGTTGGCCGGGTCGGCCGTGCAGCCGATGATCACGGTGCCGGTGCCATTCACGGCGAAGGCTTCGCTGGTGCAGTCGCTGATCTCCAGCAAGCTCATCTTGCCATCGGCCCAGACGGTGGCGCGGCGGTTGCCGCCCGTGGGGAGTTCGTCCCAGCCCACCAGCACGATGCCGTCGACATTGGCGCCGTTGATGCGGCTGCTCGCGCCGCTGCTGCCCATGTCCAGCATGCCGCCGCCGGCCGACCAGGCCATGCCGTGCGCCAGCCCGCCGGTGGTTCCGGGACGCCAGTACAGGCCGGCGAGAACCTGACCATCACGCGACATCGTCCAAACCAAAGAGTCCTCGCGGTCCAGCAGCCCGGCGTCGGCGGGCAGCGGGCGCAGCATCTGCCAGCCGGTCTCCGCCGCCCGGCGGCCCGCCGTGGCGGACTTGCCATCGTCCGACACGATGGTGGCGCCGACCACCCGGCCGTCACCCGACATCGCCGGCACAACGGAACGTTGGCCCAGCTTGGGCTCGGTGGCGCGGCCGAGCTTGACGGTGCCGGTCTCGGCCGACCAGCGAAAGGCCTCATCAGTGCGGCTGGCCTCGCCGACCGCCACCGTGCCAGCGGCCGACAGGCCGGTGATGGTGCCGGCGCCGACGTTCTGCGTGCTCAGCACATCGGCCGTCGCCAGCAGGGGTTGCATCAGTGCCAGCGATGCCAAGACGCCGACGAGGCGCAGGTTCATTTTTTTCATCGGAGAGGGAAGGTCGAAGCGTTGAAGAGGCCGCGACTCTAGCGACCACTCCGAAGCGAAACAAGCTTATGCCCGAGCAGTCCGGTTGGGGAACTTTCCGGCTCCGATGTGGCCGCGCCCGGGCCTACAGACCCGCTGCGGAGAGCGCGCGGCCGAAGCTTTCCGGCGGCATGAAACCGATGACGCGCGAAGCCGCGGCCTCACCGCCGCGGGCGTCGAAGAACAGCACGCCGGGCGGGCCGAAGAGACCGAAGCGCTTGAGCAGCGCCTTGTCTTCGGCGCTGTTGCCGGTGACGTCGGCCTGCAGCAGCACGGCGCCGGCCAACCGCTGGCGCACGGCGGGATCGCTGAAGGTCTGATGCTCCATCTCCTTGCAGGACACGCACCAGTCGGCATAAAAATCGAGCATCACCGGGCGGTCGGCAGCCTGCAGCGCGGCGTCGAGTTCGGCCAGGCTGCGCACCCGCTTGAACTCCACCGCGCGGCGCGCCGCTGCCGGTGCGCCGGTAACGTCGCCCCCATCGGCGCGCGCCAGGTGGCGCAGCGGCTGAGTCACGTCGGCGCCGCCCGACATGGCGCCGACGATCTGCGTCGTGCCCAGCACCGCCAACACCACGCCCAGGCCCTTGGCAAAACGCGCCGGGCCGCCGGCCTCGGGCGCCAGCCGATCGAAGACACGCAGGTAGACGGCCGCCATCAGGGCGCCGCTGCCCAGCAGCCCCATCAGCGCCCATGCGGGCAGCACCGGCGACACCAGCCACAGCGCGACGGCAAGCAGCATGACGCCGAAGAAGGTCTTCACGCGCACCATCCAGGCACCGGCGCGCGGCAGCAGCGAGCCGGCCGACAGGCCCACCAGCAACAGCGGCACGCTCATGCCGCAGGCCAGGCTGAAGAGCGCCACGCCGCCGATCAGCACGTCGCGCGTCTGGCTGATGTAGACCAGCGCGCCGGCCAGCGGCGCCGCCACGCAGGGGCCGCCGATCAGCGCCGACAGCCCGCCCATGACGAACACGCCGGCATGGCGGCCGCCGCGCAGGCGGTTCGACACCGCGCCGATGCGGTCTTGCAGCGCGCCCGGCACCTGGATTTCGAAGACGCCGAACATCGACAGCGACAGCGTGGCCAACAGCAGCGCGAAAGCGCCCAGCACCCAGGGGTTCTGCAGCGCCGCAGCCAGCCCTTCGCCGAGCAGCCCGGCCACCACGCCGAAGGCCGTGTAGACCAGCGCCATGCCCAGCGAATAGGCCACCGCCAGGCTGAAGCCCCGCAGCCGGGACGCGGGCGCACCCTGGCCGACGATGATCGACGACAGGATGGGCACCATCGGCAATACGCAGGGCGTGAACGACAGCAGCACGCCGGCCAGCAGGAAGACGCCGGCGATGGTCAGCAGGTTGCCTGAGCGCAGCGCGGTCTCCACGCTGCCGGCGGCCTCGGCAGCGGGGCCAGCGACGGCACCGGGTAAAGCGGCGATGGCGATCAACGCAGGCCCCGGCGGCGCCGTCTCGGCGTCGGCATGCCAGACGGCGCTGATCAGATTGCCGTCCCCCGTGCGCACGTCGAGCGCCGAGGTCTGCGGCGGGTAGCACAAGCCCTGGTCGGCACAGCCCTGGTGCTCGACCTGCAGGCGCAGCACAGCGCCGTCGGCGCCGGCCGCGGCGCTGACGGGCAGGCGCAGCACGAGGGCGTCGCGGTAGACCTCGACTTCCTTGTCGAAGTTGCCGTCATGCTCACGTGTGCCGGCCGGCAGCGGCGCCATGCCCAGTGTGGCGGCGCCACCGGCCAGCGCGATGGCCAGGCGCTCGCGGTACAGGTGATAGCCCGGCGCGATGTCGAAGCGCAGTTCCAGCGTCGTCGCGTCGATCACGCGGGCGCTGCCGCGAAAGGCCTGGGCGGCGTCGAGAAATGTCTCGGCGGCCTGCGCCGCGATGGCCGGCAACGCGAGTGCGACTGCGCCAAGCAGGGCGGCGAGTCTGGAGCGGAAGTGGGTGATTCGCATGATGTAAGTCGCTGGAAAGAACGGTGCATTGGTGGTCGGTACCGAGGGCAACCGCTACACACCTTCGTGAAAGATCGCGCCGTCGGCATCGACGGCAAAGAAGCCGACATGCTGCTCACGCAGGTAAGCCAGCGCCGTGGCACCTTGCAGAATGGCCATGGTGCAGAGCGCGCCGGCCGCCACGCACACCGGCGCCACCACGCTGATCGACTGCCAAACCATGACTGGCCAGCCGCTGCGGGCGTCGAGGATGTGGCAATAACGCCGGCCGTCGACGTCGATGAACCGTTCGTAGTCGCCGCTGGTGGCCAGCGCACCCACACCGAGTTCGATGTGGGCGACGGTCTGGCCCTCGTCGCGCGGGTGGCGAATTGCAAAACGCCACGGTCGGCCGCCGGGATGAGGGCCCAGCACACGGATGTCGCCGCCGAGGTTGGCGTAGCCCGAGGACACGCCGGCAGACACCAGAACCGAAAACGCGCGGTCGGCCGCGTACTCCTTGCCGAAGCCGCCGAAGTCGATCTCCATGCCGGCCACTGGCAGCGCCACGCGGCGGCCGTCCCAGGCCACCATCGGCCAACCGATCAGCGGCAGCAGCGCCGCCAGGGCAGCCGGTTCGGGCAGACGCGGCAGTCTGAAGTCCCAGGCCCGGCGCAGCACGCCCGAGGTGATGTCGAAGCGGCCGTCGCTGGCAGCGTGCAGTTGCCCCGCGAAGCCGAGCAGATGGGCGGTTTCGGCGTCGACCTCGATGGCCTGCCCGGTACCGGCCGCCGCGTTGATGCGCGAGACGATGCTGTCGGGCCGGTAGCGTGTGTAGGCTTGCTCGATGCGCCGCACCTCGCCGATAGCGGCCCGCGCAGCGGCCTGCAGCGCGGCTTCATCGGTGCCGGCCAGCCGCAGTTCACAGGCGCTGGCCATGGCGGTGAAGTCGAAGCTGAGTTCGGCCATGTCGGTGGTCCGGTGTGATGACTCAGAAGCGGCGGCTCACACCGGCCTGAACGATGTTGGCGTTGAAGTTCGCCAGCCCGGGCGACCTGGAGCCGCCGAGCCGCCAGCCGCCACGCTGCTCGTAGCGTTCGACCTTGACGTCGGCCGACCAGTCGGCGTCGATCTTCACGGCCGCCTTCAGTCCCAGCGTGACGGCGCCGAAGGCCGACAGCCGCTGGTCGCCGGAGATGTACTTCGGCGGGCTGGTGAAGTAGCCCGGCGGATAAGGTTCGCCGAGATCGGGGTCGTAGACCGGGTCGTAGTAGAAGGCGGCCGCACTCTGGCTGTAGTAGCGCACGGCGGGCGTCAGTGTGATGCGTTCTCCCACCGGCTGCACCCATTCGGCGCCGAACGTGTGGGCGCGGATGCCGTAGCTGTCGCGGTAGTAGCGGTAGCTGCTGCGCAGCGTGCTGCCCAGACCGTCGAAATGGTGGTTCCAGCGCGCCAGCATCGCGGCCTGGTTGCGATCGCGCGGCCGGATGTCGGGGTCCTTGTAGACATCGTTGAAGCAGCTGATGGTGGGGTCGGCGTTGTTGTCGCAAAGTCCGCGCGTCAGCGTCAGGTTGAGCTGCACCATGTCGTTGGCGGTCCAGGCCTGCGTCACACCGGCCATCAGTTCGACCGTGCGCTTGCGTTCGTCGAGTTGGCTGTTGTTGGTCGAACCGACATGGTCCCGCGCCAGCCCGAGGCCGAAGTTCCAGCTGCGGTTGTTGTCATCGCTGCCCCGCCGCAGTTCGAACGACATGGCACGCGAGCTGTAGTCGTTTTCGTCGGACGCCGCGAAGCCCATCGACCATGCGCTGCGGTCCTCGTAGCGTGTCACCTTGACGTCGCCGGCATGGCGCTCGTCGCTCATGCGCGAGGCCCCCGACACCGAGGTGTGATAGCGCGGCGAGGCGCCGGAGACGCTGTCCGACACCAATGACGCTTCGACCGACCAGCGCGCGCCGATCGGGGTCATCACGTAGACCGATGGCGCGGTGACCTTGGTGCGGTCGAGGTCGGGTTGCGAATCCTCGTAGTGCAGATACTTGAAGCTGACCACGCCCTGCTCGGGCGCGTTCTCGGCGAATGCCGGGGCCATCACGCCGGGCAGCGCCAGCGCGGCGGCCAGCACCGCGCCCGCCGGCAGCCTGGCCGCCGCGCCGCGCGCCACCACTGTGTCGTCAGTTGCAGCCACAGCCGCCCCCGCCAACGCCATAGCCGCCCGATGCCGCTTCCTTGCTGGAGTAGATGTGCTGCGTGAAACGCTGCTCCAGCGGGTCGGACTCCATCGTCATCTCGGGCTTGGCCAGCAGGCCGCGCTCCCAGGGCTGGGGCGGCGCGAAGGCGCAGCCTCCCAGCAGCGTGGCGGCCAGCGCGGCGGCGGCCAGTCGGGGTGCGAATGCCGATGTCATGAGCGTGGTGGTCAAAGGTCAGCGGCTGGACGCCAGCGCGGGCACGGTGGCCAGCGCGACGGCGATGCGCGCTTCGAGTTCCTTGCGCTCTTCGTCGCGAAAGCCGCTGTGGACGGCGATCACCCGGCCGTCGGGCCCGATCAGAACCGAGCTCGGCATGCCCTTGATGGCGAACAGCCGGGCGCTTTCGCCCTTGCCGTCGAAGGCCACCTTGAAGCTGGCCGGCGTCTCTGCCAGGAAACGGTCGGCATCCTCACGCTTCTTGTCGAGGTTGATCGCGATGACCTGGAATCCGCGGCTGCCGTACCTGCTCTGCATCTCGCTCATCCAGGGGAAGGACTTCTTGCACGGGCCGCACCAGGATGCCCAGAAGTCGAGGTAGGTGACCTTGCCGCGCAGCTCTGCATTGCCAAGCAGGCCAATGGCCGCCGGCAGGCTGAACTCGGGCGCCGGCTGGCCGACCTCCACGGCGTGCGCCGCAGTGGTACACAACCCGATGCAAAGCGCAGCGAACAGCGGCGCCGAAGTGAACGTCTTCTTCATGATGGTCTGAACTCCAAAAAAGTGAAAGCTTCGACGGCTCGTCAATCGGGGCGCCGGCGCAGGGCCAGCACCACCACCGCCGCCAGCACCAGCAGCCAGAGCACCGGGTCGGTGGCGCTGGCGCCACTGGCGATCGAGCAGCCACCCGTGCTGTCGTTGCTGTTGCTGGTGTCGCCGGCAGCGGCCAGGCCGTCGTTGGCAGCCACCTGCGTATCGGCCGTGCGGCTGGCCGACAGGATCATGCGAACCGGATCGGCGGCGGCGTCGGTGGACACCTCCAGCGCGCCGGCCTGCGGGCCCGTGTCGCCCGCCGCCGGGGTAGCGGCCGCGCGCAGCTGCAGCGTGCAGCTCTGGCCCGGCATCAGGTCGAAGGCGGTACTCTGGCAGCCGTCGGCCGACGCATCGTCGATCACGAAGTCGCCATTCGCCACCGCGACGCGCGCCACGTTCAGCACCGCGTTGCCCTCGTTGTGCAGGGTCACGGTCTGCGGCTCGGTGCCGTTCAGGTTCAGCGCAGTCGGCGTCAAACGCAAGGCGCCGTGCGTCGTCGCACTGCCCTGCCCGGCCAGGGTCACGGCATGCGGACTGCTGCCGCTGGAGGTCACTTCGAGCATGGCACTGCGCGGGCCGGCCGCCAGGGGCTGGAAGGCCAGGTTCACCGAGCAGCTGGCACCTTGCGCTAGCCGGGATCCGGCAACGCAGCTGCCGCCGTTCGCGACGGTGAACTCGCCCGCCTCGGCGCCACTGACGTTGAACTGCATCAACTCCACCGGACCCGGGCCGCGGTTGTTCAGCCAGAGCTGGCCGGCCGTGGCCTGGCTGCCGGCGGGCACCTCGCCGAAGTCCACGCTGTCCGGCGTGGCCGCCCGCCAGGCCAGCACCGGCAGCCCGGCTGCGGCACTGCCGGCGAGCGCCAGCGTGACCGGCGCGGTGCCGCCATTCGGCTCGATCGTCAGCAGCCCGGCACTGTCAGCCACGGTGCGCGGCGTGTAGGTCACGGTGATGCGGCAGGCTGCGCCGGGCGCCAGGCTGGCCGGGCAACGGTGGCTGGCAGCGAAAGGCGCGGCCGCCGACAAACGTGCCAGGCCGAGCGGCGCCGAGCCGCTGTTGGTCAGCGTGAGCTGGCGTGCGGCAGGCGCCGCACCCAGGCTCTGGCGACCGAAGTCGAGCGCCGCCGGGGACAGCGTGATCGCCGCAGCCACCTTGGCTGCACCTTCGCCCCTGACCGACACCGCCGCGCTGCCGGCGTCTGACACGATGTTCAGCGTGGCGCTGCGTTCGCCTGCTTCGGCGGGCTGGAAGCCGAGCACGATGCTGCAGCTCGCGCCGGCCGGCAGGGCTTCGGCGATGTTGCAACTGCCACCGAGGTCGAAGTCGACGGCGGCATCGCCGACCAGGTTGAATTCAGAGAACTTCAGGTCCGCGGCGCCGCTGTTGGTCAGCGTCACGGTGCGCTTGCTGCCGATTCCGCCGCCGGCCGTGCCGGTGAGTTGCGGAAGGAAGTCGAGTGCGCTGTGGTTCAGGCTGAGCGCCGCGGCGCCGTTCACCGATCTGCCGGCAGGCGGCGGCTGCATCACCGAAGCGGCGCTCAGGGGCGCGCCGGCACCGAGCGCAGCCACCACGCCGGTGCCCGACAAGCTGGCCTTGCTGGTGGTGACGGCGGCGTTGTGGGTGATCGTCAGCGTGCCGCTCTTCAAGCCGGTGGTGGCGGGCTTGAAGGTGACGGTGACAGTGCAGCTGGCGGCGACGGCAATCGTCGCCGCGGCCTTGCAGGTGCCGCCGGCCACCTTGTAGTCGGCCGGAGTCACCGCGATGGTGGTGATCTTCAGACCCGCCGTGCCCGTGTTCTTCAGCGTCAGCGTCTTGGCCAGGCTGGTGGTCAGCACGACCTGGTTGCCGAAGGCCAGCGAGGTGGGTGTCAGTGCGGCCACTGGCTTGGCGGTGGCAGTGCCGGTCATCGTCACCTTCGAGGGGCTGCCCACGGCGTTGTGGGCGATGCTCAGCGTGCCGCTGCGCGCGCCCACCACGCTGGGCTTGAAGCTCATCAGCACGGTGCACCTGGCGCCGGCCAGGACGGTGCCACCGGCCACACAGGTGCCGCCGGCGAGCTTGAACTCGGCCGAACTGCTGCCGATGGTGCCGAGCGTGAGCGTCTTGTTGCCGGTGTTGCTGAGCGTGACGGTCTTGCTCGCGCTGGTGCTGCCGGTGGCCGTGCTGGCGAACGCCAGCGAGGTCGGCGTCACGGATGCGATGGGCGCCGGCACCGCCGCGCCGCTGCCGCTGAGCGCGATGACCGCTGGCGTGGGCAACCGCGAATGCGCGATGTTCAGCTTGCCGGTGCGCGTGCCGGCCGCCAGCGGTTTGAAGGCCACGAACACGGTGCAATTGCTGCCGGTGTTGACGGTGGTGCCACAAGTGCCGCCGCTGCGCGTGTAGTCGCCGGTGGTTGTGATGATCAGATTGGCAATGCTGTAGCCGCTCTTCAGGCTGGCACTGACGGTCACCGTCAGGTTGGCGCTGGAAGCGCCGACCGTGGTCGACGGAAAAGTCAGCTTGGACGGCGCGTTGCCCAGGTAGGCCGCGATGTCGGCGATCTGGGCGCTGCCCGCCGGGTAGGCCGAACGCAGGCCCTGCATGTCGCCCACCGCGCTGATTCCGCTGTCGATCACGCTGGCGCTGTTGCGGCCGTAGAAGATCTTCGCCTGATTGCTGGTCAGCGGCGTGGCGCCGTGGCAGCCGGCGCAATCCTGCGCATAGCGCGATGCGCCCAGCACGGGGTCGGCCGCCAGCACGGGCAGAAATGCGGACAACGCCAGCGCGGCTGCTGCAAGGCTGCGGCTCCAGCGTGGTGGTGAAACTGCGGTCATGATGATCCTCACAGGGTGGACGGAAAGCCGAAAAGAACGATTCCGGCCAGGTTGAACAAGGCATGCCAGAGCACGCAAGGCGCAAGACGGCGGCTGCGCCCGTAGATCAGACCCAGCGCCAGCGCGGGCAGCAGCGTGGCCGCGGCCAGCCAGCCTGGCCGTTGCAGCACATGGGCGCCGGCAAACACCACCGCAGTGACCACATTGGCCACCCAGCCGCGGCCGCCTGGCAGCCGGCGCAGCAGCGTCTCCTGCAGGCCGAGGCGGAAGATGACCTCCTCGATCAGCGGCGCGCCTGCCAGCAGCCAGACAAGGCCCCAGGGCAGACCGGCGGCGACGGCCAGACCGGCAGCGGCGGGCATGAGCGCAGCCACCTGCCAGCGATGGGTTTCCGCCGGACGCGCCGATGGGCACGCTGAAGGGCACGCTGGCGGAACAGCGGGCGGAACGTCGGTCGACTGGATGGATGTCTGCATATAAATGTGCGTTTTGCACATTGATTGTCACACAGAAATCCGGATTCAGGGCCAGCCGACTGTGTCAGCGTGTGACTGCTGTCACAGGCCCCGATACATGTCCGCCGCTGCGCGAGCCAGACGAAAAAAAGCCGCCCCGAAGGGCGGCTGTGCAGCGAGGGCCGGCGAGGCGGGCCGCGCTACTTGAAAGAGTATTGGATGCTCGCGTAGAAGGTGCGGCCACGCGGGTCGGCGTAGGTCGGGTCGTAGCCGGCGAGGAAGTAGTACGCCTGGTTCGAGAACGGCGGCTCGCTGTCGAGCAGGTTCTGCACGCCGGCACGAAGTTTCATCGCCTTGCTGAGGTTCCAGCTGCCGGCCAGATCCCACAACGAATAGGCCTTCACGCTGCGTGAAGGCAGCAGCGAGTCGGTCACCGGGTCGTACGTGGTGTTCTGGTCGGTGTAGCCCGACGAATACTGGTTGGCCAGCGTCAGGCCGTAGTCGCCGAGGTCCCAACCGAAGGTGATGCGGTGGCGCCAGCGCTGGATCACCTGGTCGTTGAGGAAGCGGCCGAGGTTGCTGACCCCGGGTTCATCGGCGCCGAACTGGCGGTCGTAGTTCAGCACGTAGGTGCCCGCCAGCCCGGCGCTGAAACGCCCCACGTCGGTGGCCTGGCCGCGCCAGTTGGCGCCGACGTCGAAGCCCGAAGTCTTCAGCTTGCCCTGGTTCTCCTTGCGCAGCAGGATCTCGGTGATGTAGCCGTCGCTGTCGCGCTGGATGTAGCTGCCGTTGTACTTGGCCGGGTTGTTGATGATCGTCTGCTCGCCCAGCGTGCTGATGATGTCGGTGACCTCGATGTTGAAGTAGTCGAGGTTGAAGCTCCACTGCGGCGTGGCCTCGAACACCGAGCCCAGCGAGAACTGGCGGGACTTTTCCGGTTTCAGGTTCGGGTTGCTTTCGCGCTTCACGTTCCACTGGTCGGTGCAGGAATCGATGCCGTCGATGGCCGCGCACTGCGGGTCGGTCAGCACGCTGGACGTGGTGCCGAAGGTGCTGGGCCGGTAGAGGTCCGACAGCGAAGGCGCGCGGAAGCCGGTGCCCGCCGAGCCGCGCAGCAGCAGTGCCTTCATCGGCCTCCAGAGCAAGCCGGCCTTCGGGTTGAAGGTGTTGCCGACGCCGCTGTAGTCGTCGTAGCGCAGCGCGATCTGCGCTTCCAGCTCCCTGGAAAAAGGCGCGCTCAGTTCGGTGAACAGCGAGGTCACGTTGCGCTTGTCGGATGTGGCCACCAGGCCGGGTGCGGACTGGCCCGGATTGAGAGTGCTGTCGCGGTCACCGGCGATGTTGTTCGACAGCAGCAGCGCCGAAGGCGTGAAGCTCGTCGTCTCGCGGCGGTACTCGCCACCCAGCGCCAGCATGGCGTCGCCGCCACCCATGCGGAAGACCGGCCGCGAACCCTTGGCGTCGATGGCGGTGCTGACACCCTTGGAACTGCGCGCGTCGTCGCTGATCTTGATGCCGTCGATGTAGGCGCGACCGGCGGCGTCCGAAGGGCCGAAGGGATTGATCTTGCCGTCCAGGACGCCGGCTTCGAACTTGTCGAACAGCACATAGCCGTCGACGTACTTGTCGACCGCCTTGTTCTCGGCACGGCTCAGCGCCACGTCGTAGTCCCAGCCGGCGAGCAGGCCGCTGACGCCGAGCACCAGGCGGTTGGCGTCGCTGGTGACCTCGTTGCTGCGGTTGCCGGCTTCGCTCATGCGCAGCCGCAGGTCGACCGGGCCGATGTTGTTGTCGGCCAGCGGCTTGGGGTAGTAACGTGAGGCGCTGTCGAAATCATTGATCACGATCGGGTTCGGGCTCAGCACGTAGGTCGTCTTCGTGCGCGACAACAGGCCTTCGGCGAACAACTGATGGTCCTCACTCAGCTGGAAGGTCGCGCGGCCGAGGAAGCTCAGCTTGCGCGAGTCGGGGTAGATCTCGGTGTCCTGCATGTAGTCGTAGCTGCAGCCGTTCACCGAGCCCGGGCCGTCGGGCGCGTGTACGCTGGCCGGCGGGTTGCAGCCCGGCGCCGAGAAGTTGATGGTGCGGTTGTCCACCAGGGTGCCGCCGGTCTGCACGCCGGCAGCGGCCAGCGCATCGACCTGGTCCCAGCTCAGACGGATGTTGGCCGGGTTGGTGCGGCTGGACATCAGCGCCGGCAGGTTGCTGGCCAGCGGCCGGTTCTGGATGAACTCGCGCTGCGTCGAACGCAGCGCATCGAGTTGCTGGATGTCGAACACGCCGAACACGTTGAAGCGGTCCTTCGACAAGTCGCCGTATCCGGCCGACAGCGTGGCCGTGCGCTTGCCGGCACCGCCTTCCTGCGTGGCCGACGCAAAGGCGCCGAGGTCCACGCCCTGATAGTCCTTGCGCGTGATGAAGTTGATGACACCGCCAATGGCGTCGGTGCCGTAGATCGCCGAGGCGCCGTCCTTCAGCACTTCCACCCGCTGCAGCGCGCCGGCCGGTATGTTGTTGAGGTCGACGCCGGCGTTGTCGCCGGGACTCGCGAAGTTGGCCAGCCGGCGCCCGTTCAGCAGCACCAGCGTGCTGCTGACGCCCAGGCCGCGCAGGTTGGCGCCGTTGAAGCCGCGCTGGCCCGAGGTGCCGTCGGTGATGCTGGCGCCGTCGCCCAGCGGCGCGCTGTTGGCGGTGATGGTGCGCAGCAGTTCGGCCGCGGTGGTGACGCCGGTCTTGTCGATGTCCTCCCGCGTGATCACCTGCACCGGCAGCGCGGTCTCGCCTTCCAGCCGCTTGATGCTGGAGCCGGTGACTTCGATGCGCTGGTTCTGCGCCCAGGCGCCGGATGCGGCGCCGGCCAGCACGGCCATGGCCGCCAGCACGGCAGGCCGCAAGGACAGGTTCTTCAGGCGCGGGCCGGCGTGGCGCGGAGAGAAACTACGAATGCTCATCGGGATATCCTCGGTTGGCGCCGGCGATCAACGATCACGATCGGCTTGGCGGCGGACTCTAGGGAGCGCCCCGCGCTTTGCCTACGGGGTGCATGGCCGGCGGTCGCACCACGGCAAGTGGGTGTCGCAAAAGCCCAAGTCGGCGCGACGCGGCGTGGCGCTTTCGATGACAAGATCGCTGCCCGATGACGCCATTCTCCACATGCCTGCGGCACGTCCGTGTCGTCCTGTTCGGCACGGCGCTGCTGCTCGCCGCGCTCGGTGCGGCGGCGCAGGGCATCTCGGTGTCGATCGGCGGCGCGCTGAAGGACGACAACGCCGAGGTCTGGAGCCGGCTCGTGCAACTGGCCGGCGGGCCGGGCGCGCGCTTCGCGGTGTTTGCCACCGCGTCCGGCGAGCCCGAGCGCGCGGCCGCCGGCATCGTCGCCAACCTGCAACGCCATGGCGCCGTGGCCGAGGCCGTGCCGGTGGCGCCGATGCTGGCGGGCATCGACCGGCAGGCCGCCGTGCGCGACCCGCGCTGGCTGGACCTCGTGGCGCGATCGCAGGGCGTGTTCTTCAGCGGCGGCGCGCAGGCGCGCCTGCTCGACACCCTGCAGCCCGGCGGCCGCGCCACGCCGCTGCTGCAGGCCGTGCATGAACTGTTCCGCCGGGGCGGCGTGGTGGCCGGCACCAGTTCGGGCGCGGCGGTAATGAGCGAGATCGTCTTCCGCGACGCAAACGACGTGCTGGCCGTCATGAAGGGCCGGCTGCGCGACGGTGTCGAGTTCGATCGCGGCTTCGGCTTCTTGCCTGCCGGCGTGGTGATCGACCAGCACTTCATCAAGCGCGGGCGCATCGGCCGGCTGCTGCCGCTGATGGTCGCCAAGGGCCTGCCGCTGGGCATTGGCGTCGACGAGAACTCCGCAGTCATCGTGCGCGACAGCGTAGTCGAAGCGATAGGCGCGCGCGGCGCGCTGGTGGCCGACCTGAACGGCGCCTCGCACGACGCCACGCTGGGCGCCTTCAACCTGCACGGCGCCCTGCTGTCGTGGCTGGACCGAGGCGACCGTTTCGACCTGCGCAGCCGCGTGCTGACGCCGTCGGCAGCCCGGCTGGCGGGCAGCCGGCTCGATGCCGGTGCGCCCGGCTTCAAGGGTCATTTCAGCGGCGACATGTTCCACCTCGACCTGCTGGCCGACGACACGCTGCTGACCGCCATGTCGCAATTGGTCGACAGCGGCGAATCGCAGGCGCTGGGCCTGGCGTTGAGTGCGCGGCCGGCGGCCGACGACCCCCGGCCCGATCTCGGCTTCGAGTGGCGTCTCTACAAGGACGCGGACACCGTGGGCTGGACGGGCGCCGGCAACGAGGCCGGTGATCGCTACACGCTGCACAGGCTGCGGCTCGACATCAACCCGGTGAGCGTGAAACGCCCGCTGTACGAGCCGTGGAAACGCTGATGACGCACCACCGGTGCCTTGCCGGCGCAGGGAGAACCCGGCCTTGACCCGGCAGCGACATGGCTTCCTGCTGCTGCCGCGCTTTTCGCTGCTCGCGCTGGCCGGCGCGCTGGACGCGCTGGCGGCGGCCAACGAACTTCTCGATGAAGGCCTGTACGGCAGCGTGACGCTGTCGCTAGACGGCCAGCCGGTGCGCGCGGCCTGCGGCACCACCGTGGGCGTGGCTCACAGCCTGGCCGCCAGCGGCCCGCTCGACGCCGTCTTCGTGGTCAGCGAGCAGCCGCTGCCCGAGGGCGAGCGTGATGGCCACGGCGCGCTGCATGCGGTGCTGCGCGAACGCGCGGCGGCCGGCGCGCTGCTGGGCGGCATCGGCACCGGCGCGGCGGTGCTGGCGCAGGCCGGCGTGCTGAACGGCCACCGCGCCACGCTGCACTGGGCGCATGTGCAGCAGACCGCCGAACGGCACGCCACCGTGGTGCTGTCGCAGAACGTCTACGAGATCGACCGCGGTCGCCTCAGCTGCGCCGGCGCCCATGCCAGCCTCGACATGATGATCGCCTGGCTGGCGCAGCGCCACGGCGACCGTCTTTTGCAGGAACTGCTGGGGCATTTCGGCCTGGAACGGCTGCGCGCGCGCGACGAGCGGCAGCGCGCGCCGGTGGCCGCGCGCGTGGGCGGCGGCAGCGCCAAGCTGACCGAGGCGGTGTCGCTGATGGAAGCCAACCTCGGCGAACCGCTGCCCACCGAAGACATCGCGCGGCTGGTGGGTGTGTCGCGGCGCCAGCTCGAACGCCTGTTCAAACAGCATCTGGACGCCCTGCCCAGCCGCTATTACGGCGAGTTGAGGCTGGCGCGCGCACGCCGTCTGCTGCAGCAGACCAGCCAGTCGATCCTGCAGATCGGCCTGGGCTGCGGCTTTTCATCGGGCTCGCATTTCAGCAACGCCTACCGCGCCCGCTACGGCCGCACCCCGCGCGAAGAACGCAGCCAGCGCGCAGCCGCCTGGCGCGACCAATCCGAGGACACCACCGCATGAACCCGAGCCGTTTCCTGTTCCGCACCGCCCTGCCGAACGACCTGCCTGCCTTCGAGCGCTTCGCTGCCGACAGCGCCATCGGCATCACCACGCTGCCGGCCGACCGCGCCAAGCTGCAGGCGCGGCTGGAACGTTCGGCCCAGTCCTTCGCTTCGCTGGACGACAGCAGCGGCGAGGAGATCTACCTCTTCGTGGTGGAAGACCTCGGCGCCGCCGACGGCCCGCGCGTCGTGGGCACCAGCGGCATCGCCGCCAGCGCCGGTTTCCATGACCGCTTCTACACCTACCGCAACGAGATGGTGGTGCACGCCAGTGCCGCGCTGCAGGCCAGCAACCGCATCCACACGCTGCACCTCTGCCATGACCTGACGGGCTACACCTTGCTGACCTCGTTCTACATCGAGCCGGCCTACCAGCACACGCTGGCGCCGCAACTGCTGTCGCGGGCGCGGCTGCTCTTCATCACCGAGTTCGCGGAGCGCTTCTCCGACCGCATCGCCGCCGAAAGCCCAGGCCTGGCCGATGACAGCGGACGCTGCCCGTTCTGGGACGCCGTGGGCCGGCGCTTCTTCGACATGGGCTACCCGCAGGTCGAGCAGATCACCGGTGGCCGCAGCAAGGCTTTCATCGCCGAGTTGATGCCGCAGAGCCCGATCTACGTGCCGCTGCTGCCCGAAGAAGCGCAGTGGGCCATCGGCCAGTTGCACCCGGTGGCCGAGCTGCCGTTCTCGATGCTGCAGGACGAAGGTTTCGACGCCGACACCTATGTCGACATCTTCGACGGCGGGCCCATCGTCGAAGCACGCGTCTCGATGCTGAAGACCGTCGCGGCGTCGAGCCGAATGGCGGTGCAGGCCGGCGAGGGCTCCGGCGCCGGCAGTCGACTTGTGGCCGTGACACGGCGGCAGGACTACCGCGCGCTGATCAGCGGCGCGCCGGCCGGCGTGCTGGACGGCGCGGCGCTGGCGCGTCTCGGGCTGACAGAGGGCGAAACAGTGCGCACTGCGGCACTGGCCGTCGCCGGGGATGACGGGAGCGAGCAATGAACGAACTCCTCGTGCGAGATGCCACCGAGGCCGACCTGCCCGAGATCACCGCCTGGCTGGCGCGCAGCCAGCGCCCGGCGGCCACCCTGCCCCAGACGCCCGACGAACGTCTGCTGGTGGCCGAGATGGCGGGCCCGCCCAGCGGGCCCGGCGCCGCCGCCGGCCGGCTGCTGGCCAGCGTGCGGCTGCGCCCGGTGATCGGCGTGGTCTTGCCGCGCGCCTGGTACCACGTCGGCGTGACGGTGCATGCAGCGGCCGAGCTCCAGCTGTTCCATCGCCAGCGCACGCTGCTGCTCGGCAACGACCACACCGGCGCCAGCGAACTGGCCGATCTGGTGTGTGCGCATGAGGCCAGCGACGACGGCCACAGCCTGCCGCTGGCGATGCAGGCCGCCGCATTGCGCGAGGTGCTGCTGACTGCGCTGCTGGTGATGGCGAGCCGTCGCATACGCTACGCCGGCACGCTGATCGCCGAACTTCCCGGCCTGCGCGACGGCGCCGGCCAGTCACCGTTCTGGCACGGCCTGGGCCGCCACTTCTACAGTGGCGACCCCGCGCTGGCCGCCATACGGCACGGAGACGCCTGGCGATGCCACGTCGCCGCGCTGTTGCCGCGCCAGCCGGTCACCACCGCCTTCCTGCCCGCCGCGGCACAGGCTGCCATCGCGCAGGTGGCGCCGTCGTCACGCCTGCAGTGCGAGCTGCTCGAAACCTGCGGCCTGCGCTACAGCCACCATGTGAGCGTGCACGACGGCGGCCCGGTGCTGGAGGCCGACCTCGACGCCCTGCCCGCCGTCACCGGCAGCCGCAGTTGGCGGTTGGCCGAAGGCGACGGCCCCGGCCTGCAAGCCAGCATCTGCCTGCTGCTAAGCGAAGACGCCGACGGGCGCCTTTGCGCACTGCGGGCCGCCGTATCGCCGCTAGGTTCCCGACTGCAGATCGGCGTGGCCGCGCGCGCCAGACTGCGCCTGGCGCCGGGCGACACGGTGTGGGCCCTGCCGCTGCAGGACGAGGCTGGCTGACAGGAACTCCCGGGTTGCCGGCCGCAGGTTCAACGGATCAGCGACCCTTCGTCGCCGAGAGCCACGACACCAGCCGCCCACGCACGGCCGCGGTGTGCACTGGCAGCACCATCACGTCACCCGGTCCTGACCAATCCAGCAAGGCCCGCGCCACAGGTGCCGCCGCCGCCGTGGCAGCCATCGGCACGGCGTCGTCGGCGTTCGGCACCAGCAGGTCGGCGCGGCCGGCATCCGACGTGACCGCACGCGCCACCACCACCTTCATCTCGGCCGGTTCGTGCGCGCTGCCGATGTCGGATTCGCCGAAATGGTCGGGGACGCTCCGCGTCGGACAGACCGTCCCGCAAACAGGCCGTGCTCTCCATCGCACCGAAGCTCCCATCGGGCACGCCGCCGCGGTACTTGCCGGTCAGCAGGCCGATCTCGGCGTGCAGGCGCGCGAATTCCTGCTTGACACGCCGGCGGCTGAACAGGTGGTGCTGCGGCTGTACCTGCACGCGAAAGATACTCAGGTTGGCGCCCGCGGCGGGCGCGGGCGCACGATCAGGTCGACCCAGCCCCTGCCGCCCTTGTTCAGCGACACCACGTAGGCAAGGAAGTCAGCATGCCGGTGCGCCGCGATGGTGGTGGTGAACAATGCCGCGAAGCCCGGAGTATCGAATGTGATGCGTTCAGGGAACTCGGCGAACTCATAGCGCTGCTGCAGGTGGTCGAGCACGACCAGAGGGTCGTGGCCCTGCGATCGCAGCCAGTCAGGCGCGAACTCCATCTTCAGCAGCCAGCCGTCTTCGCCAGACAGGAACTTCTCGAGCCCGCGCAGGATCGGCAGTTCGAAACCCTGCGTGTCGATCTTGATGAAGGTCCGGCCGACCGGCGCTTGGTTGGCGAGAAGGTCGTCGAGCGAGATCATCGGCAGCCGCACCTGCGCCCACTTTGCCATCACGACGCGGTTGTCGAGGCTGCTGTTCGGGTTCAGACTGAAGCCCGTGGTCGGCAAGCTGCGCTCGCCGACCACGGCATTCACCAGCGTCGGACCAACGAGCGCGTTGGCGGCGAAGTTGGCCCGTATCAGGGCGGCCAGAGTGGGATCGGCCTCGATGGCGATGATCTCCACCCCGGGCACAGCACGCAGCGCCAGCATCGAGATGAAGCCGACGTTGGCACCGACGTCGACAAAGCGGCCAAAGCCTTCTTCCCGAAGAAAGCGGTACATCGGCGACACGCTTTCCTCGAACACCTTGCGCTGCTGGTACCAGGTGAGGTCGTGCTTGTCGGCAAGCACCTCGACACGCAGGCCGGCGATCTCGACCCGGCTCGTCTTCGACGGCGGCGCCAGCAGTTGCCAAGGCGCACGCGAAACATCAGGCGGTGGTGCGTCAAACCAGCTCGGCCGTTTTGCGTCGCCGCAGTAGGCGTCGTAGAAGGCCTCGGTGTCGGTCAGCACCGGGAAGTCGTCTGCAGTGAGATCGGGCTTGATGCACAGCTCTGTCGGGAAGTCGATGTCGTTTTTCAGGAAATACAGGTTCCACGGCCCGTGCACATGGATCAGCCGGTAGCCCTTGCCGGCAGCGAGCCCACGCAGCGCCTCGAACGAGGCGCCGTAGTCCCGGGTGCGCTGGTAGGACCAGCCCTCATCCGGCGCGATCGACGCCTGCACGCCCCACGGCACGTGTGCGTTGTACTCGATCACCACCAGCGACGGGGCCCAGCGTGCCGACAACGCCTGCCAGACCCAGTAGTCCAGGCTGTCGATGTCGATCACCAGGACATCGAGGTCCTCGGGCACGCCATGCTTTTCAAACAGGGCGTTGATGGTCGACGGCAGCACTTTTTCGCGCACCAGCGTGATCGACTGACCGGGCCCCGAAACGCGAGTTTGCCGCTCGGCCACTGCCTGAACGTCCATGTAGAGCGCGCCCCAGCCCCGACTGCGCAACAGGCCGGCCAAGGTACCTGTGCCGATCGTGCGTTGCCCGAACTCGACGCCGAAGCGCGCCCGCGCCGGCAGACTCTGGAATATCCTGCGCAGCACCCCGCCCTCACCTCCCCAAGTGCCATGTTCGGCGAAGCTGAACAGCGGTGAGATCGCCGCAACATGAGTCTTCCAGTCCATGACCGCTCCTTGGCCGACGGCCTGTGCCGCGCCCGCGTCGAGCATACGGGAAGCCAGTTCGCGGCGAGGGCGGTTGCAGGCCGCAGGTTCAGCGGATCAGCGCCCCGCCGTGGCCGAGAGCCACGACACCAGCCGCCCACGCACGGCCGTGGTGTGCACCGGCAGCACCACCACGTCACCCGGTCCCGCCCATTCCAACAGGGTCCGCGCCGCCGCCTCTTCGTCGGCCACCTGCCGGCAGCGGGCGGGCGGCAGGCCGGCGGCCAGCAGGGCGCGCTCGAGCAGCGCGGGCACTTCGCCGGGCTGGCGGCCGCGCAGCATGTCGGGCAGTTCCTTGATGACGACGAGGTCGGGCTGGCTTGCCGCCGCCACACGGGCCAGTTCGGTGATGGCGGCGTCGTCCCGGTTTCCGGCCTGGCCGAGCAGCAGGCACAGGCGCCCGCCTTCAGCAGCAAGGGCCGGTGATCGCGCCACCTGCAGCAGTTGCGCCAGGCCTTCGGGGTTGTGCGCGTAGTCGATCAGCACGGTGGCGCCTCGGTGCGCCCAGCGTTCGAGTCGCCCCGGGTTGTCTTGCGGCGCGCTGCCGAAGTGGCGCAGGGCATGACGGATGGCCGGCACCGGCAGCCTCAGGCCGGCCGCGGCCAGCGCAGCGGCGGCGGCGTTTTCGACGTTGTGGCGGGCGGCGCCGCCCAGCGTCAGCGGCATGTCCACCACCGCGCCCAGGTCGTGTTCGATGCCTTCATCGCTCAGCAGCAGTCGGCCGCCGCGCACGCCGCAGGTGCTGCCGCCGGCGCGCCGGCCGGCCACCAGCGCGGGATGGTCGTGCTCGTGCGAGAACAGCGCCTTGGGCGCGGCCACGGCGTGCGGCAGGCGCGCGGCGGCGGCCATCAGCACGGCGTCGTCGGCGTTCAGCACCAACAGACCAGCGCGGCCGGCGCGTCCGGCCTCAGGCGTGACCGCACGCGCCACCACCAGTTTCACCTCGGCCAGGTCGTGCGCGCTGTCGATGCCGTATTCGCCCAGATGGTCGGGGCTGATGTTGGTGACGACGGCGACGTCGGCACGCGCCACCGCCAGGCCACGGCGCAGCAGGCCGCCACGCGCGGTTTCGAGCAGCGCCATGCGCACGCCGGCGTGGCGCAGCACGGCGCGCGCGCCGGCCGGGCCGGAATAGTCGCCGCCAGCCACGGACCGGCCATCGACAAACACGCCCTCGGTGCAGCAATGGCCGGCCTCCACGCCGGCCACGGCGCACATCGCCGACAGCAACCTCACCGTCGTGGTCTTGCCGTTGGAGCCGGTGACGAGCGCCGTCGGCACATCGCACAGATCGGCCCAGGGCACGCCGACCACCGCCGGCAAGTCAGCCTGCGGCCAGACGCGGCTGCCGTGGCCGGCGCCGATCGACACCTCGTCGTCGTCGACGAGCACCGGCAAGCCGCGCGCCGCCGCCTCGGCCTGCAGCGCGACCAGCGCGGGCCGGAGTTCGGCCCCCGCGCGGTGGCGAAAGACTTCGACGGCGGCGTCGCCATCGAAAGCATGGGCGATGTCGAAGCCCGTTTCACCGGCCTCGGCCGCGCAGCGCTCCCAGGCCCATTCGTTGACCTCGGTGGCGGTGAAGAGCTGATCGGCCGGTGCGGCCAGCGCCAGCAGCGTGCCGCTGGCGTGGCGATGGCTTTGCGGCGCAGCGCCGGGCCAGCCGAGTGCCGCCACCATCGCCGCCACCCGCGCGGCCCAGCAAGCCAGCACATGCGGGTCGGCCGCCGCCGCGCCCAGCGGCGTCAGGATGACGGCGCTGCCGGCAAACCAGCGGTTCGGTCCGGTGAGCCGGCGCGAATCTTCGAAACCGTGGTTCGGCGCGGGCGCTTCAGGTTTCATCCCCGTGGCTCGTCAAGAAGCAGCAGCGCTCACCCGAGCGGACGCCGCGGATCCGGCTTTGCCGGGCCGCCAGCGTCGTTCCCTTGAGGGGGCCGAGGCCGGACGCAAACGGCGTGCCGTTTGCGCCTGCCGAGGAGCAGGGCCTCTGGCCCTGCGCGGCCTGCAAGGAGCGCCGCAGGCGCTTCGGAAGTGGGCCAGATCAATCAGCTTGCTCACCCGCGAAACGCAGACCACGTTCGTCGCGCACGAAACCGGCGGCCTCGAAATCGGTCGTCGGGCGGCTGTGGTCGAGTTCGGCCTCGGGCTCGGCGGCGGCGGCCTTGCCGGCCACCGGCGCGGCCATCGCCAGGCTGCTCGCGGGCTTGAACTTCGTCACCTGCTTCCACGAGCGTGTCAGCGCATCGGCGAACACGAGCAGCAGGTCGCCGGGCTGGCCCATGCGCAAGGCGAAGTCGATCGCCTCCTGTTCGTCGGGGATGATGGTCATCGCCGACTCGGCCACACCGTGGTCGCGCAGCACCTGGGCGATCATCTTCGGCACCTCGTCGCCGGCGCGGCCGCGCAGGCCGTCGTCGCGCCGGCAGATGTAGTGGTCGAAGCGGCCCGCCACCTGCGCGGCAATGGCGCGTATGTCTTCATCGCGCCGGTCGCCCGGCCCGGCCACCACCACGATGCGCCGGCCGCGCACGTCCAGGCGCTGCGCCAGATCGGCCATCACACCCACGG
>Ga0209181_10002660_pt1 | contig 28844 bp, 22 predicted proteins | sample MAT05_FD_187208 | JGI IMG/M metagenome (GOLD analysis project Ga0209181, IMG submission 187208) | Freshwater microbial communities from Lake Fryxell liftoff mats and glacier meltwater in Antarctica - MAT-05 (SPAdes) (version 2) | ecosystem: Environmental > Aquatic > Freshwater > Ice > Liftoff...
CGTGTGTGAGCAAGGACGCATACCTGCGCGCCCTCTCGCGTATCAAAGACTATATCGCGGCGGGCGACGTTTATCAGGTGAACCTGACGCAGCGTTTCGAGACGCCGCTGCCGTGTCATCCGTATGTGCTTTACCAGCGGCTGCGGCGGCGGAGTCCGGCGCCGTTTGCGAGTTATCTCAATTTCGGTAACTGGCAGGTGGTGAGTAGTTCCCCTGAGCGGTTTTTGCGGATTGAAAATGGCCGGGTGGAAACGCGTCCGATCAAGGGCACGCGTCCGCGTGGCAAAACTCCGGCGGAGGATGAACGGCTGCGCGCGGAGCTCGTCGCGAGCGAAAAAGACCGGGCAGAATTGTTGATGATTGTTGATCTTGAGCGCAACGATCTCGGCCGCGTTTGCGCGCCGGGCTCGATCCGCGTGGACGAGTTGTTCAAGGTGGAAACACATCCGACAGTGCATCACTTGGTGGCGAATGTTTCGGGAGTGTTGCGCGCGGATTGTGACGTCGTGGATTGCCTGCGGGCGACGCTGCCGGGTGGTTCGATCACCGGCGCGCCGAAAGTGCGGGCGATGCAGATCATCGATGAACTAGAAACGGTGCAGCGCGGCGTTTACACTGGCGCTGTGGGCTATCTGGGTTTTGACGGCAATGCCGATCTCAATATCGCCATCCGCACGATCCTCTGCGCGAAGGGACAGGCGTATTATCACGTCGGCGGCGGCATCGTGTGGGATTCCGATCCAGAGAGCGAATATCAGGAAACGCTCGACAAAGGCGCGGCGATGCGCGCGGCTCTTCTCGGCTTATGATGCACCAGCCCGGTCAGGTCATGTTGAATGGACGCCTCCTGCCGGCGGCGGAAGCGCGGGTTTCCGTGCTGGCTGATGGCTTCATGTTCGGTGCGGGCGTGTTTGAGACGCTGCGCGTTTCGCAGGGACGGCCTGAATTTTGGGCGGAGCATGTGGAGCGGTTGTCGCACGGCGCGGCGGAGCTGGGTCTTCCATTACCGGCCACATTTGCCGGTTTGCGCGATACGGCGATGGCACTCATCGGTGCCGAGCAGTTGACCGATGCGGTGCTGAAAATCGTGGTTTTTCAAGATCTGGATGGGGGCGGCGAGCTGATGACCTGGCGACCGAATCTGTACACGAAAGCGCGCTATGATGCGGGTTTTGCGGTGATGACATCGGAGGGCGCGCCGACTGCAGCGCGGCTATGTGCATTGAAAACACTTAACTATCTCGGGCATTCGCTCGCGATGAAGACGGCGCGGGCGGGGGGATTTGATGAAGTGATCCACGTTGCCGATGGCCTCGTGCGGGAAGGAGCTGCGGGTAATGTTTTTGCAGTGAAGCAGGGTCGGGTGATCACGCCAAGAGTGGAATCGGGACTTTTGCCGGGTATTATCCGGGCGCGTTTGCTGTCGCAGTGTGAGCAAGAAGTGGTGGAGGGCGACTTGTCTGTCGAGCAGCTGACGCAGGCCGACGAAGTGTTTATAACCAACTCCGTGCTCGGGGTGATGCCTGTATGTTCTATCAATCGCATCCCTTGTCGGCGGAACGGCAGCGCGGAGCGGTTTAGGGTGCTCGTTCAGTCTCTTGCCGGTAATGGCTAATGGCCGTTTCGGGCGTTGGATGGGGCGGGTTTGTTGTTTAGGCACGTCATGATTTTAGGCTTATAGAGTAGGTCTGTGGCGATTAAAGGAGGGGGTTTATGTTTGTTAACATGCTTATCGTGTGAGTATTGCAGGTTAATCGTAGCGTAAGCCCTAGGTTGGCCTAAGGGTTCCCCCTATTGGCTGTAGAGAGCTGATCTGCTATTTTTGTTTCAATCTCACACCTAATGAAACCTGCCGTCCTCCTTCTTTTGTCCTTTTGTGGTTTATGCTCTGTGGCTTCTGCGCAGCTGTTGTTAGACAGCCGTTCATTTTCTGCCGAAGGCAAAACTGATGTGGCGGTCAAGGGCCGTATCGAGTTCTGGAAGGACAGTGCGTTGGCGACCAGCAATATGGGCACTGTCAAAATTTACGTTGATAATCTATCAGTGTATAAGAACTTAAATGGCGCGTTAACGGGGAATCAGAACGGCATTCTGACAGGGCTCGGCTTTAATGTGGGCGCTGGATTTAGCTACATGAGTTATTCTTTTTCCGAGACTGTGACGGGGCCTGTAGCTGGCTTGGGGCAGGGCGCGGAGCCGTACGGTGTCGATTTTACCTATGCAGGAGCTCACACCGTTGATGCAGAAAAGTTTGAGGCGACTGCCTATGCGGATGACCCGGTTTATCATAACGGCGTTACGGGTGGGTTTGCCTCGTTGTTTTCGTTTCGCTTCAAGGCGACAGACTCCGCTTCGGTCATCAATAAATTCAATGCCGCCTACTTCTTTGCTGATGCTGATAAAAAAGATCTCTATTTTCACTTTGAGGGAGTGAGCAGCTTTGCCACCAAGTGTACGGATCTGAGTGAAAATCTGTACCTTGGACTGGAAGAGCTGCCTCCTACGCCTGAGCCTTCCACTTATGGCGTTGTTGGCGCCGGTGTTTTGCTGGGTATGGCGGCTTGGCGCCGCCGTTCGAAGCGAAGTGCGTAAGCGAACCGTAACCCGACTTTGAAGGCAAAGCCTCCGGAAGCACCGGGGGCTTTTTTATGCCCGCAAGTGGAGGTTTATTCCTCGCAGCGCAACACGTAGACGGCGCCTTTTTCGCTGCCGATGGCGAGCTGGCAATCGTCGGGTGACCAGACGAGTTGCGTGGCGGCAGCGGGCATTTTCACCGTGGCGCGGAGCGGTTGTTTGCGCTCGGGACTCCAGAGCATGATCACGCCGTCCTGCGATGCGGAGGCGAGCAGGCCGTGTGAATGCTGAAAGGCGACGGCGCAGATTTTCGTGTCGTGCGGAAACATCAGCGGATCGCGGCCCTCGGGACCGTTGCCCAAGCAATCCCAGAGGCAGGCGTCTTTGCCGCCGCCGGTTGCGAGCCAGCGGCTGGTGTGGTCGAAGGTGAGTTCCTTCACCTTGCCCTCGTAGCCGCTCATGTTGAGTTCGAGATCGGTGTCGGGCACCCAGAGGTGCACGCTCGGATCCTGGTTGCCGGAGACGAGCCATTTGCTGTCGGGCGACCAGACCAGGGCGTGAATACCGTTGCCGTAGGCGAACTCTTTCTGTGCGACAAAGTCATCGGCATCCCAGAGGCACACGCCGCCGAAATACGCCGCGGCGAGACAGCCGCCCGCCGGTTGCCAGGCGATGGCCGAAAGCGTTTTTGGCGCGGGCTTGAAGCGGTGGCGTAGCGAAGCGTCGGCATTGAGGAAAACGAGTTCGCGTCCCGCGGCGGCGGCGAGGAGTGGCTCTGGCTGCTGGTTCGTCGGGCGCCAGGCAAGGTGTTCGATCCAGGCGTTGCCAAGCTCGGCGCTGCCGGTGTGCTGGCCGGCGGAGGTGTCCCAGAGTTTCACTTTTCCGTCCTGACCGCCGGTGGCGAGGGTGGTGGATTTGTGGTCTGAAACTTCAGATTTGAGTGCGGCGGCCGCGGGTTTCCAAGCGAGGCAGTTGGTGCCGTCGTCGTGGCCGGGCAGGAGGTGGAGTTTCGCGCCGTCGGCGCTTTTGAAAATCGAGACCGGGCCAGAGGCGGCTGCGGCGGCGAGTTGTGTGCCGTCGGGCGACCATGCGAGGTCGATCACGTAGTCATCGAGAACGGCGGCCCAGAGCTTGGTGAGATTCATGGACTGACATATGTAGGATTTGCCTTGCAGCGTGCAAGGCGTCAGCCCGGCGCGGTGCGACTCAATGAAGATTTGAACCCACTCTTTAAAGCACTCGCCAAGGTAAAGTAACCTAATAGGTTACTTTCATGATACCGATTCATCCTAGGTTGCGATTGTGGTTGGAGGTGGGCGGATTGCTGGCGGATGCGGCGGAGGCCGGTGCGAAGCAGCTGCAGAAAGGGTTGAAGCCGGTGAGGCGCGGTGCGTTTAAGTCGCGTCAGCCTGGACTGGAGACGCCGCTGTGGAACGAATGCGCAGTGATGCTGCGCCAAGAACTGAAGCCGTTTGGGGCGAAGGTGCGGCTGGCGCGGTATCTAGGGATACCGAAGCAGCGGTTGACTGATTACCTGAAAGGTTGTCGGCGACTTCCGGATGCGGAGATGACCTTGCGGATGTTGAATTGGTTGGCACAAAAAAAGGCCGGTCGCGATTTGTCTCTTTGAGCCTTCTGCAACGCGTTTCCCTCGCTTGGGGGGGCAACGGTGGAGCAGCTTTGAAAATGGCAAAGTAACCTATTAGGTTACTTTGCCAGGGCGGCAGGTGCCTGATTGGGGCTTTTGGGTTGGTTTTTGTGACCGAGGTTTTTTTAGCTCAGGCAGGCTTTGAAGCCTTCGTTCAGGGCGGCGCGGTCGAGGTTTTTGCCGATGAAAACGAGGGTGTTGGTGCGGGGCGCGCCGGCCCACTCGCGGTCGAATTTGGCGTCGAAGAGCATATGCACGCCTTGGAAAACGAGGCGCTTGGTCGAGCCGCGCACGCTGAGCACGCCTTTCATGCGGTAGATGTCGTTGCCTTTGGTTTTGAGGAGCTGGCTGATCCACTCGTTGAGGCGTTTGCCGTCGAGTTCGCCGGGCTCGCTGATGCCGACGGAGGAGACGGCGTCTTCGTGTGTGTGGGTGTGCGGATAGTCTTTTTGCCAGACCGGTTTCACGGTGTCGCCCGCGACATGGATGTGCAGCGGGTGTTCACCACAACCTTCAAAAACCAGGTAATGGCCGTCGTGCGGGATCTGGAGTTGGTAGTGGCCATGGCCGTGATCGAGGAGGAGGCGTTGCAGGGTGCCGCCGGGCGCGAAGGTGTCGCCGGCTTTTACTTTGTTCTCCCAGTCGGAGAAGGTGAGGAGGGCGGCGTCGCGGGCGGAGGCGAGGTCTTTTTCGTCGAGCGATTTCACGGGCATGACGACGATGTCGAGTTCGTCGGGGTTGCCGTGGTGATGGTGCTCATGGCAGTCGTGCGCCTCGTCTTTGTCGTCGCCGTCGCACTCGTGTTTCTCGTCTTCGTGGTCGTGATCATGGCCGCAACCGCCTTCGTGGCCGTGGCCGTCGCAGCATTCGTGTTCGTCTTCGCCGTGATCGTGGTGGCAATGGCCGATGACGAGTGCGTGTGTGCCGGTGGGCAGTGGGTAGGCACCGGCCCATTCGAAGGGATATTCGGGTTCGAGGAAGGCGGGGTTGAGCTCGGTGGCGCGGCTGAGGTTGAAACCGCCGATGTTGAGCACGGCGTCGAGGGGGACGTCGGCGTTTTGCGCGCGGAGGACGCGGGCGGCGGAATTCATTTTCCGGATACGGGCTTCAAGCCGGTCGAGGTCGGCGGGGGCGATGAGATCAGTTTTGTTGAGGATGAGGACGTCGGCGAACGCGATCTGTTTCTGCGCTTCGGGGGAGTCGCCGAGGTGTTGGAGAATGTGTTTGGTGTCGACGACGGTGACGATGCCGTCGATGCGGAAGTGGGCGCGCATCTCGTCGTCGGTGAAAAACGTCTGCGCGACGGGGCCGGGGTCAGCGAGGCCGGTGGTTTCGATGAGGATGCCGTCGAGGCGGTCCTTGCGTTTCATGAGGCGGCCGAGGACGCGGATGAGGTCGCCGCGCACGCTGCAACAGATGCAGCCATTGTTCATTTCGAAAAGCTCTTCGTCGCTTTGGATGACGAGTTGGTTGTCGACGCCGACTTCGCCGAATTCGTTTTCGATGACGGCGAGTTTTTTGCCGTGCTGTTCGGTGAGGATGCGGTTGAGGAGCGTGGTCTTGCCGGCGCCGAGGAAGCCGGTGAGCACGGTGACAGGAATGGGAGCGTCGATGGACATGGCGATTAAAAGGGAGCAGGGAGCTAGGGCGGTGGCCGGGACTTAACGTAGCAAAGGAGTCAAGGTTTGGCGAATGACGGGCGGCCTGGGTGCCGTGCGAGTCGCGGACTGGACGGCGAAATTATTTTTTGTCGGGTTGTGACCAGAGATAACTTTGTGTGGTGGCGAGCTCGGCGCCGTCGGCGGCAAGGAGGCGTAGTTGCCACGCCACGACAGCGTCTTTGGGTTTGCCGGGCCAGTCGGCGCCGGTGAGGCCGAGGTGGAAGGCGTGGCTGCCGTTGGGCAGGGCGGTGGTGAAGGTGTAGGTTTTCGGTTCGGGTGAGAAGGGCGTGATGAGGTGGAGCTCGATTTTAGCGGCGTCGATGGCGGTGCCGGAGTTTTTCACGCGGAGGAGGAAATAATAGCCGGCGCGGGTCTCGGGGTGGGTGCGGAGGATGTGCTGACCGGCGGTGTCTTCTTCGCGGCCGAAGTATTCTGAGATGCGTTCGAAGGATTCGTCGGTGCGGTAGCCCGGCCAGACGCGCACGATGGAGAGGTCGGCGGCGGTGCAAACGATGGCGGCGACGAGGGTGAGCAGGGCAGTTAAGAAAACGCGCATGCAGGAGCAGTAGGCGGGCGGCGGCGGCGGATCAAACTTCAATCTTCGGCGTAACTTCGGCGTGGAGTACAGAGGCGGAGGGAGGTTGCAAGGAGTGTCACGAAGGCAGACTGGCGTGAGCGAGTCGGTGAGTGCGGCGGAGGCGTTTGCTCGACCGCCACTCCGTTAGGTCGTATTGAAGGGAAAGGTAATTGTGGGTCATAGGGAGGGCGGTCCACCGTCACGGTTTTTATAGTTAGGCGCGGAAGTGCTTGGTGGAGCGGGCTTGTAGTTTGTGCTAAACCATCTGGCCCGTTCATGTCCTGATGGGCTGGAATGAACTCTTGCAATGCAACCGTCCAGTCCGAGGCCCCCAATATAAACCGGCCGTCTGCGTGCGTGGGCGCCTTCGCGTGGGCAGAAACAGAAAAGCGTCTACAGGTTGATGATATCGCGACACGATATAAATATGGTTTCAGTTATATGTATTCCAGAACCGAATCTGTCACACCTGCCGCATTAACCGAACACCGAGCACGCTCCGGGTTGTCCGATTTCAGCACTGACCGGCGGGTGCTGTTCCTCTGCGCGCTGACGGTGCCGATCGGCGTCTTTGCTGCGCTGGTGGCCAAGGCGCTGCTTTGGTTAATCGCGGTGTTCACCAACGCGGCGTTTTTTCTTCGCTGGTCAGCCGAGCCGGTCGTTTTGACCGGGCAATATTTTGGCGGTTGGGGTGTAGTTGTGCCGGTGATCGGTGGCCTGCTCATTGGGCTGATGGCGCGTTTTGGTTCAGAAAAAATCCGCGGGCACGGTATTCCTGAAGCCCTGGAGGCGATTCTGCTCGGACGCAGCTTGGTCAATCCGCGGATTGCGTTTTTGAAGCCGGTGTCGTCGGCGCTTTCGATCGGCACGGGCGGGCCTTTCGGTGCAGAGGGTCCGATTATCGTGACGGGCGGGGCGTTGGGCTCGCTCTTCGCCCAGCTGTTTCACCTGACTTCAGCTGAGCGAAAAACGCTGCTGGTCACGGGTGCCGCTGCCGGGATGACTGCGATTTTTGGCACGCCGGTCGCGGCGGTGCTGCTGGCGGTGGAGCTTTTGCTTTTTGAGTGGAAGCCCCGCAGTTTGATCCCGGTCTCGTTGGCCGCGTTGGTGGCCTATGGCGTGCGAGGACCGCTGCTCGGTATCGCGCCGCTCCTTACGGTGACGCCGCATGCGCAGCTTGCACCGCGGCTTTTGGCGGTGGCGCTCGGAGTGGGCGTGGTCACTGGGTTTATCTCGGGGTTACTGACGCGGCTGGTCTATCTGTGTGAATATGGTTTTGCTCGGCTGCCATTGCACTGGATGTGGTGGCCGGCTTAGGGCGGACTGGTGGTTGGCGTGGGTGGACTGGTGGATGCCCGCGTGCTCGGGGTCGGCTACGAAACGGTGCAGACGGTGCTCAATGGCGAGGTGGTGGGCGCGGCGTTACTCGGCTTGATTATTGCAAAGAGCCTTGTCTGGGCGGCGGCGCTTGGTTCAGGCACATCTGGCGGAGTGCTGGCGCCGCTGCTCATGATCGGCGGTGCGGTGGGCGCGCTGCTGGGTACGCTGGCCAGTGTCGGTGAGGCGGGGCTGTGGGCCATGGTCGGCATGGCGGCGATGATGGGAGGCACGATGGGCGCGCCTTTGACGGCGGTGGTTTTCTTGCTGGAGCTCACGCATGATTTCCAGGTGCTGCCTGCGTTGTTGGCTGGTAGTGTGGGAGCGTTATGCGTGACGGTGCTGATCTTGAGGCGTTCGATTTTGACGGAAAAACACGCGCGGCGTGGGCAGCATGTTACCCGCGAATACAGCGTGAATATTTTTGAAGTTATGCGCGTTGACGAGGTGATGGATCGTGAGCTGCCAGTCGTAGCGGCGGAGACCACCGTGGCTGCGCTCGCGGTGCAGATCGCGCAACCGGGCTCGGCGCTGGCTCGACGGATGGCCACGTTTATTGCGGAAAACGGCAAACTGGTCGGTATCGTCACACGGGGCGATCTTCTGCGAGCGCAACTGGCGGGAGACGCGGATTCAACACCGGTGAGCCGTGTGGGGACGGCTTCTCTGGTGACGGTTTTTGCCGACGAGACGCTTAGCGACGCAGTGGAGAAAATGCTGCACCACACCGTAAGCCGGCTGCCAGTCGTGTCGCGGTCGGAGCCGAGGCGAATTGTTGGTTATCTGGGACGAGCTGAAATTCTGACGGCGCATCGAATGCGCCAAGTCGAGGAAAGGCAGCGAGGGAAGGGGCTGTTGCGCTTTCGCGTGGTGGCCGGGCCGTGCGTCTAGGCCGGCAAGGTCAGCCGAACCATTTACTCTATTTACTATGTCCTACTATTCATCCGCTGCCCATTATCTTGTTGTCAAAATTCTGCTGGCCTTCGGGGCCGGTCTTGTGATGTGCGCACTCTTATGAAGCCATACCGTTACGCGTTCGATCCGTTGTGTTTGGCCTCCTGCTTCTTGTATGCGGTCAACCGTTGGTGTCTCCCCCTTGCGTGGAAAGGGACGTTTTTGCGAAACCATTTCAATGATCTATTACTTGTTCCCGCGGCGTTGCCGCTGCTGCTTGGGTTGCATCGGCGGCTGGGGTTGCGTAAGTCAGACACACCGCCCGCCGCTGGCGAAGTGCTGCTGCACTGGGCGGTGTGGTCGGTGGCGGCAGAGGTAGTCGGACCGCGCCTTTTCGCCCGCGCAACCGGGGATGCATGGGCTGTGGTAGCGTATGGCGCCGGTGCGCTATTGTCCGCGGCGTATTGGCGTGTGTCATGAATTTCGACAGGTTGGCGCCTCACTACGATTGGATGGAAAAGGTGCTGGCTGGCCATCGGTTGCAGCGTGTTCGAACGCAATGGCTCGACACGCTTACAGGTTGCCGCCGCATCTTGAGTGTGGGCGAGGGGCATGGGCGTTTTGCCGCTGCCTGCTTGGCGCGACATCCTCAGGCGGAACTGACTTGTGTGGAAGTCAGTTCCGGCATGCTGGCGGTGGCGCGGAGTCGGACGCGCGAGCAGCCGGGCGCGGTTGATTGGGTGTGTGCCGATGTTCGTCAATGGCAGCCGCGGAAACGTTACGACGCGGTTGTGACCTGTTTTTTCCTCGATTGTTTTCCTCCGGAGACATTGGCCGGGGTGGTGGCGAGGCTGGCCGAGGCAGCGGCGCCGAAAGCGGTTTGGTTGGTGAGTGATTTTGCCGTGCCTGCGGCGGGATCGAGACGGGTGCGGGCCCAGCTGATTCACGCGCTTATGTATGCTTTTTTTCGTGCAGGCGTGGCATTGCCGGCGCGTCGTTGGACAGCGCCGGATACGTTGTTGTCCCGGCATAATTTTGTTCTGGCGGGACGGCGCGAGTTTGAGTGGGGTTTGCTGCGAGCGGATGTCTGGCGGCGCGAGTGAAGCGCATTTTTCACTGCGGAGGAGCAGCGGTGTCAGTCGCTTGGCGCAAGAGGCCAATCAAGTGGGGGCCGACGGATTGCAATTCTGCTCGATGCGCGCGATAGAGCTTTTCCAGTACGGTCAGGCCTTTAGGTGTCAGCGCCACTTGTACGCTTCGCCGGTCCTCCTTTGACGCGGTGCGCCGCAGGAGCCGCGCGGTTTCCATGCGGTCGATGAGGCCCACTGCGCTGTGATGAGCGATTTGCATTTGTTCGGCGAGTTCACCGATCGTAGCCCAGTTGCGTTTGGGGAATCCTTCGATGGCGAGCAGGACTTGGTACTGCTGTGTGGTCACGCCTTGTTCACGGGCTGCGGTTTCGCTGAAACCGAAGAATCGGCGCAAGGTGTAACGGAATTCCGCGAGCAACTGGTAGTCTTTTGAGCAGAGCTTTCCGGTTGTTTTCGGGGCGACGGGCATGGCTATCGAAGAACTTGGGTGAAGCGAAATAGGCAAGCGGTAACACCGCGTGAGCCGCAGGCTGCGTCGGGTCTCGCGTGTCGGCCTGCCCGGCGTGGTCAGGGGCGAATAGCGGCTGGAGGATATTTGGCGAGTTCCTCGGCGGTGAGTTCTTGGAAGAGGTGGTTTTTGTAGAGATAGCTCGCGGTTTGGTAATAGGAGATCGTTTTGTCGATCTGAGCCTGGCCGTCGGGATTGGGTGTGAGGGCGAAAGTGGTGGGGTCGTAGTGGTAGGCGGTTTTGCCGCGCACCGGTTTAAGTACGGAGAGTTCGCCGGACTGGTAAAGGCCGAGGCGTTGGTAGTTGCCGATAAAGGCGCGGCGGCTGCCGGTGGTTTTGCGCACATCCCAGCCGAAGAAGCGGCTCGGGTAGCTCCAGTTTAAAAGGCCGAGCAGGGTGGGCGCGTAGTCGACTTGGCTGGTGAGGTCGGCAATGTGGCCGGGCGCGATTTGGCCGCCGGGTGCATAGATGATGAGCGGGATATGATAGTTTTGGACAGGCAGCTCGGTCTTGCCGGCGGAGGACGCGCAGTGGTCGGCGACGATGACAAAAATTGTGTCCTTAAACCAAGGGTGCGTGGAGGCGTCGCGGATCATTTTGCCGATGGCGTAGTCGGTGTATTTTACGGCGCCGGAGCGGCCGGATACCTTAGATGGCAGATCGATCCGCCCTTCCGGATAGGTGTAGGGACGGTGGTTCGACGTGGTCATCACAAATTGGAAAAACGGCTTGTGCTCGGCGTGGGCGCGGTCGGCTTCGCGCAGCGACCAGCGGAAGAGATCTTCGTCGCAGGCACCCCAAGCGTTGGCGAAAGTGATGTCGCTTTTTTCTACTTTGGCGCGGTCGACGACGCGGTAGCCGTTGTTGCCGAAGAAGGCGTTCATGTTATCGAAGTAGCCGTAGCCGCCGTAGACGAAGGCCGTATCATAACCGCGACTACGGAAGACGGAGCCGAGCGTGAAGAGGTGTCCGTTGGCCGGGCGTTTGACGAGCGAACGGCCAGGGGTGGGCGGGATCGAGAGCGTGAGTGCCTCCATGCCGCGATCGGTGCGGGTGCCGGTGGCGTAGAAGTTGTCGAAGACGAGGCTCTTTTGGGCGATGGCTTCGAGTTCGGGCGTGAGGCGTGAGGCGTGGTTAAAGAGGCTGAGGAAATTCGCGCTTAAGCTTTCAACGGTGATTTGGATGACGTTCAGGCGCAGCTCTGGTCCTGGGTTATGGATCTGGCGAAGGATGTCGTAGGGATCTTTGGCGAGCCGCGTGCCGCCGTCGGCGGCGAGCTCGGCGCCGAGGTTTTTGAAGGCGTCGCTGACCGGCAGGGTCGCGTAGAACTGGTCGTAATCGAGCTCGTTGTTGCGAAAGGCGGCGAAGAGCGACCAAACGCCGTTTTTGGCGAGCTCGCGGTGGTAGTTGTTGGCGAAGGGCGGGAGGCGGTCGAGGTCGAGCGCGCCAACCGCGAGTGTGGCGGCGCCGAACCAGCATAAAGCGGCTGGCCAGCGTGAGCGGGCTGTGTCGCTGGCGTTGTCGAGCCAGCGGACGACCCAGCCGGTGCGGAGCACCAGCGTGTAAACGACGGTGGTGAGGGCAAAAATCCCGGCGAAGATCCATGGCATCGGGTAGGATTCGCGGATATTGTCGATTACCTCGTGGGTGTAGACGAGGTAGTCCACCGCGATGAAGTTGAAGCGTGCGCTGAATTCGTCCCAGAAGACCCATTCCGAAACCGCCCCAAACAGGCAAAGGCCGAGCGAGAAAAACAGCACGAGGTGGGCGAGCGCGCGTGTCCAGATACGTTCAAAAAAACGCGTGGGCAGCGCGGCTAGCAGCAGCACGCCGGGCGTGGCGAAGAGCAGCGCGGCGCCCGCGTCGAAGAGCAGGCCCCAGCCGAACGTGGCGGCTAGGCTGGCGTCCGCCGTGAGCGAGGGGAGGGATTTGATCAGCAGTGCGAGGCGGGTCGCGAGCGCGACGGCCACGAAGAGAAAAAGGAAGATGGCGATGCCGCCGTGACGTTTTTCGAGGAGGGATCGGGGCCAGGAGTTGATGCGAAGGAACATGCGGGTAAGTGAAGGTGATGGAGGTGGGAGAACGCCGCGGAAAGGGCAAAGATTAAATCTTGTTCAAAGGTTTGCGGGTTGCATGGTCATGGACGTGCCCGAAACAAAACCGTTCATCTTTGTCTGCGGACCGGACGATTTTCTCGTCAACCGGCTGGGCAAGGAGCGTTTTGATGCGTTGACCCGCGACGTGACCGACGAGTTTGCGCGGGAAATCTTGAGTGGTTTCGCCAACAACGTCGGCGAGGTGGAGGCGGCGATCAACCGCTTCCGCGAGAGTGTGCAGACGGTCGCGATGTTTGGCGGCAAACGCGTCGTGTGGCTGAAGGATATCAACTTCCTCGCCGACACCGTCACAGGCCGCGCCGAGAGCACACTGAAACTCGTCGAGGACCTGCAGGCGATTCTCGCGAGCGTGAATCCTGCCGAGGTCGATGTTGTCGTGACGGCTGCGCCGGTCGACCGCCGTCGGGCCTTTCCGAAGTGGTGTGAGAAAAACGCGGATTTTGCCATAGTCGGCGGCGATGGCGACGGTGCGGCGCAAGCTCTCGCCGGCATCGTGCTCAGCGAGGCTGACACTTTGGGCGTGGCGTTTGGTGAGGGCGCGTTGGAGCTCTTGCTCGCGCGCATCGGTGCCAACACGCGCCTGCTCATCGAGGAGACGCACAAGCTCGCCGCCTACCTTGGCGACGAGAAAACTATCGAGGAGGCGCACGTCGCTGAGCTCACGCCGAATGTCGCCGAGGGCGATTTTTTCGAGGCGGCCGAGGCGTTTTTCAGCGGCGATCTCAAGTGGACACTCAAGGCGCTGGACCGGCATTTCTACACGGGCGGTGACGCGCGGCCGATTATCTCGGCGCTGCAAAACCGAAACCGCATCCTGCTCCAAATCCGTGCGCTGCTCGACGCCGGGGAGATCAAGCTCGGGCCGCGCGGCATCGACAAGAGCGGCTTTGAACGCGCCGCGGCGAACCATGGCAGGCACTTCGTCGGCGCGCCCGAGAAGAGTTCGTATAATTTGTTCACGCAGAATCCGTGGTACCTCGGCAAGCTCGCCAGCAGCGCGAAACTGCCGCCGCTGCGCCGCCTGATCGACAACCAGCAGGAGTTCATCGTCGCCTTCGAGGAAATTATCCAACGTCCTGGCGACCCCGACGAGGTCCTGCGCGAGATGGCCGTGCGCTGCCTGACCTGAACCCGCCGCCGCATCGTTTGGATTTGATTTGGTTGGCCAACTGCTCTGTTTCAACTTTGTCCGTCCCTCCGTTTTTCTTTCCTTCCGTCATGACCAACGAACTCGCCGCCACCGCCATTCCCAACGTCCTCGCTGAACGCTACGCCTCCGCTGCGTTGAAAGATATCTGGTCGCCCGCGGGCCGCATCGCCATCGAGCGCGATTTTTGGATCGCTGTTATGAAGTCGCAGCGCGATCTCGGCGTGGCCATCCCGGTCGAAGCCATCGCCGACTACGAGCGCGTGAAGGATAAGATCGACGTCGTCTCCATCGCCGCGCGCGAACGCAAAACGCTGCATGACGTGAAGGCGCGCATCGAGGAGTTTTCCGAGCTCGCCGGCCGCCAGTTCATCCACCTCGGGCTCACCAGCCGCGATCTCACGGAAAACGTCGAACAGCTCCAGGTGCTCCGTTCGCTCGACGTCGTGCGCATGAAGGCCGCCGCGTCACTGCTCGCGCTCTCGAAACGCGCCGTCGCGTACCGCGATCTTATGCTCACGGGCCGCACGCACAACGTGCCGGCGCAACCCACCACGCTAGGAAAACGTTTCGCGATGTTCGGCCAGGAGTTGCTCCAAGCTTACACGCGTCTCGACGAACTCATTGAACGCTACCCGGTGCGCGGATTGAAGGGCGCGGTCGGCACGCAACTCGACCAGTTCACCCTCATGGGCGGCAAGGCCGACAAAGTCGCGAAGCTCGAAGCCCGCGTATTGAAGCACCTCGGTTTCAAACAGGCGCTCTTCGCCGTCGGCCAAGTGTATCCAAGAAGTCTCGACTTCGAAGTCGTCACCGCGCTGCACCAAATCGGCGCGGCCGCCGCGAGCTTTGCCACGACGCTGCGCCTCATGGCCGGCCAGGGCCTGCTCACCGAAGGTTTCCAGGAAGGCCAGGTCGGCTCGTCGGCGATGCCGCACAAGGTCAACGCACGCAACTGCGAGCGCATCTGCGGTTTTTCCACCATTCTCAGTGGTTATGTGACGATGACCGGCGCACTCTCCGGCCACCAATGGAACGAAGGCGACGTCTCCTGCTCTGTCGTGCGCCGCATCGCGCTGCCGGATTCGTTTTTCGCGATCGACGGCGCGCTCGAGACGCTGCTCACCGTGCTGCGCCAGATGGATGTTTTTCCGGCGGCCATCGCAGCGGAAAGCGCGCGCAATCTGCCCTTCCTCGCCACGACCACTATTTTGATGGAAGCGGTGAAAGCCGGTGCCGGTCGCGAAACCGCGCACGAAGCGATCAAGGAACATGCGCTCGCCGCGGCCAAGGCCCTGCGCGATGGCGGCGACGCCGATCTCATCGGCCGTCTCGCCCGCGACAAGCGTCTCGGTCTCAAGCGCGAAAAACTCGAAGCAATTTTGGCCGATGGCTCCCGGTTCGTCGGAGCCGCGCCGGAGCAGGTCGACGCATTTGTCTCCACCGTCACGCCGCTCGCCAAGAAGATCAAAGGCGCCTCCACCTACCAGCCGGGGAAGTTGCTGTAACACGCGGCGCGCCGCGGGCGGACCGCGGTGCGGTGCGTGTTTGGCGACGGGCACATTTGGCTATGGCAGGGCGTTCGTGCGATGTGTTCCGTCGGTGGGCCGTCCGCTTGCGGACGCGTTGCCCGCGAGCCTCGGGTTGTGGCGTGAGCGAGCTCACCGCCTACATGCGGATGCGACGTTTCGTGAGCCGCGCTGCCCTTGGCTGGTGCACTCGGTTTGCGGCTTTCCCGCCGTCTGCGGACGCGTTTACCCGATAATCGGGAAATTTGAGTTTGCCACGCGTGGGGGTGGGCCGCTTCCTTTGCCCTTCACGTTACTTTAAATCTTATATCACAACACTGCCATGGCTGAACTCGTAGGAAATGTTTTGGTGGGCCAATCCGGAGGCCCCACCGCTGTCATCAACGCCAGTGTGGCGGGCGTCGTCGTTGAAGCCCTCAATCACGAATGCATTGAGGAAATCTACGGCACGCTCAACGGCGTCCTTGGCATCCTTCAAGAGGATTTCGTCGATCTCGCTTCCGAGTCCCAGCAGACGATTCGCGGCTTACGGCACACGCCGGGCGCCGCTCTCGGTACCTGCCGTTACAAGCTGAAAAAGCAGCAGGACTACGAGCGCGTGCTCGAAGTTTTTAAGGCGCACAACATCCGCTATTTCTTCTACGCGGGCGGCAACGACTCGCAGGACACCGCCGACAAGATCTCCAAGCTCGCGCAGCAGCAGGGCTACGAGCTCCGCGTCATCGGCGTACCAAAGACGATCGACAACGATCTGCCCATCACCGACCACTGCCCCGGCTACGGCAGTGTGATCAAGCACATCTGCACGACCGTGCGCGAACTCGCTTGCGACAATGAAGCGATGGGCCAGCACGACCTCGTTTCGATTCTCGAAGTCATGGGCCGCAATGCCGGTTGGATCGCCGCCGGTGCCTCGCTCGCCAAGCGCCGCGACCACCCGCACGATGCTCCGCACCTGATCTACTTGCCCGAGGTCGCGTTCAGCACCGAGAAATTCATCGAAGACGTGAAGCGCGTCCTCAAGCGCGAGAAGTACTGCATGGTCGTCGTGGGCGAAGGCCTGATCGATGCCGATGGCAACTACGTCTCCGCCGCGGAGCAGACCGATGCGTTCGGTCACGCTCAGCTCGGTGGCGCTGCAGACTACCTGCAAGGTCTCGTCGAACAGAATCTCCCGGGCGTCAAAGCCCGCACCGCCAAGCTCGGCATCGCCCAGCGCGCCGCTGCCCACGCCGGATCCAAGACCGACTCCGATGAGGCCTTCCTCGCCGGCCAGGCCGCCGTTCAGGCTGCGATCGCTGGCGAGACCGACAAGATGGTCACGCTGCTTCGCGGCGATGGCGATCACTACACCTGTGAGACCGGCCTTGCTCCGTTGAGCGACATCGCCAACGGCGTGAAGAAGCTCCCCCGCGAGTGGATCAACGAAGACGGCGTCAGCATGAACTTCCAGTTCCAGCGCTACGCTCTCCCGCTGATTCAGGGCGAGACACCCGTGCCTTACGAAAACGGCCTGCCCGTCTTCGCCAAGCTCGAGAAAGTCCGCATCGACAAGACGCTCCCCGCCTACGAGCTCTGAGTTGCAGCGACAAAATAGTTTCAAAGCAAAGGCCGGTCCTCGTGACCGGCTTTTTTGCGTTCAGCCGACGCACTCCAGAGCGGAAACGCGACCGTGGCTGCGAAGACGTTGACCCTAAATTCCGAAATTTCTTAACCGTTAGTGAACGCTCATTGACGCTCATGACGGAAGTTATACGAGGGCCTAACGAAAATCGCTTTCACCCCGCAGGTGAATCGATCATTTTTCGGAAAATATTGAATGAGCGCTGATGTGCGAAAATTAGGATTCCAGCTGCGTTTTCTTGGTTTAGTTCTTGCAGCCAGGTAGATAGCCCGCGCGGCATTCACGCTTGCGACCTTTGGGTAATAATCCCCGCACTGGCCGCTCATCGTCAGCGCCTCCCACCGCGCTCTGCGCCTCTGCGCGAGACCATGCCTTTTTCAACCCATGCTCTCGCAGAGCCACAGAGCGTTCAAAAGAGATAGGCTTGTTTAGTTCTTTGGCCAGCGTTGCACTTCGACGGGGATGTCAGGCCGTCTTGCAGCGGCGCGGCGTCGGCTTGTTCAGCCTTGGCGTTAGCGCGGTGTGTGCCGCTGGTGTCAAATTGAAAGAACGAACCGCAAGCCACCAACCACAGACATTAGGCTTTGGCCCGTTTTACAGGCCTCATCCACCGCGATCAGGCGTTCGTCGAAGATCTCGACGCCGAACTTTTCGACCGCGATGCGAATGGTGGCATGGGTGCAGACGAGCACAGCGAAAGCACTGGGAACGCCGACGTCCCCGTCGGCATTTCTCTTTTCGGAGTCAGAGCCGACGAGGACGGCGGCGCTCCCAGCCTTGGGTCATTGAATCGACCTGTCTCTTGAAAACACCCCGATTGATCACGTGGTAGAGCACACCGTCCTGCTCGAGACGAAGTTTGCGCGCCATGTCCGCGGCGAAACTGCTCCCGGGAAAATTTCAATGATATAGTAATGACCCCTTTATTCCTTTCCTTTATTCCTTTTTCCCCTTTATTCCTTTTTACGTGCGGGTTTTGGTGTGACGACAGGTGCCACCGCTAGGAGATCGTTTTGACGAAATGCCAGGCGGGCCAGACCGCCAAGGAATAATCGTTGTTTCTGGTGGTGGGATGTTTCCTGTGGCCCGCCGGGAACGCATCGCGGCGGTGTTTAAAAAAGAAAAGGCCACAATCAGGACAAATGACGCGTTATCGCGATCTGCGCCCGCGCTTTTCCTTTTTCACGCATTTTCCCCCTCCTCACGACGCATCTCGCAGAGCTGTTCTCAATAGCGGGGCCTCCTGGGTTGAGTTGTTTGTGACGGTCTAGAAAAAAATGGCACACGGGGGCTATTTTCGTTGCTTATTTACAATCTCGATGGAGCGTCCGCGCGTCTGCATTAACAGTTCAAAAACAACATAGACATGTACTTACATACGCTCAGAAAATTCATATGCCTTGCACTTGGCATCGTCGGCATTCATGCCTTGGCGGCCGTCACGACGTTGGCTGCTACGCCGCCAGTCACCGCTAATTCAACTTACCGCATGGACCGTAGGGTGGTCATGCAGCTCGAATCCGACGGCAGAGCTGTCTACACCGTGTTAGCCGCTCCCGATGGCGGTTTTTATGCGGGCGGCGACTTCACGATGATTGCGGGGCAACGACGCCAAAATCTCGCGAAGTTCAAGGCCGATGGTAGCCTCGATACGAGTTTTAACCAGAGCGGTTCTTGCGATGGCGCCATCACCTCGCTTGCGGTGCAAAAAAACGGCCATCTTTTCGTTGGCGGTTCGTTCACGGTTTTTAACGGCACACCATGCCATGGGATCGTCAGCTTGAATGCAGATGGCACGCTTGATCCTGCCTTTAACGTAGCTTCTGGCCCTAATGGACTGGTGCAAGCCATAGCCGTGCAGGCAGATGGGCGTTTGCTCATCGCGGGTGCATTTACTCAAATCAACGGCGTGGCGCGGGGCAACATCGCACGTTTAAACGCGAATGGCTCGCTCGATACTTCATTTGACGCTGGTTCCAACACTGGCGATGAGGTCAACTTGATCGCCATTCAATCCGATGGGCAGATTCTTTTCGGCGGCATTAGATACGGTTACAGGGGGCCTACGACAAGCTTCCTCGAACGCACCGATGCGAATGGCACGCAGGACACGAGTTTCCGCTGCTATATGAGCTCCAGCTCGTATTATTGCCTCTTTTACGCCCTCACGGTGCAGTCAAACGGACAAATCCTCGTCGGCGGTGACTTTTCATCGTATGATATGGCTTCCGATGTCACGTACGATAATCTCGCACGCCTGAATGCCGATGGCTCGCTTGATGTCTCCTTCAAGAGCGACATAAATTCTGGCATCATCGTCTGTGCATTAGCGGTTCAGTTAGATGGACAAATTTTGGCTGCAGGAATCAACGGCCAAGCGCTAGGCGTCAGCACCCAGTTTGTGCGCTTAAATACCAATGGTTCGCTCGATAGCACCTTCAGCATCGACTCGGGCTTTTGGCGCTTTGAATACGGTTATCCTGATTCTCCAAAACTCGCCTTGCAAGCCGATGGCCGCGTGGTGGTCGCAGGCACCTTTGAGAAGCTCAATGGAGTAGCGGCAGTGAACCTCGCCCGTCTGACCGAGACCGGAGCTTTGGACACGTCGTTTAACTCCAGTGCCCAACGTTTGGCCGCGCCCGCCCTCGTGACCGCCTTGCCAGGTGGAAAATTCCTCGCAGGAGGAGATTTCACGTGGGTCAACGACACCGCCTGTAACCGCATCGCCCGGTTAAACGCCAATGGCTCCCTCGACACGGCTTTTAATCCCGGTTCCGGTTTTGATGCCAAGGTAGAGGTGCTCGCCGTGCAGGCGGATGGCAAGATGCTCGTCGGTGGCCGCTTCACAACATTCAACGGAACCACACGCAACCGCATCGCTCGATTAAACACCAATGGCACGCTCGATACGCGCTTCAATCCCGGCAATGCCTTCGACAACGACGTGACGGCGATCACCGTGCAGAACGACGGCAAGATCCTCGTCGGCGGCCACGTGAATGACACCAATAAGTCACCGATCGGCAAAATTGTACGGTTAAATGCGAACGGCACAATCGACAGCACCTTCACCGCCCAGGTGGGTTCTATCGCAAGCATCGCGACCATCGTGGTCCAGGCCGATGGCCGCATCTTCATCGGGGGGGATTTCAGCGCAGCCGACACAACTCCCAAGCTATCCATCGCCCGGTTGAATAAAAATGGCACCATCGACACCTCCTTCAAGGCCGATATCGGAGATCCGAGCGACCAATTTGCCTGCACTGTCAAGACGGTCACGCTATTGGCCGATGGCCGCAGTATCGTTAGCGGCTACTGGACTGCCTCCTATGGCCGCGGCGAGGATAGTTACTTTATCTATCGTTTAAAAGTGAACGGGGAGCGGGACACGACCTTCAATCCTGGCGAGGGATTTGATTATACTATTAATACCGTCGCCCTGCAACGCGATGGACGTCTGGTCGTGGGCGGCGATTTCACTCACTTTAACACCACGGCCTGCAAAAAAATCGTTCGATTAAACACCAACGGAAGCCTCGACACGACGTTCACTATCGTCGGCGTGACTGACAGAGATTATGTCACTCAAATCAGGGCGCTGGCCGATGGCCGCTTGCTCGTCTCCGGCATGATCGAGTTCGTAAACGCAGGCGGCAGCGCAAGCAATAATGGCGTGGTGCCACGGGGCCCCGTCGTATTTAAAGCGGATAATTGATTAATAATAGAGCTTAAACCCACCAGGCTGTTTCTTGGGCCTGTAGTGTAATAAAAAGCATATAACCCCGGCGACCGCTTATTACGGTCGCCGGTTTTTATTTATACGCTCGTTTGAGGGGGGGGCTTTTTGATATGGTTGAAAACGACGCAGCCAATCTTCTGCTTGCCGCCGAGCGCGGTGGCTGCGATGACGGAGCCCTTATGGCCAATCTTCCCGCTCAATTCGCCGGCGTGACCGTTGTCACCAAGGCCAACGTTTATTTCGACGGTAAAGTCGTCAGCCACTCCGTGGTCTTCGCCGACGGCTGCAAGAAAACCCTCGGTTTGATCTATCCCGGCTCGTACCACTTCGGCACCGGCGCGCCGGAACGCATGGAGATCGTCGCTGGTTCGTGCAAAGTCACGCTCGACGGCCAGACTGCGGTCACGAGCTACAACGCCGGTGAATATTTCGATGTGCCCGGCAAGAGCGGTTTCACGATCGAAGTCGCCAGCGGTCTCTGTGAGTACATCTGCTCGTTCCTCGCCTGAACAGCGGCCTCCTAAAACCGTTTTTCCTTTTCACGGGCGCCCTCTGCCGGCGCCCGTCTTTTGTTTTCAGCTGCTGGAATGTGGGCGGCCGGTTTGCGATTCCCTTTTGTGATAGGCGAACCAGTTGATTTCGAGTATTCAATCTTCCATGCCCGACCCTGAATCCACGTCACCGACTCCGCATCAGCGGCGGCCTCGTTATGCGGGCAAAAATCCGCGGCGCTTCGAGGAAAAATACAAGGAGCTGAATCCGGAGCGTTACGCCGAGGATGTGGCTAAGGTGATCGCTTCGGGCAAAACCCCCGCTGGCATGCACCGGCCGATCATGGTCGTGGAGATTCTCGACGTGCTCGCGCTTCAGCCCGGCGAACTTGCCGTGGATTGCACGCTCGGCTTCGGCGGCCACGCGCGGGAATTGCTCGCGTGCCTCTCGCCGGGCGGACGTCTCATCGGTCTCGATGTCGATCCGGTCGAGCATCCTAAAACCACGGCTCGGCTGCGCGTGGCGGGTTTTGGCGAAGAAGTTTTCACCGCGGTGCGCTCCAATTTTGCCGGTTTGACCAAGGTTTTGGCGGAGCTTGGCGTCGACGGGGCCGACGTGATTTTGGCCGACCTCGGTGTGTCCTCGATGCAGCTGGATGATCCGACGCGCGGGTTCACCTTCAAGGCCGACAGTCCGCTCGATCTGCGTCTGAATCCATCGCGTCCGCCGTCGGCGGCCGAATGGCTGGCCCGCGTATCTGAAGAGAAACTTGCCGCCGCGCTCACTGAAAACGCCGATGAGCCGCAGGCCGAACTACTCGCCAGAGAGCTGGTCGCGCACCGTGGCAAGACGCCGTTTACGCGCACGCTCCAGCTGGCCGACGCGATTCGTAGCATAGTCAACTTGCGCAAATTGCGGCGCGATGAGGAGGCGGACGATGACTGCGTGCGCCGGGTGTTTCAGGCGCTGCGCATCGCCGTGAATGACGAGTTTGGCGTGCTCGACATGTTTCTGCGCCAGGTGCCGACCTGCCTGAAACCGGGTGGGCGCGTGGCGATTCTCACGTTTCATTCGGGTGAGGACCGTCGCGTGAAACAAGCTTTCCGCGAAGGTGTGCGCTCGGGCGTCTACGCGTCGACCAACGACGAAGTGGGCCGGGCTGGACCCGAAGAACGCCGCGCAAATCCGCGCAGCTCGTGCGCGAAACTCCGCTGGGCCGTGCGGGATTGAGGCGGGTGCGTGGAGCAAGGCGGCTAGGCGCTGCTTGCTCCTTGTTTCTTACTTTACCGCGGCCCAGACGCGTTGGACGTCGTCGTGGTCTTCGAGCGCTTGCAGGAAGTTGCCCACTTCTTCGCGCGCGGTGTCGTCGAGTTCCGGATACGTTTTGGCGACGTAGCCGAGTTCGCTCGTGATCACCGACCAGCCGTGTTCCTTCAGCCAGACGGAGGCGGCGTGGACGCCGGTGCGGTCCGTCAGCAGGCGCGCGCCGAGGTGGTCGGCGGGTACGTCGTCGTTTTGGTCGTGAGTGAGCGCTTCAAATTCGTTGGCCCCGGCTTCGATGGCGACGGCTTCGAGGTCGCTTTTGAGGTCGGCGTGATGGGCTTCGACGATGCCGAAGTGATCGAAGAGAAACTTGTTGCTGCCGGCGGCGCCGAGCACGCCTTTCTTGAAGAGCACGCGCATCTCGGGTGCGGTGCGCTGGTGGTTGTCGGTCATCACTTCGACGATGAGCGGGATTTTGTGCGGGGCGTAGCCTTCAAACACGATGTGCTCGAGCACCATTTTTTCGCCGCCGATGCCGGCGCCTTTTTTGATCGCGCGTTCGATGACGTCGCGGGTGACGCTTTGTCTGCGGGCTTTTTCCACGGCGGCGAAGAGCCGGGCGTTGGCTCCTTGATCTGCGCCTCCGAGTTTGGCGGCTACGGTGATTTCTTTGACGATTTTGCCGACCGTTTGTCCTTTTTTGAGGTTAACGATCGCGCGTTTTGCGTGAAGCCATTGGCGTCCCATGCCCGGGAACCTTGGCGGGCTGGGCGGCGGTGCGCAACAGGGAAGCGGTGCAAAGCGCGAATTCTTTGGCCGTGGCGGCTGGTAGGGCGGCGGGAGAGAGTTGACGCGGCGCAAAAAGCGCGGCCCAGTGAGCGGCGAAACTTTTTATCCCATGCGCAGTTTTTTTGTTCTCTTGTTGCTCGGTTCCTTGCTCGCCGTCGGGGCGTTGGTGGTGCGGTCGGGTTGGCTGGCGCGGAGCAATCCCGGCAAACCGATCAATGGCGCGATGCGCGAGGCGTTGAACACGCCGGTGCCGTCGTGGAACGCGGCCGAGGAGGCGAGTGTGTTGGAGAAGTTTCCCGGTGCGAAAAAAACGGCGTCGGGTCTTTATTTTATCGTGCGGTCGCCGGGTGAGGACGGCGCAACTCCGACGGAGGGCGCACGGGTGATGGTCAATTACGAGGGACGGTTCCTCGATGGCACGAAGTTCGATAGTTCGTATGATCGCAACGCGCCGATCCTTTTTGCGGTCGGCATCGGCAACGTGATCAAGGGTTGGGACGAGGCGTTGCTCGGCATGAAAAAAGGCGAGAAACGCACGCTGATCGTGCCGTACTGGCTGGGTTACGGCGAGCAGGGCCGTGGGCCGATTCCGCCGCGGGCGACGTTGGTCTTCGATGTAGAGCTGGTGAAGTTTTCGTCCTGAGCGGCGTCGCTGTCGAGTAGCCGCGGAACGGTTGAGCCGAATCCGCCGGTTTGCAGGGAAGTCAGTCCCGCCACGGGCTGCGGTGAGCCCTCGTGCGCTCGGAGGGGCGAAGTCGCGCTGTCGCTTGCGGCCGCCCGGGAGCCGGTCTAGCTTGGAACCAACGAGGACGTCATGGCGGGGACCCCATTTCCAGTTTCCAGTATAACATTTATGCCGCATGGGCATTGTTATTTTTGGCGGACGGATTTGATGACGCTCCACGTGGCTTCGGATGCGCTGATCGCAGTGGCCTACTACTCGATCCCAATCACGATCGCCTACCTTGTGCGGAGGCGCACCGACCTGCCGTTCCGCGCTCTTTTCTGGCTGTTCGGGCTTTTTATCGTCGCTTGCGGAACCACTCATTTGATGGAAGTGGTCACCGTGTGGCAGCCGTGGTACTGGATGTCGGGGGTGGTGAAGGCGCTGACGGCAGTCCTGTCGATGTTGACGGCGGTGGTCTTGGTTCGGGTGGTGCCGATGGCCTTGCAGCTACCCAGTCCGGACGCGCTGCAAAAACTCAACACAGATCTGGACGGACGCGTGCGGTCACGCACCTCGGAGCTGACGGCCTCGAACGAGCGGCTCGTATGCGAAGTGCGTCAGCGCGAGCAGGTCGAGGCCGAGGTGCGCCGTCTCAATGAGTCGCTGCAAAACCGCGTGACCGAGCAACAGGTGTTGCTTGATCTGCTGCCGGTCGGTATCGCGATCGCACAGGACGCGGACACGGACGAGCTGCGCACCAACCAAGCGTTTGCCCGGTTCATGGGTCTGCCCTCGCCGCGCCAGGCTTCGCTTTCGGCGCCGCCGATCGAGCTGCCGGTCACCGCAAAGTTCTACCGCGACGACCGGCAACTCGGCCGCGAGGAGATGCCGCTGCGGCGGGCGCTGGTGGAAAACCGCCCCGTGCTCGATGTGGAGCTGCGGATTGAACACAAGGATGGCAGGGAGTTTCAGGTTGTGGTCAGCGCGGTGCCGCTGCACGACAGCGCCGGCCAGGCCCGCGGCGCGGTTACCACGGTACAGGACATCACGGCGCAAAAACGCGCGGGGCAAGACCTGCTTGCCGTGGAGCGTCGGTTGCAGGAGACGCAAAAACTGGAGAGCCTCGGCGTGCTCGCCGGCGGCATCGCGCACGATTTCAACAACCTGCTGACCGGCATCTTGGGCAACGCCAGTCTCGCCCGGCTCGAACTGCCACCGGGCCATGTCGGTGTGCGCGAGGCGCTCGACAACCTCGAACAGGCGACGGAGCGCGCCGCCGATCTCTGCAAGCAGATGCTCGCCTATGCCGGTAAGGGGAGGTTCGTCGTCCAGCCGCTCAGCCTCAGTCAATTGGTTCGTGAAACCACCTCGTTGATGGAGGTGTCGCTCGGCAGCAAGGCGAGCCTGCAGCTGGATCTGGCCGCGGGGTTGCCCGCTTTTCAGGGCGACGCGACACAGGTCCGTCAGATTCTGATGAATCTCGTGCTCAACGCCTCCGAGGCGCTGGGCGCGAAGGGCGGCGTGATCAACGTGCGCACCGGCGCGGTTCAGGCCACACATGAGTATTTGGAGAAAGTGAAGTTTCACGACCAAGCCGCCGAAGGTCGCCATGTGGTGGTGGAGGTGAGCGACAACGGCATCGGCATGGACGCGGCGACGCAGGCGCGGATTTTTGATCCCTTCTTCACCACTAAATTTACCGGCCGCGGCCTCGGGCTCGCTGCGGTGCTCGGCATCGTGCGCGGTCACAATGGCGCGATCCAAGTTTACAGCGAGCCGGGAAGGGGAACCACCTTCAAGGTCTTTTTTCCCGCGCTCGACCAGCCTGCCACACCGCCTTCCGCCGTGGTGCAGGCGGTGATGACCGAGAAGGCCACCGGCACGATCCTCGTGGTGGACGATGAGGAGACGGTGCGACAGGTGGCGGAAAAAATCCTGGGCAACGCCGGCTACAAGGTCGTGCTGGCAAAGGATGGCGGGGAGGGCATTCTGGCGTATCGCAAAGCTCCCTCGCGGTTCGCCGCGGTGCTGCTCGATCTCACAATGCCGCAGATGGACGGCGAGGAGACGTTTCGCCTTTTGAAGGCGATCCGGCCCGACGCGCGCGTGCTGTTGATGAGCGGCTTTAACGAGCAGGACGCGATCAACCGTTTCGTCGGACGCGGCATCGCGGGATTTTTGCCGAAACCTTTTACGGCAGAAATGCTGCGCGCAAAACTGCACGAGGTGTTGACGAAGCGGCCGCCGCGTTGAGCTGCCCCGGGCTCAGAGGCCAAGCAGGCTGCCGTTCTGTTTGATCCAGCGTTCGGCCTCGCGCCAACCCGGGCAGACTTCCTCGACGCGCGCCCAGAAGCGGTCCGAGTGGTTCATCTCCCGCAGGTGCATGAGCTCGTGGTAAAGGATGTAGTCGCGCACAGAATGCGGCGTCTGCACCAGCCGCCAGTTGAGCGAGATCACGCCGCCGCTGGTGCAGGAGCCCCAGCGTGAACGCTGGTTGCGCACGGAAACTTCTTTCACCTCGACGCCGGTCTCGGCGGCGAGTTCCCAGGTGCGGGCGGGTAGTTCGATCTTGGCGCGGCGCAGGAAATGCGCCTCCAGCGTCGGGCGCAGGTCACCGCCGAGCTGGGGCACGCGAAAAATGTCGGCGGCGAGGCACACGACGGGGCGATCGGGCGCGTTGCCGGTGGCAGAAGGATCGGCCTCGGCGGCTTTGCGGATTTCGGTCATCTCGCCGCGCCAGAGCACGTGGGTGCCGAGCGTCCAGAGGGTGGCGCCGCTGGGGCGTTGGCGCTGACGGGCGCGGGCGCGATCGAGCCAATCGCGCTGTTGGTCGACGAAGACGAGGGCTTCGCGTTCCGAGCCGCGTGCCGGTATAGTCGCCACCGCCACGCCGTCGCGGCGCAGGGTGAGGCGGTAGTGGTGGGCGCGCGCGCTGCGTTGAAAGAGGATTTCGGGCGGCGATTTATGCACGCCATTTTCCGGCGTGAAGGAGTCAAAGAGGCTTTGCTGGATTTCGTCGCTCACGTGGTGAGCGTAGTGAACGGATCGGCGGGGCGGAGGCCAGCACGTTTCGCGTTAAGCCTAGAAAACGCAGTGAGAACCGCTAATTTTCGCTCATCGGCGCTCATTCAATATTGTCCGCAAATTGATCGATTCATCTGTGGGGTGAAAGCGATTTTCGTTTGGCCCTCGGCCAACTTCCGTCATGAGCGTCAATGAGCGTTCATTAGCGGTTAAGTAATTCCGGGATTTGGGTTAAGTGGCGTGCCCTGGCTCAGAGCGGCACGAGTTCCCAGTCGAAGGTGCGCGCGGTTTCGTGGAAGATGAGCCAGGCGAAACTCGGCGGCCAGCCGCGGTTGGGGAGAGAGATGCAGCCGGGGTTGAGCCAGCGCACGCCGCCGATCAGGTCGTCGCGCGGCGCGTGGGTGTGGCCGTGCATGATCACGTCGCAGTGGAGCGGGGGATGCAGCGGCGGGATGTGGACGAGGTGGAAGCGGATGCCGTTGCGCGTGAGGTTGAGCGTAAGCGGCCAGGTGGGCTCGGCGTCGTTGTTGCCCATGACGACGCGGATCGGGCGCTTGAGCTGCTCGAAGCCTTGCAAGACCGCGGGTTCGCACACGTCACCCAAGTGCCAGATTTCATCAGCCGGCGTCAGGTGATAGAGCAGCTTTCTCGGATAGTGATTGTGGGTGTCTGCGATGACCGCGATACGCAACGACATGGTGGAGCCATGACCGCGTTGCGACGTCGTGGCAAAGAAAGAATTCGGCGTGGCGTGGCGCGGGCGTGCGCGGGTTGACAGGCTCGGCGCGCGGCCAAACGTGAGGCCGTGCCCTGCCGTTCGCTCGTCGTCGATTTCAATTCCTACTTCGCCTCCGTGGAGCAACAGGAGCGGCCGGAGCTGCGTGGGCGCCCAGTGGCGGTGGCGCCGTTGGCCGCGGAGACGACGTGCTGCATCGCCGCGAGCTACGAGGCGAAACAGCGCGGCATAAAAACCGGCACGCCCGTCTACGAGGCACGGCAGAGGTGCCCGGGCCTCGTCGTGCTGGAGGCGCGGCCGGCGGTGTACGTGCGTTATCATCAGCGGCTGGTCGAGGCGATCGAGCGCTGCCTGCACATTGTCGATGTCATGTCGATCGACGAAGTGTGCTGCGACCTGACCGCGACCTTTGCCCCGCGTGACCGGGCCGAGGCGGTGGCGAAACAAATCAAATCGACCATCGCCCGCGACGTCGGCGCGTGCCTGACGAGCAGCATCGGCATCGCGCCGAATCCCTTTCTGGCCAAGATCGCCTCGGACATGCAAAAGCCCGACGGCCTCGTGATCCTCGACGAAACTAATTTACCGAATCGGTTGTTTGAACTAAAACTCCGCGACCTGCCCGGCGTCGGTGCCAACATGGAGCGGCGTCTGCTCGCGGCGGGGCTCGATTCCGTGGAGAGCCTTTACGCAGCGAGCCGCGCCCAGTTGCGCAAGGTCTGGCGCGGCATTGAGGGCGACCGTCTCTACGACGGCTTGCGCGGCGAGCTCATCTACCGCCCCGCCACGCAGACGAGTACGATCGGGCACTCGCACGTGCTGCCACCCGAGTTGCGCAACGAGCCCGGTGCGCTCGCCTCGTTGCACCGTCTCCTGCAAAAAGCCGCCATGCGCCTGCGGCACGCCGGTTACTACGCGGGCGGGTTGCACCTCAGCCTGCGCTACCTGCGGCGTCCGGCGTGGGGCGACGCGCTGACGTTTCTGGAGACACAGGACACGCTCGAGCTCACGCATGTGTTTAACCAGCTCTGGTCGCGACGGCCGGCCACCGGCCAGCCGCTAGGCGTGGGCGTGACGCTGTTTAATTTCACGCCCGTGCAAGGCCACACCGGCACGCTCTTCGAGACCGGCGATGCGCGGCGGGCGCTCAATGCCGCCATCGACAAACTTAACCGCCGCCTCGGCAAAAACACCGTGTACTTCGGCGGTGCGCACGGCTCGCTCGATTACGCGCCGCTGCGTATCGCTTTCACGCGCATCCCCGACGTCGCGCTCGAAGAAGGCGAAACCTGCGATGACCTGTTGCCTAGCGAGGGCGAACTCGCAAAGTACCGCTCTCCCGGCCCGAGTGTTTAATTTTCCTCTAAACGGTGCCTTGACACTGGCC
>Ga0209181_10002661_pt1 | contig 28829 bp, 29 predicted proteins | sample MAT05_FD_187208 | JGI IMG/M metagenome (GOLD analysis project Ga0209181, IMG submission 187208) | Freshwater microbial communities from Lake Fryxell liftoff mats and glacier meltwater in Antarctica - MAT-05 (SPAdes) (version 2) | ecosystem: Environmental > Aquatic > Freshwater > Ice > Liftoff...
CAAAACAAGGGGTTAGGCAAGGCACTGATGCGGCAGGTGATTAAAAAGCTGCGTAATGAAGACATTAGCAACATTACGCTGTTCGCTGACCCGCAGGTGATTGATTTTTATCGGGGATTAGGATTTATGACCGACCCCGAAGGCATTAAGGGGATGTTTTGGTATCCTGATTAACGCTCTAACTAGCGTCTGGTGGTTAGATCACGCGCTTGCTCAATCCATTGCACGACTTCATTAAAACCTGGACAAAGATCGGGTCGCTGCGCTGTAGAAACCTGAAGTCTCAGAATTTGGCGATGCAGGGTGGCAGGGGGAACCTGTGCCAGTTGCAGAGGGTTGCTGATGCCTGCGTGGAGCAGTAATCCACAGTATTGACAGCCAACCGATGGAATCCGTGCCAGGTTAGCTAGGGCAAACCATTTATTAACGTGCTGAATGTGGATTTGCAGCTTACCTGCCAGGTCTTGCCGCTCAATGGGAGTTTTGGTGGTTTTGAGAAGTTGCTGCGTGGTCTCAATTCCGCAACCCGCTAGCTGCTCTTGATCTTGGCTGCTGAGTCCGGGGAGTTGGGCGATCGCCCAATTCATTGAGCGGTTTTGTATGGGCATAGAATCTTAGAGTGAAGGGGACTTCTCTATTGTGGCGGAAATATCACGGATTTAATGCAGCGATGCCGACACTCAGTGTAAAGCTCATGCGCTGATCGGCAATGACGTCGATCTGATAGTCGCCTGCCTCGGTAATTTGCCCTTCCCAATTGGTCAAGCCCCTAGCATCATCGACCAGTTCGCCGTTGGGTGAACGAATATCCAGCTTCACGTCGCCCCGTCTCACTTCAACCTTCATCACTTGTCCGGGTTGGACATTGACTAAGTAACGTTGAATTTTAGTTTGATCCGATTCGTCAGAAAACTCAATCGGTTGACCGATTGGGAGATCTAGGGGGCGGGTAATCACCTGCCGTTCGGCGGGCACAGGGGGCGGAGTCGGGGTGGGAGTTGGGGTCGGCGTGGGAGTTGGGGTCGGGGTCGGAGTCGGAGCTAGTAAGCTCATATTCAGCTTAAAAACACTTTCTGCCACGCCTTGAACTGGACTCAGACTAATGACATAGCTGCCAGTAAAGTCGAGAATACCTTGCCAAGAAGGGACACGGGTAGCTTGATTGTTGGCTGGCTCACGGGTAGGAGCAAAGACGGTCATTAATACGCCTTCTCCTTCTAGCGAAGCGGTTAAGGTCTCACCTTGCTGTGCAGGAATAATATAGTTAATCGATTCTTTTTCCCTGAGCTTGCCTTCAACAGCGATCGCTTCGCCCGTAGATTGAAGATTAATTTGTCGGCTGATCGGTTCAATTGGGCTGGGGGTCGGAGTCGGAGTGGGGGTCGGAGTGGGGGTCGGGGTTGGGGTTAGCGAAACAATGGGTATTGGCGTTGCATTTTGGGAAGACAATACTGCACTAACGACTGCCCAGGATGCAACCCCTGTAATGACTGCTAAGCCTGTGCCAATAGAAATGACCGCCAAGGGATTGTCCCACACTGAGCTTTCGTTTTGACGGGGAATGACGGGGGCAGATTGTCGTCGAGAGATTTCGCGCGATCGCCCCCCATCATCCATCCCTGTGCGTCTTGTTTCTTGAGGGCGACCCACTGCCATCGTTCGCATTTCTGAGGCGGGGGGAGACTGCGGTGGGGCAACGACAGGCGGGCTGGGGGGCATGGTAACGATAGGCATATCTGTTACCGGATTAAGCGCCTGCAATGCCTGCGCGACTTCGTTAACAGATTGGTAGCGATCGCCGGGTCGATAGCTCAGCATTCGGCTTAACACTTGGGCAAACCCTGGGCTAAGGTTTGTCCAGCGTTGCCACTGCCAGGTCAGGTTGCGATCGTCATACAGTTCTTGTGGCTCTCGCCCAGTCAGCAGCACCATTGCCGAAACTGCCAGCGCATACAAATCGCTGCTAGGGTACGCCCGACCCGTTTGCATTTGTTCGCTAGGGGCGTAGCCGACTTTGCCAACGGTAGTAGGCTGAGCGCCCGATTCTACCGATTGAATGCGGGTGGCGATTTCTTTGACTACCCCAAAATCGATGAGGACGGGGAGGCGATCGCGCTCTCGCAAAATGACGTTGTCTGTGGCAATATCGCGGTGAATAATGCCCTTGCTGTGAATATGGGCTAGCACCGGCAACAACTGCTGAATAAACTGAATTACTTCTGGCTCGCTAAAAGTTTTCCCTAATGCTTTGCGCTCCAGCATCAGCGATCGATAGGTCTTTCCTTCCACATAGTCTTGCACCAAAAACAGCCGTTCTTCTTCCTCAAACGTGGCGCGAAACTGGGGAATTTGCGGGTGCTGAATTTGGTAAAGAATTGCCGCTTCTCGCTGAAATAGCTCTTGTGACTTGCTTAAAGCATAGGCGCTCGTTTGGGGCGGAATAAATTCTTTGAGCGCACACCGCTCATCAAAGCGCCCCTTGTCTTCTGCTAAGTAAGTACGACCAAAACCGCCTTGCCCCAAAACACTCAGGACTCGATAGCGATTTTGTAAAACGGTTCCAGCATGAATCGGGGGTTGCATCACGAGCTAGCTCAACCTTACACAATATTGAAAACACCTCAGAGAATACAGGCTCATTGAAAACTACTGCGGCGAGTTGGCACCTCATGATAGCAAGAATCTGCTCACTGAGGCTTTACAGATAAATCACCGATTTTACCTTTACCCTGCCCCATTACCTCGTAGGCGAAACAGCAAAAACTGTGTCGTCTGCACATCATTAAAGTTATCATCGCTAACCAGTAGTAGCGTTTGCGTTCCATCCGGAAGCCGAGGTCCTAGGGTCATCCCTTCTAGATTGTCTAACGGAATGCCCAGCTCGGCTAAATCTAGCAGCCGCTCTTTATAGATAGGAGTCACCCCGCCAATGCTTCCCTGGAATGCGTCAAATCCAGAGGTGTCGTTAGCGCCACCCGTTGCCATTTGAAACAGCTTAGCCCCAAATCCTACGGCACCAAACGATCGCTCTAAACTCAAGAAATGCCCGCCCTGATCTAGCACCAGCATTTCCGTTAAACCATTGTTTTTAGTTTCTGCTGGCGGCTGATCGAGTAAGTAGATATGCTCTGAGATCAGCATTGGAGATATAGTTTCTTCTCCAATTAAATAGTGGAGAAAGCGAACGGGAGCTGACACAGGAGGCAATGTATCGGCGGGAAAGTTGGGCGGGAGATCTTGAGCGATCGCCGATTCGGTGGCGGTAAACAGGCGAAACGGCTCTAACTGTTGACCACTGGCGAACCCAACGGCGCTCAAGGTTAAGGATTCAAAGCCCTGGTTGTCTCGAATGCCAGTTCCATCAGTCTTAGGTAGAAAGCGCTTGGGAATGGGCACAAGCGATCGCTGCTGTCCGGTTTCTAAATCAAATTCGTTAACAAAAGGATTAATGCCATCGCGGCTCACGCCCTCGCTAGAAATAAACACCGAATGGCGCGGAGTCAAAGCAATGCCTTCAGGATCGAGAGTGCCTTTTGCAAAAGGTTCACCGTTGGCATCTTGGAGGAGGGTTACTTTTTCAAATTCAACGGATTGGATGAGGCTGTCGGGTAAAGTGGCAGAGGGCTTGAGGTTAAGTTTGAGGGTGTAAAAACGGGCAGGATTCTGCTCACTCCGATCATCCGAAATGGCATAAAAGCGATCGCGCTGCCGATCATAAACAATGCCTGATAATCCACCCACAGTGGTCTCAGCAAACTGCATTTTGGGTAATCGATATTCGCCTAAAAAGTCGAGGCTGAGGTTGAGGAAAATTCGGTCTTCGGCTTTGACGGGAGAGATGCCGCAACCCGTGAGAGCGAAAGCAAGAACGAGGGCGATCGCGATTCCAAAAACTCGCACAGAGGACGACCGAAGAACTCCAAAGATCCGACTATCCATTATTTTCACCTTCCATTTTGACCCTCGTCAGCAACAGTAAACAGGCTAGATTCTATCCTCTAGTAGAGCGCTGAGGTCAATTTCCGCCGATATTGATTAGTCAACGGATTCTCATCTCCCATCAACTCAAACACCATCACTATGGCTTTTCGCGCTCCATCATTGCGATACTTGCGGCTACGGCTGACCAGCTCTAACAACTGGGTGAGGGCGGTTTCGTAGTTTTCGCCTAAAACCTGATCAATGGCGGCAAAGAATGGCTCATCAAGTTCATTGGTCGTTGGATTTATGCTTTCTCGCTTCAGCAAAATCAGCTCTCGAAGGGCTTTGACTTGGGGATAGTATTCTCGATCGCTTTCGGGAACGGTGGCAAGGATTTTTTCGGTGGACTCAAAGCTACCTTGAGTGATCAGAAATTTTGCCGCCGCGATCGCCAATTTCTGGCTTTGAGGAAATTCGCTGATTAAGTGCCCAAAAAACGCCTTGGCTTGCTCCAGGTCGCCTTGGGCGATCGCAGCCGCGATCGCCTCCAGTCCCAAATCTAGCTCAGACTTAAAGCTCAGGTTAGATAAAAACTCTCGAAGCTGCGGTTCGGGCAAAACGCCCACAAACCCAGGATTGACCGCTCCCTGGGTCACCACTCGCACATCAGGAACGCCTTCAACCTGATAGGTCTGAGCCAAATCAGGGCTTTGATCAATATCCACCTTCGCCAACACAAAATCATATTCCTGCGCCAGAGCCTCTAGCATCGGCTTCAGCATTTTGCAGGGGCCACACCACTGGGCAAAGAAATCGACCAAAACGGGTTTTTGGAACGAGGCTTCTAGTACATCAGTGGCAAAATTGGCGCTATCAACTTCTACGGAAACACCCATGAGATTAAAGGAGATACAAGAGAATGAACAACAGAATCCAAACGACATCAACAAAGTGCCAGTAAAGCTCGGCAGCTGCGACGCCAAAATGATGCTCTTCAGAATAGTGAGCCGTTTTGAGCGATCGCCACAAAACCCCCAAAATTAAGCAAACGCCCAAAAATACGTGCAGCCCGTGAAACCCAGTCAATACATAAAATGTACTGGCGTAAAGATTGGTTTTTAGCCCAAACTCTAAGTGCATATACTCATACAGCTGCCCTGCCAAAAAGATAATTCCCATCAGAGCAGTTGCGCCAAACCAAAGCTGTAAGCCTTTGACATTGTTGTTTTTAATATCGGCTTCGGCATTGTGGATGACAAAGCTACTGCCAATCAGGATAGCGGTGTTAATAGAGGGCAGCAGCAACTCGCGTTCAGGAGTGCCTGCGGGCGGCCATTCGGGATAAACTGCCCGAAAAGTCAGATATGCCGCAAACAAGCCCAGAAAGATCATGCTTTCAGCGCCCAAGAAAACGATGAGTCCAAACATCCGGTGGTCAGGATGGGCTTCGTGTTCAGTGGCGATCGTTGCCGCATGGTGGTTTAGTTCTGCCTTAGCTGGATCAACGGTTCCTTGCATAGATTTCTCAATATTCTTAACGATGGACGTTTGATCAACATTAGAACTTACATAGGGCAGACCTAACGCCTGCCCTAAACTTTACTAAGCGCTAGGGCTACCGGACAAAACAGGCGTTTCAGGCTCAGTCCCTGCGTGTGTGAACTCATGTCCCATGCCATAGTCGTAAGGGCCTACGGTGAGGACAGGCAACACCTCAAAGTTTTCAATCATTGGCGGCGAAGAGGTCTGCCACTCTAGCGTCAGTGCCCTCCAAGGATTGTCAGGAGCAGGCGTGCCTTTCAACCAACTCCAAACGGCGTTGAATAGGAAAGGGAAAGTCGAAACCGCCAAGATGTATGAACCCAGGGTGACCAGTTGATTCAATGAGGTAAAGCGGGGATCGTAGAAGGCAATTCGGCGGTTCATGCCGAGCAAGCCGAGCTCGTGCATGGGCAGAAAAGTCAGATTCATGCCAATGAACGTCAACCCGAAGTGAATAAGACCCAACGGCTCATTCATCATTCGTCCGGTCATTTTGGGGAACCAGTGGTAAATGGCGGCGTAGAGACCAAACACACTGCCTCCAAACAGGACGTAGTGCAGGTGAGCCACTACAAAGTAAGTATCGTGAACGTGGATATCGAAGGGCACAGCCGCCAACATGACGCCGCTAATACCGCCGATGACGAAGACGGCAATAAAACCCATCGCAAACACCATGGCGCTATTAAGGGAAATTTTCCCCCCCCAAATGGTTGCCAGCCAACCGAAAACCTTAATCCCGGTGGGGACGGCAATGATCATTGTGGTGATCATGAAGAATATCCGCAGCCAAGCGGGGGTGCCGCTGGTGAACATATGGTGCGCCCAAACAATTAAGCCTAAGAACGAAATCGCAATGCTGGAATAGGCGATCGCCTTATATCCAAAAATAGGCTTGCGCGCATGTACTGGCAAAATATCTGAGATTGCCCCAAACAAGGGCAGCACCATAATATAGACCGCCGGATGAGAGTAAAACCAAAACATATGCTGATAAACCACCGGATCGCCGCCGCCCGTTGGGTTAAAGAAGGCAGTTCCCGCCAGCAAATCAAACGCCAGCAAAATCAGGGCACCTGCCAAGACCGGAGTGCCAATCAAAATCAAGCCTGAAGTAGACAACATTGCCCAGCAGAACAGCGGCATCTGGTGAATGCCCATGCTGGGAACGCGCATTTTTAGAATCGTTACGAAAAAGTTGATCGCCCCCAAAATTGAAGAGGTTCCAGAGATCAACAAGCTAAAGATCCAAATGCCCTCGCCCACCTTGCCTGTCATTAGACTAAGCGGCGGATAAGAAGTCCAGCCAGACTGAGGCGCTTCTAGAAAGAAACTCAGAACCAGCATTAAGCCAGCCGGAGGGATCATCCAAAAAGCAACTGCGTTGAGCTTGGGGAACGCCATGTCACGCGCGCCAATCATCAGCGGAATCAGGTAGTTTGCCAGACCTGCACCCGCCGGGACAATCCACAAAAAGATCATGATTGTGCCATGCAGGGTCAACATGCTGTTGTAAACTTCTGGCGTCACCAAATCTGGTGCAGGCGTTGCGAGTTCTGTGCGAATAGCAGTCGCCAGGGAACCGCCAATCAGGTAAAAGACAAACGAGGTGACAATGTACTGAATGCCAATCACCTTATGGTCGGTACTAAAGGTAAAGAAGTGCCACCACTTGCGCTCTGCCTCATGGGCAGGGGCGGCGGCAGCTACTGGCGCGTTTTTCACTTGAGTCATGCTGAAATCCTAGAGCTTAAGTTCGACTTAATGAAATGAGGGAGTTGATTCAGTGAGCTACAGGCTATGAGCCGAATGATGGGCATGAAGCTGATTGAGAGCTTTAGCATCAACTCCCATTTGCTCGCTGTAAGAAGCTAAGAAACGAGTATCGGGTGCGTCATCGGCAGCAGCGACGGTTTGGCTGCCATCGGCTTGACTCGCGACCTGAGATTGCAGCCAGAGGTCATAGTCTGCTTGAGTTTGCACATAGAGACGGCTATTCATACCGCCGTGATAGGGCCCACAGAGTTCAGCACAAATGATGGGATATTCGCCGACTCGGGTGGGCACAAACCGTAGTTCTGCGCCTTGACCTGGGATCACGTCTTGCTTCAGACGGAACTCAGGTAGCCAAAAAGCGTGAATGACATCTTTCGCTTGCAAATTGATTCTGATGTCTTTGTCAACAGGAACATGAAGTTCGCCAGCCGTCACGCCTGTTGCCGGGTATGTGAAAATCCAGGCATATTGCATTCCGACTACATCAACTGTGAGATCAGCAGGGTGATTAGCGTTTTCGGGTGATGCGCCAATACCCAACGCCATGTGATTGTGCCCCCGGTGCTTGGCTGGTGCCTCGATCATCTGCGTTGCGCTATCTCCGGGCATCATAGCGACTTGGACGACACCGGGATCACCTGCAGCTTCAGGGTCGAAGCCGCCCATTTGGTTGTAGATGTCGAAACTGTAAACGCCAATTATCAAAACGATGACAGCAGGAATGGCAGTCCAGACAATTTCTAAAGGAATGTTGCCCTCGATCGCCGGCCCATCCGTTTCGTCTCCGGGCTTGCGGCGAAATTTTATGAGGCAAACTACAAGGACGCCTTCTACCAATAGAAAGATGCCCATGCTAACGGTCATCATGGAGTCAAATAAACCGTCGACTAGGGCGGCATCGCTGGATGCCTCGACTGGCATCAGCCCATGATTTTTTCCGTACCATAGGCTGACTAGCGTTAAGGCAATGCCAGCCAGCATTGTAAGAATGTTTGTTGGAATATTCACAGCTAGTCAGTTTATCCAGAGGAGTGGTTTGAGGTTGATCGGGCTAAAGGTTCTTCTAAAAATGTAAACGTTAGAGGATGTTTGAAAAGTAGCAAATCACGAGACTTTTACGCTCGATCCCCCCACCCCCCCTTAAGAAAGGGGGCTTCGGAACTCAAAGTCCCTCTTTCTTAAGGGGGATTTAGGGGGATCTCCAGAATTGAGGTGCTTGATCAGACTTTTCAAACATCCTCTTAGCTCGACTTTATCCATTTCTCGAACTCTTGAATGGGCAACGGTTATGGACTATCAGATTTTCTCCAGACTTTTCGTGATATCGGCATAAACGCAGGACATCTGAAAACTTTTGAGAGCCTGTCTGCAATCCAGCCACCGCAGAGAATGACTCCAATTTAAAATGGATAAAGTCGAGCTTAGATCTAGGAAGGCTATGGAGCGATCGCTCAGTCAAGAAATCTCTCTCTGATGCTACCGCAATAGCTCTTCGACATTTTCCAGCTTCACATACTAAATAATATTGTTTGTAAAGCTCTAACTCCGTCATATCAGCAAAGTAGACCACTTTTAAGTGTTATCGGGATAATCGTTACAACGAATTGAAAAGAATAGGCTGATTTGCAGATAATTTTAAGATTTACTTCAGGATAATTTAAGGTTTTCATAATGATCGATAAATTTTGAGGTCTAAATAAATGAATGGTTGCATAAGTCGCAAAAGTTTCGCGGAGTAGTCATTTCAGTCTGCCCCTTCGTTAGAAAATTAACGGTAACTAGAATTCAATCTGTAGAAAACCCTAAAGCTTCGTGCAATCTCAGATTGCTTCCATTACAGTGGTAGCCAGAGAAACAAGGTTCTAGACCTGATTCGCTGAAACGATTGGCTAAAAGTTGGCACAACGATCAGCGGAGGTGGTTCTGCTGATATCTTGTTTCATCTGTCTCCATTACCCGAATCGTTTTCTATCTGAGATGTGCGCTGATGAGTGACTCCAGTATGTTTCCAGACGTAACAGCTTTTCCTAAGTCGGCATTCGCATCATCGAAATCTTTTTCTAGCTCTCAAGATCTAATCCGGCGATTAGTTTGGAAAATTGCGATCGCCACCTTTCTCCTCATGGCGATCGGCAGTGCTACCCGCGTCATGAATGCTGGGCTAGCCTGCCCCGACTGGCCACTCTGCTACGGAACGTTGATTCCGACACGGCAAATGAATTTGCAAGTGTTTTTGGAGTGGTTTCACCGTTTAGATGCGGCGCTAATTGGACTGATGGCGATCGCGCTCTCTGCTCTTTCTTGGTGGCACCGTCGCGCGCTCCCTGTCTGGACACCCTGGGTTGCCACTCTGGCATTAGGACTGATTATTTGCCAGGGCATTTTGGGCGGTCTAACCGTGACCCAACTCCTCCGATTTGATATCGTCACGGCTCACCTCGGCACGGCACTGGCATTCTTTACCACTCTGCTAATTATGGGCACGCTGCTGCTGCCTTATAAAAGCACAGGCACAGTTGGCAAATTGCCTTGGTTGAGTCTGACGGCGGCTGTTTTAGTTTATTTACAAAGCCTTTCAGGGGCTTTGGTTGGCTCCCGCTGGGCGGTTCATCAATGTCTGCAAGTTTCCCAGCTTTGCAGCGTTATGAATACTCACTTAGTGGGTGTTGTTCCCGCTGCTCTTGCTGCCCTGACAGTCGTGGGGCTAACTTGGCGGACGCCAGCTTTGAGCAGTGCTATTCGCCAGCTGTCGCAGCTTGTGGGCATTCTGCTGCTATTGCAAATCGCCCTAGGTATGGCAACGTTTCGATTACACCTGCAAGTAGAACCGCTGACTGTGGCTCATCAGGCGATCGGAGCCGCTTTGTTGGGTACGTTGATTTGCTTTACGGTGTTGACTTGGCGCGATCGCGTCTTTACTCCAGAAGAATCTTGAATTTCCTTTTCTAAATCCCCCCCTGTTATGCAAGAAACAACCTGGTCAAGTCCACCCCGCCATCACCAAAACTTTTGGCAAGTCATTCAAAGCTACTGGCAGCTCACCAAGCCTCGCATCATCATTCTGCTTTTGGTCACCACAGCCGGCAGTATGTGGATTGCCGCCGAAGGACGCGTTGATCCCCTCTTGGTATTGATCACGCTGATAGGCGGTACGCTTGCTTCTGCCTCTGCCAACGCCATTAACTGCATTTACGATCGCGATATCGACTACGACATGGAGCGCACCCGACATCGTCCCTTGCCATCGGGCAAAATTCAGCCTAGAGATGCGCTGGTGTTTGCCCTCGCCCTGGCCGCGCTTTCGTTCACCCTGCTGACCGTTTTTGCTAACCTGCTGAGTGCTTGCTTGGCGATGTCGGGCATTGTCGCTTACGTGTTGGTCTATACTCACTGGCTCAAACGCCACAGTACCCAAAACATCGTGATTGGTGGAGCCGCTGGCGCGATCCCGCCCCTGGTCGGCTGGGCAGCGGTGACTGGAAATTTGAGCTGGGCAGCCTGGGCTTACTTCTTGATCATTTTCCTTTGGACTCCTCCGCACTTTTGGGCGCTGGCGATGATGATTCAGAAGGATTATGCCAAAGTGGGCGTGCCCATGCTGCCCGTGATTGTCGGTGATGCTCAGACCGCTAAACAAATTTGGATCTATACACTGTTAATGGTGCCCATGACGTTTACGTTGGTTTATCCCCTACACGTTATGGGTGCCGTATATGCAGCGATCGCCCTTTTCCTTAACAGCATTTTTGTTAACAAAGCTTGGGTGCTGCTGCAAACACCAGAGGATGTAGGTTTAGCGCGATCGCTATTTAAGTATTCCCTGCTCTATATGATGGTGTTGTCGGCTGGGATGGCGATCGATAGCCTGCCCATTACCCATCACCTCACTGCATCTTTAACAGGCACCCTAGCGGAAAACCTCACCTGGGTACTCAGCAATCTACCCCTAAAATAAAAGGGAATTCTGCTGAATATGGAAAGTGCGATGCCTCCTGCCGTCTTAATCGAAAAACTTCAGAAGCGCTATGGGGCTGTCGAAGCCGTCAAAGATGTCTCAATTCAAGTCGAGCCGGGTGAAATCTTTGGGCTGCTGGGCCCTAATGGTGCGGGTAAAACTACGACGCTCCGCTGCCTTTGCACCCTAGCAACCCCCGACGCAGGCAGAATTGAGGTTTCTGGAGTTTCTGCTCTAGACTACCCAAAACTTGCCCGTCAGCGGCTGGGCTATGTGGCGCAAGAAGTTGCCTTAGACAAAGTTTTGACCGGGCGAGAACTTCTTCAGCTTCAGGCGGCTCTCTATCATCTTCCCCGCTCAACCGCTCAGGAACAAATTAACAAATCGATCGCCCTCCTAGGTCTACAAGATTGGGCGGATCTAAAAACTGGAACTTATTCTGGGGGACTCAAAAAGCGCCTCGATTTAGCAGCAGGTCTACTCCACAAGCCAGACGTGCTGGTGTTAGACGAGCCGACAGTCGGCTTAGATATTGAAAGCCGAGTGGCGGTCTGGGATTTTCTACGGCAGCTTCGCACCGAGGGCACCACTATTATCCTGACTAGCCATTACTTAGAAGAAGTCGATGCCTTATCCGATCGCGTCGCCATTATCGATCGCGGCATCGTCATTGCATCCGGCACCCCTTCCGCTCTGAAAGACCAGATTGGAGGCGATCGCGTGACCCTCCGAGTCCGGGAGTTTACCCCCACCGAAGAAGCAGAAACCGTCAAAGCCATGCTGCAATCTCTCCCGTTCGTCCAAGAGGTGATTATCAACAGCGCCCAAGGCAACTCCCTCAATTTAGTCGTTACCGCTCAAAGCGAAGCGCTGATGACGATTCAGCAAGCACTTAAAGAAGCGAGTTTGCCTACCTTTGGGATTTCGCAGTCGCGCCCCAGTTTAGATGATGTATATTTGGCGGCAACGGGGCAAACGATCCTGGATGCCGAGCTGGCAGCGGCAAGTAGCCGAGATGTTAAGGCAGAGCGGAAGCAAAATATGCGCTAATTATGGGCGATCGCCTCCCCAGCTTGCTTCCCAGCCTAAAATTGCCGTCTTCCTTTCCTTCCCCCAACGATACCCGCCCAATTCGCCCGACTCCCGAATCACTCGATGACAGGGAATCAGGTAGCCAATGGAATTCTTACCCACCGCATTGCCTACAGCTCTCGCCGCAGTCGGGCGACCCATTGCTTCAGCAAGCCTCTGGTAAGTCGTCACCTCACCGAAGGGAATGGTCAGCAGTGCCCGCCAGACCTGTACCTGAAAATTAGTGCCCTTGACCCACACCGTCAGCGGTTCGCCAGAGGTGCCTGGATTGAAAATTAAATTACAAAGGGGTTGAGTGGTTTGGGGACCAAAAACAATTTCAGCATTCGCCCATTCCGACCGAAGCGTTTGCTCATCCCCATCAAACTGAAGATGGCAAATCCCCCGAAGCGTCGTGGCAATGAGGGCTTTACCAAACGGAGTATCGTGAATACCATAGCGAATTTGTAATCCTGCTCCGCCCGCCTTAAACTCCCCTGGCGACATTGCTTCTAAATTTACAAATAAATCGTGCAGTCGCCCCGAACTCGATAGCCCCAGGTCTAAGGTGAGATCCAAAAGGCTTTTGCTCTGGGTAATTTTTGACTTGGCGTACTCAATATTGAGATATTGCAAAAACCGCTTGGGGCTGATGCCCGCCCATTGAGTGAATAGCCGTTGAAAATGAGAGTCGCTCAGTCCAATATGTTGCGCCACGGTTGCCAAATTGGGTTGGGCTAAACGATTTTGCTGAATGAAGGCGATCGCCTGCGCAATCCGGCTATAGTCTTCGCTGTGATTAATACCAGTTAGAGCGCCCATCGTGTCTGTCCTCTCAAGCCTTGCACTCCATTACTTTACTGACAGCGATACCCTAAAGCTACCCGTTTCTTGCGATCGCCCACAGCAGAAAGTTCATAAAGATTCATCCAGATTCCGAAGCTAACCGCTACTATAGAAAGGTTGTAAAAAGTCGGTATCTCCGCTCATGGCTGTTCCTAAGAAGAAAACCTCAAGCGCCAAGCGCGATCAGCGTAAAGCAAACTGGAAGAAAAAGGCTGCGGTCGCTGCTCAAAAAGCACTTTCCCTAGGCAAATCTATCCTCACAAACCGCTCCACATTCGTTTATCCTCAGCAAGAAGAAGAGGAAGAATAGGCATCTGCCTTCAACTCTTCACCGATCTCGATCCGGCATTTAGCATAGACATTAGAAAGTCTGAACCTAACGCCGGATTTGTTTTTAAGCTACTTTTAATTGACATACCGTGAGGAACGCTCATGATAGGCAAGTTTTTCCAAAAACCCACCCCCGATCAGCAGGCACGAGTTCCCGCTGGGCAGCATTTGGCAAAGGGCTTTCCAGTCCTTACCTACGGCGACACCCCAACCGTCAGCCGTGAAAACTGGGAATTCAAGGTCTGGGGTTTGGCGACACCCAAAACGTTCACTTGGGCAGATTTTATGGCAATGCCCCAGCATGATTTCACGGCTGATTTTCATTGCGTTACCACCTGGTCAAAGCTAGACGTGCAGTGGACAGGCGTAAAAGTCACAGACTTCATGGAGCATATTGAAGTCGATCCCCAGACCGTGCATCTCATGGAGCATAGCTACGGCGGCTACACCACCAATATTTCTATGGACGATTTTGTCCGAGAAGAGAATTTCTTTGCCCATACCTTGATGGGGGAGCCTTTGCCGGTTGAGCATGGTGGCCCTATGCGCTCCATCGTTCCGCATATTTACGCCTGGAAAAGTGCGAAGTGGATTAATGGGCTAGAGTTTCTAAATCACCAGGAGCTTGGCTTCTGGGAGCGCAATGGCTATCACCATCGGGGCGATCCTTGGACGGAAGAACGATACAGCTCTTAGAATTTTTGTCTGTTACTCTGGGTACAAAATTTATTGGAATATGCAGAGAACGTGCGTGTTTACTGGTTTTTCGCTAGAGTCCTATGTAACGACGGTGATAGATAGATTATTACCAAACGATAACTAGGGCAAATGCGATGAGTGAGTATCAGCACTACGAGTTTCAAGCATTAGACAACCCTTTGACGAAAGAGGAGTTGTCTTACGTAAGAGGTTTGTCTAGTCGCGTTGAGCTGACTTCTAACAAGGTCGTTTTTGTTTACAACTTTGGCGACTTTAAGGTTAATCCTCAGCAATTAGTGGAGAGATGTTTTGATGCCATGTTGTACCAGGCAAGCTTTGGGGTGCAACAGGTGATCTTTCGGTTCCCGCGATCGCTCCTCAATCCCACGCTTTTTGATCCCTATTGCGTTCCCTACTTTCTCACCGTTTCCACTACCCCTGCTCACACCCTGCTCAACCTCAAAATTACTGAAGAAGAAGGCTTAGGCTGGATTCGGGAGGAAGACTGGTTAACAAAGCTGGTTCCTCTGCGCGATGATTTACTACGGGGCGATCTGCGGATGTTGTACTTAGCTTGGCTGATTGCCATCCAAGTTGATCCCGAAAACAACGACGAAGATTTAATTGAGCCGCCTGTCCCGCCTAATCTGGGTAATCTTTCTCCCGCCCTTGGATCTTTTGTCGATCTGTTTGGGTTAGATGAAGACCTAATTAACGCTGCCGCCGAAAGTAGCCCCTTTGAAGAGGAAGAATCTGAACCCCTTGAAGCTTGGATTGCCGCTTTATCTGAAGCTGAGCGCAACGATTTTTTGGCGCGGCTGGCGCGGGGTGAGACCCATGTGGCTAGTCAATTAGTGCGGCGCTTGCGTCAGTTGAATCAGCAGCCTCGCGCTATGGCTCAACCAGAGCCGTCGAGACGATCGCTTGCCGACTTAATGGCGATCGCTCTCATCCAAGAAAAAACTCGCAAAACCCGCGAACAACAAATCTCTCGCCAAGTCCGGGTTGCTCAATTAGAAGCTCTTGCGCCCAAAGAACCTGCAATGTGGCAAGAAGTTTCTCGTCTGATTGAACTGAAGCAAACTAAAGCGTATGACCAGGCGATCGAGTATTTAATCGACCTCCGAGACTTAGCAGAACAGCAAGGAACATTGCCACAGTTTATCGCCCGCATTAAGAAAATGCGGGATGACTACAGCAGTCGCTCCGGGCTGATGTCTCGCCTTCAGCAGGCTTGGCTACTGAAGGATTAACCCCTCACCCTCGATGCCGAGGCAACTTCTTAATGCGAAACATTTGTGTAAACTGCGGCAGATCGCCATGATGCCCTAGCACAATCACCGTATCGCCATCGCTCAAGAGCGTCGCATAGCCAGGATGAGTCGTTATTTCGCCATCCTGTTGCCGCAGGGCTACTACTATAAACGTTCCCTTGCCCCGGACTTCTAAATCTCCAATAGTTTTGCCCACCAGAGACGAGTTATGAGGAATTGTTAGTTCATCTACCTGCACATCAATTTGAGCCAACAGTTCATTAAGACGGGCACGCTCATCACTCTGATCTAAAAACTCCACCATGTTGGGGTGAGTAATCAAATTTGCCATCCGCTGCCCGCTAATGCTAGCCGGCGACACAACATGATTTGCCCCTGCCAGCCGCAGCTTTTTTTCCGTTGAAGGCAGTTCCCCCCGAGCCACAATCATCAAGTCAGGGTTCAAGCCCCGCGCAGTCAGCGTGATAAATACATTTGCAGCATCGTCGGGCAATACCGTCGCCAAGACTCGTGCCCGTTCAATGCCTGCGGCTTGCAATGCCTCCTCGTCGGTGGCATTGCCTTGATAAACCCGAAACCCCATATCTTCGGCAGCTGAAATGCGATCGGGGCTATTGTCCAGAATTACGAAAGATTCGCGCTCTTCAGTAAGCTTACGGGCAAGAATCAAGCCAATCCGTCCAAAGCCGCACACAATGGTGTGATCTTCAAGGCTTTCAATATCTTTCGTTTTTCTACGAGTGTCTAACGCCCGATGAATTTCGCCTTCGGTCACCATTTGAACAATTCCTCCTACAATAAACGCAGATGAGACAACGCCTGCAATAATCACCAGCATTGTAAAAAATCTTTGAATCGGCGAAACGGGACAAATCTCACCGTAGCCAACCCCAAACATAGTAATCACCACCATGTAAATCGCATCTAGGGGGGGGCAGCCAAACAGCATATAGCCTGTCACTGCGCCAATGAGCGTGAGGGTGAAAAAGACGCCGCCAGTGATTATGCCTTGAGTAGGCGATCGCATATCAGAATTCCATCAAGATGTAGACATTATTGCCCTAGAAAAGCAATTTACTTTGTCACCCAGAAAACTCTTTCTACCCTACCCCTGTAACATCAGGCTGTGATAGTATTAATGACTGCGAAGATTAGAATCTAGGAACCTATTACGCCCATGCCACTGCTGCAAGCCCGTAAACAAGAAATCATTGGTGAATACCAAGTTCACGAAACCGACACCGGATCTTCTGAAGTCCAAGTCGCCATGTTGACCGATCGCATTATTAAACTTAGTGCTCACCTCAAAACCAACAAAAAAGACCACGCTTCCCGTCGCGGTCTCCTAAAAATGATTGGTCAGCGCAAGCGTCTGCTAGCCTACATCATGAAAAGAGACCAAGATCACTACCGTCAAATCATTACCCGGCTAGGAATTCGGGGTTAAGTTAGCAATGTCTTCTACCCCTCCTCTTGACGAGTCTCAAAAAAAGGCATCAGACGACTCTACACGTAAACCGATGCCTTTTGAGCCTGCGAGTCGTAAGTCCGCAGACCCTAAAAAGACTTCATCTACACCAGCCGTCACAAAATCTGCCTCACCCCCCCGCCCTAGAGCCAGTCGAGCCACCCGAGCAGACAGTGGCATCCCTGAAGTGGTCAGTCGCCGCATGATTCAGCGGATGGCGCTTTTCAGTGGCGTTCCTTCAGCCTTAGGGATGTCAACTTTTGCCATTAGCTATTGGGTCGTGAGTCAAGACATCTTTGATCTGCCGACCTACGCTGTTTTATTCGTCAGCTTGGGTTGGTTTGGGCTAGGTGTGGTGGGGCTAACCTATGGTGTGCTGTCGGCTTCTTGGGAGGAAGACAGCCTGGGGAGCAAGATCGGGTTGGCAGAATTTAAGGTGAACTGGGGGCGAATGACTGAGACTTGGCAACAGAATGGCGATCGCAAAACCTAACCTTTCAAACGCTCACACCAGAATCTAAGAAGGACGGTAGGCATAATGCCTACCGTCCTTTTATCGTTAATCCTGAGACCTTAGAAGGCTCAATGGCTACACAGCCGTCAACCCGTAAGCAGACATCCGCATAATGTCACGCATACTGAAGCCAATGTTGCTTAGCGCTTCGCCGTAGCTAATCATAAAGTCTTCAATTAACGCCTCTTTTTCCATGCCCAAAACTTGCGCATCATCGGCAACTTCATTAAGCATCTTCCAGACGATGGGCAAGTTTTGGCGATTTGCTGCTTCTAGCTCTTCCCGAGAAGCCTCGAAATTAGCCTTCAGCCACTCCTCGCCAAAATTGAGGTGCATATACTCTTCTTTAACCACCCCTTCAGTAATTTTGCGAGCAAAGTCATCTGCCACCGGAATGTAGATGTTGTAGGCAGAAATTGCAAAACATTCAATGATTAAAGACTGAATCAGCAAACAGGTGACAATGCGATTTTCGGCAGCAGCATCCTGAAAGTTTTGGTGCAGGGTTAAAAAGAACTCGCGTCCAAAATCCATGTCTGGAGTCACCTTCAGGTTTTTGGCACAAGCCTGAAATCCCTTTTTGTGGCGGCTTTCCATTTTGGACAGATTTAGCAATTCCTCCTGGGTATCAGGAATTAGCTCAGCGAGTTTCTGGTAGTTTTCATAAGCTTCCTGCTCACCTTCGATTACAATTGCATTAATCCGGCTATAAGCGTCTTTGTAATATTCGCTTTGAAAATCAATAACTGAGCCGATTTCAAGCTGCTGCATAAACTCCGTCAACTCCTAGTTTAAAAGTGTGCCGATTTTCATCGATCTAAAAATGATGTGATGAGGCTTTGGGCATTGTACTCCAGTCTTCCTCTACTACACCCTAACGGTTTCAAAGGCTTCTTTACAAGTTGCTACTCATCAGAATCGGCTCAGACTTTCATCAATTCCATAAGTAATTGGCTCAATATCGTAAAGCGTAAAGCATAAATGACCCTTGATTCGGAGATGATCTGGCAAAATCGACTTAATTTCGTCCTTTCTTGGTTCAATCTAATCCTGTTGCTACTAGGCGCAATTTTGGTACTGTTACCGTTGGCGATCGTCTTCGTAACTTCTCTGACTTCTGCCGGAAGTGTTCCGGGCTGGACTTGGGCAAATTATCAGGCGGCTTGGCAAAGAGGAAATTTTTTGCTGGCATTTGCCAACTCAACCGTTGTGGCATTAGCCGTAACCGCCTGCCAAATTTTCACATCTGCATTGGCTGGCTATGCCCTCGCTCGATTTAAGTTTTGGGGACAACAAAGCGTTTTGCTGGTTTTGTTAGCCACGCTGATTATTCCATTTCAGATTTTGGTGGTTCCTATCTTCCTGGTGCTGAAATGGGGACATCTAATTAATACGTATGGGGCGTTAATTTTGCCAACGGCAGCGAATGGATTTGGAATTTTTCTAATGCGACAATATTTTCAAACGATTCCAGTCGAGTTAGAAGAATCTGCGGCACTAGATGGAGCGACCCGCTGGCAGATTCTCTGGCAAATTATGCTGCCCTTAGCTCGTCCGGCTCTGCTGACTCTTTTCCTGTTTACGTTTATTGGAGAATGGAACGACCTCTTTAAGCCTCTCGTTTTTACGACCCGTCCAGAATTACGAACGGTGCAGTTGGCGCTGGCAGAGTTTCAGGAGCAGTTTACCAATGACTGGTCAATCCTGATGGCGGCAGTGATCATTGCGACACTGCCAGTAGTACTTTTGTTCTTAATTAGTCAGCGCCAGTTTATTCGAGGAATTGCTACGACAGGAGTAAAAAGCTAAGGGCGTTTCTTTAAGAAGTGTTGCTGTGAGGACTGATTTGTGCCGCCAGGGTGACAAATGTGCAAGGATTTGGTTACGTTAGGGTTAGGGGTGAGCATCCGACCTTCAATCCTTTTCGCAGCAGCATTTTTGCAATGGGGTTGAGGCTCTTGTCCGTCTGATTCAAAACAATTTCACAACGTACCTCCTTAAAAATGATCACTCCCAACGAACTGACGCAATGTCTGAACTTGGCACGGGCCCTCGATTTAATTACTTCTAGCCGAACGATCGCTGGCACCTTATACGTCTACAATGCTGGCGGGCAATCGCGACCTTGGGAGGCATTTATGGCAGAATATCCCTTAGAGCGTTTGCAAGCGATGGTTCATCGGCTGTAGATTTTTCTGATATTTAAGCATTTACAGGTTTTCTAATGATTTTGACCTTGCGGGCATCAGGTTGATGGGTTCGCGCTAGTATCAGTTAACTTCTGGTGCTCTTCATGACGCTTTCTTTAGCTCAAAATGCGATCGCCCTGCTCATCGACCTTGCCGAACGGGGAGAGATAGACCCGTGGGATGTTCAAGTCGTTGAAGTGATCGATCGCTTTTTGAGCAAGCTACAGCCTGTTCTGGAAATCCAGCCCCTTGAAGCTGGACGTGCCCCCTATGAGGCAGACCTATTGCACTCGGGGCAAGCCTTCCTCTATGCTTCTATGCTGCTGCTGCTCAAAGCCGACACGTTAGCCCGTAGCGAACTTGAGGAGCAGGAAGAGACAGAAGAACTGTTAGAAGCCGAAGATTTTGTTGCCCCTTTGCCCTTGCACTTAGAGCGACGCATTCGGCGACGAGCGACCGCGCCGCCTGCCCCCAACCGGCGGGTAACGCTGCAAGAATTAATTGCCCAGTTGAACCTGATGGCGGCGGCAGTTGCTGACCCGAAACCGCAGCGAGCCAATATTCGTCGCCCTCGCCCTCAATCACGCAGCCAAGCCATTCGGGCGATCGCCCAACTTGCCCATCAAGAGAACCTCTCAGAAGTCGCGGCAGCCCTTGCCAAGTTCTTAGACGAAAACTGGCAAGCGATCCACTTGGAAGACCAATGGTGCGACTTTGACCTACTTTTGGATCTTTGGGTAGGTTCTCCCCAGTATGAAGAAGTTGAAGGACATGCTGCTCAGCCGGAACCTGTCTCTAGTCGTCAAGCGGCTAACTCTCAGAAAGTGGCGAATTCTCATGCTTCTACCTCTACCCACGACCGGGTTGGCGTATTTTGGGCGTTGCTATTCCTATCGGCTCAGTCTAAGGTGGAGCTAGCCCAAGAGGAGTTTTATCAAGACCTGAAGGTGCGAAGTTTAGCGGATCCTTCAGCAGAGGCTGAAGTCATTGCATCAGCAGTCTTTATCCTTTCTGACTGACAAACAACGACGCGACACTTGGCTTTGAGCCAGTACCACTGACTGAACTGTCATCCCTGGTTTTTTGAGACCTGAGCAGTGCGCTCAGGGAATTAATGAATTGGTCATGAAGGGCGGTTGTAAAGATTGGCGATGGCGGGTCAATAAGATTACTATTGAATGACCGTTATTCTTATGAATTGCGATCGCCCGATGCTGCTTGTGTTTTGCCGATAAACTCTGCAAAATTTTTCCATTGCATTCAGCATTTCTTAGGCATTGTCAAATACTGAAGTTAAGTTTGCTTTATGTTTCAATGCTTTAAATCGCCGATTTCAGCTTGTTTAGATGTATCAAGGGAAGGGTTAGGAAATTTATGAAAGCCATGATTCTGGCGGCAGGTAAGGGTACGCGCATTCGTCCCATCACCTACACCATCCCCAAACCCATGATTCCTATCTTGCAGAAGCCTGTAATGGAGTTCTTGGTCGAACTGCTGAGGCAGCACAACTTTGATGAAATCATGGTTAATGTGAGCCACCTCGCCAATGAAATTGAGAGTTATTTCTGCGACGGTCAGCGCTTTGGCGTGCAAATTGCCTACTCCTTTGAAGGGCGAATTGTCGATGGAGAACTGGTCGGTGAAGCCGTTGGCTCTGCCGGGGGAATGCGACGGATTCAAGACTTTTCGCCATTTTTCGATGATACGTTCGTGGTTCTGTGTGGCGATGCGTTAATTGATTTGAACTTGACAGAGGCGGTGCGTCAACACCGCGAAAAAGGGGCGATCGCCACGGTTGTCATGAAAACGGTACCTCGAGAAGAAGTTTCTAGCTACGGGGTGGTCGTTACTGATGAAACTGGCAGAATCAAAGCTTTCCAAGAAAAGCCCTCGGTAGAAGAAGCCCTAAGCACTGACATCAACACCGGGATTTACATTTTTGAACCCGAAATTTTTGACTACATTCCTTCAGGCGTAGCGTTTGATATTGGGGGTGAGTTGTTCCCTCAGCTGGTCGAAAAAGGAGCTGCCTTCTATGGCATATCGATGGATTTCGAGTGGGTAGATATTGGTAAAGTGCCCGATTACTGGCAGGCTATTCGAGATGTGTTGCGGGGCAAAGTGAAGAATGCCCAGATTCCTGGGCATGAAGTAGCACCTGGAATTTATACGGGACTTAACGTGGCGGTGAACTGGGACAAGGTTCATGTGGAGGGACCCGTTTATATTGGCGGTATGACCCAAATTGAGGATGGAGCGACAATTATTGGACCTGCAATGATTGGACCTAACTGTCATATTTGCCGCAATGCGACAGTTGATAACAGCGTTATCTTCCAATACTCTCGCTTGGGTGAGGGTGTGCGGCTGGTTGATAAGCTAGTGTTTGGTCGGTACTGTGTGGATAAAACGGGTGTCGCGATCGATGTTCAGGCGGCGGCGTTAGACTGGTTAATCACGGATACGCGGCACAATATCCCTGCAAGCTTACCCGCCGAGCATCGGGCGATCGCTGAGTTGCTCAATATCAATGGTAAGTAATGCGCTCAATCACTAATTGCTAGTTGAATTGATTGCCAGACAAAATCCCCGGTTTCTTCACGAAGAGACCGGGGATTTTACTTAAGGAGAATTATCGATTAAGCCAGCCCGCACTTAAGACGACAGTCAGTCCCATAAACAGGGCTGTCAACGTCCAAGTGACGCGATTAAGAGTGGTTTCAGCGCTCTTAGTACTGGTAAAAAGTTGAGCTTGACCGCCTAACCCGCCCAGACCATCTCCTTTGGGGCTGTGCAGCAGAACTAGCACAATTAAACCTAGGGCAGAAACAACCCAAACGATTTCAACAACTGAGGTCAATGTCATAATAGTCAATCCAAATGAATCAAGAGCGTGCTCTTCGAGATACCCGCAAGGGGTCGCCCTTGTGTAACTATTCTACGTCGATACCTTCGATAAATAGACTTTTACAAAGAAACGCGAATTGGCGATCGATTTGCCCGTACATCAAATCCGACTGGCTGAATCATCGATTTTCCGGTCATTTCTATGGGCTGAGCCAATCCCAAGATCTGTAAAATCGTTGGAGCAAGATCTGCTAACGTCCCATCTGACCGTAGAGAGACATCTGTGCCGTGTCCAGGAATTTTACGTCCTTCGCCTTCCACCAAAATAAACGGAACCGGGTTAGTGGTATGCGCAGTCCAAGGATTTCCCTGCTCATCAAACATCCGCTCAGCGTTGCCATGATCGGCAGTGAGGAGCGCAGTGCCACCCGCCCGACTAACGCTTTCTAGCAGCTTTCCCACGCAGCGATCGACAGTTTCAACTGCTTTAACCGTCGCCTCTAAGTTGCCTGTGTGCCCCACCATATCAGGGTTGGCGTAGTTGATAACAATGAGTGAGTAAATGCCTTTGTTGATTGCGGCGATCGCCCCTTCCGTGACTTTCGCTGCCGACATTGCCGGAGTGCTATCGTAGGTCGCTACCATCGGGCTGGGCACCAGTTCCCGATCTTCGCCTTCAAGCGCATCCTCTAGTCCACCATTAAAGAAATAGGTGACGTGGGCATACTTCTCAGTTTCAGCAGTGCGGAACTGGCGCAGCTTCGCCTTCGAGATTACCTCTCCTAAAATATTATTGAGGTTTTGTGGCTCAAATGCCACTGAGACGGGGAGGTTGGCAACGTACTGGGTAAAGGTGACAAACGACAGCGGTGATATCAGAGTTCGCTCGAAGCCATCAAACTGAGGATCGACAAAAGCTTGGGTGAGCTGCCGAGAGCGATCGGGGCGGAAGTTAAAGAAAATAACGCCATCTCCCGACTTCACGGCTCCAGGAGCAATGCGGGTGGGTATAACAAATTCGTCACCCACTTTCCCTGCGTAAGAAGCCTGCAAGATCTCAACCGCCGACTGTCCTCCACCTGCGCCATCTTGAATCATCAGGTCATAAACTTTCTGAACCCGATCCCAGCGATGATCCCGATCCATAGCGTAATAACGACCGCTGAGCGTAGAGATTTGACCGATCCCCACTTTTGCGACGTACTCTTGAATTTTTTCAATAGCTGCCACACCGTCTGTAGGCTTAGTGTCTCGTCCATCGGTAATGGCATGAATACAGACCTGTGAAAGCCCTTGCTCTTTTGCCAAATCGAGCAGCCCAAACAGATGGCGGAGATGGGAATGAACGCCCCCCTCAGAGCACAGACCGATCAGGTGCAGGGTTGATCCCCGCTGACGAACCTCTGCGCAAATTCTCAGGAGGGCAGCATTACTCAGCAGCGTCCCATCTTCGACCGCATCACTAATGCGCACGAGTTCTTGAGGAACGACTCTTCCGGCACCGATGTTGAGATGCCCAACTTCTGAGTTACCCATTTGTCCATCGGGTAGACCCACGTTTTTGCCGGAAGTTTGGATCAGGGTTCGCGGGTAGGCTGCCCAGAGGCTATCGACAACGGGGGTGTGAGCTGCGGCGATCGCATTCCCCTGGGTTTCTTCGCTATGCCCCCAGCCATCCATAATCACGAGCACGACTGGGGAAATTTGCGCCTGTGCCATGCGAATCGTCCTTATGAGGTAACAGATATTTTCTCAGCAATAATACCATTCCAATTTCGTTAGTGTCACGAATTTTTCGCCATAGTTTTACGGTCATGTTTAGCATGATCTCGCTCAACAACGAGAAAAAATACAGTCAAACAACTTGTTTCATGAGGAAAAGCCCCAATTTCATCTGACTTTGTCCGAAACTCTCTAAATAAACGCTCCAAATGATTCGTGGTGCGAACGTGGCGATGCAAATTCTCATCTAATTGATAGAACGTTAAGGTCAACTCGAAATCTTGTTGAAAGTGTTGAATGACAATTACATTGGCGCGTCGCATCAATCACAGCGTCCTGGACTTAGTCATGCGATCGCGTTTATTTCCTCCGCTCAACAGTAATCTGAATAGCTATCTCGACAAGGGATACAAAAAAATGTATTTGACGCGAGGAGGATTTAAGTGTGGTGACACACCGGACGCTGTAATTGACGCGACACGCCATTATAGTTGTCGCGTCATAATTTAAAGGATAAGCTCGTAACAATTTTATGCAGTAATAACTGGTTTGAAGATTGTGATGGAGTCACAACATTAAATTGTCTTTTAGCGTTCTTAACTAAGAGGATGTTTGAAAAGTCTGATCAAGCACCTCAATTCTGGAGATCCCCCTAAATCCCCCTTAAGAAAGGGGGACTTTGAGTTCCGAAGCCCCCTTTCTTAAGGGGGGTTGGGGGGATCGAGCGTAAAAGTCTCGTGATTTGCTACTTTTCAAACATCCTCTAAGGTGCGAGGCTATTCAGCATCTTTGATTTGGGTTTTACGTTCCATAATCTCTTTCAGCACTAGCGTCACCACCGCCAAACCTGCTAACAACACCGCTGCACTATAAGCAGACTGGGTATGGTATTGCTTGTACGACTCTTCCACGAACAGCGGTAGCGTCTGTGTTTTTCCAGCAATACTACCTGAGACAACCACGATCGCCCCAAATTCGCCCATTGCTCTAGAGTTCGTCAAAATAACGCCGTAGAGCAAACTCCAGCGAATCGATGGCAGCGTGACTCTCCAAAAAATTTGCCAATCACTCGCACCCAAAATTCTTGCAGCTTCTTCTTGATCGGCACCCATTTCTTCTAGGGTGGGAATCACTTCTCTGGCAACAAACGGCAGGGTGACAAAAGCGGTCGCCAGTAGCATCCCTGGAAGTGCAAAAACAATTTTAATATCTGCCGCTTGTAGCCAAGAACCAAACCAGCCGTTACGTCCATAGAGCAGCACAATCATTAATCCTGCCACGACAGGCGAGATGGAAAAAGGCAAGTCAAGGATGCTAATGAGCAATGTTCGTCCAGGAAACTTGTTACGGGCGATCGACCAAGCCGCACAGAGTCCAAAAATTGTATTGAGCGGTACCGTCACCACCGCCATGATCAAAGTCAAGCGCACCGCACTCAAAAAAGATCGATCCGTTAGCGTGTCTAGAAATCCGCCAATTCCACCGCTAAACGCCTGTACAAACACATTTAGCGCAGGCACAAATATCACTAATAAAAGATAGAACACAACGCCCGCAATTAAAGCATTCTTCGCCCAGGGCTGGGCTTCTGTCTTGCCAGTTTGTTTGGGCGCAGGAGGCAGTTGATCTATCCCAAAGTTTGGTTGCAAATTAGTTGTCATAGCGCCTTCCCCAAGCTTGCAATAGATTGATACTCAACAAAATCACCAAAGAAACCAGCAGCATTACCACCCCAATCACCGTCGCTCCGGCATAGTCATATTGCTCCAAGCGCTGAAAGATTAATACAGGCGCAATCAAATCTTGAAAAGGCACATTCGCCGCTATCAACACCACAGAACCATACTCGCCCACCGCACGGGCAAACCCTAAGGCTACGCCCGTCAGTACCGCAGGCATCAAGGGAGGCAAAACCACCTTCCAAAACGTTTCCCATTGAGATGCTCCTAAGCACCAAGCCGCTTCTTCAATGTCGTGCTCCATCCCTTGTAAAACAGGCTGCACCGTTCTGACCACGAAAGGGAGGGAAATGAACAGCATGGCAATTCCCACGCCCAATCGAGTGAAAGCAACTTTGATACCTAAGGGAGCCAGCAGCGAACCGATCCAGCCATTTTCGCTATAAACTGTGGCAAGGGTTAAGCCTGCAACAGCAGTGGGCAGGGCAAAGGGTAAATCGATCGCCGCATCAAAAATTTTGCGAAAGGGAAAGTCATAGCGCACCAATACCCAGGCAACCGCAACCCCCACAACACCATTAATGGCGGCGGCAATAAATGCGGTCACAAAGGTGACATTGTAAGCCGAAAGCGCTGTGGGGCTAGTTGCCACTTTCCAAATGTCAGCAGGGCTGAGAGTCGCTGCTTTGAGGATTAAAGCAGCCATTGGCAGGAACAACATGATAGTGAGATAAAACCAAGTCACTTTCCAAGGAATTGACACGTTGGTGAACTGGGATAACACACTTTTGTGAGGCGATCGCGAACGAGAAGATGACGACGAAATTGACATACGTTTAACTATAGAAGTGATGATCTTTTTACATTTCTAGAGACAAAGCTTCTAGAGTCGAGAAGGCTGGCTTCTATCGGCATTCTCACGATTTTACCAAGTTTCGTTCTGAGCATCTGAGTCATGCCAAACCTCCAGATCGAGATCATTAATATAAAGGAGTGCTGCTCGAATTTGAGCTACAGACCCTTGCAGTTGCAGGTCAAACCAGCCGTCACCTTTAGCGTTTGCACCTAGCAGCGCTGCCGTAATCGTCACGGTCAGATGATGCTGAGTAATCAAGTTAGAAATGACAGGTTCTTGGCGATACTGCTCAGGAATACGAATCCTGACTCGGGTTTGAGTATGTCTTTGGTCATCATTCGGCGCGCTCAACTCAGGGGGTAGTTGAAAAGATCTTAGATTTACCATAGAAGCCTCCTAGTTAAAATCTTTGATTGACCATTCAGCGTAGGATAGCCATCTCGACTGTTATTATGATGCAATCAGAACAGCTATCCCACGCTAAATGGGGATTTGGCGTTGCTGGATGCAGTATGAAAATCCAGTTCCCCTGCCCTCTTAGGGAAGGGGTTAGGGGTTAGGTTGAGTCGGCAACGCAGCTAGATAGACCTCTCCCTAAATCCCTCTCCTAAAGGAAAGGGACTTTGAAGGGATTCATACTTTCATTCAGCAACGCCGGGGATTTTAAGATTGACCAACCTGAGCCTGAATCTTGTCAAAGACTGCACCATCGTCAAAGTATGCTTTCTGCACCTTATCCCAACCGCCTAAATCGGTAATGGTGAACAGTTTTTTGATGGTGGGAAAATCTTTGGCAGAGTCCTTCGCTACTCCAGCATCCACAGAGCGGAAACCCACTTTAGAAAATTCTCTCTGTGCTTCCGGTGTAAATAAGAACTGCACAAAAGCCTCTGCCACTTCACGGGTGCCATGCTTATCGACATTGGCATCCACAACGGCGATCGGGTAGTCGATCGAGATATTGGGGTCAGGAATCACGAAGGGCAGTACCTCTCCCTTCTGTTTTGCCAGCAGCACTTCATTCTCATAGTTAATCAACACGTCGCCTTGTCCTTGCTTGAAGAATACATCTGTAGCTTCACGGGCATCTTTGGGCAGGATGGGCACATTCTTAAATACGCTGTTGGTGAATGCCTCAGCTTTAGTGGCATCTCCACCCGTTTGACTAACCGCGCCCCATAATGCCAGGAAATTCCAGCGAGCGCCTCCAGAGGTTTTGGGATTAGCGGTAATGACTTTAATATCAGGACGGGTCAGGTCTTCCCAACCTTTAATATTTTTGGGATTACCTTCTCGAGTCACCAGTACCGCGACCGACTTGGTGACAATGCTGTCATTGGGAGCTTCTTTTTCCCAGCCAGGTTCAATCAATTTAGCCTTCTCAATTTTTTTGGTATCCAGTGCCAGTGCCAGTGCTACCACATCGGCTTCCAGTCCATCAATCACAGACCGAGCTTGAGAGCCAGATCCACCATAGCTTTGGTTGAAGGAAACTTCCTGGTTGTGTTCCTGTTTCCATTTTTCAGTGAACAGCGGCACAATCTTTTCGTAGGCGGCTTGGGTGACAGCAAAGGAAACAAAAGTCAGTTCAACAGGCTTTGTGTCTGTGTCTGCTCCTGCTGTCGTTGGCGAACTTGCGGTATTGGTAGAGCCACTGCAAGCTGCAATTCCCACAGTTAGGCCCACGCCCACTAAGAACAGTGCCAGAAATTTGTTCAATGAGCGAAACCTAAATTTTTTCATCGTGGATTACTCCTCTACAGAATCTACAGTAAGTGGGTCAAGATGCCGGTTTATTACTATACAGTTAACCTTATTTCGCGATAAAAGTACAGTATCCCGACCAAGATGCCGTACTTTAATACTAATAAGTTTCATACAGAGCCGTCTTGAGCGACTTCGAGCGTAAATGAATCTTGTTCGCACTGCCAGATTAAGTAATGAAAATGCTAAATTCGCCGTTGAACCCAGAATTAGACCCTCAGTCCCGCACCCGAACGTTTGAGCGCCGTGATCATTTACCCTTGTCATTGGATCAACTTTGGCAAATTGAGTTTGGCGTGGTTCGTACCTTGATTTGGACAGAAGAAGGGGCGCTCACTACATTAGGTCTATGGAGCGTTGGAGATGTGGTTGGGGA
>Ga0209181_10002663_pt1 | contig 28814 bp, 23 predicted proteins | sample MAT05_FD_187208 | JGI IMG/M metagenome (GOLD analysis project Ga0209181, IMG submission 187208) | Freshwater microbial communities from Lake Fryxell liftoff mats and glacier meltwater in Antarctica - MAT-05 (SPAdes) (version 2) | ecosystem: Environmental > Aquatic > Freshwater > Ice > Liftoff...
ACCCCTTGATTTGCAAAGGGTTTCCACACCGGTGCCCGAGCATTCCCAGAGGTTCCCCGACTTATGCGTAATAGGGAGGGCGTTGCCCCGGGCTATGCTGTCCCAGGCCGTTGGCCTGAAAACCAAGTGCCCCTCTTCAGCCCGAAGGGCTGGGACAGCATAGCCCGGGGCAACGCCCCGGGACGGGTACGGATCAACCCGGTTTGGTATGACCCACCAATGACGAAGGAAAATCGCCCGCAGTCTTCCTTCGTCATTGGTGGGTCATTGGTGGGTCCTTCGTCATTCCCCGAGTCGTTGTCCGCGTCCTACGCGCACTGCCGCGCCCTCACCCGTGCCGCGAACAGCTCCTTCCCGCTCGCGTTCCACCTCCTGCCGCCGGCGAAGCGGCGCGCGATGGACGCCCTGTACGCCTTCCTCCGCGTCTCCGACGACCTGGCCGACGACCCCGGGGCCGACGCCGCCGCGCTCCCCGCGTGGCGCGCGGCGCTGACCGCGGCGCTCGGCGGTCGGTACACGCACCCCGTCCACCCGGCGCTGCACCACTCGGTCGAACGCTTCGCCGTCCCCCCGCGCTTCCTGTACGACGTGCTCGACGGCGTCGCGGCCGACGTGGGGCCGGTACGGGTGGGCACGTTCGCGGACCTGTACCCGTACTGCTACCGGGTGGCGTCGGCGGTGGGACTGGCGTGCGTCCGCGTGTGGGGGCTGCGGCCCGGCGCGACGTGGGCGGACGCGGACGCGCCGGCGGAGGCCGCGGGGATCGCGTTCCAGCTGACGAACATCCTGCGCGACGTGGGCGAGGACGCCGCCCGCGGCCGCGTCTACCTCCCGGCCGACGAGTTGGCGGCGGCGGGCGTGGACCCGCGGACGTGGTCGTCGCGGGCGCCGGCGTTCGCGGCGATGATGCGGTTCCAGGCGGAGCGGGCGCGGGCGTACTACCGCGCGGCCGACGGGCTGAACCGCGCGTTGACGGCCGACGGCCGGGCGATTTACGGGCTGATGTGCGCGACGTACCGCGGCCTGCTGGACGAGATCGAGCGGCGCGGGTTCGACGTGTTCGCCGGCCGGGTGCGGCTGCCGCGGTGGCGGAAGGCGGCGGCGCTGATGGCGGCGTGGCCGGTGCGCTGGGGGTGGTGGTGACCGGCGCGCGTCACGGCGCCGCCGCCCGCGCCGCCTCCGCGAGCGCGGCTGCGGCCCGGCGGAGGTCGCCCGCCCGCACCACGCTCGCCGCCGCCCGCAGCGCCCGGCCCGGCCCCGCGCCCGCGCCTCCGGTCATCTCACCGCGAACGTCTTCAATCAGCCGCGCCAGCGCCGCAGAAGCCTCGCCCCGGTGTCGGTCCGAACCGACGGGATCGGCCGCGTCCGTTCGCTCGGCCGCGGCGGCGAGCGAACGCGCGGCCCGGCGGGCGAGCTCGGCCGCGGCGCGGACGGCGGCCGGCTGGTCGGCCGCGGCCACCGCCGCCGCAAGGGCGTCGGCGTCGGCGGCCAGCTCCCGCGCCCGCGCCGCCTGCCGGGCCGCCGCCGCCCGCGTGTCCGCGGCCAGCGCCCGCACCTCGGCCAGCAGAGTGGCCTCGACGCCCGGCGCCGCGGCCAGCGCCGTACCGGCGGTGCGGGCGTCGCCGGCGCGCAACCGGTCGGCCGCCGGCCGCGCCCCCGGCACTTCCCGCAGCCGCCGCTCCAGGTCGTCGAACGCCCTCTCGCCCGACGGCTTCAACCGGTCCTCGACCATCCTGTCGGCACCCTTCGCCCGGTCGCGCACGGCCCGCTGCTCCGCCGCCAGGCCGCTCAACACCGCCGCCAGCCGCGGCGAAGGCAGGTAACCCGCGGCGGGGTCGGGTTCGACCGGGTGCGGAGGCGGAAGCCCGTCCGCGACGCCGGCCGCGGCGGCCGCCAACTCCGCCAGCACGTCCGCGAGTTGCGCCTGACCGGCGGCGTCGCGGTCGGGCTCGGCCTGGCCGGCGAGGCGGGTGTAGGCGTCGAGCGCCCGACGCTTCGGCACCTGGCCCGCCGGGCCGACGCGGACGTGCCCCAACTCCTCCGCCTCGCGGCCGAGTTGCCGCTGCTCCTCGTTCGACGCGGGCGGGTTGCGCGGCTGACCCGCCTTCGCCCGCGCCACCGCCGCGGCCCGCGTCCGTGCGGCGACGAACGTCAGCAGTCGTTCCGCGTCCGACCGCCGGCCCGTCAGCCGGTCGGCCAGCGCCGCCAGCACGTCGGCGGCGCGGCGGGCGTCCTTCCCCTTCGCGGCCTCGCGGGCGTCGTGCAAGAGCGCGGCCGCCTCGGGCGCCGCCAGCCCCGTCAGCCGGTCCGCGACCAGCTTCTGCGCCGCGGCGTCCGGCCGGATCACCAAATCGGCCTGAAGGCGGGCCAGTTCGTCCGCCACCGCGTCGGCCGGGGGCTGGCCGTTGAGGGCGTCGCGCAGGCGGTCCAGCGCCCGCCGCGCGGCGGCGAGCGACGCGGCGGCGTCGAGCGGCAGGCCGGCGCGGAGGTCGGCCGCGGCGGCGCGCAGCGCCGCGACGGCGGCGTGCCGGCGGGCCTCGAACCCGGGCAGGTCGAGCGCCGCGAGGCGGGCGGCGAGCGGCTCGTAACGCACCAGCAACAGGCCGACCCGCGACGCGAAACCCCGCCGGACCGTTTCGTCGGGCACCTGTCGGTCATAACTGCGGAGCACCGTTTCGACCGCGCTGGCGGCGGTGTCGTGGTCGGCGCGGAGGCGGTCGAAGTCGGGCCGGGTGCGCGTCAGCCGGTCGGCCGCGGCGGGGGCGTCGGCGACGAGGCGGGCCAGCGCATCGGCCGCCAGCCGCATCGGCTGCTCGGCCGCCGCCGGGTCGGTGTCGAGTCGGGCGGTGGCGGTGGCGAGGTGAACCCGCGCCTCGTCGCGGACCGCGGCCAGCATCGGGTCGGCCGGGAGGTTGAGCCGGCCGGCGGCGGCGTGCAGCGCCCGCTGCTCGGCGCGGACGGCGGCCTTCGCCGCGTCCGGCAACCCGGCAAACCCGGCGGCCCGGCCGCGGATGTCGTCCTGCCACAGGCCGAGCCAGCGGGCGACGGCCTTCCCGTCGGCCGGGTCGAACGGGGGGCGGGCGAAGCCCTCGGCCGCGCGGTCGAGCGCCTGGGCCGACTTCTCCAGCTCGGTGAGCGCCGCGGCGCCGCGGCCCCCGGCCAGGTGCTCGCCGGCGGCGCGGAACGCGGCCGGGTCGGGAAGCGTCACCCGGGCCAGCCGGGCGGCGGTGCCGAGCTTCTCGATCGTCGCGGCGGCGCGGTCGGAGACCAACGCCTGCGCCGCGGCGAGTTCGGTCCCGACGGCGGTTCGCACGTCGGCGGCGAGGCGGTCGGCGACGGCGTCGAGGTCGCGGGCGGCGGCGGCCAGCGCCTCGGCGCGGAGCGCCAGTTCGCGCCGCTCCGCACCCGCCGCGCCGGCGACGGCGTCGCGCAGCCGGTGGCTTCCACTCAGAATCGCGTCGAACCGGGCGGCGAGGCGGGTGCGTTCCGCGGCCACGTCGGCTCCCGTCGCGGCGCGGTCGGCGAGGGTGGTGTAGTCGGCGGCGAGTGCGGCGAGGCGGTCGGCGTCCAGCCGCGCCTGAGCGGCGCGGTCGATCGCGTCGCACAGTTCGTCGGCCCGGCGTTCGGCCTGTTGCAACCGCGTCTGCGCCCCGTCGAGTGCGGCGCGACGGTCGGCGGGGTCGTCGGTCGCGGCGCGGCGGAGAAAATCGTCCGCCTCGCTGACGGTTCCGTCGGCCAGAGTGCGGATCGATTCGGCGAACGGCCGCACGACCGCGAAACGGGTGGCGTCCCGCGCCGCGTCGCGGACGACGGCGCCGGCCTCGCCCGCCTTCACCCGGGCGGTCGCCAGCCGGGCGGCGTGGTCGACGGGAAGCACCCCCTTCGCCCCGGGGCCGGTCGCCAGCGGGGCCAGCGCGTCGATGGCCTCGCGGACGCGGGCCTTCCCGGCGATCAGCTGCGCGGCCAGCGCGCCGGCCGGGCCGCGGACCTCCTGCTCGTCCGCCGGCGGGGCGGTCGGCGCCACCCGCCACTCGGCCCAGCCGTCGGCCGGGTACGTCGCACTGTTGGGCCGGGCGTCGGCGGCGCGGAGGCGGACGCGGAACACGCCGCCGAGCGCCGCCGGGTCGAGGGTGAGCCGGCCTTCCGCGGTCGGGGTGCCGGCGCCGGTCAGCGGGAACGGCAGCCGCGTGACCGTGGCGAACCCCGGCCCGCCGGCCACCTCCAGCTCCGCCCCCGTCACGGCCACGTCGTCGGTGACGGTGACGGTCACGACGACGAGTTGGCCGGGAAGAACGGCGCGGGGGCCGGCGTGGAAGCCGGCGAGTTCCGCGAAGCGCGGCGGCTCGTCGGGCCGCGCCCGCACGCGGACGGGCCGTTCGGTCCGCAGCTTCCGCACGCCGGTCTCGTTCGCCAGGACGAGTCGGAGGACGCCGGGCTCGCGCACCAGCAGCGTCGCCGTGCCGCCGAGGGCGTCCGCGTCGAGGGCCACGGGAAGCGTTTCGGGGAGGCCCGACTGGGCGTCAGGCCGCCACTCCAGCGCCGCGGTCGCGGCCGGGCGGGTGAAGCGGAAGCGGACCACGGCGGTGCTGCCGACCAGCGCGTCGAGGTCGGCGAAGCCGGGAAGGGTGCGCGGCTTCACGGTCGCGGCGGCGTAGGCGGGCGGCGTCAGTTCGACGGCCGTGCCGGGCGCGAGTTCGACGGGGTCGGCGACGCGGACGGTGAACCACTCGCTTGCGGCCTGGCCGGCGACCACGCGGTACTCGAAGTCGGCGGCGGGCGGCGGCAGTACGGTCACGGCGGCGCCGGTGGTGGGGTCGGGCGTCATCCGGCGGCGCGTCTCGGGCTCACCGGGGCCGGGGCGCGTCTCCAACTCCACGACGGCGGGGAGGGGCACGTCGGCGGCGGTCGGGTCCAGGTACGCGGACAGGGTGACGGCGTCGCCGCGGCGGACGACGGCGTCGCCGGCCGGGACGACGACGCGGAACGGGACGACGGCGGCGGGGCGGAACCAGCCGGCGGAGCGGCGGGCGAGTTCGGCGCCGCCAGCGAACAACCCGACCGCGAGGAGGAGGCCGAGCCCGACGCCGGTGCGGCGGGCGGCTCCCGGGGGCGCGGGCATGGGGGCTCCGGGGAAGTCGCCGGGGGCGGACGTGGTGCCTAAACTATAACGTCGGCCGGGCGTTCGGGGCAAGCGCCCGCGGCCGGCCCGCCCCCGTGGACGCGCCCCGCATGGTCTCGCCCGAACGCCACGCCGCACTTCAACAGGGCTGGGCCAGGCTCCTCGACGGCTACCGGGTGTCCGCTGCCGCCGCCTACCCGGTGTTCGACGTGCTGGTCGCGGCGTACTCCGCACCCGAACGGCACTACCACAACCTGGAACACCTCGCCGAGATGTTTCGCGTCGCGGCCCGGCTCACGGCCATTACCGACGACCCGGCACCGGTGCAGCTCGCGGTGTGGTTTCACGACGCCGTGTACGACCCGCGCGCCGCCGACAACGAGGAGCGCAGCGCCGAGCTGGCCGACCTGCTGCTCGGCCCGCTGGGCGTGCCGCGGGCGGAACTCGACCGCGTCGGCCGGCTGATCCGCGCGACCGCGCACCTGACGGGCGACCGCCCGCCGCCCGACCGCGAGACGATGATCCTTCTCGATGCCGACCTGGCGATCCTCGGCGCGGCGCCGGAACGCTACTCGCGCTACGCCGGGGCGGTCCGCGCGGAGTACGCGTGGGTGCCGGAGGCCGAGTACCGGGCCGGCCGGGCGGCGGTGCTCGACCGCTTCCTGGCGCGGCCGCGGCTGTTCTGGACGGAGCTGGCGTTCCAGGAGGGCGAGGCGCAGGCGCGGGCGAACCTGACGGCCGAGCGGGCGGGGCTGGCCGGCGGCTCGTGTTCTTAGCCCGGAGGGCGCCTTCGCTAGCCCGGGGCGGAAGCCCCGGGCGGGCCACGGGGTGATGCCAGGGAGCAACGACTACCGGGCACCGCGGACGCCGCCCGGGGCTTCCGCCCCGGGCTAGCGAAGGCGCCCTCCGGGCTAAGAACACGAGCTACCCGGCTCCGACGGCCGGCGTGCCACGCTCAGGGGTCATTCATGTTCGTGCCGGTCGCGTGCATGCGGTGCGGGAAACTCTTCCAGGTGCCGCCGGCCGCCGCCGGCACGGACGTCACCTGCCCGTGGTGCCGCGAACCCACGCCCGCCCTCCCCGTCGCCACCGACACCCCGGCCGGCCCGCGACCCGCGCCCGAACCCCTCTCGCTCGACGACGCCGAGCCGATCGCGGCCGCGCCGGCGCTACTCGCGTCGCCTGCTACCCGGGTGCGGTGGTCGATCAAGCTGGTCGCGCTCGTCGCCGTCGGCATGGTCGTCGTGGCCGCGGGCACGGTCGCGGTCCTCGGCTTCCGGTCGGGGCGCGGCGGCACGGTCGGGTGGGTCGAGTTCACCGCCCCGGACGGCGCCTTCACCGGCACCTTCCCGACCACGCCGTCAGCGTCGGCGGTCGAGCCGAACAAGCAGTCGGCGGTGACGCTCGGCGGCGAGGAGTACGCCGCGGCCGGGTGGTACAGCGGCGTCCGCGCGTGGGTGGCGTGGCAAGACCTCGACCCGGCGTGGGCCAAGAAGCTGGCCGACGACAAGGACGGGATGCTCGCCGGCCCGGCGCTGGAGGCCGAGCTCGCCCGGCGGGTGAAGGAGTCCGGCGGCACCCTCGTCGACGGGCGGAAGAAGACGGTGCAGACGACCTACGGCCGCGGGTTCGAGGTCGAGGTGGACACGCCGCGCGGCAAGCGCGTCGAGCGCTACGTCTTGGCCGCGGCGGGGGCGCGGCCGCGGCTGTACGTGATCGGCGTCGAGGGGCCGAAGCTCGACCCCGACGGCCCCCTCCCGGCCCGCGTGATGACGCGGTTCCGCATCAACTGACCGTCACCGCGTCACCGGCGCCGAGCCCCACGCCGGCCCGCCTCCGATGCCGGTCCGCCTGGGGGTGGGCGTGGACACCGCGGCCGGAATCTGGAATGATAACCCCAAAGGGGACGAACTGATGCCTGACATCGGGGCGATCCTGAAATTCCTGTGGGACAAGCGGGAGGAAGTGCTGCCGCTCTTGGCTCGCCTCCGCGCCTGGTGGAAGGGCGACGGGCGGCCCGATGAGGCGCCGGGCGTGCTGATCCTCGGCCCCGGCGGGACCGGCAAGACGACCCTTGCCCGGTTCCTCGCCGGCGACATCGATTTGCCCCTCTTCCCGCCCGGCTCCTACGTCTCCAGTTTGGAACCCGAGTGGTTCACGCGCGTCGGGCCGCCGCGGGCGGAAATCCTCGTCGGACCCGGACAGGTGCTCCGGCGCAACGCGTCGTGGGACGACCTACTCGCGCACGTCGCCGCCGGCCGTTGCCGCGGGCTGGTCGTCGTCTCGGCGTACGGGTACGAGTCCATCGAGTCGCGCAGCTACCGCCAGCACGCGCTCTACGAGGGGAACAAGGACGCGTTCCTGACCGCCCTTCTCGCGGCGCAACGGGCTGAGGAGTTGGCGGTGCTCGGCCGCGTGCTCGACGCGGTCCGGCTGGCGCCCGGTCGGCTCTGGCTCCTCACCGTCGTCGCGAAACAAGACCTGTGGTGGCCGCGGCACGGCGAGGTGGAGCGGTACTACCGCGACGGGCCGTATCAAGACGCCGTGGCCGCAGTGGTCTCCGGCCGGGACCGGCGGCACGAGGTCTGTCTCACCTCCCTGGTCATCCAGAACTGGGGCACGGCCGACGGCGAGCGCCTCGCTCCGAACGCGGAAGGGTACGACCAACCCCTCCAGTCGGAGTCACTCCGCCGACTGATCGAAACGCTCGACGCCCTACGCAAGTGGGAGGACCAGCCATGAGCCCGGCCGCACCCGCTGCCGACCGAAGCCCGGCACCGCCGTTCGTTCCCGGTGAGGATCAGGAAGTCGTCGCCGCCGTGGTTGAGCTTCAGCGGGCGGCGGCCGCCGAACTCGAACGGTTGGCAGCCGCACTCGGAGAGGTTTGGCGCATGCGGGGTGCCATGTTCGGCAGTCTGGATGCCTTCGGGACGGCTCGACAGGCCGGGCTGCTCCGCGAGTTCCAGCGCATCGACAAGCAACTCCGTAAGGTCATCGACACCGGGTCGGCGCTGTTGGAAGAGGGGCGACTCACGGACGGGCAGCGGCTACGCCTCGAGTTCGGTGCGGAAACTCTCGAGGCGCAGTACCAGTCCGTACAGGATCTGGCCGAGGTGGTGAAGGCGTGACCGGACCGAGCGACGACGACCCCTGGTACCGCGACGGGCTGCGGTTCACCTGCACCCAGTGCGGCGACTGCTGCACCGGCGCGCCCGGGTTCGTCTGGGTCACCGACGACGACCTCGCCGCCCTCGCCGCCTTCCTGCGCGAGCCCGTCGCCGAGGTCGCCGCCGTGTACAGCCGCCGCGCCCGCGGCCGCCGCACCCTCCGCGAGAAGGCCAACGGCGACTGCGTCTTCTTCGAGCGCGGCCGCGGCTGCACCGTCTACCCGGCCCGGCCGCCGCAGTGCCGCACCTGGCCGTTCTGGGACAGCAACCTCGACACCCCCGACGACTGGGAACGCACCGTCCGCAGCTGCCCCGGCGCCGGACAGGGTCAACTCATCCCCGCCGAGGAGATCACCCGACGATTGCGGGAAGTCAAGGTGTGACTCACATTCCGGCCGAGATTATTGTTTCCGCCGCGCCCCCCACCGGGTCGCGGAAACATGTCACGCCGTCAGAGAGATTCTCGTTCGGATGACTCCCGCGTTCCGCCCCGGCGGAACCCCTTCGCCCCTCGGAGGTTCCGCATGTCCCGCCTGCTCCTCGCCCTCGCCGCGGTCGCGCTCGTCGCCGCCGACCCCGCTCCGCCGACGGCGCGAATCTTCGCCCACCGCGGCCTCCTCACCCACGCCCCCGAAAACACCCTCGCCAACTTCGACGCCTGTTTGAACCTCCGCCTCGACATCGAACTCGACGTCCGCCGCACCGCCGACGGCCACCTCGTCGTCGTCCACGACGACACGGTGAACCGCACCACCACCGGCAAGGGGAAGGTGTTGGCCCTGTCGCTGGCGGAGCTGCAGGCGCTGGACGCGGGGGCCTGGTTCGACCCGTCGTTCGCCGGCGAGCGGGTGCCGACGCTCGACGCCGTGTTCGCCCGCGTCGCCGCCCGGAAGACGGGGACGCTGCTGGCGATCGACCTGAAGGACCCCGACACCGAGGCCGACGTGGTGCGGCTGGCGGTGAAGCACGGCGTGCTGCGGCAGTTGGTGTTCATCGGCCGGGCGATCGAGAACAAGGCGGTGCGCGAGGCGCTGAAGGCGGCCGACGCGGGGGCGGCGTGTGCGGTGCTGTGCCCGTCGGCGGACAAGCTGGGCGAGGCGCTGGCGGACGGGTCGGCGGCGTGGGTGTACGTGCGCTGGGTGCCGACGGCGCGGGAGGTGGGCCAGGCCCACGCGGCGGGGCGGAAGGTGTTCCTGGCGGGCGAGGAGGTGGCGGGGCACAACGTGGCGAACTGGCACGCGGCGCGCGCCGCCGGCGTCGATGCCATCCTGACCGACCACCCGCTCGAGTGCCGCACCGCCGGCCGCGCGAAGCGCTGAGAACCTGTCCAAGAAGAATGGCCGCAAAAAGGCACAAAAAGCACAAAACGACATCTGGTTCAGATCGGTCTTTGTCTTCGTCTTGTGCCTTTTTGCGGCCATTCTTCTTGGACAGACTCTGAGCCCGCGGCGACCCGACGAATGCCGTCCGCGCCGGCGCGGCCGGCGCGTAGAACAAGCGCCGCCCCCGTACCTCGAACCCCGGAGCCTCTCCGTGTCACCCCGCCTCGTCGCCGTGTTCCTGCTGTCGTCGGTCGGGACCGTTCTCGCGCAAGACCCGCCGGTCGCCGGCGTCGGGCCGGCCGGCCCGGTCAAGAAGCACGACGGCACGTACAAGTTCACCGAAGGCCCGGCCCCCGACGCCGACGGGAACGTGTTCTTCAGCGACATCCCGAACAAGACCATCCACAAGATCGACGCCGCCGGCAAGGTCACGGTGTTCCGCCCCGAGTCGAACTCGGCCAACGGGCTGATGGTGAACGCCAAGGGCGAGGTCGTGGCGTGCGAGATGGAAGGCGCGATCGTCGCCCTGTCGGCCGACGGCAAGGCCCGCCGGGTCGTCGCCGCCGAGTTCGACGGCAAGCGGTTCAACGCCCCGAACGACCTGGTGCTCGACCGGGCCGGCGGGGTGTACTTCACCGACCCGATGTTCCGCGCCCCGACGCCGCTCCCGCAGGGGAAGACGTGCGTCTACTACTCCGACGCCGCCGGCAAGGTGACGCGCCTGATCGACGACCTGCCGAACCCGAACGGGGTGCGGCTGTCGCCGGACGAGAAGACGCTGTACGTCTTCCCGAGCGGGCAGAAGCAGATGATGGCGTACCCGGTGGGGGCGGCCGGGAAGCTCGGCAAGGGGCGGGTGTTCTGCGAGCTGGAGCAGGCGAAGGCCGGCGGCAACGGCGGCGGCGACGGCGGCACGGTGGACGTGAAGGGGAACGTGTACATCACGTCCGCGACCGGGTTGCAGGTGTTCGACCCGGCCGGGAAGGCGCTCGGCACGATCAAGTTCCCGGAGCAGCCGTCGAACGCGACGTTCGGCGGGAAGGACCTGAAGACGCTGTACGTGACGGCGCGGACCTCGGTGTACTCGTGTCCGATGGAGGTCGCCGGGCACCGTTACCCGGCGAAGTAACGACAGGGTGTCATACCACATCCGGCTGATCCGTATCCGTGTCCCGCCCCGGGGCGTTGCCCCGGGCTATGTTGTCCCAGCCCTTCGGGCTGAAGAGGGCACCCGGTTTTCAGGCCAACGGCCTGGGACAACATAGCCCGGGGCAACGCCCCGGGGCGGTTACGGATCAGCCGGATGAGGGATCACACCAGCGCCAGCGGCCGCAGCGGCGAGCCGGTTGCGCCGGTGAACTTCAGCGGCACGGCGACGAACGCGAACTCGTACCGGCGGTCGGCGGCGAGCGCCTCCAGCGTCAGGTTCTCGATGATGTACACCCCGCGCTTCGGCAGCAGGTAGACGTGCGCGAACAGTGTCGCCCCGGTCTCCGGGTCGCGCACGCCGGGCACGTCCCACGCCATGTTGTCGGCCCCGACCGCGACCACCCCGCACTCGGCCGCCCACAGCGTGCCGCACTTCGCCACCCCGGCCGCGTCGAGGTACGCCGGCTCGTCGCCCCAGAGGGTGGCGAACCCGGTCCGCACCAGCAGCGTGTCCCCGGCCCGCACCTCCACCCCCTGCGCGGCCGCGCACGCCCGCATCTCGTCGGCGGTGATCCCGTACAGCGGCGGCAGCCGCGGCACGCCCTTCCACCCGGCCACGTCGAGCAGCACGCCGCGGGTCAAGAGCGGCGGGACGGTCTCGACGCCCAGTTCGGTGAACCCCGCCGGCGTCTGCGCCCCGCCGACCGGCACGCCGCCGTACATCGTCAGGTCGCACGCCTGGTGGCAGAGGGCGTCGATGTGGGTGCCGCTGTGCTCCATCATCGTCAGCGTGCCCGACGCCCCGGAGCGCGGGCCGTCCTCGGCCGGGCGGTGGGTGTCTTCGTGGCGGCGGTGGAGGGCGTAAAAGTACCCCGGCCGGTGGCTGGGGTGGATCGGCATCCCGGCGAACCGGGGTTGCTCCAGGTCGTACACCCGGGCCGCACACAGGCGGGCGATGAGGTCGGCGGGCATTCGTCCTCCCTAGCGCGTTCCCAGAACGAGATCGACGACCCAGCAGCCGCGGACGTGCGACCCCGGCCCGCGGCAGTGGGCGAGCACGGCGGCGTCGGCGCAGCCGGCGTCCTCCAGCGCGTCGGCCAGCAGCGGGAGCCAGTCGAAAGCGCGGTACTCGTAGACGGTGCGAGCGAGATCGACGACCGCTTCGGTCCGCCACGCGGGGTCAATCGCGACAGGGTGGAACGGGTTTCCGACGACTTCGTGGAGAAGTGCCCGCACCTGCACGTGTGCGATCTGCGTGTCTTCGTTCCGGGCCTCGAACTCCTGCTCGGCGAACCACACCATCTTGTTGAGGTTTTGCCCGACACGGTCCTCAGGGCCGAGCGTGTGGGACAGCTGCCAGCCGCCCGGTCGTGCGTACAGTTCACCTTCCAACTGGCGCCACGGTGCGGGCGCGTCTGCAACTCGTTCGATCAGGTCGGCACACGGTTTTGCATCGGCCTGGTAATGGGGTAGCGTCTGCAACCACCGGGCGTACGCCGCGGCGACCAGACGGAGCTTGCGAACCGACGCGACCTCTCGCGCATAGATGAGTGGCTGGTACGACACGTCGCTCGCCAGCCACTCGGCTTCGGTCACGGCCGCTCCCCCGGTCAGATGCCGTAGAACCGCACGGCGTTGTCGTGGAACAGCTTCCGCTGCTGCTCCGCCGGCCGGTCCGCGACGATCGCCTTCAGCGCCCCCGCCCAGTCGGAATACTTCTCGACGCCGAGCAGGCACACCGGCCAGTCGCCGCCGAACATCACCCGGTCGGGGCCGAACACTTCGAGCGTGTGGTTCACGATCGGCGCCAGGTCGTCCAGCGTCCACTTGCCGCGGGCCGCGGCCGACGCGATGAACCCGCTCACCTTCCCCACCACGTTCTTCCGCTTCCCCATCTCGGCCATGTCGCGCCGCCACCGGTCGCGCTCGGCCATCGTGTGCGTCAGCTTGCCGTTGCCGCAGTGGTCCAGGATGAACCGCGTGTTCGGGCACTGGTCCACCAGCTTGATGTGGTCCGGCAACTCCTCCGGCCGCACGCACAGGTCGAAGCTCAGCCCCAACTCGCCCAGCAGCTTGATCCCGGCCACGAACTTCTCGTCGAGGAAGTACGCCGCGTTCACGCCGTCGACGTGGAGCACCTGACGGACGCCCTTCACGTAGCGGTGGCCGCGGAACTGGCGGGCGTAGGCGGCGAACCCGTCGGCGTTCGGCCGGCCGCTGACGACCGCGGCGCACGTCGGCGTGTTGCGGGCCTCGCACAGCGCGACGATGAAGTCGGCCTCCTGCTGCTGTTGGGCGGGGACCACGTCCACCTCCATGTACACCGCCTTCACGACGCCGACGCCGCGGGTGGCCTCGGCGTACTGCGGGGACAGGAAGTTGTGGCCGAGGATTTTGCCCTCGGGCGTGGCCGGGTTGAACCACGCGAGCCGGAACCGCGTGAGGTCCCACAGGTGCTGGTGGGTGTCCACGATGGGGAAGGCGGGTGCGGGGGTCACGGGTTGGCGCTCCGGCTGGGCGAGGACGGGGGGCGTGATTGTAGCCGCGGAGGCGGCGAGGAAGTCGCGGCGGTTCATGGGAGGGGCCGTGTATGGTGGTGGGTGTTGGGTATGGTGTACCACAGCCGCGGACGCGGAACAACGGGGCAGGTGGTCAACCCCTCCCCCCGGCCCCCTCCCCCAAGGGGGGAGGGGGTGCCCGCGCAACACCACCTCCTGTGACATCGGGCAGGCCTACGACGGTGTTCGGCGAGGAACGCGGTGCGTCCCCCCCTTCCCTCTTAGGGAAGGGGGCCGGGGGGTTAGGTTTCCCCGCACGCCCGCCGTCAAGTATTCCCATAAACCAACAACATGAACCCGAAGAAAGTCCTCGTCACCGGCTCCGCCGGGCGCGTCGGCCGGGCCGCGGTCCGCGAGCTGGCCGCCCGCGGGCACCACGTCGTCGGCTTCGACCTGCGACCGACGCCCGGTATTCCCGCGAATCAATCCGTCGTCGGGCCGCTCGGCGATGTTGGGGCGCTGCGCGAAGCCGCGAGCGGCGTCGATTGCGTCATTCACCTCGCGGCCACGCCCGACGACGCCCGCTACCCACGCGGCGCGGCCCCGGACGACGGCGATAACTTCCTGTCGGAACTCGTTCCGAACAACGTCATCGCCCCGTATCAGATCATGGAGGCGTGCCGCGTTTTGAGAATTCCCCGCGTCGTGCTTGCCAGCACCGGGCAGGTCATCGGCGGGCACCTCCTCGACGGCAACACGCCGGTCACGACGGCGCACCCGTATCAGCCGCGCTACCTGTACGCGGCGACGAAGGTCTTCCTCGAAGCGCTCGGTCAGGTGTACGCGAAGGAGCACGGCACCGAGGTGCTGGCGGTGCGGCTCGGGTGGTGCCCGCGCGACCCGGGGCAGGTCGCCGAGATCGCCGCGTCGGAGCTGTTCCAGGACGTGTTCCTCAGCCCCGGCGACGCCGGCCGGTTCTTCGCCGCGACGGTCGACGCCGCGAACCTGCCGGGGTATTCCGTCGTCCACGTTACCAGCCGGCACCTCCACGCCCCGCGGTACGACCTGAGCGACGCCGGGCGGCTCCTCGGCTGGCAGCCGCGCGAGAGCTGGCCGACGGGGGCGTCGGAGTTCGCGTGAGGCACGTAAACTACACCCATGACCCACCCCGCCGACCTCCCGCCGCCGCCGGCCTGGTACCGCGAGCCCGTCCGCATCGGCGGCCTCCCGATGGCGTCGCGGTTCAACCTCGCCCCGCTCGCCGGCTACACCAACCTGCCGTTCCGCCTGTCCGTCCGCGAGATCGGCGGCGTCGGCCTGTGTACGAGCGACCTCGTCAACGCCCGGGCCATCCTCGAAGGCCTCAAGAGGACGATGGAACTCCTCGCCACGGACGCGGCGGAGCGGCCGCTGTTCGTGCAGATCTTCGGCAGCAACGCCGACGAGATGGCCCGCGCCGCGGCGTGGCTCGTCGCCCACGGGAAGGCCGACGGCATCGACATCAACATGGGCTGTCCGGTCCGCAAGGTCGTGAAGACCGGCGGCGGGTCGAGCATGATGTGCGACACCACCGGCGCGACCGTCGCGCTGGTGCGGCGCGTCGTGGAAGCGGTGGAGGTGCCGGTGACGGTAAAGATGCGGCTCGGCTGGGACGACGACCACCTGACGGCGCCGTTCTTCGCCCGCGAGTTCGAGGCGGCCGGCGTGGCGGCGCTGACGATCCACGGCCGGACGCGCGAGCAGGGGTTCAGCGGCGGCGTGAACCACGACGGCATCCGCCGGGTGGTGGAAGCGGTGGAGCGCATCCCGGTCTACGGCAACGGCGACGTGCGGAGCGTGGCCGACGCCGCGCGGATGATCGACGACACGGGTTGTCACGGGATCGCGCTGGGCCGCGGGGCGCTGGCGAACCCGTGGGTGTTCCGCCAGTTCGACGCCTGGGTGCGGACCGGCGACCCCGGGCCGCGGGCGACGTATCACGAGCGCCTCGACTTCATGCGGCTCCACCTCCGCCGGCTGATCCACTGGCGCGGCGGCGAGAAGTACGGGTGCGTGCAGTTCCGCAAGGTGGCGACGTGGTACACGAAGGCGCTGCGCCTGCCGAAGCGGACGCAGGCGGCGCTGGTGATGCTGGAGAACCTGGCGCAGTTCGAGGAGCTGGTGGCGCCGTTCGCGGTGGAGCCGCCGCCCGGGTGGAGCGAGTACGACGCGCAGCAGGCGCACGTCGCGGTGCCGGCCGGGCCGATCAGTCACTGGTAGGCGGGCGGCTGTTACTCGCGCGGCACGACGGACTGCACGATGCCGTTGAACACGAAGCGGAAGGTGCCGTGCGGCTGGCCGCGGAAGAGCACCTGCGGGCCGAACAGCGCCAGCCGGCCGCGACCCACCCGGGCGTCCACCACCGCCGCGCCGCCCTCCAGGTGCTGCTGGCCCCACGCCCAGCCGCTCCGCAGCGGCGTCGGCGTGTCGAACCACGCCACCCGCACCGCCCCCGCCGCCGCGGCGCCGTTCGTCAGCCGGAACGTCGGGCTGTTCGAGAACATCACGTCGGCGTGGCCGCCGAGCCCCCACGCCAGCGGGTTCGCCGCGTCCACCTTCACCCGCAGCACCGACGACGGCACGTAGAACGTCGTCGACGCCAGCGCCTTCGGCTCGTTCTTGTCGTCCACCTCCGTCAGGTAGTTCGCCACCGGCACGCCCAGCTCCTGCCCCAGCTTCGTCGAGCTGCCGATGGCGAGCACCGTGCCGCCGGCTTCGAGGAAGCGCTTGATCTGCGGCACCGTCGTCGCCTTCGTGACGGCGCCGCGCGGTCCTTTCGCCTCGTCCGGCGCGTCCTTCCCGGGCGGGTCGGCGCCGTAGGCGCCGTCCACGAGGATGAGCACGTCGTACCGCTCGCGCAGGTCGCCCTTGTCGAGCTCGGGCGTGAACACGACGCGGTGCGGGAACTCGAACTGCTCCAGCAGCCAGCGCGTCCACCCGGACGGCATCGACCCGCCGGTCTTGTCCCACAGCGCCACCCGCGCCGGCTTCAGCGCCACCGCTTCGGGCGCCGCATTAACCCCGTGGAACGTCACGCCCAGGTCCGCGGCGATCGACTCCAGCGCGGCCGAGGTCGAGGGCTTGCGCGGGATGAAGAACGTCCCCGCCGGGCGCCCCGCGCTCGCAGCTTGAAGGCGACGCACTTCCTCGCCGGCCTTGTGGAGCCGGTTCACGGCGCGGAAGGCGTCGTTCGTCTCCAGTCCCAGGTAGAAGCCGACCGCGCCGTCGGCGCCGAGCACGCGCCCGGCCGGCGGCGCGAGCGATTCAACCGTGATCTCCTCGAACGGCCCGTCGAAGCCCTCAAGAATCCGGTCGAAGCGCACGGCCATCTGGTAGGCGAGGGTGTAGCCGGCGGAGTCGTAGGGGCGCACCGGCGGGCCGCCGGGGTAGGCGAAGTCGTTCGGGTGGTCCTGCGGCTCGAACATGTCGAGGACGTGGGCGCGGAACGCCTGCCCGCTCCGCACCACGTACGAGCCGCGCGGGTAGCGCTTCCCGCCGACCGCGAAATCGGCCGTGGTGCGGTGGACCTTCACGCCGGTGCCGAGGAGAGCGTTCACGAACTTCGTCGCGGTGAGGAAGTCGGGCTGGTCGGCGGGAATGACGTAGCCGCGCGGGTCGCGGCGGGCCGGGTCGCGGAACAGCTTGTCGAAGTCGGCCCCGCCCTTCGGCCCGTCCTTCCCCTTGGCCGCGGCCTGTGCCGCCGCCACGACCTTCGGCGTGACCGTCCAGCTGTCGCGGCCGCCGCGCTCGATCGCGTTGTTCCCCATCTTCCAGATGTTGAACAGCAGGTGCTCGCGGTGCCGCGAGGCGTAGTCGAGCACCGCCCGGTTCGCCGTCAGCGAGTACTCGACCGACTGCCGGAAGTGCCACTTCTGCGGCGGCACCGGGGCCAGGTAGTCGCCCTTGGGCAGCTGCTTCGCCGTCACCAGCGGGATGCTCATCGGCGTGGGGCTGCCAACGGTCTCGGTGAGGAGGCCGATCATGTTGTGGAACCCGGCGGTGGTGCGGAGGCCGCCGTTGAACCACGTCGAGTACGGCGCCCCGGACCGGCTCGTCGCACCCGGCTTCCCCTCGACGAGGAACCGCTGCATCATGGCGGCGCCGACGGCGTCGATGCCGTTGAGCGTGAGCGGGTCGCAGAAGTAGTTGAACGGGTCGCGGAACGGCGGGCAGAACAGCACCGTGCCGGGCGGGCCTGACTGGTGGTGGTTGTACACCACCTGCGGGAACCACTCGCGGTACATGAACCGGTTGAGGTTCTTCGTTTCCGCCTGCGTGTTGGCGTAGAAGTCGCGGTTGTTGTCGTGGCCGACGTACTTCTGGTACAGGCGCGGCAGGCCGGTCAGGCTGCGCTTCGTCGGCTCCTTCTCCTTCATGTAGTGGTCGGCGACGAGGTCGTGCCCGTCGGGGTTGGCGTGGACGAACAGGATGACCACGTCGTCGAGGATGCGGCGCGTCTCGGCGTCGTCGGCGCTGACGAACTGGTAGACGGACTGGATGAGCACCTGGGCGCAGAGCGTCTCGCTGGCGTGGAGTCCGCCGTCGATCCACACCACGGCCTTGCCGCCCGCCGCGAGCTGCCGGGCCTGATCCTCGGTGATGCCATCGGCGAGGGCGAGGCGGCGCGACGTGGCCTTGAGCGCGTCGAGCCGGCGGTGGTTGGCGGGTGAGGTGACGACCGCGGCGAGCTGCGGCCGCCCCTCGGCGGTGGTGCCGATGGTGACGAGCTTGATGCGGTCGGACTCGGTGGCGAGCTTCTGCCAGTACGACTTGAGTTGCTGGTAGTTGGCGAGGGAGTAGTCGTCGCCGATGTCGAATCCGACGGCGGCCTTCGGGGTGGTGATCGCGGTCGCTTGCGCGGGGGCGGCGGCGACGAGTAGCGCGACGAGGACGACGGCGGACAGGCGGGTCATGGGGGTTTCCGTGGGGGACCGAGTGGCGGTTCCGCTATTGTGCGCGACCGCGAGCCACGGCACCACACGGCGGGGAGGATCAGGAATAGTGAGCACATGAACAATGAATTCTGGTTCTGAACGGGCCTTTTTTTTCGGAAGGGGGCTTGCCCAGTAGCGGCCCGCGTATTATTCCAAAAAAAAAACGTTCTTTCTGTCTCAGCATGCGGCTGCTTCCCGTTGCGAGTAATTCGTAGATATGACGTAGGATGCCCATGGGACTGCCTCTTCGGTTAAATTGGTTGACGATCGTCCGCGCCGCTGCGTACCGCGCATCCGGGTTGATCCTCCTCGTCTCCGTGGTACTCAAGGTGACGAGTACCGAGGCGTCGTTACCCGGTCGCACGCTCACCGGGGCTCCGCTCCTGTTCGTCGGGGCGGAAGTCCTGCTTGGTCTCTGGTTCCTGAGCGGCACGGCCGCGAAGGTCGGGCGAACGACCGCGATCCTGGTTCTGACGCTGTTCGTAGCGCTGAACCTCGTCAAGGTCTACGACGGGGCGGCGTCGTGTGGCTGCTTCGGGGCGGTGGCGGTCGCCCCGGCGTATGTGGCGGCCGTCGAAGTCGTGTTCCTCGCCCTGATGCTCCCGTTTCCGCGGGTGTCGGAGTGGGCGCCGTCCGACGCCAACGCGGCGTGGGTCGTGGGGATGGCCGCGGCGCTGTTCGTGGTCTACCTCGGGGTGGGCTACGGGGTGACGGGGCGGGTGGCGTCCGACTGGCTCGACGGCGGCGACCCGGCGGCGACGTTCGAGCAGCACGTCCCGGGGGACGAGCCGGGCGGGGTGACGACATTCGAGCTTCGGTGGCGGAACGCGGGTGCCGAGCCCGTGCAGTTGACGTTCCTGCGGGCGTCGTGCGCGTGCATGCAGACGCGATCTCTCCCGCTGTGGGTAGCGCCCGGTGAGGAGGTAGTGATCCCCGTCATCTTCACGGCCCCCGGCGGGCGCGGGATGTACCGGCGGAACTTCGAGATCGTGACCACGGCGACCACGCTGCGTGGGTCCGTTCGCGGGCAGGTTCGTGCCCCGTGAGGCACGCGCCCGAGCGGGCGGGGGGAGAGGTCGGTGGGCTCATTCGGGTTCCTGACACGGGAGGATCGGATGAACAGTCTCGTGACTACTCGGTGGGGCGGCCGGGCGCTGTGTGCGGCCCTGGTGTTCGCCCTGGTCGTGGCGACCTCGGGGTTCGTGCAGGCCATCACCGGCGCGGGTACGCCCTGCGACACGTGTAGCGCCAGGTGCTACGAGTACCACGGTGCGGAGTGCTGGAAGTCGGCGAACCCTATGTCCTGCTTCCAGGCGGCGTGCGCGAACTGGTGCGACGGGTGCGTTGTGATGAACGGATCCAACACGATCGACTGCGGGGGTCCGAACTGCTGGGAGTCGGGCGTGAGCGTCAACGGAGGCAACGTGTGCTCGAACGCGTGCTGGAACATGCTGTGCTACGACTCCCCCTGGTACGCGACCGGGAAGACCGATAAGCACTGCGGCCAGGTGCAACAGGAATGCAACTTCAAGGGCTCCACCGTGGCTTGCTCCAAGTGCGATTGTCCTCCGCAATGACGGGTTGTCGGCTCAAGGGTTATCGCGACGGACGAGTGGTTCCACCGTCGCACCAGTCGCGGTAAACCTGGTTTCACGACGCGAGGATGGTCCATCGGATCAGCCGAGTTCTTCGTCCACAGAGGTCGCCGATGCCGCACAGGGTCGCCGCACTGGTCCTGACGACACTCCTGTTCCTTGCCCCCGCGCGCGCCCAGGACGGGAGCGGGGGGGCGTTCAAGACGATCGCGGATAGTGGGGAGGCGCGGAAGAAACTCTACCTCAACAACAAGCGGATCATCGGGACGGTCAAGAGCTACACCGTCGAGTCCAAGGACGGCCGGTTCACGGCCACCCTTTCCGACGACGGGGATTTCGAGACGGTGATGGACGCGGCGTGGAACCAGAGGTACACGGTAACGACCGCCCGTGGTCAGGCCCGACGCGCCGGAATCGGATTCTACTCGAACAAGGAAATCGTCTACAGCGTGCTCCGCGACGGCGAGTCGTTCAGCATTAAGGACTTCTTGGCCCGCTCCGACAGTGCGTTCACGTACACGCAGCGCACGACCGACGGACCGGGGTGGTTCGTCTCCGCATTCGACGCCAGTCGGAGTGTCGATCTCGTCGGCGTCATCCTGGCCGGGGGCAACCGGATGACTCACACCTTCGCCCTCGGCTCTGCCACCCGCGCCACGAAGTTCGGTAAGGATGTACTCGCCATTCCGTCCACGCTGACCCCGAAGGCGGGGATCGTCGAGAAGATCGGCGGCGGGGTGGTCAAGCAGACGAGCTACTTCGACCCGGCCAACGCCCACGTCTTCCTCGGGTCGGAGTCGGCGGAGCCGGCTACCAAGGATAGGCCGTGGGCGCACCAGCAAATTTGCGTCCTGGAGTACCAGCCGCGCCCCGGTGGCGCGCCGGTGCCCAAGCGGTTCACCCGCCACGTCCAGCCGGAGAAGGGCGAGAAGCTGCTGGAGTACGAGGTGGACTTCACCCGGTACGAGGACTACACCCCGACCGCCGACGACTTCCGGCTGGAGGACCGGTACGGCCTCACCACCCCCGTTGGGCCGGGGGACAAGTCGCTCGTCGGCGTAAAGTCGGCCGGCCGCTCCCGGGCGTGGCTGTGGGGCTCGATCCTCGCCGGCGTGCTCGCCGTCGGGGTTGTCGGGTTCGTGCTCTACCGCCGGCGGCGACGTGGGGCAGCGCCCGGCGCCTGACAACGCGTCGTCACGGCCGGCCGCGCGCCGCGGCGGCCTCGCGCAGCTTGTGCTTCTGAACCTTCCCGGTCGCCGTCAGCGGGAACGCCGTCACGAACTCCCAGTGCCGCGGCACCTTGAACCCCGCCAGCCCGGCCCGGCAGTGCGCCTCCAGCTCGGCAGCGGTCGCCGCGGCGCCGGGCGCCAGCCGCACCCAGGCCATCACCTCCTCGCCGTACCGCTCGCTCGGCACCCCGACCACCTGCGCCTCGCCGACCGCCGGGTGACCCTGAAGGTATTCTTCCACCTCCCGCGGGGAAATGTTCTCGCCGCCGCGGATGATCACGTCCTTCAACCGGCCGACCACGCTCACGTAGCCGTCGGCGTCCATCACCCCCAGGTCGCCGGTGTGCATCCACCCGGCCGCGTCCACCGCCGCCCGCGTCGCGTCCGGGTCGCCCCAGTAGCCGGACATCACGCCGTAGCCGCGGGTACACAGCTCGCCCGATTCCCCGCGGGGAACGACCCGCCCGGTCGCGGCGTCGATCACCTTCACCTCGACGTGCGGGTGAACCCGGCCGACCGTGCCCACCCGCTTCTCCACCGGGTCGTCCGGGTGCGTCTGCGTCGAGACCGGCGAGGTCTCGGTCATCCCGTAGCAGATCGTCACCCCCGGCATGTGCAGCCGCTCGCGCACCTGCCGCATCACGGCCACGGGACACGTGGCGCCGGCCATGATCCCCGTACGCAGGCTCGACACGTCGGTCGCGGCGAGGGCCGGGTGTTCGAGCACGGCGATGAACATGGTCGGCACCCCGTACAGGGCGGTGCAGCGCTCGGCGGCCACGGCCTCCAGCGCGGCGGCGGCGGCGAACCCTTCGCCCGGCACCACCACGCACGCCCCGTGGGCGACGCACGCCAGGGTGCCGAGGACCATGCCGAAGCAGTGGTAGAACGGCACCGGCACGCACACCCGGTCGGCGGCGGTGAGGCCCATCCGCTCGCCGGTGAAGTAGCCGTTGTTGAGGACGTTGTGGTGGGTGAGGGTCGCGGCCTTCGGCAGGCCGGTGGTGCCGGACGTGTACTGAATGTTCACCGCGTCGTCGAACCGCACCGCCGCCTCGCGCGCCGCCAGGTCGGCGGCGGACACCCCGTCGGCGGCGGCGAGCAGCGCCGGCCAGTCGTCGTCGAGCACGAGCGCCTCGCGGAGGTCGGGGCAGCGGGACCGGACCGCGGCGAGCGTTTCGACGTAGTCGATGCCGCGGAAGCCGCGGGCCAGGAGGAGGACGCTGACCCCGGCCCGGTTCAGGGCGAATTCCAGCTCGGCGGCGCGGTAGGCCGGGTTCAGGTTCACCAGGATCGCGCCGGCCCGCGCCGCGGCGAACTGGGCGATCACCCACTCGGCCCGGTTCGGCGCCCAGATGCCGACGCGATCGCCGGCCGCGACCCCGCGGGCCATCAGCCCCCGGGCGGCCTGTCCGCTCAACTCCCACAGCTCGCGGTAGGTCGCGCGGAAGTTCTGCGACCGCACCACGAGCGCGTCGGCGTCCGGGACGCGCTCGGCGGTGCGACGCAGGTTCTCCCCGACGGTCTCGGCGAGGAGTGGGAGCGGGGACGTGCCGTGGGCGTAGGAGAGTGTCATCGTGCGGCGCGGGGGTTGGCGGCGGTCCCGCCATTGTGCGCGACCGCCGGCCGCGCCGCCACCCGGGGCTTGCCCGCGACGCCCGGCCCGGCGAGAATCGCTACCGCCAACCCTCTCCCACCGAGACCGACCATGCCCCGCCTTCTCGCCGTACTGCTCGCGGCGGTTGCCGCGCACGCCGTCGCCGCCGACCCGCCGCGCCACACGTTCCTCGCCACCGGCGCCGAGACGTTCATCGCCGACGACACCGGCAAGGCGAGCTGGACGCACCCGCACTCGTCGCGCGACGGCTGGGTTCTTCCGAGCGGCAACGTGCTCCTCGCCCTCTCCAAGAGCAAGTCCTACCCGAGCGGCGCGGTCGTCGAGGTGGACCGGGCCGGGAAGGTGCTGTTCGAGTTCAAGGGCACCCAGAGCGAGGTGAACACCGTGCAGCCGCTGCCGGGCGGGCGCGTGATGCTGACCGAGGCCGGCGACCGCCCGCGCGTCCTGGAGGTCGATCGGACCGGCAAGATCGTGGCCGACGTGCCCATTCAGGCCCAGACGAAGGACCACCACATGCAGACGCGGATGACCCGGAAGCTGGCGAACGGGAACTACCTCGTGCCCCAGCTGCTCGACAAGGTGGTCCGCGAGTACGACCCGGCCGGGAAGGTGGTGTGGGAGGCGACGGCCCCGCACATGCCGTTCACCGCCATCCGCCTGCCCGACGGCAATACGCTCGTCGGCTGCACCCACGGCAACCTCGTGGTCGAGCTCGACCGGGCCGGCAAGGAGGTGTGGCGGCTGACGAACGACGACCTGCCGGGCCGGCCGCTGGACGACTGCTGCGGGGTGGAGCGCCTGAAGAACGGGAACACGGTGGTGACGAGCTATCACGCCGGCCCCGGGAAGGTGCGGCTGCAGGAGGTGACGCGCGACAAGAAGGTGGTGTGGACCTACACCGACACCCGCCGCTCCGGCATCCACACGTTCCAGATTCTCGGCCCCGACGGTCGGCCCGGCGCCAACCCCCTCCGGTAGCTGGCGCGTCGCCACGCGCCGCGGCCGCCGCCCGTGGGTATGCTGCATGGCATCCCGCCCGGAGGAGCGCCGTGCCCGACCGTCCGCCTCGCCCCCACGCTGTCGGCCTGTTCCTCGCCGGCGCGGCCGTCGCCGCCGTCGTCATGGACCTGTCCGCTACCCACCGCGGGCACCACGGCGACAGCATGATTCCCGTCCTCGCCAGCCTCTACGGGTGGGAACCGTTCTTCTGGATGACCGACCGCAACGGCCTCCTCCTCGGCCTCCTCGCCACCCCCGTCCACAACCCCCTCGCCAATCTCCTCGTCCAGTTCGGCCTGTCCGTGTTCGCCGGCGTCGCCGCCCTCGGGCTCGTCGCCCGCTACCACAACCCCGCCGCCGTGTGGCCCGCCGTCGGCGCCGGCGCGTGGGCGCTGCTCCTGTTCGCCGGCGGCGAGTACGAGCGGTTCAACATGCTCAACCCGTGTCAGCCCTACGCCGTGTCACTGTTCCTCGCCGCCGCCGGGCTCCTCCTCGCGGGGAGCGGCCGGTGGTGGGGCTGGCTCGCCGCGGTCGCGCTGTTCTGCGGCGTCGGCTGGGTGAACCTCGGCCTCGGCATGAACCTCGGCCCGTGGCTCGTCGCCCGCCGACTCTTGGCCGGCGTCGGCACCGCCGCGACCGTCCGCGGTCTCCTGCTGCTGACGCTCGGCACCGGCGTCGGCCTCGGGTTGCAGCGGTTGTCCGACCACCACGACACGCACTTCGGGTTCGTTGCCGTGGAGAAGTGGCAGGAGGGCTGGGCCGGGCTGGCGAAGGACGTGCGCGAGCACTACGAGTCGAACCTGCACGCCACGGCGGCGCTGCTGGTGGTCGGCCTCGCGTGGCGGCTGCTGCCGGCGACGCGGACCGCGGCGCGGCCGGCGCTCCGCGACGCGCTGGCGGCGCTGGCGGCGTTCGCGCTCACGTTCGCGTTCGTGGGGACGACGCAGTGGGCGGCGCAGAACGCGTACTCGTCGCGCTACGTGTTCCCGTCGATCTTCCTGCTGAACGTGGCCGCCTGCGGCGCGGCGCTCGGCCCACCGCTGTCGCGCCTGGCCGGGGCGCGGCCGCGGGCGGTGGCGGTGGGCGCCGCGGCGCTGCTGCCGCTGATGACGCTGGCGGTGTACGGGTGGCCGTCGCTGGCGGCGGCGCGGGCGGCGGTGGACGAATCGACCGGCCGTTACACCGCGGACGTGCTGGAGATGCGGTGTACGCACATCTCGGGGGAGTACTGGGACGTGTGGCCGGCGGTGTTCCACGCGAACCTGGCGCGGTACGAGCGCGGCGAGGAGGGGACGGTGTGGGGGCTGGCGTTCCGCGCGGCGCCGACGCAGAAGAAGTGGTCGGCGGTGCCGCCGGCGGACGTGCGCATCGGCTGGCTGGTGCGCGAGGGGGCGTCGGGCCCGCCGGGCGAGACGGCGCCGTGGTGGCTGTCGCACTACCCGAAGCACCACGAGGCCCGGCGGACGCCGCGGGTGGTGCTGCTCGTCGCGCCGTGACGGGCGGCGTGTCGGAACGCGCGTGACCGTCGCGGACCCTCCGGGGAGGGTGGGTTGTCTGCAGACTCCGCAACTTGTTCGACGCGGCCGCGGGGTTTCTGGTCCGCATCGGAGGTGGTTATCCCCCTCACCCCGCGTGCTTCGCCGCGACCCTCTCCCCCGAGGGGAGAGGGTGGGACTGGTGGTGCCCCATCACGGGCGGGCATCGAGGCGCGGACGCAGCGCCAGCGTGGGCGCGTGGGTCCCCGCCCGCGACGAGGTCCGGCGGCCTCCCACCCTCTCCCCTCGGGGGAGAGGGTCGCGGCGAAGCACGCGGGGTGAGGGGGATAACCACCTCCGATGCGGACCAGCGAACCGTTACGCGACGCGGATCACCTGCGGAGCAGCACCGCACACTTCCGACCAGGCGACATTCGCCGCCTCACGGCGTCGGGCCGCGGCCGACGTGGCGGTCGAGCCAGGCGAACACCTCGCGGTGCCACACCAGCGCGTTCTGCGGCTTCAGCACCCAGTGGTTCTCGTCCGGGAAGTACACCAGCCGCGTCGGCACCCCCTTCTGCCGCAGCGTGTTGTAATACTCGAACCCCTGCGTCACCGGCACCCGATAATCCTTCTCGCCGTGCAGCACCAGCGTCGGCGTCTTGAAGTTCGCCGCGAACCGTTGCGCACTCTGCCGGTCGATCTTCTCCATGTCCAGCCACGGGAACGCCCCCAGCGCCCGCTGCCGGCCCGACACCACGTCCGACGCCATCTGGCTGTGGTAGCTGTACACCCCCGCGTGACACACGTGCGCCTTGAACCGGTTCGTGTGGCCGTTCAGCCACGCCATCATGTAGCCGCCGTAGCTCCCGCCCGCCGCCGCCATCCGCCCCTTGTCGATCCACGCCTTCCCCTCGAACCAGTCGGTCGCCTTCATCACGTCGGCCAGCGGCTTGGTGCCGTAGTCGCCGGTGATCGAGTCGGTAAACGCCTGGCCGTAGCCACTGGAGCCGTGGAAGTTCACGACGCCCACCACGTACCCGCGCGCCGCCCACACCTGCGGGTTCCAGCGGAAACTGAACTCGCTCATGATGCCGTTGTGCGGCCCGCCGTGCACCATCTGCACCAGCGGCCACTTCTTCGCGGGGTCGAAGTCCGGCGGGTAGAACACCCACATCGGCACGTCCGCGTCGCCCGCCCCCTTGAACGTCACGCTCTCGACCTTCCCGACCTTCCACGACTTCACCAGCTCGTCGTTGAAGTGCGACAACTGGCGCGGCGCGTTCATGCCGGGGCCGTGCGCGAACACCGCCGGCGGCTCGTCGAAGCTGGTGCGGAGGTACACCCCCCTGCGCACCTCGCGGGCGAAGTCGATGGAGCGCTCCGACACCTTCTCGGCGTCGCCGAACCGCTTGCCGTCGGTCCCCACGAAGGCGATGCGGACGTAGCCGGCGTCTTCCACTTCCACGGCGATGCGCTTGCTGTCCGGGAGCCAGCGCGGGCTCGAACAGCTGCGGTCCAGGTCGGCCGTCAGCTCGCGCGCCCTCGTGCCGTCGTGCAGCATCAGCCGGCGGCGGTCGGCGTAGAAGAACTTCGTCGTCTGCCGCAGGAACGCGATCGACTTGCCGTCGGGGCCGTACGCCGGGCTCGTGTCCGACGCGGGGTTGTCGGTCGTGAGGTTCCGCGGCTCGCCCTTGCGGCCGATCGGCAGCGCAAAAAGGTCCGCGTTCGGGTCGAGGCCGGGGTCCTTCGAGGCGTCGCCGACGAAGCAGAGTTCCTTGCCGTCGGGGGCCACGTCGTAGTCGTCGGCGCCGGGTTCGTAGGGCGGCAGGTGGAGGGCGGTGCCGGCCATCAGGTTGGCGTGCCTGCCGGTCGCCACGTCGATGCCGAACACGACCGGCCGCTTGCCGTCGGTCAACCACTTGTCCCAGTAGCGGTAGACGGTCGAATCGATGACCACGGCCTTCGCCTTCTTCTCCTTCTCGGCCTTGTCGCGCTGGCGGTAGCTGGCGTCGTCCGGGGTGTCGGGCCACGTCCAGGCGACGGCGTAGAGCGTCTTCGCGTCGCCGCCCCACTTCAGGCCGCCGGGTGACATCGGCATGTCACTGACGCGGCGGGCCTCGCCGCCGGCCGGCGGGATGACGTACACCTGCGGCCCGTCGTCGCCGCCGCGCTTGCTGGTGAAGGCGATGAGGGCACCGTCCGGCGACCACTTCGGGCTGGCGTTCTTGCCGGGGGGGTGTGTGAGTTGCGTCTGCTTGCTGCCGTCGGTGGCGAGGAGCCACAGCTGCGACGTGCCCTCGTCCTTCGGCACGTCCCAGGTGGTGACCTCGACGACGGCCCACTTGCCGTCGGGGGAGACGCTGGGCGGCCCGACGCGCTTCACCGCCCACAGGTCGTCGGGCGTCATCGGTCGCGGCTGTGCGGCGGCGGGTGCGGGGGCGAGGGCGAGGGCGAGGAGGACGGCCCGCGTGAGGGTCGGGGGCATGAGGGGTTCCGTGCGGGTGAGGGCCGGCTGATTGTCGCCGCGACCCGCCGCGCGGGCAAGGGCTTTCAACGTCGTCGGCACACGGAGTATGCCGACGACGTAGCAGGCGCCCGCTCACCGCCGCACGAACTCGTAGCCGCCGGCGGGGTAGTTGCCGTACCCGGTCGAGCTGACGCCGTGGCGCGTGCTCGACACGAACTGCGGCGGCGACGCCACCACCCGCACCTTCACCACCGCCGTCTGCCCCGGCTGCACCACCCCGGCGTGGACGGCCGCGGCCGCGATGTTCGAGTCGAGCGTGTACACGTCCGTGCCCCACACGCCCGTCCCCTGCGCGGTCGGCTGCGGGGCGGTAATCGTGCCCACCAGCTCCTTCCCGAACTGGTGCTGGAAGCCCATCATGTTCGCCGGCGCCGCCGGGGCCGCGACCACGTCGTCGGCCGCCGAGCTGTGCCCCACCTTCAGGCATCGCACGTCCGCCAGCCGCAGCGACTGCTCGCCGAAAGGGCCGGTCTGCACCCGCAGCGCCGCCGCGGTCAGCCGGCCGGTCAGCTTGGCGTCGTCGGTGTACACCACGTCGAACTCGCGCGGCTCCGGCACGCCCGCCGGGAGCTTGTGCTGGATGAACCGGACGGCCTCGTCGGCCCGGCGGCTGGCCTCGGGGTCGGCCGCCTTCGACGCCACGATCAGCGGGTGGTAGGCTCGCTCGCGGTAGTCGCGCAGCTGCGCCGAGGCGCGCTCGCGGGTGGCGTAGTCGGCGTGGCCGAGCTCGGCGATCAGGGCCGCGACGCGGCCGGCGACCTCCGGCGGCGTGCGGGTGGCGAAGTCGATGCGGCGCACGTCCGCGGCCGGGACGCGCAGGATGCCGTACTTCGTGACTAGCTCAAGCGACTCGTCGAGGAGCTTGACGCGCAGGACGCTGTCGTCCGCGCAGCGGACCTCGGCGTCGGGCGGCGGGCCGGCCTTGGTCGGGGCGGGGGTGGCGATCGGCGTGGCGAACAACGGGGCGGCGCAGAACAGGGCGAACAGGCCGAACGGGGCGGCCCGGCGGGCCGCGGCGGCGACGGGCATGGGGTGCCCTCCGGTGGAAGTGGGAGGGACCGGGGCGGTCGTGTCGGGAGCGTCCCTGCGTCCCTGCGAACAAGAGAGGTCGGGCGGGACACTAGCGGTTATCGGACGGGG
>Ga0209181_10002664_pt1 | contig 28813 bp, 18 predicted proteins | sample MAT05_FD_187208 | JGI IMG/M metagenome (GOLD analysis project Ga0209181, IMG submission 187208) | Freshwater microbial communities from Lake Fryxell liftoff mats and glacier meltwater in Antarctica - MAT-05 (SPAdes) (version 2) | ecosystem: Environmental > Aquatic > Freshwater > Ice > Liftoff...
GCCGCCGTAGCCGCCGCCGCCGCCGCCGCCGCCACCGCGGTCGTCGCGGGGCTTGGCCTCGTTCACGGTCAGGGTGCGACCGCCCAACAGGGCGCCGTTCATCGCGTTGACCGCCTCCTCGCCGCCGTCGGCCATCTCGACGAAGGCGAAGCCGCGGCTGCGGCCCGTCTCGCGGTCGGTGATGACCTGGGCGCTGGTGACGGTGCCGAACTGGCCGAACACCTGGGCCAGCTCCTCGTTCGTGGTCTGGAAGGCGATGTTGCCGACGTACAGTTTCTTGCTCATGGTCCTGCTTCCGAGGGCCTCACGGCCCGATACTCGAACTCGCCCGCGGCCCCCTCGGCCGCGGTTCACACGATCAGGTCGGACGACGGCCCGACGGGCGGGTCCGGTTCCGGCGGCCGCGCTCACCCCGACGGGAGGGCGGCGACGACGGACGTACGGACTCGAACGCCGAACCCCTGGGGCGGCACTGGCTTCACAATCTTGGGGGCCGTGAGGAATGACTCAGAGCTGTGAGACCAAGACGGGTCGAAGCAAAAGGGCTGCACTACGGTTCGTCGGCTCCTGCACGGCGGGCAACTCACCCGCCGTCACGGAACTATACGCCCCGACCCAGCAGAGCAAAGCCCATTTTCCCCGGAATTTGGAAAAAAGGCTGGACGCCGGCCGTTGGAACGTATCGCGTCAGGGGCGGACCTCGGGTTGGGCCGGCACCGCCGGGACGGCTGCGGCGCGGGTACCGTGGATCGCCTCGTACACCTCCTCGCGGTGAACGGGCACGTCCTTCGGGGCGGTGATGCCGAGGCGGACCTTGTCGCCGCGGACCTCGATCACGGTGATGACGATGTGGTCGGCGATGACGATCGACTCGTCCTTCTTCCGTGACAGCACGAGCATGGCTGCCTGGCCTTTGGTGGGAACCGTTCGCGCGGGCGAAAACTACCTCCACTGTAAAACGGGGTAAGATGCGCCGTCAAGGACGGTTGACGCTGCGGGGCGGTTTTTCCCACAGAATTGTCACGGTCCGCCCGCCGGCCGCACGGCACCGTCGGTGCGGCTCAGGGTCGCGCAGTAATACGCCGCGATCCGTCGGACCGTCGGCTCCGGATCGGCCTCCGCCAGGCGCGGCACCCACGGCGGCAGCGCCTGGCGCCGCTCGGCGGCCAACTCCGCCGCTACCCGGGCCGCGCCGGCGCGCACGCCGGGGTCTGCGTCGCGCGCCAGCCGCTCCAGCCAGGGTTCCGGGTCGGCCACGTCGTCGTCCGACCGCAGGTCGAGTAGCAGGTCGAGCCGCTCGGCCGCGTCGGGGTTCGTGAGCCGGCGACCCAGCCGGATGTCGGTGTCGGTGCGGCCGCGGCTCGCCAGCGCGTCCTGGCAGCCGCGGCGGACGTCGGCGTCGGCGTCGTGCAGCCAGCGGAACAGCTCCTCGTCGCCGATCACCTGATCGTCGTCGGTGGCGGGTCCGACCGCGAACAGGGCCGCGCGCCGCACCTCCGGCTCGACCGCGGCGAGCAGCGGCACCACGTCCGCCCGCAGTTTCACCAGCGGGTGCATCGCCGCGCGGATCGCCCCGAGGCGGGCGGCCGGCGACGGCAACTTCAGCCCCGCAGCGGTGACAACCCGGCACTTCGCCGCGCCCGCCGGGCCGATCCGCTTCAGCAGCGCGGGGAGCAGTGCGACCACCGACTCCTGCCCGCCGGCGTCGCAGCCGGGGAAGGCGTCGAGCAGTGCGTCCGCGAGCGCCGCGGCCGACCCGTCGCCGTCGGGCCGCTCGGTCAGTTGCTTCTCGACGGCGGGAACGACTGCCGCCCGCACCTCGGGCGATCCCGTCGAAACGAACCCGACCACCGAGGCGCGGGCGGCGTCGCCGTGGTCGATCAGCTTGGCGGCCCAGGCCGCGCGCTCGTCGTCGGTGGCGGCGCGGGTGAGTTGCCGGGCGGCGTAGCGCGCGCCGAGGTCGGCGCGGTTGGCCCAGCCCCACGCGCCGGCAGCCGCGACCACGAGGCCGAGCCCGACCGCCCCGCGCTTCCAGCGTCCGTGCGCCATCGCCGACCCTCATGTCCTGGCAAGCGCGGGAGTCTAGCCCGGCCCCGGCCGGCGGGGCAAGGGCAACACCTTGCCGCACGATGAGATGAAGACGGAAGACGCACGATCCGAACCCGGATTTTGGTCGGATCGTGCGTCTCCGGTTTTCATCGTGCGGCAAAAAGTCCCCCCGCGAGCCCCCGGAATTCCTCATCCCGCCCGCCCCGCCGGATCGATCGTTACTTCCGTATCTTTCGCCCCCGCCCGGGTCGAGGTGCTCATGGTCCGCGTCGGCCGCTCGCTCGGCGTGTTGCTCGGCACCCTGGGAACCGCCGTCGTCCTGGCCCAGCCGCCGGCCCCCGGCCCGGTCGCGCCCGCCGGCCCGATGCCGATGCCCGCCCCCACGCGCGTCGTGCTCTCGGAAGTCGTCGATCCGCCGTTCCGCGCCGCCGTCCTCGACGTGGTGCGGCGGCCGACCATGTCCACGCGGGGCTCGTCGTCCGACGTGGTCTGTTCGCCGGAACTGTTCGTCTGGCTGCTCGACCACCCGGACCGCACGGCCGCGGCGTGGCGGCGGCTCCAGGTGCCGGCGGTCGAAATCGCCGACGCCGGGAAGGGGCGGTTCAGTTGGACCGACACCGACGGCAGCGACCTGAGCTGGCAGACGGTCGGCACGTTCCCCGACGGCCGGGTGTGGTACGCGACGGGCAAGGTGAAGCCGGCCGCGGTGGGGCCGACGATCCCGGTGAAGGCGGTCGTGGTGGTCAGCCACCCGGGCCGGGCGGTCGGCGGCGGGACGGCGAAGGTGAGCCCGTCGGTGCAGGCGTTCGTTCAGACCGACAGCAAGGCCGCGGCCGTGGCCCTGCGCGTGCTCGGCCCGACCGCCCCGAAGCTGGCCCAGGAGGCAGCCGACCAACTGGTGCTGTTCTTCGCAGGGGTGGCGCGGTACGTCCACGCGCACCCGGAGCGGGCCGACGAACTACTCGGGCCGGCGCGTCGCTGAAAATCAAAGGCGAGCGGCTGGCGTGAGCCGGCTGCTCGCCTTTGATTTTCACCCCGCCCCCACGAACACACCGCCGGGGAAGTCGGCCGCGTAGGCGTCGATCGTGGCGAGCAGCGTGTCGCCGGTGGGGTCGAGCACCAGCACCGACCGGGCCTGCTCCGTCGGCGCCACGATCACCGCCGCCCGGCCGTCGCGGGTGCGGCTCGCGGTCGTCGCCACCGAGATGCCGCCGCGCAGGCCTTCGTCGAACGCGGTGGTCGAGTTCATCAGCTCGCCGGTGCCGCCGCGGAAGGTGCGGACCACCGGGCCGCCGCCGTCGCCGGGGCCGACCACGATGTCGGCCCGGCCGTCGCCGTCCACGTCCCCCGCCGCGACCGTGATGCCGACCCGGGCCACGTCGAACGCCAGGAACCCGGCCAGCACCTTGCCGTCCCGGCCGAACACCCGCACCTCCGGCGAGAGCGTCGCGGCCCCGACGATGATCTCGTCGCCGGCCACGCCGTCGTAGTCGCCGAGGGCCAGGTTCACGCCGCCGGCGAAGTCGGTGCCGAACGCGAAGAAGCTGCCGAGCGGGCCGCCGAGTTGCTCGGCGCCGCCGCGGGCGATGTGGAAGCTGCGGACGTGCGACCCGCCGCCGGGGGCGGCGCCGGTCACCACCTCGGCCACGCCGTCCGCGTCCAGGTCGCCGACGGCGACGTTCGCCCCGCTGCGGAAGCCCGGGTCGTAGGCGAAGAAGCTGGCGAGCAGCGACAGGTCGGCGCCGCTGAACACCTTCACGTGCGGCCCGCCGCCGGGGCCGGGCGTGGTTACGATGTCGGGCACGCCGTCGGCGTTCACGTCGCCGACCGCGACGCGGACGCCGCCGCGGAACGCCGCGTCGTAGGCGAAGAAGCTGTACACCTCGGCGCCGGTGTCGGCGTCGAACACCTTCACGTGCGGCCCGCCGCCGGCACCCGCCCCGGTGGCGATGTACCGCCGCGGGGTCGGCGTCACCGTGATGGTCACGGTCGCGGTCGCGGTCGCCCCGTGCGGGTCGGTGACGGCGTAGACGAACGAGTCGGTGCCGGCGAACGCCGGGTCGGGGACGTAGCCGAACGTGCCCCGCTCGTCCAGCGTCAACCGGCCGTGGGCCGCCCCGGACACGAGCGACACCGCGAGCGGCTCGCCGTCGGGGTCGGCGTCGTTGGCGCGAACGCCGCCGTACGGGCTGGAGTAGAGGCTTCCTTGCGGCGTGCTCACGGCGTCGGCGACGGCAACCGGTGGGCGGTTCTGGCGGTTCACCTGGATGAACACGGTGGCCGGCGAGCTGGTCCGCGCCGGGCCGCCCGCAGTGGCGTCGTCGGTGACCACGAACGCGAACGTGTCCGGCCCGTCGTACCCGGCGAAGGGCGTGTACGTGACGCGGCCGGTGCTCGGGTTCAGGCCGGACAGCGTGCCGTGGGCCGGCGCCGTGACGACGGCCACCGTCAGCGCCTGCGTCACGTCCGCGTCGCCGTCGTCGCCGACGAGGAGGAGCACGGCCGACGAGTTGGCGGCGAACGCCACCGCCTGCGAGAACGCCGTGGGGGCGTCGTTCACCGGCGTGAGCGTCACCGTCACCGTGCCGTCGGCCTCGTCGCCGTTGGCGTCGGTGACGCGGTAGGTGAAGGTGACCGGCCCGCCGGCCGCGGTCACCCGCGGGTCCGGCGCGTACACGATCGTGTCGCCGACCACCCGGACCGCCCCGGACGCAGGCACGGACACGATGCTCACGGTGAACGGCCCGTCGGTCAGGCCGCCGTCGTTCGCCAGCACGGCAATCGTGACCGCCTGCCCTTCCGGCGTGGTGGCCGAGTCCGGGGCGGGGTTCGGCAGGGCGCCGAGGGTGAACAGCTCGATGTCCTGATACGTCACGGCGGGCGTCGTACCGAGCGAGCCGGAGCCGGCGGCGGGTCGGCCCGGCACCGAGCCGATCAGGACGAGCCGGTCGCCGGCCGCCTGCGACCCGCCCGAGACCGCGACGGGAAGCGGCCCGGGGGTCACGGTAAAGGTGTCGTCCGCCGCGCCGCCGGCCACGGTGATGAAGTCCACGCCGATGCCGGCGGTCACGTCCAGGAGCCCGGCGAAGCGGACGGCGCCTCTCGCCACCGTCACCTCGGCCGCCGCCGACGAGGCGACCGCCACCCGCAGCCCGTCGCCGGCCGACGAGGTGGGGGCGGTCACCGTCAGCGACCGGGCCGTGAGCGTCAGCTGGCTCGCGGTCATCAGTTGGGCGGTGGCGCTGGTCGGCCCCGTCAGCCGGATGTCGGCGGTGCCATTGGGGGCGACGGACCTGAGCGTCAGGTGGCCGGTCCCGGCGTCCACCGCGACGGGGCCGATGCGAGCGTAGTTCACCGTGCCGTGGCCAACCTCGCTCACCTGCCCGGTCATCGTGGGCGTGAACGTCACCGCGCCGCCGGAGCCGATCACGCTCAGGGAATTCGCCCCGCCGGTGTCGCCGCCGTCGATGCCGACTCCACCGCCGAAGGCGTGGTCGGCGGCGACGACGAACCCGTCCGCGCCGTCGCGGCCGTTCAGGTTGAGCCGGTCGGCGGTGACGCGGACCGCGTGGGTGGCGCCGCCGGCGTACGCGACCGTGACCGTACCATCCGCCGCGACGCTCAGCGCGTCGTCGGCGCCCGTGCCGCTCACGGCCGCGACGGTCGCCGCGACCGCGGCCTGCTCGAAGTTCCGGTAGACGAGCCCGAGCAGCGCCGAGCCCGCGGCGGTGGCGACGCTCACCGTGCCGGACCCGCTGGCGAGGCCGAACACGACGGTGGCGAGCGGGGCGTTCACCGTCACCGCATCGGCCCCGGGCTGGCCCAGGCCGTCGGCCGCCAGCGACTCGACGCCGGTCAACGTGAACGGCGTGGCGGCGGACCCGCGGGCCAGCGTCAGGACGCCGCCGTCGGTCGCGTCGGGGGCGTACGTCACGGCGTCGTCGCCGCCGCCGCCGAACAGCGTCACCGCGTCCGTCCCCGCCCCGCCGAGGATCGTCACCGTCGCGGCGAAGCCGGCGTCGAGCGCCCGCAGCGCGACCGTGTTCCCGCCGGCGCCGAGGCCGACGACGAGCGCGTGCGTCGGGTTGCGGAAGCGGGTGGACTCGAACGTCGAACCCGACACCGACGAGAAGCCGGCGAGCCCGGCGGGGCCGACCGCCACGTCGGGGTTCGGCGTCGTCGGCAGGTTCACGACCATGTCGGACGCCTCGCCCGCCAGCTCGACCGGCTCGACCTCCGCGAAGCTGACGAGGCCGGTGGTGCCGACCTGCACCGTCCCCGTCTCCGGCCCGTCGTGGCTGACCACGACGAACTCCACGCGGTAGCCGGTGACGACGAGGCGGTCGTCGTCGCCGGGGTTCTCGCCGCCGGCGAACGACAGCCCGGCCGATGTCAGCGGCTCGCCGTTGACGTGATCGACGGTCAGCGTGTCGGAGCCGGCCCCGCCGTGAACCGTGACGCGACCGAGCTTGTCGGCCGGGATCGCGGCGACGAGCGTGCCGTTCTTGTAGAACTCGACATTCACCCCGGACGAGTCGCGGCGGACGAGGAAGGCGTCGTCGCCGTCGCCACCGTCGAGCGTCACGTCGAACGGCCCGCCGACCGCGAGCACGGCCGGCAGCGCTTGAATGAGTCCGGCGCCGGTGTCGAAATCGAACCCCGGCGCCCCGAGGTCGAGCGCGGTGGCGGCAAGGGTGTCGATCACCTGGGCGGGCGTGAGGGTGCGGTTCGCCTGGAGCATCAGCGCGGCGACGGCCGCGGCGTGCGGGGCGGCGGCCGAGGTGCCGGTGAAGTTCGGCCGGCCGTCCGGCTCGTCGTCCGTGGCGCCGAAGAACGTCGTGTTCACGCCGTCCGGGGCGACGAACCGCGGCTCGGTTCGCGTCGCCGAGCCGGTCGGGTCGCCGTTGGCGTCGAAGGTGAAGACGGGGGTGCCGCCGCGCCCGGTGAACGTCCGGGCAATGCCGGGGTCGGTGCCGAACCGCGGCGTGTCCGAGTACCGGGCGGCGCCGACGGTGGCGGAATCGGTCGCGTTGGCGTGGCCGAACACCGTGCTGCTCTGCGTGTCGTACTCGTCCTGCACGAAGCCGTCGGCGAAGGCGACGTACTTCACCAGCACCGGGTCGGGGCTGTTCACCGAGAACTTGCCGAGGGCGAGTTGGTAGCGGCCGCCGGTGGTGCCGGCGTCGACCTCGAACACCTCGACCGGGTCGCCGCCGACGTTCGAGTTGAAGCCGCCGATCGTCATCAGGAACACGCCGTTCTCGTCGAACACGGCCACGTCCATGTCGATGCGGGCGCCCGGCCCGCCGGCCGAGGCGTACCGATCGACCCACTGGAACGAGAACGTCGTCCGCCCGGCGGGGAGCGACACGGACTGGAAGTAATCGACGCCGGCACCGGGATCGAAGTCGTGGGCGAGGAAGTTGGCGGAGGTGGGGATGAGGCCGGTGCCGCTGCTGCCGAGGTTGTCGCCGCCGCGGTACGCCGACTCGTAGGACTGCCGTCCGAGGTTCCCCGCGGCCGAGAAGTAGACCACACCGGCGGCCACGACCTCGTCCACGGCCCGCGCCGCCGGGCCGTCCTGGAACATCGGAGCGGCCGGGAACGTCACGTCGTCCACGATGATGTCGGCGCCGGCCAGGGCGAGCTCTCGGATGCGATCGGCGAAGACCTGCTGCGTGGCGCCGGCGGCGGCGAACAGGAGTTGCGCGCCGGGCGCCACGTCGTGGATCACCTGGAGCATCGCCCGGCCTTCGTCGGCGCCCGCCCCCTCGTGCAGGACGGTCACGTTGCCGGGCAGGTCGCCGCTAGCCGCGTCGCCGGACGCGCCGCCGAGCGAGTCAAAACTGTCCGAGATGACGCCGACGCGGACGCCGGTGCCGTCGAGGCCGAGGAGCCGACGCACGTCGTCGGAGCGCTGGGCGGCGTCGCCCTGGGTCATGGCGGCGCCGGCGCTCGTGACCAGCCGGTACGCCGGTCGGAGTGAAGCGAGTTCCGGCAGTTCCGCCGCGGCGCCGACGGAGCGGATCGGCAACCACCCGGCCAGCGTGGCGGACGGGAGGAATCCGAGACCGGCGAGCGCCGACCCGAGCGCGGCCGCGTTCCCGGTGGAGACGGCCTCGACGGCGACGTACCCGTTGGTGACCTGAAGGAGCGAGTTCGACGGGGCACCCAGACCGGCGTCGGCCTCGCGGCTGAGAAGGGCGAGGTCGAAGCCGACTTTCGCGAGGGGGCCGGTGCGGTCGCCGCCGGTGTCGAGGCGGGCAAGGGTGACGAGGTCGGGGAGCGCGGCGGGGACGGCGCGGTCTTCGAGCCACTCCGCGAGGAGGCGGACGCGCGCGGGCTTAGTCGCCGGCCGGGGGGACCGGAGGAGCCATCTGGTGATGTGAACCATCGACCACACGGTGAAGGCACCTCGGGGCGGTCGAGAGCCGGACGGCAGGCACAACTCAGGGGGCCGGCAGACCAATCCGAGCATTTTACCGCCGCCGGGCCGACTGACCAACCGACGACGGTTCGGGCGTGGGCGCGGCGGCGCACGGACTTTAGGAGTTTAGACGGACCGGGTGTCCGTTCGGTTTGCCGACGGCGGAATTTTCCCCCCGACCGGCCGGTCCTATACTTCCCGCGGCAGCACCCGGCACAGGGGGAACACATGGCCGAGAAGCGACTGGCGGGGAAAGCGGCGATCGTCACCGGGGCCAGCCGCGGCATCGGGGCGGCGATCGCCAAACGCCTGGCCCGCGAGGGGGCGGCGGTGGTGGTCAATTACTCCAGCAGCCGCGCGGCTGCGGACGACGTGGTGAAAGAGATTGAAGCCGCCGGAGGCCGCGCCGTCACCTTCCAGGCTAACATGGGCAACCCGGCCGACATCCCGCCGCTGTTCGACACCTGCCTCCAGGAGTTCGGCCGGCTCGACGTCCTCGTCAACAACGCGGCGGTCATGAAGCGCACGTTCCTGGAAGAGGTCACGGCCGAGAACATCGCCCAGCACTTCGACGTGAACGTCCGCGGCTACCTGCTGGCGTGCAAGGAGGCGGCCGCCCGGATGACCCGCGGCGGGTCCATCATCAACGTCGCCAGCGCGATCAGCCGCATGGCCTACCCCGGGGCCGTGGTCTACACCGCGACGAAAGGGGCGATCGACGTGATGACCCGCGTGCTGGCGATGGAACTGGGGCCGCGGGGGATTCGCTGCAACGTCGTCGCCCCGGGCTCGACCGTCACCGACATGAACAGCGAGAAGAGCGGCAAGACGCCGGCGGAGGCCGACCAGGAAATCGCCATGACCGCCCTCCGCCGGCAGGGGCTCCCGGACGACATCGCCGACGCGACCGTGTTCCTGGCGACCGACGAGGCCCGCTGGGTGACCGGGGCGTGGCTCGACGTGTCGGGCGGGATTCGGTTGTAACTCCAAGCCCGGGGACGGCCGTCCCCGGGCTTTCCGCCCGTGGGCTGACAGCGGCCGCCGCGGCCGGCGTCGTACAATCACGACGCCCGGAGCCGCCGATGGCCGCCGACCGCGACCCGCCCACCGCCGCCGACGTCGCCGTCACCGCCGCCAGCCCGGCGCTGGTGATGCTCATGGTCGGCAGCCTCGTCTTCTTCCTCGTCGAGGTGCTGTACGCCGGCCGGTACTCCGACCGCCTCCTGTACACGCTGTTCTTCTTCGTGTTCGGCGCCGTCCTCGTCGCCCGCATCGCCATCCAGTACGACGCCGCCCGCGCCACCCTCTACGGCGTCGGCCTCGGCGGCGTCACGTTCCTGGCGCTGATGGCCTACGTCGAGTACCCCGCGGGGACGCCGTTCCAGTCGGTGCGCTGGCTCGTCAACCTCGGCCTCATGCTGCTGATCTGGTGGAGCGCCCACAAGCTGACGTGGGACTGCACCCACATCGACGAGAACCGCGACAGCTCCGGCCGCGGCCTCCTCAGCGCCGCCGGCCTGGGCGATGAACCTGCCGACGAGGAACCGGCCCCCCCTGCCCCGGAGCCGACGGGCAAGAAGAAGAAAAAGAAGGGGCCGGGGGCGTTCGCGGTGTGGGTCAACGGCTGGCGCGCCGCCCTCGCGGCCCGGCGGGAACGGCCGCACACACCGGGCGTGTGGGTGATCTATTTCGCGCTCGCTGCGCTGCCGCTGTTCGCCGTCGGGCAGTCGCTGATTCCCTCCGACGACGCCGACCGCCGTCGGGCCACGTTCCTGCAAATGGCCGTGTACGTCGGCAGCGCCCTCGGCCTCCTCGTGACGACGAGCCTGCTCGGGTTGCGCCGCTACCTCCGCCAGCGGAAGGCGAAGCCGCCGGCGGCGCTGACCGCCGGCTGGCTCGGCCTCGGCGCGGGACTGATCGTGGTGTTCCTGGCGCTGGGGGCGTTCCTGCCGCGGCCGCACTCCGAGGTGCCGTGGTTCGGCCTGCCGCGGGCGGGAACCGGCGACCGCGACGCCAGCCGCTACGCCCAGCTCGGCGACTCGGCCGGCAAGGGCGACGGGGCCGACGGGAACGTGTCCGAGAAGGGCGCCGGCAACGCCGCCGGCAAGGGCGGCGACCCCGGCGGCGGCAAGGGCACTCAGGGCGCCGGCAAAGGCGACGACGGTCAGGGCGGCGGCGGCAAGGAGGGCAAAGGGGCCGGCAAAGGTGAGTCCGGCAGCAAGGGCGAAGCCCGCGGCAAGACCGAAGGGGCGAAGGGGAAGGACGACGGCGCCGGCGGCAAGACCGAGCGCGAGGGGGGCGAGAGCAAAGGGAACTCGGGGCAACGCAATGCGGGTTCGGGCTCCCCGCCACAGGTAAGCGAGTCGGTGCAGAAGGTGGCGGAAATCGCCAAGTGGATCGTGCTCGCGGTCGTGGTCTTCCTGGTGCTCGCGGGGTTGGTGCTGGCGGTGCTGAAGTACCTGGCGCCGTTCACCGGCTGGGCGCAGCGCTGGCTCGACGCCGTCCGCGCGTGGTGGGCCAACCTGTTCGGCAAGAAGTCGGGCGCGACCCGCGCCGCCGAGGAGGCCGCGCGGGAAGTGGGCCCGGTGCGGCCGCCGCCGTTCTCGGCGTACAGCGACCCGTTCGCCACGGGCACCGCCGACGACCGCGACCCCGCGGAGTTGGTGGAATACACCTTCGCCGCACTCGACTCCTGGGCGTGGGACCGCGGCCGCGGGCGAAGGGCCGACGAAACCCCGCTGGAGTTCGCGGCCCGGCTGGCGGACGAATTCCCCGACCACGCGGCCGACTACCGCCGACTCGCGGGGGCGTACGCGCGGGTGGCGTATGCGGAGGGGTCGCCCCCGGCAGGGACGTTGAAGCTGCTGGAAGCGGTGTGGGACCGCATGGTCCACGGCACGACCGCCGCGGCTGAAGTGGAGTAAGCGTAAAGTAGGCGAGCCGACCGCCGTGAGGCGGCGGGTGACGTTCCCATCATGCGCCGCCTCACGGCGGTCGGCTCGCCACATCTACCGACTTCCGTCACGAGTCGCGGAAGTCGTTGTGGCAGTTGCTGCAGCTGTCGCCCATCTTCTTCAGCTGGATCATCATCCCCTTGGCGTCGTTCTTCCCGGCGGCCTCGGCCAACCCGGTGCCCGCCGAGCCCATGTCCTTCGCCCACCGCTCCCACTTCGTCTTCATGCTCGGGTTCGTCGTCGCCTTCTCGTTCGGGAGCTTGACCGTGTAGTCGGCGATGGCCGCGACGCGGGCACCCAGCACCATCGCGTCCTTGGCGTCGACCTTGCCGGCCTTGGTGAGGTCGCGGATGTCCTTCTCCATGTTCAGCCCGCCGGACTTGCTCATCGAGAAGGCGTGCATCACGTCGTGCAGCTCGAACGTCCCGTCGATCGACTTGGGGTCGAACTTGCCGCCGGCCGGCGGGCCGGACAGCCCCTTCGCGGCCTCGACGCCGGCCTTGTAGTCCTTCTCCTTCAGCTTCAGCCCGGCGTACACCTTCGCGGCCTGGGCCTTCGTCGCGTCGTCGCCGTAGTTCATCAGCAGCAGCGCGATGCTGCGGCCGCCGACGGCGAGGTTCTTCTTCTGCGAGGTCGAGAGCTCGTCGAGTTGCTTCTGCAGGGTGGCTACGTCGGCGGCGACGGCCGCCTTGACGGCGTCCTTCGGCAGGTCGGCCGGCGTGGCGGTCGGGGCCACGACGAAGCCGAACGCGACGGCAAGCGTGGAGCACGCGAACAAGCGGTAGCGCGGGGTCACGGACAGTCCCTCCGGGGGAATGGTGCGGGGCGGCGGGGCGGAACCGCGGGTATTATCGCAGACGACCCCCGCGACGGCCAACCACTGTGATGTTTCCGCCGCTTGCGGCGTAGCAAGTTGCTGCACCGCCGCAAGCGGCGGGGCGGTTCACGCACCCACGTCCGCGGTTCTGAGCGTGAACACCGCGACTTCGGGCCGCACCCCGAAGCGGAACCGCCAGCCGTAGCCGACGCCCTTGTTCACGTACACCTGCCCGCCGGCGTGGGAGTACATGCCGGCCGCCCAGCGCTTCGCCTTCTTGCTGAGCATCAGCCGGCCGAGGCCGGGCCAGTCCACCTGGCCGCCGTGGGTGTGGCCGCTGAGCATCAGGTCGAAGCGGTGGCCGGCGAACTGCTCGACCGAGCGCGGGTTGTGCGCCAGCACCAGCCGCGGCGTGTCCGGGCAACTCCCCGCCAGCGCCGCCGACGGGTCCGACTCCAGACTCCACAGGTCGTCCACGCCGGCGACGACCAGGCCGCCGCCGGGACGATCCAGGCGCACGGCCTCGTTTCGCAGCACGCGCACGCCCGCGCCCCCGAGAGCGTCGGCGACGTGCCGGTGCAGGTCGGCGTGGCGCCGGACGCCGCGGGCGGTGTGGACCGAGAAGTCGTGATTCCCCAGCACGCCGAAGACGCCGAGCGGCGCCTTCAGGTGGCGGAACAGCTTCGCCGCGGCGTGGAGGTGTTTGGGGCCGCGGTCGATGAAATCGCCGGTGAGGGCGATCACGTCCGGCTTCTCGGCCTGCGCCCGCTCCAGGGCGCCTTCGACGTACCCCTTCGGGAGGTGAGGGCCGTAGTGGAAGTCGGTGAGGTGCGCGACCTTCAGGCCGTCGAAGTCGGCGGCCAGCCCGCACACGGCGAGGGTGAAGCGGTTCACCTCGAGCCACGTCGGCTCGACGTGCCGGGCGTAGCCGACGCGCGCCCAGTTACGACCGATGGCCTGGGCGAGCCGGGCCTTCACGGTCGGCGGCCGCGGCGGGGTCGGGCGTAGGGTGTGGTGCGGGCGGGGCGGGTGGTTCATCGCGGGCCGCATCCGGGGGCGGGGCCGGCGGGTTGGACGGACGTTCCGCCCTGCAGGATTCTACACCCAAGCAGATTCGTTGCCGCTGAATGGAGGGCGAAAGCCCACCCGCCGCGGCGGGTGGGCCTCGGGAGTTAATAAACGACACGGGGCGGGCCGCAGCCCGCCCCGCACGCTACTACTCCTCGTCGTCGTCCTCTTCTTCCTCGTCGTCGTCCAGGTCGTCGTCGTCGTCGAACTCGTCGTCGTCGAACTCGTCGTCGTCCAGGTCGTCGAGGTCGTCGTCGTCGTCGTCGTCGAGGTCGTCGTCGAGGTCGTCGTCGTCGTCGTCGTCCTCCAATTCCTCGTCCTCGTCAGCGGCGGCGAGGGGGACGGGGACCAGCGACCACGGCCGGAGCTCGTCGTCGGCCGGGGCCAGTCCCGGGAGGGTTAGCAGGCGTCCGGGCATGCGGCATCCTCGATGTACGGGGTGACCGGTGGGTGCGATAGCCGAGTGCTATCGGCGCCCGCCGGGGGGAACTCCATCCGAAACCCGCGGCCCGCGGGGGTGGTTCGCGCAGCCACACCGGCCGTCCCGGGGTGGTCAAAGGTAGACGCTTCTTATCACCCTCCGCGGCCGTGGCAAGCGAACTTCGGCGCTTTTCCGCCCAACCCCAAACCCTCACGAATTCAGGGCTTGTGCCGCGAACGACCGGAATACTCCGACATTCCGGGCATCCGTTTCGATCCCTCCGGCCGACTGGGTAGGAGATTGCCCCCGCACGGCGGGTTCGGACCCTTCCCCCGGACGTGCTCGGCGGCGTAGAACAGACGTACCCACCGCGAGGCGTTCATGCTCTCCCTGGCGAAGTTCACGATCGGCGTCGGCGACCGCTTCGCGCACCAGGCGAAGGCCCAGTTGCGGGCGTGCCAGCTCGCCGGCGAGCACGGCATCGAGGTGATTCCGGTCTGGAACAAGTCGAACCGCGAGCACACGATCATCGGCAGCGAGCCTAGCACAACTCGCGCCGCGGCCGACGCCGCGGTGCGCGATCTCGGGTGGGCGAAGCCCTACCACGTTGATGCAGACCACATCCGCCTCGACACCGTGGACCGGTTCCTCCCGGCGTGCGACTTCTACACCATCGACGTGGCCGACTCGATCGGCCAGCACGTCTCGGACCCGAACGACGTGGTGTCGTTCGGAAAGCAACACGCCGGGCTCATCGGGTCGTTGACCATCCCTGGCATCGACACCACGTTCAACATCACGCCGCACTTGTTCGAGCGGATCGCATTCAAGTACCTGAAGGCCGCACAGGACGCCGGCGCCATCTACCGCAAGATCGCCGCCGCGAAGGGGGCCGGCACCTTCATCACCGAAGTGTCGATGGACGAGACCGACGCCCCGCAGACGCCGCCGGAGCTGTTGGTGATCCTGGCGGCGCTCGCGGCCGAGGGTGTGCCGGCGCAGACGATCGCCCCGAAGTTCACCGGCCGGTTCAACAAGGGGGTTGATTACGTCGGCGACCTGCGGCAGTTCGAGAAGGAGTTCCGCGAGGACCTGGCCGTCATCGCGTTCGCGGTGCGGGCGTTCGGCCTGCCGCCGAACCTTAAGCTGAGCGTCCATTCCGGCAGCGACAAGTTCTCGCTCTACCCGGTGATGCGGAACGCGATCCGCGACTTCGGCGCGGGGTTGCACCTGAAGACGGCCGGCACGACGTGGCTCGAAGAAGTCATCGGCCTGGCGGAGGCGGGCGGCCCGGGTCTGGAGTTGGCGAAGGAGATCTACGCCCAGGCGCTCGCGAAGAAGGACGAACTCTGCGCCCCCTACGCTACCGTCATCGACATCGACGCCGCGAAGCTGCCGTCGGCCGCGGTCGTGAGCGGGTGGTCGGGCGCCGAGTTCGTCGCGGCGCTGCGGCACGAGCCGACGAACCCGGCGTTCAACCCGCACCTGCGGCAACTGGTCCACGTCGGCTTCAAGGTCGCGGCGAAGCTCGGGGCGAAGTACCTCGACCTGCTGCGGGCGTGCGAGGCGAGTGTAGCCCGCAACGTGACCGGCAACCTGTACGACCGCCACCTGAAGCCGCTGTTCGTGGAATAAAGCAGAAGCTCACGCAAAGGCGCAAAGCCGCCAAGAAAACGAGACGGATTGCGTCCTGATCCTTCTTTCTTTGCGGCTTTGCGCCTTTGCGTGAGCTTCCTCCGAGGAGCGCCCGATGAACCTGTTCGACCTGTCCGGCGAAGTCGCGGCCGTGTTCGGCGGCACCGGCGTGCTCGGCGGCGCGATGGCCGACGCGCTCGCGGCGCACGGCGCCAAGGTCGCCGTGATCGGCCGCAGCGAGGACCGCGGCCGCTACGCCGTCGAGCGGATCGAGGCCGCCGGCGGCACCGCCGTGTTCGTCCCGGCCGACGCCATGAGTAAGGACTCGATCCGCGCCGCCCGCGACGCCATCCTGAGCAAGTGGGGCGCGGTCACGGTGCTGGTCAACGGCGCCGGCGGGAACAAGCCCGAGGCGACGGTGATGCCCGGCGGCGACTTCACCAAGCTGCCGCTGGACGGGTGGTCGGCCGTCTTCGACCTGAACCTCGTCGGCGGGACGCTGCTGCCCTGCCAGGTGTTCGGCGAGACGATGGTCGCGGCCGGCCGCGGCAGCATCGTGAACGTGGCGTCGATGTCGGCGATCTTGCCGTTGTCGCGGGTGGTGGCGTACTCGGCGTCGAAGGCGGCGGTGCTCAACCTGACGCAGTGGCTGGCCCGCGAGTGGGCGACGAAGGGCGTGCGCGTGAACGCCATCAGCCCCGGCTTCTTCCCGGCCGAGCAGAACCGGCGGATGCTGCTGCGCGACGACGGCACCTACACCGAGCGCGGCCAGTCGATCGTCGGCCACACGCCGATGGGCCGGTTCGGCGAGGCGCCGGAGCTCGGCGGCGCGATCGTGTGGCTGGCGGCGCCGAGGGCGTCCGGGTTCGTCACCGGGCAGAACATCGTCGTGGACGGCGGCTTCTCGTCGGTCACCATCTGACGTTGAAAGCCCGGGGACGGCCGTCCCCGGGCTTTGGGGCACAGCTATGAGCCACTCATTCGACCCGGCGCTGCCCCTCTCCCGCGCCCGCACCGTCCCGAACACGTGGTACACCGACCCGGCCGTGCTCGCCGCCGAGCGCGAGCACGTATTCGCCCGCGGCTGGCAGCTAGTCGGCCGCGCCGATCAGTTGGAGGAACCCGGCTCGTTCGTCACCGCCGATGTCGTCGGCGAGCCGATCCTGGTCGTTCGCGGCGACGACGGGGTGCTGCGCGGCTTCTTCAACGTCTGCCGGCACCGGGCGGCGCCGATCCGCACGGAACCGTGCGGCCACGCCACGAAGCTGCGCTGCCGTTACCACGGCTGGACCTACGACCTGACCGGCAAGCTCCGCGGCACCCCCGAATTCGACGGCGTTGAGGACTTCGACAGGGACGCCAACGGTCTCCCCCCGGTGGCCGTGGCCGAGTGGGGGCCGTTCGTCTTTGTTCACCTTACCGAACCCGCGCAACCACTCGCAGCGTTCCTCGGGCCGCTGCCGGGCTGGGTCGAGGGCCGGGCCGCGTTCGCCGGGCTGGAGTGGAAGGCCCGCCAGAGCTACGACCTGGCGTGTAACTGGAAGGTGTACGTCGACAACTACCTCGACGGCGGCTACCACGTGAACACCGTTCACCCAGCGCTCGCCGGGGTGCTCGACTACCGCGAGTACCGCACCGTCTGCGACGGGAACACGGTGTTGCAGAGCAGCCCGATCACGCCCGGCGACGGCGCCGCCGGCCGCACCCGTACCGGCGACCTGGCCGCGTACTGGTGGGTGTGGCCGAACCTGATGCTGAATCTGTACCAGGGCGTGATGGACACCAACCTCGTGCTGCCTCTCGGCCCCGACCGATGCCGCGTCGTCTTCGACTTCTACTTCGCCGCAGGCACGCCCGACGACTTCGTCGCCGAGAGCGTCCGCGTCGCGGACCAGGTGCAGGCGGAGGACGTCGGCGTGTGCGAGGAGGTGCAGCGCGGGCTGAACAGCCGCAGCTACACGACGGGGCGGTTCAGCGTGAAGCGCGAGAACGGCGGCTACCACTTCCACCAGGCGCTCGGCCGCGTCCTCGCCGGGCGGGTCACGGTGTGATCCCCTACCCGGCCACGACTCGACAGAGCGGCATCCCTTTCTTGAGCTTCGCGACCGTGTCCGCGTCCAGCCCCTCGCACCTCCACAGGGTCAGCATCCGCAGGTTCCCCATCCGCGCGAGTTCGGTCGCGCCCGCGGCCGTCAACCGCGTGTTGCTCAGGTCCAGGTGCGTCAGGCCGGTCAGTTGCCGCAGGTGGGCGACGCCGGCGTCCCCGACCGCCGTCCCGCCGAGCTCCAGTGCGGTCAACCGAACCAGCGGCCGCAGGTGGGCTAAACCCGCGTCCGTGACGCCAGTCCCCGTGAGCCGGAGTTCGCCAAGCCCGCTCAGTCCGCGGAGACGGGCGAGCGCGGCATCGGTCACTCCCGTACACCGCTCCACCGCCAGCCGTCGAAGTCCGGTCACGGCGGCCAGCGCTCCCAGCCCCACGTCGGTCGCGGCGGTGTCGGACGCCACGAGCCCGATCAGAGCCGGGAGCCGGGCGAGGTCCGTCAGCGTCTCGTCCGTCACCCCCTTGCACCCCTCGACGGTCACCTCGGCCAGTGCGGGGAACTCCGAGAGCCCCCGGCAGCCGTTTGCCGCGAGCCCACTGCGTGCGAGGTCCAGCGACCGGAGCCGGGTGCAACCCCGCAACCGCGTCAGGCCCGCTCCGGTAACCCCGGTACAGCCGAGGTCGAGCGCCTCGACGGCCGACAGGTGTTCGAGGTGCGCCAACCCGTCGTCGGTGACCCGCGTGCCGCGAAGGTCGATCCGAAGCACCGGCAGCTCCGGCGGAACCTTGGCGAACGCCGCGAGCGCGGCGTTGTCACAATCCGGGCGAGCCTTGAAGGCGTACTCCCGGCCGGGCTCGGTCGTGAACCCGTCGGCCGCGGTGATCCGCGACCACTCCTCGTCCGCCTTCCCGGCCGACCGGACGAACCACCGGCCGGGAACTTCGATCCGTACCCGCGGCGGCCCGCTCGACTTCTGCAGTTGGACCGCGAAGTCGGCCGCGGAGGCGGCACGGCGAGCCGGGTCGGCCGACAGACAGCGCGCGAGCAGTTCGCGCAGGTTCTCCGGTACGAGCGTGGGGTCGAAGTAGTCCGGCTCGCTCTTCTCACCGAGCGCCGCGTTGATCGCGTGGTAGAGCAGACCGGCCAATCCGTACACGTCGCCCTGAGCGTCGGCACGCCCCTTGCGCACCTGTTCCGGGGCCGCGAACGCCAGTGTCCGAAACGACGACCGCGACCCCATACCGCCCGCCGCCATCCGCACGACCGGAGGCAATCCGAAGCCGACCAGCACCGAGCGGCCGCCGGTCCGGTAGACGACGGAAGCCGGGTGCAGGTTGCCGTGTACGACGCCCTGCCGGTGAACCTCGTCGAGCCCTGCGCTCAGCCCCGACACGAGCTCGCACGCCTTCTCCGGGGCGAGCCCGCCGGACTCCGCGAGGAACTCGTCGAGCCAGATACCGGGCGGCTGTTCCAGTACGACGAACCGGTAGTCACGGTCCTTGCCGACCTGCTTGACGGTGGGTAATCCCGCGACCGGGGTCGCACCGATCACGGTCCACGCCCGGTGGAAGCGTTCGGCCTCGGCGTCGTCACGGAACGTGCGCGCCGGGACGACCTGCACCAACCCGGACTCTCCGTCGCGGACGCCGCGGAAGTACCCGGCCCGACCGGCCCCGGGAACCTCCTCCTCCAGCCACCACCCGCCGACGCACTCGCCGATCCGCACCGCGGCGCTTCGGCGGACGAACGGGGCGAGCGCGGCGGCCACCTCGCCGGGCGTGGCGAACCGCTCGTCGCGGTTCTTCGCGAGCATTCGCCCCAGGACTTCGACAAGCCGGGGCGGAACGTCCGGGCGCAACTCCGCGACGGGCGTCGGAGCCTGCGTCTGGTGGAGGTACGGCCGGGCGCAGGGGTGGGCGTCCGGGAAGAGAACCTGACCCGTGAGGGCGTGGTAGAGGGTACAGCCGAGGCTGTAAATGTCGGCCCGAATGTCCGAGCCGTGCGGCGCGGTGATCTGCTCCGGTGCGATGTAATCGACCGTCCCGATCAGCGCCCGCCCGTTCGCGGTGAGGGTGGTGTTGGAGGCGAGAAGGGCCAGCCCGAGGTCGAGAATCTTGGTCGTTCCGCTCAGCGACCGGATCAGGTTCGACGGCTTGATGTCGCGGTGAACGAGGTTCTGCTCGTGGATGTGCTGGAGGCCGTCGGCGGCCTGCCGGGCGGCGTCGCAGGCGTCCGGGATCGGGAGGCGGCCGCGCTCCGCGATGATCTTCTCGAGGGTCGATCCGGCGACCAGTTCCATCGCCAGGTAGTACGCCTCCTCGTACCGGTCGGCGTGGTGGACGGCGACGATGTTCGGGTGCGTCAGCCGCGCGACGGCGCGGATCTCCCGCTCGAACCGGGTGATCGCGTCCGGGTCGTTGAGCCGGTCGGGGTGGATCACCTTGAGCGCGTACGCCTTCCCGAGCAACGAGTGCCAGGCCTCGTAGACCTGACCCATCCCGCCCGCCCCGAGCGGCCGACGGATGGTGTACGACCCGACGACCAGGTCGCGCCCCCGGCCGCGGAGGACGGCCGCCGCCTGGTACGCGGTCAGCCACCCGAGCTCGACGACCGCGCGGGCCACCTGATCGGCGGGCTCGTCCGGTCGGAACCGGGTGCGGGCCTCGGCTTGCTGGGTCTCGTCGAGGAGCGGGTGCGACAGGAGTTCGTCGATGAACCCGGGCATGAGGGTCTGGGGTTAGGGAGGGGCGCGCCGCCGACGGGAGTCACCGGCTCGGGGCTTCGATCCACAACACCCGCGGGGGCGCCGCTCTACACTATCACAGGTGCGGAACCCGAATCCACCCGCGGGTGGCCCAACCATGATCCCGGACTCCTCCTCCCCCGCACCCTTCCCGACCACCTCCTGGGATGCAATCGCGGCCGCCGGCGATGCGGGGGCCGAGGACTGGGCCGCGGCAGTCGGCCGGGTCGTCCGCCACTACTGGCGGCCGGTCTTTCGCTACCTCCGCTCCCGCGGCCGGGCGCACCACGCGGCCGAAGACCTGACGCAGGACTTCTTCATCCTACTCATCCGCGAGGACGTGTGCCGCGAGGCCCGCGAGGCCCGCGGTCGGTTCCGGTCGCTCGTCCTCCGCGTCCTCCAGCGCTTCCTCTCCGACCGCGGCCCGACCCGCGGCGGCCGGCAGGCCCGGTTCGAAGCCGGGCAGCTGCCGTGGAGTGCGCTCCCGTCGGCCGACGACTCCGGGTACGATCCGCCCGACGACTGCGACCCGGACGCGGTGTTCCGCCGGGAGTGGGCCGAGTCCGCCGTCGGCGACGCGCTGGAGCAGGTACGGACGCACTACGACCGGGCCGGACAACCCGAGTGGTTCGCCCTCTTCCTCGCGTACCGCCGGATCGACGGCTCCGCCCCGCCGTCGAAGGACGCCCTCGCGGCCGACTTCCGCCTCACCCGCGATCAGGTTCGGTACCGCATCGAGATGGTTCAGTTGCGGGTCGCGGCGATCCTCCGCCGACTGCTGGAGGAGTGATACCGACTCCGGTTGATCCGCAGCCGCCCCGGGGCGATGCCCCGGGCTATGCTGTCCCAGGCCGTTGGCCTGAAAACCAGCCACCCCTCTTCAGCCCGAAGGGCTGGGACAGCATAGCCCGGGGCAACGCCCCGGGACGAGCAGCGGGTACGGATCAGCCGGGTGTGGGACGACCGCCCGGCGGGCCGCACCGAGACACTCGATTTCGCGTGATCCGGCAGCGGACAGGCGGTACGCTGCTGGTATGAACTCGTCCGAGGACCCGGGGCATACCATCCCGTGGACCCCCCCGGCGGCGCCGGGGACCGACCTCGCCCGCCGCCTGCTCGCCGCCGCCCACGCCGGGGCGCCGGGGCTCGACGCGCTGCGGGACTTCGACCTCGGGGCGCCGCTCGGCCACGGCGGCATGGGCTCCGTCTTCCTCCTCGCCTCCCGCGTCGGCGAACCCCACGTCGCCCTGAAGGTGATGGCCAACCGGTACATCACCGAGGCCGCCGCCCGCCTGCAGTTCCACCGCGAGGTCGAGGTCGCCCGGCGCCTCACCCACCCGAACATCGTCCGCCTCCTCTCGTCCGGGTGCCACGACGACATCGACTTCCACCTGACCGAGTACTGCGACGCCGGCACCCTCGCGCAGCACTGTCAGAGCCGCGGCGGCCGCCTGCCGGTCGGCGAAGCCGTCGCGATCGTCCGCCAGATCCTCGACGGCATCGAGTACGCGCACTCGGCGCCGGTCACGACGATGATCCCCGGCCGGCAGGTCGAGGCCGTCGGGCTGGTCCACCGCGACCTCAAGCCATCGAACGTTTTCCTCCACGGGGCCGGCGGCGCTCTCGTCGCCAAGATCGGCGACTTCGGCCTCGCCAAGGCGTTCGACCTGGCCGGCCTCAGCGGCTACTCGGCCACCGGAGCCCGTGCCGGAACTCCGGCGTTCATGCCCCGGCAGCAGGTGTTGAGCTACAAGTACGCGATGCCCGAGGTGGACGTCTGGGCCGCCGCCGCGTGCCTCTACTACACGTTGACCGGCACCACGCCCCGCGACTTCACGTCGGGACTCGACCGGTGGGGCATCGTCCTGACGGAGCGGCCGGTCCCCATCCGTGACCGGGAGGGGGGGGGAGCACTCACGTTGCCGCTCGCCGAACTGATCGACGCCGCCGTGTCCGACGACCCGTCGATCCGGTTCAAGACGGTGACCGAGTTCCGCAGCGCCCTCGATCGCGTCCTTCCGTGACCGTCTTGCGAAGCCGCCCCAGCCGCCCGCGGGTCAGGAGTTCGGTCTTCGCGGCGGGGCGAGTGCTTTTTCCTTGTGAATCTTTCCCCACTCCGCGATAGTAACCCGAATAACAGGGTGAATAGGCCGTCCATCGACACGGGCGAGAACCGACCGCGGCCAGGGTCGTTCCCGTGTCGATTTCGGTTCGTGTCCAGGATTCGAGTCCATGCACCATCTCCGCGGCCGGTTTAGCGCCCTGGATCGGCTGGGGGTGCCCAGGCTCGACGAGCTACTCTCCGAACTCTCCGACACCGGCGCCGACAACCTCGGCACCTTCGATGCGGAAGCGGACGACACGCAACTCCGCGACTTCGCCCGCTGGCTCGGCGGGGCGACCCCCGACCAAATCCGACAGGCCGCGGGCTTTCTTCACCAGCTCCGCCCGCCGATCGTCCGCACCCTGATCGGCTGGGTCCGAACACAGAACAGCCCGCCGGTCGAACCGCTCACGCTCGAAGAACCGGACGAGGCAATCACACTCGATTTGGACGCACCGCCTCCGGCCGCGGCGGGGCTCGAACCGCTTCCGCTCGAAGAACCCGTTGGGGAGAACCGCACCGCCGCGGGACCGGTGGACCCCCGCGTGGTCGGTCTTTGGGGACGGGTGAAGTCCGGCCTCAACACGTTCTGGAGCGGCCTCGCCGACCTCGTTTCGCCGGGCCAGGCTCGGCGGGCGCACCGCCGGCTCGACCGGGCTCGTCGCCTGTTCGAGTTCGACCCCGAGGCCGCACTCGACGAGTTCGACGAACTGGCGAGGCGGGCCGAACGTCGCAGGCCGCGGGCGGGAAGTTTACTCGCGGAGGTTCTCCGCCAGGCGCACCTGGGCCGAACCCGGTGCCACATCGCGGCCCGGGCGTTCGACGACGCGGCCGACACGGAGGCCCACGCGAGCCGGTGGGGTCCGCTGACCAGCGACGAGCAGACGGGCCTTTGTCAGGCGGTTCTCGGTGTCCTTCCCGAAAGCCTGCCCGATTACGCCGTCGAGGTGTTCGCCCGGTACGTGTTGCTCCCGGACGCGCAGCCGGCGGTGCGGGACTCCGCGACCCGGGCCCTCCGCCAAGCCGTCGAGCCGTCCGACGATCGTCAGGGACTGACACGGGCGGCGGAGATCGGTCAGCGGTTGCTGGCGAGGAGCCCGGAGTTCGGGTGGGTGTACTTCCCGCACGCTCTCGTGCTGGAGCGACTGGGGCGCTTCGCCGAGGCGGCCGAGACGTTTCGACGGGCGGCCGAGCGGGAGCCTGGGCGGGCGGACTGCCATACCGGAATGGGTCGGTGCCGCGACCGGCTCGGGGACACCCGCGGCGCCCGCGCGGCGTGGGTCGAGGCGAACCGTCTGGACCCGGACATCGAAACGGCATTCGCCGCCGCACGGACCTGCCTGGCGACCGCCGGAACGCCCTTCTCGCCGGCCGAGCGGGCCGCATCCGGTGACCGTGTTCCCGTCGCGTTCGCCGCGGAACTGTTCCGCACCGTCACCGGCCAGGCCCAGGAGAACGCGGAGGCGTGGACCGGCCTCGGCGAGTGCGAGTGGATGCTCGGCCGCGCGGCGGAGGCGGCCGCGGCGCTGGAACGGGCCGTCGCGCTGGCCCCCGGCGTGCCGAGTTCCCACATCCTGCTCGGGCAGGCCCGGCTCGCCCTCGGGCAGACCGCGGCGGCCCGGGCGGCGGCGGCGGCCGCCGTCCGCCTCGCCCCGAACTCCGACCCGGCGCTGCTACTCGCCGGGGATGTTGCCCACGACGAGGGGCGGTACGCGGATGCCGTCGGGTATTACCGGAAGGTCAAGGTCCGGCCCACGGCCGTTCCGTCGCTCGATCGGCTCGCGACGGCGAACCTGGAAGCCGGCGACCCGGCCCTCGCGGTGGAGGTGTTGACCGGCCGGCGGTCTCTGGCGACCGCGCCCCGGCTGGTACTCGGCCGGGCACTGGCTCGCGGCTCCCGCTGGGCGGAGGCCGCCGACGTACTGTCCCGGCACGGGGAACACGTCTCCACCGAGTATCGCTACTACTTCGGGGCTGCGCTCGCCGGGGCCGGGAAGCTCGCCGAGGCCGAACCGCACCTGCTCGCGGCCCGAGACGACGGCACCTGGCGAGCGAAGGCGACCCGTCAGCTCGGCCACGTGAAGTACCGGACCGGGGATTTCGCCGCCGCCCGCACGCTCTACACGGAGTGCCCGGCCGGGTCCGCCACGCTCGATCTGGCTCGGCTCGACCTACTCGAGGGGCACACCACGGAAGCCCGGGCGGGGTTCGACACGGTTCTGACCGCAGACCCCGGGAACCGGCCCGCGACATTGGGGAGGGCGATCGCGCTCGCCGACGAGGGGGACACCGGCCCGATGACGGCGCTCGCGGCCGACCCCGTCCTCGGCACGGCGGCGAACGAGCGGCTCGGCGGGGTGGCGCTGGCGGCCGGCCGGTACGTCTCCGCCCTGGAGTATCTGGAGAAGGCCCGGACCGGTCGGTCCCGCCTTCCCGACGCCGTGCTCGCGGGACTGGCCGCCTGCTACCTGCAACTCGGCCGATTCGCCGAGGCTCTTCCCCCGCTGGTGCAGCTGGCCGAGGCTTACCCGGACCATCCGGGCGTGCGCCACAACCTGGGGCTGTGCCGCTACCAGCTCGGCCTGAAACACGCGCGCCAGGGGCGGTGGGAGCCGGCCGGGGTCGATTTGACCCTCGCGTCGGCTCTGCTCGAGCCGACGGCCCCGGCCGCGGTTCCGGGTATCGCCCGCTGGGCGACGGAGGCCGACTACCGGGTGGCCGCCGAGAAGATCAAGACCGGCCCTGCGCCCGTCCTGCCGGCGGCTCTGAAGGCGATCGACCGCGGGTGCGAAGCCGAGCCGAACAACCCGCGGTGGTGGGTCGCGTCCGGCCTCGCCCACGCGCGGGCCGGGTTTCACGCCGACGCCGCCGAAGCGTTCACACGGGCTCGGGAGTTGGTCCCCACCCGCGCCGGGTTCGCCCTCGGGTACGGGCTGAGCCTCCAGGCCGACGGGAAGAACGACGAGGCCGTGACGGCGTTCGGGGAAGTCCTCGGGCTCGCCGCGGCCGACCCGGCGGACAAGGACGGGCTGGTGGGGGTCGCCGCCCGGTTCGCGCTCGCCCGGTCGCAGGTCAAGGACCGGCAGTGGGAGCGGGCGGCCGAGTCGCTCGGGGCGATCATCGACCACCCGCTGATCCAGTCGTCGAAGCGGCTGTCCCAGCCGGACGTCGCCCAGTCGATGGCCGTCTTTCTGGCGCTCGCCGGGCAGAAGGAGAAGGTCGCGGCGCTGGCCGCCCGCTTCAAGGGGAGAATCTCCGGGTCGATCGGCGACGTGATGGCCGGGCTGGTCCGCGCGGAAGCCGGGGACTACGTCGGGGCGGCGGAGATGCTCACCCGGGCGGCGAAGCAGGACGCGAATCCGGCCGTCCGCGACCTGGCGGTCGCCTGCTGGCTAGCGGCGGCGGCCGACGCGGTCCGGGCGGGTCAGCCGGCCCTCGCGGTGGCGCACGCGGCCAAGGTGCGGGAACTCGACCCGAAGAACGCGGAGGCCGCCGGGCTCGCCGACGCGGTGGCCGTCTACCTCCAGATGCAGCGGCTCGACCCGGCCCAACTCGACAGCGCGATCGTGCAGTGCGAGAAGATGATGGCGGCCGCGAAGCCGTCGGCGCAGCTCGTCCGCAGCCTCGGCGTACTCCACCACCGTAAGGCGGTCGAGGCCGAGCGGGGGAACAAGGCCCCGGACAAGGCCTGGGACGCGTGTTACGACTTCTGGAAGGGCAACATCCTCACCCGAGACGCGTTCTGGGACCAGTTCGCGACCGAGTACAACCTGGGCAAGGGCCGCCGCGAGCAACTCGAGCCGAAGGACGTGGCGGCGTGGCGCAAGGCGCTGCCGACCGACTTCGCGGCCGGCCACATCGGCCGGGCGCAGGCGTGTCTGAAAGCCCTGAACAAGGCCGGGCTGAAGCGGCACCTGCGGATGTGCGGGCAGTGGGACCCGGAGTACGACCCGGGCGACGCACTCCTCGCCGGCGTCGGCGACGCGGGCGAGGACGTGATCGGGTGTCTGGAGGACTGCCTGGACGCGGTGAAGTCGCCCAAGACCCGCGAGGCACTGGGCGTCCTCGTCGGCCGACACTGGAACAACAAGGGCGTGGACGCCGGGAACTCGGCCGGCGAAAAGACCGAACGGGCGGTCAAGATGGCGAACCTGGCGATCACGATGTGCAACGCCCTCGGGGGTGCCGGGAACTCGATGGGGGAGATGCTGGCGCGCGACCCGTTGCGGACCGCCGTCCGACTCCTGGAGGAGGCCGCCGGGGAACTGGACGCGGCCGTGTCCCACGGCCAACGGGCGACGCGGGCCGCCCCCGACAGCGAGCTCTTCCGCAAGAACCTCAAGCAGGCAGAAGACCTACGCCGGGTGGTTCGGGAAGCCCGCGACAACTACCAGCGGCAACTCCGCATGATAACCTGATGAAGGAATGGAGAGGGAACCATGAGTGCGCCGGGCGATGTCCTGGAGTGGTACACCAGCCGAACGCCCTACGACGTGCTCGGCGTGCCGCCCGATGCGGACGCCCGGCAGGTCCGGGACGCCTTCAACGGCCTCCAGCGAGACCTTCAAGAGAAGGGCCTCTCGCCGGCCGAGTTGGCGAAGCAGACCCAGGCGTTGCAGGTCGCGTACGACCAGCTCCGCGACCCGGCCGACCGCGTCCGGGTGGACTTCCGCCTGCTGGATCGGAACCTCGGCAAGAAGCAGTGCGAGGCGATCGCGGCCGGGGTGCGGAAGCCGAACACCGAGGTCCAGGGGGTGGTGAAGCCGCGGAACATCCGCGTCACCCACGAGGTGCTGTACGACCAGCTGGCCGAGTACTTCACCGAGCCGCCGAAGGTCGGCGGCTTGTTCCCCGCACCGATGGCGATCGGCAACCCCGAGATTCCTGCCGCCCTGGATGTCCGGTTCGACTGCTGAGAGGACCGCCCGTGACACCGCCCGACCCGCTCGACTTCCCGCCGCCCACCGGCTCACCAGCCGGGAACCCGGTCGTGGCCGTGCGCGAAGCCCTGAAGCTCCCGGCCCGGCTCCTCCGAAAGGCCCAGGAGTTGAAGGACGGCCGCGACCAGCTTCAGGCCGCCTGGGACGAGTCGAACCGTATCCGCGACCGGCTCGACGGGTTCGTTGTCAGGAACCTGATCCAGATGGCGGATAACTGTAAGCCGGCCCTCGCCCCGCCCGCAGCCGGCGGGGAGGGAGAGGCCGCCCCGGCGCCGTCTCCCGAAGCGGCCTGTCTGGCGAGCGTCTACCGAACGGTCCTCTACCTGCTCGAAGAACTCGGCGTCGCGCCGGTCGATCTGCTCGGCCGGACGTACCGCGACGTGACGGTGGACGGGCAGGCGATCGACGACCCGTTCGACGTGCACGAGTCGGACCAGAAAGGGCGGACCGACGAGGTTCGGGTCCGCGAGGTGATACACGACCTGTGGGTCGTCCGCCGGGGCGGGCACGTCGAGGTGCTCCGCCGCGGCCTGGTGAACTGCTGACGCCGGCCGACCAGCCCGGCCGCAAACCTCTCCCCACCAGCGAGCCGCACATGGACATCGGAATCGACCTGGGAACGACCAACTCGGTCCTCGCCTTCCTCCGCGGCGGCCCGGAAGTAATCCCGATCAAGGGCCGGACGCTGCTGCCGAGCGCCCTCGCCTACGAGGACGGCGAGTGGCTCGTCGGCACCGCCGCGAAGAGCCTCGCCGCCACCAAGGAGTACGTCGTCACCTCGCCGAAGCGGGCGATGGGGACCGACACCACGTACACCATCGCCGGAAAGACGTACACCCCCGTCGAGATGTCCGCGATGATCCTCAAGGAGATCAAGAAGCACGCCGAGGAGTTCCTGAAGGAGCCGGTCACGTCGGCGGTCATCACCATCCCGGCGCACTTCAACCAGAAGCAGGTGGACGACACCCGCAAGGCGGCGGAGCTGGCGGGCCTCAAGGTCGGCAAGCTGCTCGCCGAGCCGGTCGCCGCCAGCGCCACCTACGGGGCCGGCGGCGAGGAGGTGCTGCTCGTGTTCGACCTCGGCGGCGGCACCCTCGACTGCACCGTGGTGGAGACGTTCGACGCCAAGATCCTCGGCCTGTCCGGCGACAACTTCCTCGGCGGCGACGACTTCGACTACCGGATCGTCGACCGGATGACCAAGCACCTGCACGACGAGCACGGCCTCGACGTGAGTAACGACCCGAAGACCCGGCTGCTGCTCAAGGCCCACGCCGAGAAGTTCAAGATCGACCTGAGCGAGGCCCAGGGAACGCAGGTCGAGGCGAGCCCGAAGATCAACGGGAAGCGCTACCAGATCGACTTCCGGCTGACCCGGCAGGAGTACAACGAGATGATCAAGGACCTCGTCGACAAGGCCCTGGAGCGGGCCGACGAGGCGGTCGCGCGGGCCAACATGGAGAAGTCCGACATCGACGTGGTCCTGCTGGTCGGCGGCTCCACCCTGACCCCCTACGTGCAGGAGCGGCTGGCCGCCCACTTCGGCAAGCCGCCGAGCAAGCGGGTCGATCCGATGCTCGCAGTCGGGCTCGGGGCGGCGATCTGCACCCGCG
>Ga0209181_10002666_pt1 | contig 28793 bp, 17 predicted proteins | sample MAT05_FD_187208 | JGI IMG/M metagenome (GOLD analysis project Ga0209181, IMG submission 187208) | Freshwater microbial communities from Lake Fryxell liftoff mats and glacier meltwater in Antarctica - MAT-05 (SPAdes) (version 2) | ecosystem: Environmental > Aquatic > Freshwater > Ice > Liftoff...
ACGAGAAGCCGTAAAAGTGGAAGTAGAAGCGCGGCTCGACGAAGCAGCGCTGCACCCAGCCGAGCAGCTCGAATCGCACCGCGGACGCGGCGACGAGCAGCCCGAACAACACCCGAAACGCGGCGAGTCCAGACACGTCGTGCGCGCGAAACGCGCGCTGCGCGAGCTCTGTTGTGGACAGCTTCATGACCAGTGAGCGCAGGGCGCGTCAGTCGTTGTCGCCTTCGATGCGCATCGGAAGCTCGAGGTCGAGCATCGTCAGCACGTCGATGCGGAAGAGCCCACCGATGTTGCGGAGCGCGTCGTGAAACGTGACCGCGTCAGCGTAATCGTTGGTGAGGGCGGACTCGAACGGCGTGTCGACCGCGGCGAGCGCGGTGAACGCCGCAGCGATCCCCGCTTGGATGCGCGCATCGAGGTCCGTCGCGCCGACCGATCGCAGCAGATCGTCGAAGCCCGGCGCGTCGGTCACCTCGGGCGGACCGCCGAGATATGCATCTCGAAAGGCTTCGAGATTGACGCGCATGTGATCGAGAGAGGCTCCGGCATAGCGCGACTCGACTTGCTCCGGACAGAGCGCGGTCGTGCACTCGAGGGTCAAGCCCATCGGGATGCCGACCTTATTGTCGGTGACCTCTTTGTACAGATAGAAGAGCGCGTCGGAGACGGCGTTGAGGCCAGCCTGCGCAGTCATGTAGACATCGCTGCCCGTGCCCGCAGTGCGAAGGTTTCCGAGAAAGTTCTCTCCGCTCGGGTCCCACGCCACGCGCAGCTCCGTCGCGCGACTCGCGACGAGCACCGCGGCTGAGTGTGCGTAGGCTGCGCGCCGCGAGGTGATCGCGGCGGCGTCGAGCGCGGCCCAGGCGCCGCTCGCGTTGATCGAGTGACTCGCCGAGCAGCCGTTGTTGGGCGCCTCGAAGAACAGGAGGTACTCGAGCGCCGCGAGGCCACGCACGTTGAGCGACTCCGCCGCGAGGAGCGCGGGGTCCGCGTGCGCGGGCTCGAGCGTCTCTTGGTCGACGCGGCACCGGTTCAGCAGAGGCCACGCGTAGATCTCGTCGCGCAGCGCGCGGCCGCCGGCGGTCACCGTCACGAGGCCCGTCGGGCCCACCTGCAACATCTCGACGCGCTCCCAGCTGCGCATCGCCTCGCGCCACGCCTCACGCGCCGCCGCACGACTCTCCGCGCTGCCGCTGTCGCGCGCCGCCGCGGTCGCCGCGACGAGCGCCTGCGCGTCGGCTTCGAAGTCGCGCAGAGTCGGCAGTATCACGCGCTCGCCGATCGAGACGAGGACGGCGCGCGTCGCGTCCGCGCCGACCATCACCGCGGCGTCCGCGGACGACCCATCAATGGGTGCGTCAGCGTCCGTCGGAGTGCCAGAGTCGACGACCGCGCGCGCGTCGACTCCGAGGTCGCGATGGGAGATATCGTTCTTCACGAAGCCGCAGCCCGTGAGGAGGAGCAGCGTAAGGGTGAGTCTTCCGATCGCGTGCATCGTGTGGTGCCTTCCGAGCTCGGCGGGTTCGGGCCGAAGAGGACGAGGTCGCGCTCTCAGGGAGCGATGGTCGCAGCGGGCGTGCGCATCAGCCAGATCGCGCCGTCGTCGTTCGTGACGGGATCCGCCGTCGCGATACCGACGACCACCACGCGCGTGCCCGTCGGGTTGAGCGCCGCGGCCCAGAAGTGGTCCGCCGCGCCGCCGAAGTCGACGAGCTCCACGCCTTCGCTGCCGAACGAGGTCGCCGGCAGGCCGTCCGCGGTGAACAGCGCGATGGCCGCGTCCTGCACACCCGCGGGGACGCCTGCTGCCGGCACGCGCAGCGCACCGACGAGCATCACGCCATCGTCGGGCAGCGTGATCAGGGCGCGCGTGTTGTCGGACAGGTCGAAGCCGCCGAGCAACGCCACGCCGGCCATGCCGTACGTGGTGTCGCGCACACCCATGCTGCTGAAGCGCAGCGAGACCCAGTCGTTGTCGCCGCCTGTGTCGTCGCGCCCGTAGCCCGTGGTGACGAGCGAGCCGTCGCTCTGCACTGCGACGCCGTACACCTCGGTCTGCGCGGCGAGCACGACGCTGCTGTAGATGCCGTTCGTCGCGAAGGTCGTGTCGAGCGCCCCGTTGGTCGTGAGCTTGAACAACACCGGCGCGATGGCGCCCGCGCCCGACGGCGGCGAGAAGTAGCCAGAGACGACGACGCCGCCCCCCGCCACGATGCTCACTCCGCGCGCGCTCGCGTTGACCTCGTCGATGTCGAGCGAGAAGACGCCGGTCGTCGCGAAGGTGGCATCGAGCGCGCCATTGGCGGTCAGGCGAAGCACCGCGAAGTCGGAGTCGCTGTTGTCATTGCGCTTGCGCGAGCCGCTGAGCACCAAGCGGTCCGTGGCGTCGACTGCGAGGCCGTAGGTGCTGTCGGCGACGAAGCCGGTGCCGACGACCTCACCGGCGCTGAGGTCGATGATCGCGATGCCGCCGACGCCGAACGTCGTGTCGAGCGTGCCGTCGGTGTCGAGGCGGAAGGCCGCGACGTCGCGGTCACGCGGATCTCCGCCGAGGTGCTCGATGGTCGCCGAGACGACGATCTTCCCAGCGTTCGCGCCCACCGTCTGCAACACGATGCCGCGCGCGAGCTCGGCGTTCGCGGCGACGGCCAGGTTCTGTCGCACGAAGCCTCCCGTGCCGAACGTCGTGTCGAGCTCACCATCCGCGCCGAAATGCGCGACGACGGTCTCGACGTCGTCGGTCGCGGCGGTCCCGGTCTGCCAAGTACCGGTCACGTAGAAGCTGCTGTCCGGCGCGAACGCGACGCCGTAGTAGCGGTCGTGGCCGGCAGCCGATGCGGGTACGCGGTGCGCGTCGGGCGTGACGATGGCGGGGAGCGGATCGACGCCGGCGTCGCCTGCGCCACCGTCCTCACGGCCGCCGTCTTGCGTGCCAGCGTCTACCGGGCCCGCATCGTCGCCGGACTGCGCGTCGCCGCCGAGGTCGCGGACGCCCGTGTCGGTTCCGCTGTCCATTGGAGGCGGCGGCGAGTCATCGTCATCGTCGCCACACGCGGCGAGCGCGAGCGACGTAGTCAGAGCGAGCGCGATGGCGAGGCGTCGATGGATCATGGGTTCTCCCTGCGGCCGAAGAGCGCGGCTGCTGCGCTTCGTAAAAGAGCGCGGCGGCTGTTCTTGGTGAAAGTCATTTTCAATAACAGGCCGATGATTAGCCCCGCCTCGACGCGGTGTCAAGCCCGTACGCGCGCGACGCAGACGCGCAAGATCCGCGGCGGAAATCTCCAGCCGTCAGCTAAACGGCGAGCGCCGCGCGGGCTTCGATCGGCGTGAGCCGATGCGCGGTATCCACCAAGAAAATATGCTCGTAATTCTTCGTGTGGGAGACCGCGCCGACCTTCTCGCCGCGCGGATTGAAGATGCCGATCTTGGCGCCCACATAGCGGTGGAAGGGCACGGCGACCTCGTGCACCGCGCCGCGCTCGGCGAGGATCGCCGTGACGACGGCGGGCGCGAGATAGCCCTCGTTGTTGAATGAGACGAGCAAGAAGCGCGCGTCGATGGCGGCGACCACCTCGCGAAACGCCGGCTCCCCGTCCTTGCGGCGATTGAACGCGCTCTTGTGCGTGCGGCAGTCGATGCGCTTGTTCGCGACGCCGTACGTCTCTGGCGCATCCCAGCGCACGAGCGTCTCCCACACGTGGTAGTTGCCGCGATAGCTGTGCTGGTTGTACGGCGGATCGAGGTACGCGAGATCGACGCGCCCCGCGGCGCGCGCCGCATCGACGGCGTCGAGGCCGAGCGCGGTCCCGGCGCCGTCGAGCACGTCCGGCATCCGCAGCGCGAGCGCGTTGTGCGCGCGCTTGGCCCACTGCTTCAGGTACGCCATCTGCACGCCGACGGTGGAGTCGACGCGATCCGCGGCCTCCATCAGCGAGACCAGCAGCACGGACTCGAGCTCCGGCTCGAGGCTGAGCGCGGCGATGCGCTCACGAATCGCCTCGATGCGTGCGCCGTTGTCCGGATGAAAATAGCGCGCGTCCTCGCAATACGTCTGCGTGAACCAGCCAGCGCGCGGCGGCTCCGTGGCGAGCTCGGCGATCAGCCGCTCGGCGTCGCTCCGGACGCGGCGGGCGTCGGTCTGCACGTAGCAGCGCGCGAGGGTCTGCGCGTAGGTGTTGTGGTCATTGGCGGTGACGCGCACGCCGACGCGCTTCCACGCGTGCCCGACGCGCGCCGTGCCGCTGAACAGATCGAGCGCGGTGTGGACTCCAGGGAGGGCCTGCGCGATCGAGACGAGACGCGGAAGTAGGAGCCGCTTGCTACCGAGATATTTGATCACGAAACGTTACGGCGCCGCGCGTCGAGCGCTGCGAGTTGGGTCACGCGGCGAGCCTAACACGGTGTTGCCGCCTCGCCCCGCGGGCGTATGCTGCGCGGCTCGGGCGCCCCCGAATTCTGCGCGCGGCGCTCGTCGAGGAAGGACCTCCGCATGACGACGGCTCCCACGGCTTCGACCCCCACGGCACCGACCACGAACCAGGCGCTCCTCGACTGGGTGAGTGAGTGCAGCAAGCTCACCCAGCCCGATCACATCGTCTGGTGTGATGGCTCCGACGAAGAGCGCCGACGTCTCACCGAGCACGCGGTGTCGACCGGCGTGCTGCGCCCGCTCGATCAGAAAAAGCGCCCCGGCTGCTATATCAGCCACTCGAATCCGAACGACGTCGCGCGCGTCGAGCACCTCACTTTCATTTGTACGCCGACGAAGGCGGAGGCCGGCCCGACCAACAACTGGATGGCCCCCGCCGACGCGTACGCGAAGCTGAGCAAGCTCTACGACGGCGCGATGAAGGGCCGCACGATGTACGTCGTGCCGTACGTGATGGGCCCGCTCGGCTCGCCGTTCTCGAAGGTCGGCGTCGAGCTCACCGACAGCGTCTACGTCGTGCTCAACATGCGGATCATGACGCGCATGGGGCGCGCTGCGCTCGAGATGCTCGGCGACTCGAACGACTTCAACCGCGGCCTTCACTCGACGCTCGATCTCGATCCCGAGAAGCGCTTCATCTGCCACTTCCCCGAGGACAACACGATCTGGAGCGTCGGCTCGGGCTACGGCGGCAACGTGCTGCTCGGAAAGAAGTGTCTCGCGCTGCGCATCGGCAGCTACCTCGGCAAGAAGGAAGGCTGGCTCGCCGAGCACATGCTGATCCTCGGCGTCGAATCGCCCGAGGGCCAGATCAGCTACGTCGCTGCCGCGTTCCCGAGCGCGTGCGGCAAGACGAACTTCGCGATGATGATCCCGCCGCGCCGCTTCGAGGGCTGGAAAGTGTGGACGGTCGGCGACGACATCGCGTGGATGCGCGTCGGCGAGGATGGACGCCTCTGGGCGGTGAACCCGGAGAACGGCTACTTCGGCGTCGCGCCCGGGACCAGCATGCAGTCGAACCTGAACGCGATGAAGAGCACCGCGAAGGACACGCTCTTCACCAACGTCGCGCTCACCAAGGACAACGACGTCTGGTGGGAAGGCATCGACGGCGAGGTGCCGGAGGAGCTCACGGACTGGCAGGGTCGCCCGTGGAAGAAGGGCTCGACCGAGAAGGCCGCACATCCGAACTCGCGCTTCACCGCGCCGGCGGGCAACAACCCGATGTTGTCACGCGACTGGGACAACCCGGCCGGCGTGCCGATCAGCGCGATCATCTTCGGCGGTCGCCGCGAGGGCACCGTGCCGCTCGTGCTGCAGAGCTTCAACTGGGTGCACGGCGTCTATCTCGGCGCGACGCTCGGCTCGGAGACGACGGCTGCGGCGACCGGCAAGGTCGGCGTGCTGCGCCGCGACCCGATGGCGATGTTGCCATTCTGTGGCTACGACATGGGCTCGTATTTCGGCCACTGGTTGTCGATGCGCCACCGCATCCAGAACCCGCCGAAGATCTTTTTGGTCAACTGGTTCCGCAAGGACGACGAAGGCAAGTTCATCTGGCCGGGCTTCGGCGAGAACATGCGCGTGCTCAAGTGGATCGTCGATCGTGCGCGGGTGCGCATCGGCGGGCTCGAGACGCCAGTCGGCTGGATCCCGCGGCAAGGCGACGTGGATCTGTCGGGCCTCGACATCTCCGCCGAGCGCTTCGAGATCGCGACGCGCGTCTCGCCAAAGGAGTGGATGAAGGAGCTCGAGAGCCACGCTGAGTGGTTCGAGTCCCTCGGCCCAACGGTGCCCGAAGCGCTGCGCAAGCAGCGCGAGCTGCTGATGGCCACCATGGCCACGCATCCCGACATCGCTGGAACTTGATCGCCGCGCGGCGCCGCTAGCAGAAGCGCCGTTCAGGCGTGGCTAGCGGGCGGCCGTTCGCCAGCAAAAGCGCTGAAAGGCGCTCGCTGGCGGCTCGAATCAGTCGTGGATACCGAGCTCGCGGGCGAGCGCGCGCGCACACGCAGCGAGGCGTCCGCGATTGACCCGCACATAGCGGACCTTGGGCGTCGCCGCGGCACACGAGCGCGAGAGCGCGGCATCGGTCGAGTGGTCCTGAAAGCCCGTCGCGCTGAGCACGATGTCGTAAGCGCTGCGCTGGATCGCCTTGCCTGCGGCCTCGATGCGACGCGGGTCCGCGACGCACCAAGTGATCTCGAGCCCAAGCGCCTTCTCGAGGCGCTCGCGCAGCTCGGGGTCCTCGCGGTTCGACACGAACATGGCGCGCTGCGCCGGAAGTCGAGCGCGGATCTGCCCGAGCAGCTTCTCCGTGACGCTCTCGAACGCGAGCTCCGCAGCAGCTGCCGCCGCGATGCTGTCGCTCGCTTCCGACTTCGCCCGCGCAGCGGCGGACGCAGCCGACGACTCGTCGTCGAGATCGAGCGGCTCGCCGAGCGCATCTTGCAGATCGCGCAGCCGGCGGCGAAGCCGACGGTCGTTGCCAGGGACATCCGACTCTGCGAAGGCGAGGATCTCGTCTTTGATGTCGACGAGCGCGGGCGTCAGCTCCTTCGTCGAGAGCGTATCGAAGGCGCCGATCAGCCAGGCCATGAAAGGCTCGCGATCGGTGACTGGCGGGCGTGCAGCGAGCACATCCTCACGCTTCGCGCGGTTGAGGTAGTCGTGCCAAGTCCCGCGCGGGCGGTAGCCGGGGTCGAGCACGGCCTTGATCGCCGAGCCGCGATCACCGAGCCCGGTGACGAGGAAGCGGATGCGGCCGACCGCCGCGCCCCACATCTCCGCGTCAGGCGCGCTGCATCGCAGCCAGCGCAATCGCTGCGCGATGTCGATGAGCTCGAGCACGTCGCCGTCGGTGACGCGCACGCTGTCGGCGCGATCCACGGGCGGGTGCGTGAGCGAGCCGGCGATGCGCTCGATCGTCGCGCGGTGCCGAGCGAACATCTGCGGACGATCGGCGGCGGGCGGAAACTGCGCGGCGCCGTCGAGCCAGCCGTCGTCGAAACCGGGCTGGTTCACCGCAGACTCGAGCCGCGTCTCGAGCAGCTCCGCGAGCTCCGCCCAGCGACGCGGCATCGGGCGCGGCGCCGGCTCGACGCTGCGCGCTGCCTGCTCGACCGTCGTGTGCAGCTGCAGCGCGCGAACCGTGCCGGGCCACCAGATCTTGCAGAGGTGCGTGAGCCGACGCGCGATGTTCTGCGTCGTGTGCTGCACCAGACGCTCGGTCGGGTATTGCTCCTCGATGCTGCGCGCGCGAGAGATCCACGCGAGCACGTGAGCGCGTTGCAGCGTCGGCGCCATCAGCGAGACCTCACCGACGGCGTCTTCGATGCGCGCGCGCACCGAGCCGAGATCGGCGAGCGCATCGTCGACGGTGAACACCGTGCGCTGCATCGCATCGGGATCGACGACCGACGCGCCGGGCGCTGGCGCTGGCCGTAGGATGGGCGGCGTCCCTCCGCCGACCGTCGTCACCACCATGCGCGACGGCACGCGACCGGACGATGGCCCGTAGCCCTCCGTCACAGTCATCTGCGGCCGTGGTCGGTCACGCTGGGGCTCGATCGGCGCGCGCGGCGGCGCGGTGTCGGCCGACAGCGCGGCGGCGCGCCGGTCGATCTGCGCATCGAAGGCCGCACGCGCGATCTTCGTCGGCATCATCGCGCGCAGCGCATCGCTCAGCGCAGTGGCGGGGTCAGCGCCGCTGCCTTCGTAGCGCTCGTCTTCGCCACGCACCGAGCACGCGCCGCCGGCGTCCGACCACGCGACGGCATAGCCGAGCTCGCGCAAAATTTCTACGGTTGCGCGCGAACGTACGTCGGTCGGCGCGCTTGTTCCAGTCACTCTGTCAGCCATCGGATGCCCGCAGGATGACGCATGTTCGAGAGCACAGGCCACCTGATCGTAAAGTCCGTTTTATTCAGGTTCGAATCTTGGGCGCGACGGATGCGGCGACCGTGTCGAGACGTGCGCGGCGGCTCACCGCGCGCTCGACGACGAACAGCGCGATGGGCACCGAAGACGCGAAGCCGATCGACGACCACGCGATGACCGTCATGCCGCTGAGCGTGCCGTCAGGCGCGTCGGTGAGCAGAATGGACGACATCAGCGCGCCGCCCGCGGAGGCGAAGTGTTGCACCGCCGATTGGATGCTCATGAACGCCGCGCGCTCGTGTGGACGCGGCACCTTCGTCGTCAGCGTTCCGTACGCGACGTTGCGAAACGACGACGAGAACATGAAGCCGATGAACAGCGCCATCATCGGCGCGACGGCGCCAAGCGGCAGCGACGCGCCGCCGACGTGCACGAGGATGTCGAACGGACCGCCCGCGAGCGCTGCGACGATCGTCGCGGTGTGCGCGCGCGAGTACCAGATGAACGCGCCCCACGTGACGGCGCAGAGCATGACGGTGCCGAGCGCGCCGACGACGAACGAGCCGAGTCGATCGACCAGCTTGCCGACGCGGCGAATGGTGAAGATGGTGACGAGTCCGCCGGCGAAGTAGAGCAGCTTGAGCATCGCCTTTGGGTAGGCGAGGTTCGCGTCGAGGTACGCGGCGATGGTGGGGATGAGGATGAAGGCGCCCATCATCGCGAGCGCGGTCATCGCGAACGAGAGCAGCACGATCGGATTCGCGAGCAGCGCGCCGAGGCCGGCGAGCCGCGACTGGGGCGGGCCGCCCACGCCGTCGAGGTGGATGCGCAGCGAGGGCAATCGCAGGTGCGCGAACACGAGCGCGGCGGCGCCGAGCGCGGCGACGCCGAAGAACGGCATGCGCCATCCGCCGAGGTCGGCGAGCGTGAGCCCGATGGGGACGCCGAGCACCGACGCCACTGAGAACGACGTCATCACGGCGCCGAGCGCGCGGCCGCGGCGCTCGCTGGGCACGACATCGGCGACGATGGCGAGCGCGACGGAGGTCGCAGGGCCACCGAAAAGGCCGGCGAGCACGCGCGCAGCGAGCAGCGTCGGCATGTCGACCGCAAATCCGCCGAGCGCGGTGGCGACGGACAGGCCGAACATCGACACCAGAAGCGCCGGCCGTCGATCGAAGCGATCGAGAAAGAATGCGCCGGCGAGTCCGCTGAGCCCAGCGGCCGCGGTGTACGCCATACCGATGTAGCCGACGTGCGACTTCGGAAAATGCAGCGCGTCGGCGAAGTACGGGCCGAGCGGCATGACCATCATGAAGTCGAGGATGTTGACGAACTGCACGAGCGCGACGAGCCACACCAGCCGCGTTTCGTCGGGATGTCCCGGTGGCCCTTCGGCTGGCTCGGCTCTCGCGGCGGACTTCGCGACACGCTTCTCGTCGGACACCGCGCCGAACCGTAGTGCCCGGTGGGCGTCTTGAGAAGCCCGAACGCGCGGCGGCGAGACACCGCGTCATCCATGGCCGCTTGACCGGCGCGACGGCGGGCGGGACAACGCCGCTCGCACGATGCCGAAACAGCCCTCCATCAACCGCGCAGCGGCCGTATCGCCGAAGCTGGACGACGACAACACGCCCGCCGCTGGCGAGATCGCGCACAACGGTGCGTCGCAGGATCTGACGCCAGTCGTCGGTGAGAACCTGCGCCGACTGCGCACGCAGCGCGCGCTCTCGCTCGAGCGGCTGGCGAAGGCGTCCGGCGTGAGCCGCGCGATGCTCGGCCAGATCGAGCTCGGGCAGAGCACGCCGACGATCAACGTGCTGTGGAAGATCGCGCGCGCGCTCGGGGTGCCGTTCTCGACGCTGATCACGCACCGCGGGACGGGCACGACGCACGTGCTGCGCGCCGACACGGCCAAGCGGCTCACCTCGGCCGATGGGCGCTTCGTCTCGCGCGCGCTGTTTCCGTTCGATGCGCCGCGCAACGTCGAGTTCTACGAGCTGCGCCTCGCTCCGGGGACGACCGAGGAGGCGGAGCCGCACGCGCCCGGGACGGTGGAGAACCTGGTGCTCGCGCAGGGTACGGTGGACATCACCATCGCCGAGGATCGGCACGCGCTCGCCGCCGGCGACGCGATCTTGTTCGAGGCGGACGTCGCGCACTCGTATCGCAACGCGGGCCGCGTCGAGGCGGTGATGTATCTGGTGATGACGTACGCGGAGAAAGTGAGCTGAGAGCGGGCGGACGATCGGCGCCGCCGAGGTGCGCCGTCCCTGTTCGATTCGTGACGGACTCATCGACGGAACCGAAGGAAGAACTCGGTGTCCTGAGTCGTTGAATGCCCCGAACCGTGCCCCACTCGACGCGCTATCATCCGCCCGTGCTCGCGCCCTCCGCCACGCCCCCACCGCCACGAGCGCGCCGTCTCCGTCGTCGAACGGTGGCGTCCGTGCTCGTCGCGGTGATGCTCGGGCTGCTGCTATTTCCAGGGGTTGGTCGCGCGACCATCGAAGAGCAGCGCGCGCGCCTGCCGCCGCCAGCCACCTGCGCCGATGGCGTCGAGGGCGTCTGGCTGTCGCACACGTACAACCCGAGCTACCAAGACTGGTACATGTTCACGTTGCGGATTCGGCGGAAGGCCGCGGGCTCGCCGGAGCTGGTCGGGGAGATCGAGGCGCACTCGTGGAACGGCTCGACGCAGGACACGGAGCCGCCAGCCTGCCGCGCCGGGCTCGATCATTGGACGGTGTTCATGCCCGCGGTCGGCACCGAGGTGAACGGCCTGGTGCACTTCGGCGGGACGTCGTGGCGCGTGAAAGATTCGTTCTGCGGCACTTCGCCAGGGTACGGCTCGTACAACCTCGACAATTTCTCTGGGCAGATCGACGCGACGATCCAAGAGTTTCAGTCGGTGAACAACGACGGCGGGCGCTCGGTGAACGATCCGACGGTGTTTCGCCGCATCGGCTGCCTCGAGCCGCCGCCAGTCCCGCACGTGCAAGTGGCGCCGCCGCCGTTTTATCCGTCGACGCGCACCGGCGGGTGCGGGCTGTGATGCGCGCGCCTAGGCTCATCGGCGTGACGAGCGACCGCACGTGAGCGAGACGAACGAGGTCGAGGCAATCACCGGTCGCGGTCGCTTCCGGCGCTGGGGGCGTGCGGCGCGTCGCTTCGCGTTGCGCGCGCGCGATGTGTGGCCGCTGACCTGGCTCGGCTTGTTCGTCGCGTCGGCGTCCGCGTGGGCGCTGATCGCCGTCGGCATCAAGCGCGTCGATCTGCTGCTGCTGGTGATCGGCGGCGTCGGCTGTGTGCTCGCGGCGCTGTCGCTGCTGTTCACCGCGATCACCGGCGCAGCGCTGTATTTCTCGCTGCGACGGCGGCCTGTGGTCGAGACGGACGCGCTGCGGCTCGAGTGCGGACACGGCACGCGCACGGGCTTCTCGCTGCCGAGCCTGTGGTGGGTGCCGTTCGTTCAGCTTTCGTGGACGTGGCTGATGCCGGACGTCGAGGTGCGCGTGCGCAAGGTGAAAGGCCGCGTTTACGAGGAGATCACGCCGTCGCGGCGCGGGCTGCGCGAAGAGGTCGTGCGCCGCATCGAGGTGCGCGACGTGTTCGGCCTGGCGAAGGTCGCCTTTCAGATTCGCGAGAAGCGCGACGTGCGCTTCGTGCCGTCGATGGGCGCGCTCAAATCGATGCACGTGGTGCGCTCGATGTCGGGCGGCTCCGACATCACGCATCCGGATGGTCCGCAGGACGGCGAGCGGATGGACATGCGCAACTACAACCCGGGCGATCCGATCCGCTTCGTGTTGTGGAAGGTGTTCGCGCGCTCGCGTCAGCTGGTCGTGCGCACGCCCGAGCGCGCGCTCAGCCCGGTGCGCCAGACGGTCGCGTATCTCGTGTCGGGGGATGGCGACGAGCCGGCTGCGGGCGCGGCGCGCGTCGCCGTCGACACGGGCGCGCTCGGCAGTGAGTGGGTGCTCGGCACCGATGGCTCACCGGAGAACGCCCGCTCGAAGGGCCAGGCGATCGAGCTGCTGGCGCGCTCCGCGGAAGCGAGCGCGGACGATGGCGGCGAAGGTCTCGCGCGCTTCTTGCGCACCGCCGTGCCCGGCTCGAACGGGCGCGCGGTGGTGTTCGTGCCCGGTCGGCCAGGGCCATGGCTCGCGAAGGTGGTCGCCGCAGCGCGCGCGCGTGCGACGCAGGGCCACGGCTCGCCGGTGGAGTTCATCGTGTGTACCGATGGCGTGCAGCCAGAGCCGAAGAAGGCGCAGCGCTTCTCGCGCTGGCTGGAGCGGCGCAGCGCTGCAGTGGTGCCAGGCGGTGGTATGCCGCGCAGCGACGAGCTCGCGAAGGTGGTCGACGCGCTGGCTTCGGCGCGCGCGCGGGTGCTGATCGTCGACCGCCGCGCGGGGCGCTGCTTCGATGGCGCGTACCGACAGGCCGTGACCAACGCCGTTGCGACGGCGAGCCTCGCGAAGTCGGCTGGGGGTACGCGATGAGCGCTTCTGCGGGGAGCGCGATGAGCACGCTGAGCTGGCTCGGACGGACGGTGCGCGCGTCGCGTCATCCGCTGCGCATGATCGCGATGTCGCTCGCGGCGCTCGCGGTGACGGCGGGCGTCGCGCTGAGCGAGGGCGTGGTCGCGGCGGTGCTCGGCGCGCTCGCGGGCGTGCTCGTCGGTGAATGGCTCGGCAAGTCGAAGTGGCGCCTGCCGGTGGTGCTCGGAGCGTGCGGCGGCGCGCTGCTGTTCGCGCTCGGCGCGTCGGCGCTCGCGCTGCGCTGGGAGCTGGTGCCATCGATCGTCGGGCCGGGGCTCGCGCTGCGGCTGGCGGGGCTGCTGCGCTACGGCGTCGGTACATTGGCGTTGGTCGCGGGGATACGCGCGCTCGTGCTGCGCCACAAGACGGCGCTCGCGATCGAGCTGGTCGCCGTCGTCGCGACGCTGACGGCATCGCTCGCGGCGCATCGCGATGGCGTGCTCGCCCGGCCGATGTGGCTGAGCGACTGGGCGTGGCAGGTCGGCTTTGATCCGGCGAACGTGCTGCTCGGCATCGGCGGCGGCGCGGTGGTGCTGCTCGCGGTGCTGCTCGTCGCCGAGAGCGAAGGTGAGCCGTCGCTCGCGTCGCTGATCGCGCTGCCGCTCCTGGCGCTGCTCGCAGTGTCGACGCTCGACGTCGCCGACCTGCCGAAGCCGCCGAGCGACGCCGGCGATCTCGGCCTGATCAATCCGCCCGGTGAGCCGCCGAATCCGCCGCGCAACGATGGCGGGTCTCGCGGACCCGAGGGCAACGGCGATGGCGGCGGTGGCGGGCGGCCCGGCGGTGATGGCGGCACCGGCGGCAGTGGTAGCGAAGCGGACGGCGGCAGCGGCGGCGGCACCGAGAGCGGCGATGGCGGCTCGCAGCAAGGCAGCGGCGGCGACGCCGGCGTACGCGATGGCGGCGCCAGCGGAGGCGATGGTGGCGGCGGCGCGCGAGCCGGCGACGGCGGCGTCGATGGCGGCGTCGGGGGCGGCGGTGGTGACGGCGGTACCGCGGCGGGCGGCGGCGATGGCGGTAGCGATGGCGGCGCTGGTGGCGGCGGCGGCAGCGATGGCGGCAGCAGCGGTGGAACGCCACCGCCGCAGTGGCCCGATGCGGGCGGCACGCGGCCGCCACCCGTGTTCCAAGACGGCGGCAGCGGCGGCGGCTCGCCTCCACCGCAAGGCGACGGTGGCGCGGAGCAGAATCAGCGCCCGCCGCCGCGCCAGCAGCGTGCCGATGACGATCAGCTGCCGTCGTCGGGCTCCCCTTCGCCGATGGCGATCGTCGTGCTCGACGATGACTACTCGGCGCCGAGCGGCGCATACTATTTCCGCCAGTCGGCGTGGAGTGAGTACAACGGCTCGCGCTTCGTCGAGTCGCCGCGCGCGGACGTCGACCTCGACACGATCGACGACTTCCCGACGACGACTGTGCGCGTGCGCGATCCCGTCGCGCCGCGCGGTCGCACCAAGGTGAGCGGACGCGTCGCGCTGCTGGTCGAGCACGAAGAGCCGTTCGCGCTCGAGTCGGCGGTCAGCTTCCGTCCGTCGTCGAACCCGAATCCGTCGCGCTTCGTCCGCGCGTACCGCTTCACGTCGATGGCGCAGACCGTGCCGTATCAACAGCTGCTCGGCAGGAAGACCGGCGATCGGCGCTGGAGCGAAGAGATCCGCGCGTATTACCTGCGCGGCCCCGAAGATCCGCGCTACGCGGCGCTCGCCCGCGAGATCATCGCGCGCCTGCCACCGGAGAAGCGCGCAGATCCGTTCGCGCAGGCCGTCGCCATCAAGCTGTGGATGGACCACGAGATGACCTACTCGACGCGCGAGCGACATGCGGGCGTCCCCGATCCGACGGCCGACTTCTTGTTCGGCAATCGCATCGGCTACTGCGTCCACTTCGCCCACGCGGCCGTCTACATGTGGCGCTCGCTCGGCATCCCGTCGCGCGTGTCGACCGGCTACCACTTCGACGAGCAGAACCGGCGCGGCGGCAGCGCGATCATGCTTCGCGGCAGCGATGGTCACGCGTGGCCAGAGATCTACGTGCAGGGCTACGGCTGGATCGTCCTCGACATCGCCGCCGAGAAGAACCTCGATCCGCCAGGCACCGCGCCCGACGATGACCTGCAGCGGATGCTCGGCGAGATGGCGCGCGAGGAGACGCCGGACCCGGCCGAGCCGCCACCGCCGAAGCGGCGCGAGCCGACGCACTTCGTGCGCAACACCGGCATCTTTTTCGCGGTGGTGCTCGCGCTCGCGCTGGTCGGCTTGTTCCTCGCGAAGCTGTGGCGTCGCTTGACGCCGCTGTGGACCTCGCCGCGCGACGTCGCGCGCGTCTCGTATCGCGCGGCGCTCGATCTGCTCGGCGAGGCCGGCCTGACGCGCGAAGAAGGCGAGACGCGCGAGGCCTTCGCCGATCGCGTCGCGGCGATCTCGCCAGCGTTCCGCAAGCTCACCTCTCACGCCATCGCCATCAAGCTGCGCGATCCAAAGGCGCCAGCGTCGGTGCGCGCAGAGTGGGACAAGAAGCAAGTGCGCGACACGCTGCGCATGACGCGCCGCGAGGTCCGCCGCGGCACGAAGCTGTGGCGCCGCGCGCTCGGCTTCTTCAATCCTGTCTCCTTCTTTCTTTACACACGCTGACGCTCTTCGACGATCCCGACGCTGTACCTCGACCAGTTCCACAGGACTCCAATGACCCAAGCGCCCGAGACCGACTTCGAGAACAGCGAGCACATCACGCATACGCTCGCGCCGCCGATCACGGATCTGAACGCCGCATACGGCGTGGTGCAGCGGCTGCGCGCTCGACTTCAAGCGGCGGTGCGCGGCCGCGACGAGGTGATCGAGATGATCATCGTCGCGATGCTCTCGGACGGCCATGTGCTGCTCGAGGACTACCCTGGCTCCGGCAAGACGACGCTCGCCAAGGCGCTCGGTGACTGCATCATCGACGACCGCCCGGACATCGTCACGTTCCGGCGCATCCAGTTCACGCCGGATCTGCTGCCGAGCGACGTCACCGGCACGACGATCTTCGACCCGAACACCAACCGCTTCTTCTTCCGCCCGGGCCCGATCTTCGCGCACATCGTCCTCGCCGACGAGATCAACCGCACCTCGCCAAAGGTGCAGAGCGCGATGCTCGAGGCGATGGCGGAGAAGCAGGTCACCGTCGACAACCGCACGCGCAAGCTCGACCCGCTGTTCCTCGTCATCGCGACGCAGAACCCGCTCGATCTCGCCGGTACGTTCCCGCTGCCGAGCGCGCAGCTCGATCGCTTCCTCTTCAAGATCAAGATGAAGCACATCCCGCGCGACGCGGAGCTCGAGGTGCTCGCGAGTTACAAGACGCGCCGCGCCGGCATCGGCCAAGAGCTGCCGCGCGCGACGCGCACGGAGATGCTCGACGCGCGCAACGTCAGCGAGACGCTGGTGCACGTCGCGCCGGAGATCCGCGAGTGCCTGGTCGACATCGCGCAGCGCACGCGCAGCGATCCGCGCGTGCTGCAGGGCGCGTCGACGCGCTCGCTGGTGCTGATGCTGCCAGCGCTGCAAGCGCGCGCGCTGACACGGGTGCGTGACTACGTGACGGCGGAGGACGTCGAGGCGCTGTCGCAATACGTCTTCTCGCACCGCCTCGAGTACGCGCCGGGCGCTGAGACGGGCGACCAAGTGCTGCGCGACTGTATCGGGCCGCCGCTCGACACGCTCGCCCGCTCGACGATGAGGCGCTGAGCTCACCCCGTGCGCGCCCGCATCTTCGTACTCCTCGCCGTTTCGTGCGTGCTCTCGGGCGCGCTGCTCGTGCTGCTGCCGGTGCAGGCGCAGTCGGTGCCTGCGGGCGTCAACGGCACGCCCGCGGAGCTTGAGGCGTACGCGCTCTACGGGCAGAACAAGCTGGTCTCGGCGCGCACGAAGGCCGAGCGGATCCTCGCGCGTGATCCCGACTCGATCATGGGCAATTACATCGCCGGCGTGACGCTGCGCGAGGCCGAGGGCTCGCTCGCCCGCGCGATGTATCACCTCGGCCGCGCGCGCGAGTTGTACGAGGAGCGCTGGGGCGTGAATCGCCCGCCGGGCGCGCCGTGGCATCTGCATCAAGAGGTGCTGTTCGCCATCACGCAGCTCGCTGGCGAGATCGAAGAGTACGAGTACCAAGTGCAAATGCTGGAGTTCTACGACTCCCTGTACGATCCGGATCTGCTGGCTGAACACGCGTGGCCGCTGCTGCATCTGGGGCGTTATGAAGAGGCGCGGCAGTTCGCCAAGCGCGCCATCGCGACCAACGAGCGTTGGGAGGCGTCGCTCGGGCTCAACGGGCTCTGCGCGATCGAGGCGGAAGCGCGCACGCGCAAGCCGCAATACGACGCCTGCATCGCGGCCCTCGAGGCGGCGCGTCGGCGCTCCGCGGCGCCGGTCGATCCACTACATCCCGAGAACGCGCAGCAAGTGACGGTGCACGCGTACAACGCGTCGCTCGCTGCGCTGGCGATGCTGAAGCACCAAGAGGCGCGCGCGCTCGCCGAGGAAGGCGCGCGGAGGCTCGAGTTCACCACCGCGAACCCGTGGCGCATCCTCGCGCGGCTCCACGCCGATGCCGGACGCGCGAGCGAGGCGATCGAGGCGGTGCGCGAGATGCAGCGCTGGCGCGCGCGTCAGCCGGCGCACCTGCGCGATCAGGATCACGCAGAGACAGACTCCGCGCTCGCGACAGTGCTGCTCGTCGCGGGCGAGATCGATCCGGCGGTGGTGCTCATCGATCGCGCGATCGATCGCCCGGACCGCCGCGGTCTCACCTCGTCGACGCCGGAGCAAGCACACGGCGCGAACGCGCTGCTGCACCGCGCCCTCGTGCGCGCGAAGGCCGAGCGTGACTACGAAGCGGTCAGCGTCGGCGGCTTCTTTCAGCGGAACCTGAATCGCATCGGCGTGTGGTGGGACTCGCTCGGCGCGTGGCGCGACGACGAGCGCATCGCGGGCGCGCTGTCGAACGAAGATCGCTTGGTCGCGACGCTGCGCGTGAACGTGCGCGGTGGCATCGAGCCGGTGCCGGTGTGGCTCGTCGGCGATCTGATCGAGGCGCTCGGCGCAGGCGTCGTCGCGGTGGCGCTCGAGAGCGCGCGCGAGGCCGACCGCGGCTTCCCCGAGGTCGCGCCTTATCACGACGCGATCGGCGCGGAGATCGCGCTTGCGCAGGGCGACGAAGACCGCGCGCTCGAGCTCGCCAAGCGCGCGATCGAGAAGCTGCCGCCAGCCGAGGTGCTGCTGCTTGCGCGCACGGAGGCTGTCGCTGCTGAGGCGGAGCGCCGACGCGGCGACGATCGCGAGGCGTACGGGCACTATGTGCGCGTGATGCGGCTCGACGCGGGCACGCTGCGCCGCATGGACTTGGCGCTGCCCGCGCGCGTGTCGGCGGAGAACGGCGGCAGCGTCGTCGAAGAGGTCGCCGACATGCTCGAGAGCAGCCCGCGCCTCCGCGACGACGACAGCGGCTTCACCGTGGCGGTCTCCGGCACCGACACGCAGGTGCGCGTGTGTCTGCGCGATCCGAGCGGCGGACAGCTGAAGTGCGTCGACGTCGCCAAGCTGCCGCACGAGCGGGGCAAGCCCGACGAGACCGCAGACGAGCTCGCCGCGCGCGTCGCCGACGTCTTTCACGACGAGATCTTCGCGCTGCGCATCATCATCTCGCGCACCGATATGCGCTCGCTCGACGGCAGCGTGACCGGCGGCGTCGAGCAGAGCCGCGATCAGATGCGCCAGATGCTCGACGGGCTCACCGGCGACGCCGCGCCGACTCCGTGAGGCGATCGCAGTGAGGCCGCGCGCGTGACAGCAGACCCGTATGGCACGCTACGGCCGGTGAGCGAGGTGGCCGAGTCGTCGTATGAGCTCGTCGCGCTGATCGGCGAAGGCGGGATGGGACGCGTCTATCGCGCGATCCATCGGCCGAGCGGCCGCGTCGTGGCGGTGAAGATGTTGCGCTCCGAGGCGCGCGACGACGCCGGCCGCCGCCGCTTGCTGCTCGACGAGGCGACCGCCGCGGCGCGCCTCGCACACCCGAACATCGTCGCGCTGCTCGACGTGGGGCGCGATCCGCACGGCTCGCCCTACCTCGTGATGGAGCTGGTCGAGGGCTTCGATTTATCGACGTGGGTGCGCTCGTGGCCAGGCTGGCCGCTCATCGCGCGCGCGCTCGACGACATCCTCGCGGCCCTCGCCGAGGCCCACGCCGCGGGCATCGTGCATCGCGATCTGAAGCCGGAAAATTTGCTGATCGAGCGCGCGACCGGCCGCGTGAAGATCGTCGACTTCGGCATCGCGCGCGTCGTCGATCCGCTCCGCGGCGACGCGAAGCGCACCGGCATCGCCGGCACGCCGGTGTACATGGCGCCCGAGCAGTTCGTCAGCGTCGAGCGCATCGGGCCGTGGACGGATCTGTACGCGCTCGGCGTGATCATCCACGAGCTGCTCGCGGGCTCGCCGCCGTTCCCGTACGAGCCTGGCGCGTCGGTCGCGGCAAAGCTCTATGCGCCGCCGCCGCCGCTGCGCGTGCGCGATGGCCTCGATCTGCCGCGCGAGCTCGTGACGCTGTTCCACGCGATGATCGCGCGCGAGCCACGCGAGCGACCGCGCTTTGCGGCCGAGGTGCGCGGGCGCATCGCCGAGGTCGCCGCGCAGGTGCGCGACGAGGTGCGCGACACCGAGCGCGCCGTGCTGCACTCGGCGCCGACCTACCTGCGCGACCCGGCGACGGAGCGCGGCACGCTCGAGGCGCCGGCCTCGAACCCGCGCATCTCCGGCCGGCCGCCGGCGAGCGTGCGGCCGTTCGCTGCGAGCGATGCCGAGCCGGAGGAGGCGCGAACACCGACGCTGATCGAGCTGCCGTTCGAGCTCGAGGCTGCGGGCAATACCGCGCCCGGCCGCGCGCTGCGCCGCGTGCACGAGCCGCCGCTGATCGCGCGCGCGCAGGAGCGCGCCACGATCTTGTCGCAAGCGCTGGCGGTGCGATCGGGCGGCTCGCCGCGGCTGCTGGTGTTCATCGGCGCGCCCGGTGTCGGCAAGAGTCGCGTCGCGCGCTGGGGCTTCGCCGAGGTCGAGCGCAGCGGCGCGATGGAGGCGATCGCGGCGGGCTACGACGTCTCCGAGACCGAGCTCGCCGGCGGACTGCGACGCGCGCTGCGCCGCGTGATCGGCTTGCCAGCGACGCCGCCGACGCTCGACGCTGTGCCCGACGAGTGGCGCTGGCTGCTCGACGCGAGCGGCAAGCTGCCGTTCGACGCGTCGCTGCTGCACCGCTGGCTGTCGGAGGAGGTCGTCGAGGCGGGGCCGGTCGAGCCGGTGGTCGAAGCGCTCGCTGGCGCGGTCGCAGCGATGGCGCGCGTGCGGCCGGTCTATCTCTGGCTCGACGATGTCGGCTGGGCGCGTGATGGCGCGATGGAGCTGCTCGAGCGGCTGCTCGACATGCCCGGTGCGCCGGTGCTCGCCGTCGTGACGCTGCGCGAAGGCACGGCGCAGCACCCACGGCTGGCGGCGCGCTTCGAGAAGCTCTTCGCGCGGCCGCTGACGACGGTGCGCCACATCCTGCCGCTCGACGCCGCCGCGCGCCGCGAGCTGCTGCGTGCGCTGGCGCCGCTCGCGTCCGAAGTCATCGAAGGCCTGGCGACGCTGGTCGACGACGGCACCCCGCTCGCGCTGGTGCAGCTCGTCCACGGGCTCTCCGATGCGGGCCTGCTCGAACCCGGGCCCGATGGCCTGCGTCCGGCGCGCGGCCGCACCATCGCGCAGCTGCTCGCGCGTCATCCGCTGAGCGAGCTGACACGCGAGCGCGTGCGCGAGATCGTCGACGCCTTCGGCCCAGACTCCGATCGCGCGGAAGGTGTACTCGCGCGCGCGGCGCTGCTCGGCGTTCAGTTCGAAGAAGGCGCGCTGCGCGCTGCGTCAGGCGCCGATGAGCCGATGGTCGACCAAGTGCTCGATCGCGTGCTCTTGCACGGCCTCGTACGCGCCGAGGGTCACGGCCACTACCGCTTCGATCATCGCGTCGTGCAGGAGCATCTGCTGTCGCGCATCCAGAACCTGATCGATCGCGACACCGTGCTGCGCGAGACGGCGGACGGACTGTTCGGCTTTTACGGGCGCACCCGCCCCGACGTCGCGGTGCGCGCCGCGATGTTGCTGCGCCGCGCCGGCGAGCGGGAGCGCGCATACGACACGATCTCGCACGCGATCCGCGCGTTCGGTCGTGCGTTCGAGACGCAGCGCGCGGAGACCGAGCTGCAGCTCGCGCGCCGCTGGCTCGTCGCCGATGGCGTGCAGCCGCCCGACGTGCGGCTCGCCGAGCTGGCGATGAACGAGGGCTATCTCGCGTACTTCGCGCTGCGCTACGACGACGCGCTCGCCGCGCTCGACCGCGCGGAGCAGGCGTACGCGGCGGTCGGCGACGAGGTCATGGTGGCGCGCTGCCGCTGCTTCGTCGCGAGCGTGTGGTTCTACCAAGATCGCTTTCGCGCCTCCGAAGGACGCGCGAAAGAGAGCATCGCGCACGCGTCGAAAGACGATCCGCGTCGCGCGGTGACCGGGCTCTTCGCCGCCAATCTGCTCGCACAACACGCCGCGCTCCACGGCGACTTCGAGGGCTCGCTACGCTTTCAGCAAGAGGTCGGCGAGTACGCCGCGGCGAGCGGCAAGATCTGGCGTGAGGCGTTTGCGCTGCTGCGCATCGCCGACCTCGAGGTGATCCTCGGCCGCCCCGACGAGGCCGAGCGCCACCTGCGCGAGGCGGTGCAGGGCATCGGCTCGGTGCGCTACGACGAGTTGCTCGGCGAGGCGCTCGAGGTCGAAGCGCGCATCGCGCTCGCGCGTGGCCGCGCCGCGGAGATCCGCCCGGCGCTCGCGGCACGCGTCCGCTTGATCGAGGCGCGCGGCGAGCTGTGGGCGCTGACCTCGCTGCGGCTCAGCGAGGCACGCTTTGCCGCTGCGCTCGACGACGCCCCCACCGCCGCCGCAGCCGCGCAGCGCTTTCTCGAGGCCGCGCGCACCGTAAACCACGACGAAGCCGCCACGCTCGCCGGAATGCGCTCGCTCGCCGACACGCTCGACGCGCTCCACGAACACGCCACCGCCGCTGCGCTGCGCGAACATCTCGCGCGACGCAAGGCGGTGTACGACGAGCGCGACACGCTGCCGGAGGCGTGAGCGCGCCGCGATTCACGCCACCACGCGCCGCACGTTGCGCCGCGCGCGCACCAGCGCTGCGCGACGTGCCAGCGACCACGCCAACATCGCCAGCCCACCGGCTGCACCGGCGACGATGACCGAGCTGCTCGGCAGCTCCACCATCGCGGCCTCGTGGTGCGGCGCCAACAGCGCTCGCGGCGTGCTCGCTTCGGCGGCGTCGGGCGCGCCGAGCGCGAGCTCGAGCTGCGCGGCGAGCTCGGCGTTGCTGGGCTCACGCTGCGCGGGCGCCTCGTCGATCTCCGCTGCGCGCGCCGCGACGAGCCGCGCGTGGTCGGCGCTGAGCTCATCGCTGCGCACCGCGAGCACGAGCTCGGCCGGGCGCGCTCCTTCGATGGCGCCGATGCCGGGCAGCACTGGCACGAACGCTTCGCGAAATCGTCCGGCAACTGCTGGCGCGGAGACCGGCAGCGCGAGCGTCACGACCTCGCCCGGGAGCACCGCGCGACCGGACGGAACGGCGGACGTCGTCGAGATCCAGCGCGCGGCGTCCCACAGCGCGCTCGGTCGACCCGACATCACCGACAACACCACACCGCCGCGCTCGCCTGCGAGCCACGCGCTGCGACCCACGTTGCGATACGTCGCCGAGAGCTCGACCTGCGCGCCCGGTGCGACCTCGCTCGTGGGCGTGACCGACTCGAGGCGCGCGGCGTACCAGCGCGCGCCGCGGTTGATGCGGATGCCGAGGTGGTTGCCGACGCCGCGACCACGGCCATCGGACGGGTGGTTCTGCACGCCGCCCTCGCCCTTCACGTAGAGCTCGCTCGAGCCGCCGCCGTCGAGGTTGAACGCGTCCCACGCGCCGAGCTCGAGCATCAGCGCCGCGAGCTCGTCGCCATCGAGGCCGATCGCCTCACGCTTGCGACCATCGGCGACGAGCAGCAGCAGCGTCTTGCGGTCGCGCGAAAGACCCGCGGCCGTCCTCGGATGACGAACGCCGATGTGCCCCGGCGCGAGCCATCCAGTGAGCGCGACGCCGTCACGAACGAGCCACGGCTTGCCGCTGACGACGTCGCTCATCCACGGCTCCGGCGTCGAGCGGAGCGTCTGCGCAGAGTCGAACGCGAGCGCCTGGTTGAGCACGCCGAAGCCGATGCTCGCGCTGCACTCCTCTTCGTACGCGTCGCTCCACGCGCGACCATCGCCGGCAGCGAGGCCACACGGACGATACGCGCCGTCGAAGTAGTTCGCGTTGAGCGCGATCTCGGCGCCGTACTGCCGCGCGAAGTCACCGACTGGCAGGCCGCGATCGCTCGGGCGCGTGGAGACCAGCGAGACCTCGGGCGCGCTGAGGTCGATCAGCAGGATGTGCACGTCGACCCGCGCGCGCGTCCGATGGAGATGCCGCACTCCAGGGTACGGATCGCTCCAGACGTCGGCGGCGAGCGCCCGCTTGGGCAGAGCGAGGAGCGCCGGCAGCGCGAGGCTCAGCGTGACCATCGAGCCGACCAGAAGCCGTGACACGGAGGCAGATGTACGCTTCATCTTACCTACACTGACGTCACTTACATTGCGGGCCAAAAAAACTGCGAATATTGCCCAAGCGCCTACCAAGCCGCCGCACGCTCGCCGCCGTAGGGCTGGTTCCGCCGTTGACACGCGAAAGCCGGCGGTGGTATCTCGGCAGCCCTGCACGCTGGACGATTTCGCGTGCTCACGGAGGGGTCCATGACCAGCCATCGATCGACGGTCGTTCTCTCGCTCGCGGCCTTCGCGCTCCTCTCGGTCGGCTGCGGCAGCAGCCGCCAGTCCGTGTGGGAGGACGACGCCACGACGTCGCCGACCACAGCCGGGGCCAACTCGACTCCCGAGGCCGCTACGCGCCGCACCGCGCTGCTCGCCGAGGCGACGGCGGCGTACGCCGAGCGCGGCGACGAGGCGAAGCTGCGGCTCGCCATCGCGAAGTGGGAAGAGGCGCTCGTCCTCGACGGCTCGCACACCGAAGATTGGGCGGCGCTCTCGCACGCCTATTATTTCCTCGCCGATGGCCACCTCTCGTTCGACGAGGCCAAGCAGGAAGAGATGATGGCGACCTTCGAGAAGGGCACGCGCTCCGGCGAAAAAGGCCTGCTCGCCGTCTCGCCAGCGTTCGCGACGCGAATGCGCGAGGGCGCGCGCATCGAAGAGGTCGTCAGCCTGTTCGAGCGCAGCGCGGTGCCAGCGCTCTACTGGCGCTCGGCGAACCTCGGCAAGTGGGCGTCGGCGCAGGGCTTCGCGACGCTGCTCTCCTACAAAGACGAGATTCGCGCGGTCATGACGCGCTGCCTCGCGCTCGACGCGAACTACTTCTACGGCGCCCCACACCGCTACTTCGGCGCGTTCTTCGCGCGCGCTCCGGCCTACGCGGGCGGCGATCTGAACAAGTCGAAGGAGCACTTCGAGGCGTCGATCGCGATCGAGCCGCGCTACTTCGCGACGCATGTGCTGTTTGCGTCGGACTACGCACAGAAGTCGCAGAACCGCGCGATCTTCGACGAGCAGCTCAACCTCGTGATCAACGGCGATGCGCAGGCGATGCCCGACGTCGCCGCGGAGAACCTCGTCGAGCAGCGCAAAGCCCGCGAGCTGATGGCGCGCGCCGACGAGCTGTTCGAGTGAGCCTGGCCGCGGCTCGCTGAACAAATCGCAGCACGCTCCGTCTCAGGTCCCGGGTCGCGGCGCTTCGCTCTGCGCGAGCGCCATGGAGGCATTCGATGTCGCACAAGAAGCTCACGCTCCTGCTCGCAGTCGTCAGCGCCGCCGTGTGCGCGATTGGGCTCGTCGTCACCGAGCAAGACGCTGGTGCGCAAGAGCGCATCCAGATGAAGATCGCCACGGTCGCGCCCGAAGGGACGCCGTGGGAGAAGCAGCTCAAGCAGTTCAAGTCGTACGTCGAGAAGGGCTCGCAGGGCCGCATCCAAGTGAAGATGTTCATGGGCGGCTCGCTCGGCGGTGAGAAGGCGCTCGTGCGTCGCACCTCGCAGGGCACCATCCAGGTCTTCGGCGGATCGGCGGCCGCGATCGGCTCGCTCGTGCCGGAGCTCGACGTGATCGAGTCGCCTTACCTGTTCGACACGGTGGAGCAGGCGGACCGCGCGCTCGACGCGCCAGGGACGCGCGCGCAGGTCAGCGGCTTGCTGACCAAGCGCGGATTCACCTTCGGCTTCTGGGCGGAGAACGGCTTCCGCAGCTGGTACACGAAGGAGAAGCAGATCCGCACACCGGCCGATCTGCGCGGCCTGCGCATGCGCTCGCAAGAGTCGCCGGTCCACCTCGAGACGTATCGCGCGTTCGGCGCGAGCCCAGTGCCGATCGACGTCACCAACGTGCTCACCAGCCTGCAGACCGGCGTCGTCGACGGCTTCGACAACACGCCGCTCTTCACCTTCGCGACCAGCTGGTACCAAGGCGCGCGCCAGCTGACGTTGAGCGAGCACTGCTATCAGCCGGGCGTCATCGTCTACTCGAAGACTTGGTACGACGCGCTGCCGCCTGATCTGCAGACGCTGATGAGCAACGTGCCTGCGTCACTCATCACAGAGGGCCGCACCTCGGTTCGCCGCATGGATCCGATCCTCCTGCAGAACCTCGGCCGCGTCGGCATCAACGTGTACCGACCGACACCCGCAGAGCGCGCCCAGTTCGTCAAGATCGGTCGCCCCGTGGCCGACCGCATCGCGGCGAAGGCGGGCGCCGGTGGCCGCACGCTCCTGCAGGCCCTGCGCGCACGCTGACGCGCTGTCGAGCGTCAGCCTTCTGAACGGCACGCCCTTCGCGTCAGCCTTCGGAACGACACGCCCTTCGCGTCAGCCTTCGGAACGACACGCCCTTCGCGTCAGCCTTCGGAACGACACGCCCTTCGCGTCAGCCTTCCGGCGTGTCGCCGTGAATGACTAGGCGGGTACCCGGCGTCTGCGGCGATGGGTATGCGCCATGCCAGCTGAGCGGGACGTGCGGCAGGCTCCACTCGAAGACCCACTTGGCGTCGAGCGGCGCGAGGTTGACGCAGCCGTGGCTCTTCGTGCGGCCGAAGCGGTTGTGCCAGAACGCCGAGTGCAGCGCGTAGGCGAGCTGGAAGTACATCACGTACGGCACGTCCTCGATGGAGTACGGACCGTCGACCGCGCTGTCGCCGTCCATCGTCGTCGCGACGTGCTTGCTGGTGATGCGGTAGTCGCCCGGCGGCGTGCGCCGATCGAGCTCGGGGTCGTCGACGATCATGATGCGGCCGGTGGAGACCAGCGTGACGTAGACCGGGCGATCGCCCTCGTAGGCGACCAGCGTCTGCTGCGCGAGGTCGACGTCGATCCACTTCTCGCCAGCGGCGAGGCCCGGCGGGAGCTCGGTAGTCGGCGTCACGTAGCGCACATCGCGCCGCTCGATGTAGAGATCGCCCGCGATCGCGACGTACTCCTTGCCGCGGATCTCTTCGGTGACGGTCGCGCCGAGGAAGTCGTGAAACGCGGCCTGGCCCACGCGCCGCAGCCGGCCATCGTCGGTCTTGCGATAGGTGTACGCGCGCTCGACCACGACGTAGACCGCCGGCAGCGTCACGGTAGTGCCGTCGAGCACCTTGCCGCGAAACGACGGCCAGCGGACGGTCGAGAGGCGATCGTAGGGCACGTAGCCATTCGACAACGTGCGCCAGTAGCGGCGCTGACGGACGCGCACATCGCGATCGAGGCTGATGTAGAAGCCCTTCACCAGCCGGCGCAGGAGCGCGCTGTCCTCTTCGCCGCGCAGCGAGGCGAGCGTCGGTGGGCCGCCCGCGTCGACGGGCTCGAGGGGCGCGTTGACCGCGGCGAGCTCCTGCATCGCGGCCGCGTTGGTCGCGGCGAGCTCGCTGGCACCGGCGACTGGCGGCGTGTTCTCGGGCGCGGCGGGGTTCGCGGTCGGCTCAGCGCCAGGCGATGCGCCGCTCGGTGTGCCCTCGGCGACGACGCCGCCATCGGGCGGCTCGCTACCAGGAATACGATATCCCTCGAATTCCGCGGCCTCTTCGTCGGTCGGCAAGCGGCGGTACATCGCGGTGTTGTTGCGCCGGTTGATGCCGTACTCGTAAGGCAGCACGGCCTCGCGATCCGCAGGGGACGGCGGCCGCTCCGGCGGACGGCGACCGTGAAACGCCATCACGTCGCGCACGTTGCAGACGTAGCCGCCGGTCTCGAGCTCCCAGAAGCCCGCGAGGCAGCCCGGCTTGCCGCGCTCGAGCGGCACGCTGTTCTTCGCGCGCACGATCGCGCCGCCGCGCAGATATCCTTGGCGGAACGACTCGTTGTCCGGCGCCACGCGCACGTTGACGACGAAGCGCTTCGCGTAGAGACGCGGCGGTGGTCCCGCATCGACGGCCTCGTCTACCGCGGCGGTCGCACCATCGCTGACGTGCGGCGCTGCGGGCCCAGCGTCGCGCGGCGTCGTGCCGGCTCCGGCGCCGCCGCTGCAGGCCGGCAGCACCGCCAGCGCGAGCAGCACAGCGAGGACGGCGCTTCCATCGCGAACCCCGCAGCACAGACGCAGCCGAACCACCGCAGACCTCCTGATGAGCGCTCGTCGGACCGCGGCTGCGGCCGACATCGGACGGCGCATCTCTCACGCGTAGCACCATCGGTCAACCGGTCGCGTGCGCGCGGTGACGTTCGGGGCTACGCACTTTGGCCGAGTCCATGACCTCCGCGTCCTCCACCGATTCGCCGAGGCCGATACGGCCATCGCCCTCCGTGCAGCTCGGCGTCGCGCTCGGCGCGCTCGGCTCGCTGATCGTGCACGGCGGGCTCGTCGCGCTGATCCTCACGTACGGCTCGGCGCCATCGCTCGGCTTCGAGCTGCAGCTGCCGCTCGAGGTCGAGTTCGGCATGAGCGGCGCGATGGAGCTGCCCGGCGGCGCGACGCCGACACCCGCGCCTGCCGAGCCCGTCACGCCAGCGGTGGCCTCCGGCGAGGGCGAGTCCGCGGGCGGCGCGAGCGACGCGGGAGTCTCCGCCGACGCGAGCGTCGAAGATGCGGGACGAAGGCGCCGTCGCGATGCGGGCGGCGAATCCGACGCCGCCGTCGACTCGGACGCAGAAGCGGGCGACGCAGCGATGCTCGTCGCCGCGGCGGAAGGCGACGGCGATGCCGGCGCCGATGCCAGCGCCGCACAGCTTGCGAGCGCGGACGGCGATGCGGGCGACGGGCACGCGGCCGGCAGCGGTGGAGGCGCCGGTGGGCCCGGTCTCGCGGCGTACGCGCCACCTGGCGCGCAGCTCGCGCTGCGCATCGACCTCGTGCGCTTGCGACAGTCGCCGCTCGCGCCCGAGGTGCGCGCGCTGCTCGCCGCGGTGCCCGACTGGCACGCGATCCTCGACGGCTCGGGCATCGAGCCGCTCGATGATCTCGAGCGCCTGCTGATCGCGTCGCCGAACCTACAGCGCTCGCGCCTCGTGATGAGTGGCCGCTACGTCGGCGACGAGACGAAAGTGCGCGAGGCCGTCGCGCGGATGGCCGCGGCGCGCGGCGAGACTCCGCGCTGGCGCCGCGAGCGCGGCTTCGACGTCGCGCGCTGGCCGAACATCGACGCGACCGAGCGCGTGATCGCGCTGGTCGGTCCGCACGCCTTCACCATCACGCGCGACGAAGATCTGCCGCGCGTCATCGCCGTCGCGCGCGAGCGGCGCCGTGAGGCGGAGCGGCTCGCGCAGGCGGCCGGCACGCCGGTGCCCGACGACGCCGACGCGCTCCTCTCGATGGCGGAGGGCG
>Ga0209181_10002668_pt1 | contig 28783 bp, 17 predicted proteins | sample MAT05_FD_187208 | JGI IMG/M metagenome (GOLD analysis project Ga0209181, IMG submission 187208) | Freshwater microbial communities from Lake Fryxell liftoff mats and glacier meltwater in Antarctica - MAT-05 (SPAdes) (version 2) | ecosystem: Environmental > Aquatic > Freshwater > Ice > Liftoff...
GATGCATGGGTGGGTAATAATGACCGTCACTTTTATAATTGGGGTGTGATCACTGATGTTAAAGGAAGGCAAAGACCTTACTTTTCGCCAGTGTATGACACAGCCCGCGGATTATTCTGGAACTATCAAGAACAAAAAATTGTATCTTTAAGCAAGAATTCTAAAGAACTTGAAGCTCAGATTAAGAAGTACATTACCGGTTCGTGTCCTAAAATAGGATGGGACAGCGAGGTCGATATAAATCATATTCGGCTTGTCGAGCAAATCGCCAAATATAATTTTGGGATTAAGAGAGAAAGCATTCATGACTTATTTTCGGACGACAATCTTAGAAAATGCGAAAAACTGATTCATGATGAGTTTCACGGGCTATTGAGCCCTGAGAGAATTTATGTAGTAAATCGTTGTCTTGAACGCAGAATTGAGGAAATTAGAAAAGTAATTTAAATAAGGAGGAAGTATGTTATCCGTGTTGAAAGGTTTATTTAAAGAGCCATTAGGAATGGCGAAGACAAAAGCTCAGGCGCAAAGTCATGAGAAGTTTGAGCTTGGCTATAAGGAATTGGAAATCGGCACTCTTACTTTTAAAGATGGGGAGTGGGTTTTCAAGTATTCAGATGAATTCAAAAGTCAGACTGAGATTCAGCCAATGATTGATTTTCCAGATACTAAAAAAACGTATCGATCAGATGAACTTTGGCCATTCTTCTTGAGTCGCATTCCTGGGTTAAGTCAGCCAGCCATTAAAGAATTACTGCGTAAGGAAAAGATCAATGAAGATGATGAAGCTGCACTTTTGAAACGCTTTGGTAAAACAAGTATTACAAGTCCGTTTACACTTGTGCCTGAAATGGCTTAAGATTTTAAGTAGATCATAATAAAGAAAACGAGATGTCAGAAGGCATCTTTTTTTTGGCAATGCCTGAGGCCCGGGCTATTCGCTACAAGTCCGGCCTCGATACTGCCACACACTTCGGGCTTTTCGTTTCTATCCCTATTGCTTTTGCCAGCACAGCAGCAACACACATTGTCAGGCCACACGTGCCAACTCAAAAACCAAAGCCCGCCAAAGAGTGTCGCTGCCTCTGCCTGCGGAAACCTTCGGCAGACAAGCCAGCCCGGTGATAAATGATGAAGACTGAATTATTGAAAGCCAACGCTAAAAAACTTTCTATGAAGATTGAGTAAGCCCGGATGCCAAAGCCCGTCCGACTGGCGTCAGCCGGGCGGGCTATGTTAACATTACGCAGTACATTATATAACTCTTGCCGAGTTAAGTTCCTGACGCACAGCCTGTAACTTTTGCCCCCTCCAAGCGTCTCGCAACCAGACCCTAATTCTATGCGACTCACGCTTGCCCACCTTACCAAAACGTATCCAAATAGTGTAAGAGCCCTTGACGATTTTTCTCTTGACATTGGCGTGGGCATGTTCGGTTTGCTTGGCCCAAACGGTGCGGGCAAATCTACCCTCATGCGCTCGATTGCCACGCTGCAGCAACCTGATAGCGGAGAGATATGGTTTGACAATTTTGACGTGCTGAAAGATCCTATGCGATTGCGCCAGCAACTCGGCTATCTGCCTCAGGAGTTTGGTGTATATCCGGGGCAATCTGCTGAAAGTCTGCTCGACTATTTCGCCACCTTAAAAGGAATTGCCTCCCGGAAGGATCGAAAAAAAATGATTGATGAAGTATTGTCTATCACTAATCTGGAGGACGTACGCAAGAAAAATGTGGATGGCTATTCAGGCGGAATGAAACAGCGGTTCGGTATCGCTCAACTACTGCTCAACAAGCCGGCCTTGATTATTGTAGATGAACCGACTGCAGGCCTTGACCCTGCGGAACGTAATCGCTTTCTAAATATGCTCCGCGAAGTGGGCACATCCAGTATTGTCATCTTCTCCACTCATTTGGTTGACGATGTAAAGGATTTATGCCAGGAATTGGCCATCGTTAATGGCGGTCGTTTGTTGAAGCATAGCTCGCCCGCAAATGCGATTGCCGAAATCAAGGGACTAATTTGGACGGCTGCTATTCCACGCGATTTGTTACAAAAAACACAAACTCAACATCAGGTTCTTTCTTCTCACTACACTAACGAAAGCTCAATTCAAATTCGGATTCATGCCCATGTTAAACCAGACGATCGCTTCGTGCCTGCGATCCCAACATTAGAAGATGTCTACTTTACTGCACTGAAAAGCGAAGTCAAACCTTAATCGAATTATGTTTTCCACGATTTTCAGGTTTGAGGTAAGATATTGGTTAAGGAATCCCAGCGTCTATATTTATTTAGTTACAGTATTTATGCTAGCTGTTGGCAGCATGGCTGCCGCTGCGGGAGTGTTCGGATCATCGTCAGTGAATGATCTGCGGATTGCTAACAGTCCTATGAGTATTTATTCATTTCAATCTTTCTTGGGCAAGTTGATTCTGTTTATCATTCCGGCTATCATTGGAAATTCAATTTACCGGGATTTTAAAAGCCGAACGTATCACTTGCTCTACTCCTATCCTTTTAAAAAAACGGACTTTCTTTTTGGAAAATTTCTGAGTTCGTTGGCGGTCGTTTGGCTTGTCTCCCTCGTCTCCGTAATGGGATTGGTGGTGGGTACTCAACTACCTTGGGTGAATGGTGGCTCCATAATACCTTTTGCGTGGCAGCCCTATTTTCATGTGCTGTTCTATTATCTCTTACCGAATACGCTATTACTGTCTACGATTGTTTTTGCTGTTGTTACCGTTACCCGAAATATCTATGCGGGATTCATCACGGTGGTGATCATCTTTATCGGGCGCGAAATAGTGACCCGAATAAGTGGATCAGAAATTTTTATCACTGCCTTACTTGATCCACTGGGAGACACGGCTACATTATTGGAAACTCAATCCTGGTCATTGATTGAACAAAGTAGAAATGCTATCCCCCTTACGTCATCGATCATTTACAATCGAATTCTTTGGCTGCTGATTGGCAGTGGTGCTTTTAGTTTTACCTATTCATTTTTTCGATTTGGTCAGCAAGCCACTTCCTTTTTTAAGGTACGTTCTGGTAAGCGAAACGATAAGGATAATTTCGGGCAGCTATTAACCATTACACTTCCAACAGTTAGTTATCGGTATGGCTGGTGGCAGCAATTGATCGTTAGCTGGCGGCTATCCCATATTGAATTCAGATCCATCATCCGCAGTGGTTCTTTTATTAGCATTCTGTTGGCCGGCTTGCTGTTGGTAGTGATATTGTTGTTTCAAATGAATGCGCCTTACGAAACACGTATTCTGCCTGTTACCTGGGTGATGCTGGCTTTTCCCATCTTTTTCTATTCGTTGCTCGTCAACTTTATGACATTTCTTTATGCCGGCATTCTGACACACCGAAAGCGAATATCGCGCATCAATGAATTGGTTGATAGTACAGCGGTAGAAACCTGGGCACTGGCTTTATCAAAATGGTTAGCCCTGGTAAAAATGCAAATCGTATTGTTAATGGTCGTCATGCTTGCAGGCATTTCAGTACAAGCTTATTCTGGTTATTATCATTTTGAAATTAGTCACTATCTGGTTGACTTGCTGGGCATTCATTTGATCGGGTTTATGATCTGGGCATTTGCGGCTTTGCTTATTCAAGCTGTGTTTAACAATTCTTATGTTGGGCTTTTCTTTTTACTAATCGGATTCTTCGCTGTTGCTGAACTGCAAAGTTTTGGGATATCATCGCTCCTGCTTCGATTCAATCAGAATCCGGATTCCGGATTTTTTATTTACTATTCCGACTTCATCGGTCATGGACACGCGTTGATTCCATATTTTGTTTATAAGAGTTATTGGTTTGTATTTGGGTGCTTGCTTTTTATCGGAGCGGTCATACTCTGGCCCAGAGGGATACAGTATTCACTAAGTGAGCGATTGAAATTAGCTTTCATGAATTGGAATGGTTCACTGCGATATGCTTCGCTTGCTGTAGTTGTCATTTTTATTTTTATGGCGTTTCTGATTTCAAAACAAGAGGGTCAGGATCATGCTCCTTCAGTAAAACAACAAAAGCACCTTCAGGCTCTGGCCGATAAAAAATACAAAAGGTATGTGGGGTTTAAGCAACCGCGTGTTGTTGATGTAAATGTTACAATGAATATTTTCCCTATCACCAATAGTTTCCAATCCAACGGAAACTATCGCATCATCAACAAAAGCAATCAACCCATTGATACCTTACTGATACAGTGCGCAAAAGATATTAAAACAGTATACAGCTTCGATCAGGAAATCAACATTTCAAGTCGCGATACACTGGTTAATTTTGATGTGGTCACGCTGACAAAACCCTTGCAGCCGGGAGACAGTATGAGCATGTACTTCAACGTAGCGAGTATTACCAACTCACTCTTGTATCGAAATTCCGAAGTGGAGAAAGATGGAACTTATCTTACATCGCTGATCTATCCTTCTCTTGGCTATTATTCCAATGAACCAAAACCGCTCCCCTCCGATTCAACGGCCCGGTATAATCACTATCGTTCGATTGATTCGGATTTTATAAATTTTAAGGCCATTGTTAGCACCTCACTCGATCAACTCGCGATTGCACCCGGCTACCTTCACAAAAATTGGACAAAAGACGATCGCAATTATTTTCAGTATCAATCTACCAGCCCGGTTACAAATGACTACATGTTCGCCTCTGGGCGATACAAGGTGAAACGCGGTTCGTGGAACGACATCGCGCTTGAAATTTACTACCATCCAAGCCACGAATACATCCTGGATGATCTGATGCGTGGGTTAAAAGCAACGTTAGAATACTGCGAAAACAAGTTTGGGCCGTATCAGCATAAACAGGTGCGAATCATTGAGTACTCGCGGAAGCTGGGCGATTTTGCTCAATCATTTGCAAACACTATTCCGGTGTCAGAAAGAAGTTTTGTGATGGACCTTGACGATAAAAATGAAAATGGATTAAATCTGGCATTTCTCGGTGCAGCACACGAATTAGCACATCAGTGGTGGGGGCACCAGGTAATACCAGCTGATGCGGTGGGTTCGCGTATGGTCACTGAAAGTATGGCAGAGTACATTTCGCTATGTGTGTTAGAGAAAACCTATGGAAAAGCGAAAGCTCAAAAGTTTAGGGAAAAAGCGATGGACATCTATTTGCGCAAACGAGTGGAAGATGCTGACGAAAAACCGTTGGTGTACAACGATGGTCTTGAAAGAAGTTACATTCCTTACCAAAAGGGATCGTTGGCTCTCTATGCCTTACGGGATTTTATTGGAGAGGAAAAATTAAACACCGCTCTTCGATCGTATTTGAACGCAACCAAATTTCAGAAGCCTCCTTATACCACTTCCGTGGAAATGGTTCACTACTTAAAACAAGTGACCCCTGATTCATTGCAGTATTTAATTACAGATTTGTTTGAAACTGTTACATGGTATGACAACAAACTCGTGAAAGCCACAGCTACTAAATTAGGTAACGGAAAATACCTGATTGAAGTTAAGTACGAGATAAATAAATATCAGCTGATGAATGGAAGCGGGAAATTAATTCCGTTAATGGATTACATTGAGATTGGCGTTTTCTCTAAAACAAACAAGGAACTCTATTTGAGAAAGCATCGTGTAAACCAAAAACTGAATACAGTGCGCGTGGTGGTAGATGAAGAGCCAATAAGTGCTATGATAGACCCGCACTATAAATTGATAGACATGAATTTAAAAGACAATAGAATTAAAGTTATTGATTAGGCAGCAGCAACACACATTGTGCAATCCACACATCCCTCCCATTTCCAACGCCCGCCAAAGAGTGTCGCTGCCCCAGTCCGTGGTGTATGATGAAAAAAGATTGGGTTATTGAAAGGCCGCGCCAAAAAACTTTCTATGAAGATTTGGTTAAGCCTGCCTACTCCGCCAACTGGCGGATCTGGCAGATAGGCACGGATGCCCAAGCCCGTCCGACTGGCGTTAGCTGGGCGGGCTATATTAACAACTTGTCCGCCCTTTGACGGATAACGCACGCTACTGCATAACTTTAAAGTGGCTCAAATTGGCCTGATTGCCAATTTACTATAATTCGAGTTTCTGTTATCACTTCTGATGATTCTGGGTAAACCATTGGCGGTCAATGGTACAAAATAACTTCACCTCAAGACAACTGCACGAAACGCAAAACGGAAACAACGTAAAAAAACCGATCTAGATTTACCGCAGAGGTTTTCAATTTTCAACACGTAGCATCAGTCTGTTGGTTTGGTGAAACGTAACCGCTAAACCTCCGAACGTTGGTCGGTACACAACCAATTGATACGAATTTGCGATTAAATTTTGTTTGCACGCTCCAATAACCGTAAATTCATAAAACAATCTATGCCACCAATGCGCTTACTGCTGCTTTGTCTTTTCTCGTTGAGCCTATTACTATCGATTGTGAGTTGTAGTGATGTTGAATCAGAAACGAACAATTCGTTAGGACTTAACGTTTCTCAAAAAGAAATTGAAGACGTTCATGAGAAGTTTAATTTACTCCAAGGCGAATTTGAGAAAATTAAATCTGCACGTACTATCATTCCTGTCGTTGAGCAAACTGATGTTGGCTTTTTATACCTGGATCTGCTTGAAGGCAAAATCCAAACTTTTGATAAACTGTTGATTAATTTTAAGGGCCAATCCGTTGAGGATATCCTTTTGCTTTATTTTTTCCTAATAGCAAGAGATGCACAGCAAGATTTGAAGGATTTACTTTTAACTATGGATAGCAACAATCAAAAAAAGAAAAAACTTCGGGACGCTGTATCGGCTTGGAACGTCTATCTTAATGATTTCCAAAAAGAGCTGAAGGATATTGCCCTTTATGCAGATGATGTTCAACAAGTAGTATTTACTGATACTACAGTTGCGGAAGTGAATGTGCCTTCGAGTCGTGCAGCGCTCTTTGCAAGAAATGGTCAGGAAGGAAGTGTCACCCAAATATCAATTACCAGCAAAGCAGGACAAACACCCCCGATTTTATTCAAGATCGAGGACATGGCAACTGACGATATTTTGTTTTCGGAAACCACATCAAAAGATTTTTCTTATTCTAATACATTAAAGAAAAATACGTTTATGCGTATATCCCTTAAGCTTGCGAATGAGGCTGACAATACTATTCCCATAACGCTCAAAATTATTCATATAAGAAAAGTAGTAAGGAAGCCTGAGCATATTCCGCTGACAGTAGGCAATGAAGTTCGTGATCTATCTGAAGCAATGCAGGCTGAATTTCAAAAACTTAGTGCCGAACTTGAAGATCTGTATAGCTCCCAATTTATATCGGCAGCGGAGGGCAAGGCTGCAAATACCATGGTGGGATTGTCGGTAAATCGCTTTGGATATTCATCCGACTTATTAGCTAATAATCCTTTAATTTATAAATATCTGACTAAAACGAATACAGAGAGTGAAATGGGAGAACAAGTTATGGAGGCTATAGCGAAATGGATGAATCGCAAAGGAAATATTGAAAATAAGATAGGTGCTAGCCTGAAAAAAATCAGCGATACTCAAAGCGCCATAACTGAAAATCTTAAGTGACCTTTTTTCCACTTAACCGCATTACCTTTTATTTACTTCGGTGCAACCGCAGTCCCGTTCCAGCGCGGCTATTTACTAAACAAGTTTAATTCCATCCGCCTCAAGAATAATTTTACGTTGTTTGTATAACGTGCCAATGGCTTTTTTGTAGGTTTTCTTACTGATCTTTAATGCCTCATAAATTTCTTCGGGCGTACTCTTATCCGCCAGCGGTAAAAATCCTTTGTTTGCTTGCAGCTTGGCGAGAATCATTTCACAATTCGGATCATTGAAGTTTTCAAATCCTATTGGCTGCAACGAGATATCAATTTTATTATCATCCCGAATCTGTTTTACATATCCTTTTACCTTGTCGCCAATGTTAAGTTTGGTGAAGATGTCACTTTCAAAGATCAAGCCTTCGTGCTGTTGATTAATTATAACCGAAAACCCGAGGTCGGTCTTTTTCATGATCATCACGTCAACCTCATCCCCTGCCACTACTGTGAGTTCAATATTGGTAAGTCGTTTCTCTATTTTGTTGGTAGCATACAAACGGTCTGTCTCTTTATCCAGCTCTAGGTAAACAATATACCAGCGGCCTTCCTCCATTTTTTGTCGCTGCTCGCGGAACGGCACCAGCAGATCTTTTTCTAAGCCCCAATTAAGAAAAGCCCCTACCGCGCTAACCGAGGCCACCCGCAGAAATGCAAACTGATGCAACAAAATTTTTGGTTCGAGATTAGTGGCAATTTTTCGTTCCTCGTAATCACGATAAACAAACACGCGTAGCTTTTCACCTAACGTAAAGTCTTCGGGGCAATATTTATTTGGCAGCAGCACATCCTCTGTTTCTTCTTCATCGCCTAAATACAGGCCTACAGAAGTGTGGCGTAATATGATTAAGTCTTGGTGTTGTCCGATGGGTATCAATGGGTAGAAATTTTGGCAAAGTTAAACAATATTGGCAGCGATTGATGGATAGTGTTTCATCCGAGGTTCCGAGAAAAAATACTCCCGATAGCAAACGGAAGTATAAAACTTGCGTTAATTTCTTAAACCCTTATCCAACTAGTTCAATTTCTTAAGTATGGCCGCGCTCATCGGTTGAAGCACGAAACCTTTCCCGGGTATTTTTTTATTGGTTAACAGCTCTATGTACTTCGATCTATCGAGCAAACTAAATATTTGCTCCGTTTTTTGCACGCTGAAGAAAACCGTAATTTCATTTTTGGTATCGTATCGTTTATAGGCGAGTTTTTTGCCGTCCGTCAATTCAAATGAAATATTTCCAAGAGTGTTTGTAGTTTTAACCGCGTCTTTTTAAGAAAGAAAAAAAAGCCCCCACGAATCTACCGAAGATTGTGATTTAAACACTTGATTTCTTTTATCTCCAATAAATATTTGTAGCACTAAACTGTATAACTCTTTTCTGGATAAGTTCTTGCCAACAGTTTTAAGCATTCAGCTCATTGAAAATGCCGGTAACCCTGCTTTAGAAACCAAGCTTCACTACCAAATCGCTGTTAAACCCAGTTCCTCATTCAATTGCCTAACAGTCTCAAGAGGGCCTTTCAGTTAGCAAAAAATTGGACAGAGTCGAATTTTTCTCTCCAAATCGCAACTGTTGCTTTTTGCCGCATAATCTCCCCTGGTGTAGAAAATTCTCTACTAGCTCAGTTTTTAATGCGTCTGATCGCTTTAAAAATGAAACTTTAGTCTGGCACTTAAATGACGGTAACGGCCTTACAAATGGCAATTTCGTTACGACTTATCATTTTATTTCTAATCATGGTACCTCAAATTACTTTGGGGAAACCTAGACTGAGTGCGCGCCCGAAAGAGATTGGAGTAAATAAAAATGAAGCTGACTCGATTTCGGTATGGAAAGTAAAATATGACAGCGCTCAATTGCTATGGAGAAAAGATATTAACGCATCCATCCGGTTATTGCAAAGTGCAGAACAAATTACCTTCAATGACCTGGGAATTTATGATGGAAACTACTTAGCTATTCTCAATGACCTTGGGATTGCTTATGGTGAAATTAAAAACTTCAAAAAAGCCGAGATTTATCTTCGGAAAAGCATTTCTCTCCAACAAGAGATCTACAATGCAAATGATGTTAGAATTTTAAAGTCGACTTGCAACCTGGCATCACTCTACTCAAAATCAGGTGAAGACCAAAAAGCTAAATCAATTTATAAAGGGGTACTAAAGAAATCGGTTGTAGCAGAAGAGCCTAGTACGTATAAAATTGCCGCTGAAAATCTCGTCAGGCTATTCGAAGTGCGCGAGCAGTATGATTCAGCCATGATTATTCTAAAAAAGGCGTGCACGGTTGAATTCACGAATTCCGTTCCTCAGGATCTGTATGAACTTCGGCTGGAGGAGGTAAGGATCCTTAGAAAGCGAAGATCGTTTGATGACGCTGCGAAAGCATTATCAGTACTCGCGTCTGATTTAGAAGGACAGCACAATCAAGCTTCGTTGTCCCATTCGATAATCATTGAGACTAGCCTGATCAATATCGAAACCGGAATATTTGTAAAAGCTGAAAGTGATTTATTACAATTATATAGGTACTTAAAGAGTTCGCCCGACACAGAAGGATCACCACTAGCGGAGTTGACCAGCGGTCTTGGCTATCTGTATGAAAAGCTTGGTGTTTATGACAAAGCGCTCGTCTATTACCGTGAATCATTGAGTCGATGCGTACTTACAAGTGGATACAATTCACTTGGTTGTATGATTATTCAAAACAATATTGCGGGAATTTATCTCAAACAAGGTTCCGTAAAGGAGGCAATCCTTGAATATGAAGGATTCATCAATACTTTAAAGAGTGTTTCCACGGAAAGAAACATTACCTATCTCACTGCTTTAAATAATCTGGCAACTGCTTATCGTCAAAATGGGCAGTATACCTTGGCCCTTACACACCTTTACGAGGTACATAAAATACTGGAAGAAAAAAATCAATTATCAAATGATTTGGCTGCCTCAGTGATGAATAACATGGCCGTAACCTTCACGATGGAAGGAGATCACGGAAAGGCCGCAAACTATTTTGAGAAAGTACTAAAGATTAAAGAAGCCTTATATGGTGAAATGTCACCCGTGTTGTTAGATGTGGTGGGCAATCTTGCAGTATCGTATTGGCTAGTAAAACGTTATGCTGATGCGTCTCCTCTTTTTAAACGATCCTTAAAACTCTCCATCAAAGAAGTTAACTATATTTTTCCAAGCTTAACCGCCACGGAACAAGTGCAGTTCTATAAACAACAAAAACAAAATTTTGAACGGTTCAATACTATCTCCATCGAATCAGCTTCGAGCCAACCAGCATTGCTGGTGAATATGTTTGACAACCAGCTTTTGCTAAAATCGCTTACTTTTTTTACAACTAAAAAGCGTAATTCAATGCTGGACAAGGGTGATAATGCTCACTTGAAAAACTTATCAAACACACTTGCGGTAAAGCGAACGCAGTTGAGTCAGTATTATCAAATGCCGCTGAGTCAATTGAATGAAATACGGGTTTCTCTTCCAACATTGGAAACTGAAATTGACAGCCTCGAAAAAATCATTAGACAGTCGGTTCACAGTGCAGGTCAACAACAGAATCTTGAATGGTTTGATATCCAGAAGTCGTTGACAAAAGATGAGGTGTTGATTGAAATGATCAGGTTTCGGAAATATGATGCCCTTACCAACACATCAGAAAATGCATCCAAAAAAATAAACATCGGCTTTACGGATAGTGTTTATTATGCTGCCTTGATTACCACTGCTGAAACAAAGGATTTTCCAAAACTTGTCGTTTTAAAAAATGGCAATCAGTTAGAGAAACGATATCTGGCCTTTTATAGAAATTCAATTAGTTTCGATATGGGCGACACGATTTCTTATTCGCACTTTGTTAAGCCATTTGAATCAGAACTAATAGGTAAAGGAAAAATTTATTTTTCCGCTGATGGTGTTTACCATCAAATTAATCTAAATGCTATTCAAGATCCTGAAGGAAAGTTTGTTTTAGAGAAATTCGATTTACATCCTATTATGAATGCACGGCAGCTTGTAGAAAGAAGAGAACACGCGCCTATTGATTTTTCCAAAACTGTATTATTTGGTAATCCAGCGTTTGAACCATTGAGAAAAAATGACTTGAACGAGCGAAGCATTCCCACTAAAAGTTTTATTCCACTTCCCGGAACACTGGAAGAAGTGAATAGTATTGCAAAACTTCTGAAGGTTCCCATTGCCAGCAAAGGAATATTCATTGGCCAGGAAGCCAGTGAAGCAAATTTTCGCAAGGTCATCTCCCCTTCTGTGTTACATATAGCTACTCACGGTTTTTTCTCCGATAGATTTGTCTATCTAAACGAAAACACAAAGGAAGACTTCCTGTTTCATTCGGGAATAATCCTTGCACCCAGTTCTCGCAAGGTTAATACCAATAATTCATTTGACACCGATGGAATTATCACAGCATTTGACGTGATGAATCTTGAACTTAATAATACAGACCTGGTGGTTGTTTCCGCTTGCGACACAGGTTTGGGAAGGATCGAAATCAGTGAGGGTGTACACGGATTGCAACAGTCATTTTTACAAGCGGGCGCTTCCGATATTATCGTGAGTCTTTGGAAGGTTGAGGACATGATGACTAAAAATCTAATGGTCAAATTCTATTCTTATTTGAGTTTGCAGCGCACCAGCAGAGAGGCTTTTAGGCTTGCACAAGTAGACATGCTTCGCGAGGTTCAGAACCCACGTCAGTGGGCTGGCTTTGTAATTGTGAGCGGAAATTAATGTATCTCGTAAAACAGTTCTTCCGAAATTTTAGTTGCGTAAGTTGGAATTCGCACGGGTTGAAATAACTGGAGCTCGCTTGAGTCAGCATTGTTTAACTTTCTTAATTCTTCTTTACTCACTCCAGTTGACGCGGAAAGTGCTTTCCAATCGCTTTTCTTTTTCAGGATGTACGTTTTAACCTTCATATCAATTCCTGCCTGAGAACCATTTAAAGAAAATTCCACGCGTCTGTTAACCTGACGCTGAATTTCAACCTCAGATGAGGGTAAGTTCTGTTTACCCTTTGCTACTATAGCGAGTGATGTTTGATCTACACCATGATCGGTCAAATAGGCCAACACTGCACTACCGCGCTTTTGACTCAATACCATATTATAGTCATCTGTACCCAGATCGTCAGCGTACGCATACATTTCCACCTGCACTTTCGGAAACCGGATTAGATAAATAGCAAGCTCATCCAAAACCTGCCTGGCCTCCGGTCGAAGTAAGTATTGATCAAAATCAAAGTAAATATTTTCAATTCTCTGAGAGCCCTCAAACTCCGTTTTCACAATGCTCAAATCCGTTATAATTGATTTTTTCAACGCATCATTCGATACTTCCTCCAATCTCAAATACAAATTTTTAGAAGACTCCACGTTGGTAAATCTAAAATGGCCGGATTCATTTGTTGTAGTCACCTTAAGTACTTCGCCAAGGTCATCCATCAAAAGAATTTTCCGGTTGGCACTATATTCTTGTGAAGTAGAGTCGCTTAATACACCCGTAATTGAGAATGGATAGATGCTGGTGCCAGTCGTCTTTATCACCTTGAGCAATGTATTGGAAAACCGTCTTTCAATTTCAAGCGTTTTAAATTGGGTTTCAGAAATACTTTTAAGCAATGCATACTCTTCTTCCGAAAGTCCGCTGTAATCTAAACGATCGTCTTTTATACTGCGTAGTTTATTGTATATCATTCTATCCGCTATTTTCCGCTTCTCGTACGTCAGGTTTTCATATTCAATCCGGTCTTCATTGCGTGCGGTAAGCAAGTTAATGTTGGATATGCTCTCCGTCCGTGCATTTAGTTTTACGTCTCCCCGGGCGTCTTTGTTTTTTAAACTTAGCTTTGAAGCAAACGAAATGACAGAAGGTATGGGTACTGAGTAAATATCGAATGAACCGACTCCCCCCTCCCTATTAGAACTGAAGTATATTTTCTTTTCCGCCAAGGCTATGAAACAATCATCGCGGTTCGAGTTGAAGGGATAATCCAGATTGAACAAAGCGGTAGAGCCGTTGGTTAGCCACTTGACCATATATAAATCAAGCCCGCCATAATTTTGATGACCGTCTGAAGCCATAAAGAAAAAATTTGAGTAGCCTGTAAAGGCTGGCGCGAGTTCATCGAGTTTTGTATTGATGCTACTGCCCAGATTCACGGCTGGTCCCCAGTGTTCATTTCCGGCATTGATACTCATCCAGATATCATTCTTACCAAAACCTCCCGGTCGATTGGACGCGAACAACAAGGTATCACCTCCTTTTGACATGGCTGGATGCTTGGTTTCAAAATTTTTATAATTTATGTTGTCATTCAAAGCCGTTGGTGCCAACCACTTGTCATTTTTCAACACAGATAGAAAGATATGGCATTGAGGTCCGTTCTTTCCGCAAACAGTAAAGTAATATTTGTCTCCCTTACCATTGAAAGAACCGCTGCCATCGTTGTACCGTGAATTGGTATTATTAAATAGCAACCTTGTTTTGTTCTGCCAGACCTCGCCACTCTTCGTAAAATAGAAGTTATCCGTAAATGCTTCTCCGTATCGCTCATCAATAGCTTCCCGGTTATTCGCTAACCTTCCACTAGTGATCACCAACGTTGTGCTATCAATCAACGCGGGGGCATAGTCGTTATACGAAGTATTGATCGTTTCGGACTTTAAAAAATAGAGGTTGTTATTTTGAACGTACTCAGTTCTTGCCATTTCGCTTCCGGCCCGGTCAACGTAAGCCTGTTCAAGATATTCTTTGAATGTATCGTTCTGAAGATTGGCCTCAATAAATTTTGTGAAATTAATAATTGAATCATCAAACCTACCGTTCAATTTAAGCATTAATGAATAGTAGTATAAGGACAATGGAAATTGAAGGGGAGTCTGCTTATGCACTTTTAGGTAATATACTTCTGCTGCTTTGTAATTAAATATCTTGCGATAACTTTCTGCTAGTTGAAAATTTACTTCAGCGTCTTTATCTGAAAGTTGTACTAATTCCTGGTAGTATTGGATGGCAAGACTGTACTGTTCTTCCTGGAAATACTGGTCAGCTTCAAGCTTTAACGCTTCCGCGTTATTTCTACTTTGAGCCAATGAGTAAAAGCTGGTACTAAAAATAATGATGAGCGAAAGAACTGTTCTCATTTAAATTAATGGTGAAGAAAATCGTTTGAACCCATTTGTAGATTGAAGTCTACGTGTGAGTGAAAATTCATAGGCACTTCCAAAGCCAAAGGCTCGGGAAAGTGAAAAAATATTAGCGTCATAGCTGAAGCCGAAGTTCCAAAGATCATTCCCCAGACCGGTGGAAACAATAAACGAATCTTGTAATCGATACCAGAGGCCTACCATAATTTTGGTAGCGCCTGTTTTATTGATGCCCTGTTGATTTAGGATCGAATACCCAACATAAGCTCCCACATTAACCTGAAAACTTTTGCCTTGCATTTGCACCAGATAGTTCGGTGAGAATTCCACCTTGCGACTCCACATTGATGTGAAGCCACCATGCACTTTGTATAACATTGAGGTACTTGCCTTTTGGTTTAAAAAATAGCTTTGCGTTGGAATAAGATTTGAAACGGTTATGCCATTGTAAACAGAAGCGCTATAATGTGAAAGATTTCTTTGGCGGTTGGTGTAATACCACATGGCGCCCACGTTTAATTGCGGATGAAATAGTTGATTATCGATCAACCCCGGCTCGCCAGGTAATGATTGGTCAAAACCGCTAAACGATGAATACTGCGATGACCATTGGAGCGCGTCATAGTTAATCCGTTGTTGACTTGCACCCACCTGAATGGCGCATGAGATGATGTTATTTCCATGGCGGTTCAAATGCAGGTTATGGGCAAGTGCCAATGACACACCCTTGGTGACAAATTCTTTATTGGTGCCAGCAACATCGTTGAAAAATGAAATACCAAGCCCACCTAAATGTTTTCTCTTCGTGCCCGGCTTTGTGATCGGTTGAATAAAACTAAACTGAAAGGTTGTAAATGGCAAGCTCAGATTTGACCATTGCGATCGGTAATTCATGCCCAGGTATGTATCTTTTTCCAAACCCGCTAGTGCTGGGTTAAGATAAAGAGCACTGGAATAATATTGAGAGAAAACCGGAGCTTGACTTTGTGCTTTCTCTGCGTTCAGTAGTATAATGAATGATACTATGAAAAATAAATTTTTCATTACTGAATAATGTTAATAAAGCCAGTTTGCTGAAAGGGGTTACCGAATGCATCAGTCATTCTCAACGAAAATGGATACGCTCCGGATGAAAGCTGGGTTCCCTGTTGCTTACCGTCCCATCCATCGGTAGTCATGCTTGCGTAGGATTGACTTTCAAATATTTTTACTCCCCATCGATTGAAGACCTCAAATAGAAAATACGATGGATCAGGATTGTCGCCAAATACTTTAATTACCCGATTGGCCGGATTCTGTCCGTTGGGCGAGAGTGTAGTGCTTAGATATTGCTGCCGTGGCGGGTCAACAAGTAGCTCGCCAAGAGCAAAAATATTTCCAGTCAGGGCCTTACGTGATTTAACAACATCGACTGAGTTGTTGGTTTGAAGGGTTACGTTTTCAATAATGGAAAACTCGTCTGTTACTTGAGCTGCTTCTGCGATCACTATCCGCAATGGATTTATGCTAGTGTTAGTGGAATAACCCAACGTTATAGGTGAATCTTCAAAAAATCCTGAAATAGTTTTTCGCGTCCAATAAATGTCGCGTTGAATAGTTGCTTTACCGGAAGTTTTCACGTTTGGCAGGTCTTCCTGTACTTCAATCGCTATCAAGGGATCAAGGCCTTTAATTTCCAGTAATTCAACTGGATGATACTTTCCATTTTTCCCAACGGGAAAGAATTTGTATCCAGTACCCCTGGAGAATAATGCACCATCCACATAGCTATTAACTGATCCGCCATTTATTGAACCGTTAATGCCAATCAGTAATGTATCGGAAGAGAGAACCGAAAACACACCATTATTGAAATCAATTTGTTTGTTAACGACCAGATTTTGCTGTAGGATTTTTACGCCACCACCATTAATTATTAAATACTCGATGGATTGATTATTATTATTGATTGCCTGATTAATACCCTCGAAGGAAACCAAACCGATGCCTTGATAGGTGGACGAATTAGTCCAGTCACCGCTGAGAAAAAAACTCCCATTATTCTGAAAAAAACCGGTGTTGGTTAAACTTCCGTTGGTATACATGTTCAAACCTGAGGGGATGAACAGGTTAGTCTGGTTCGAAATGTTTTGAGCGTAGGCAGATTGTGGTGGAATCAAAAGAAGCCAAAATCCGATTAGTATTATAAGGGTAATAAAATATGAAAAAGGGTTTTTCATATCATTAAAATATTTTCCTTCCCGAAAACTGAGTGGATGTTATATCACCTTCGGTAAAATATCCGCCAGGCGCTGTAATCAATACTCTTACCTGGTCACCGGCTACAAGCTTTACATCAGTTGATATAGCCGCATTTGTATCAGCACCACCAGAGACATCACCTGTGTATGCATAGGCTTTTTGAATATCCGTGATTCCCACACGGAGTATGATTTGAATCGCGTCTCTTTTATCTAAATCGTTTATGGTAACGGTAGCGTCAAAATGGTAAAGCCCATTGCTTGGGGCAGTGAATCGATTGCTAGCGAAATTTGATCCATCATCGTATAGTTCATTATCCCATGTTATTGGAGTAAGTACTGATACGGATTGCGGAGTGGTTTGTCGAACTTTAAAAGCGACAAGACTGCTCAGGCCAGGGACAGTAACTGCTTTCCATTGTGTAGTCGCCAGCTCGTATTGTAAAACCTGTTGATCGGTTGGGTTAGTGGAAGACACATTGACCCCTTGAATCTTTGCAACAGTAGTAGTAGTAAGCGCTCCCGTAACATCACCCGCCACTACAATAGGAATGTTGGTTGCATTGGTAAGCCTTCCTTGCGCATCGACCGTGAATTGCGAAACTTGTGTAGCCGATCCGTACGTATTGGCTGTTACCGTTGTGTTCGCCAACTTTGCCGCTGTCACCGAACTGTTTGCAAGATCGGCAGTAGCGATTGTTAAATCTGTTATCTCTGCGGTTGTTATTGCATTAGCATTAATCTGTAAACCTGTTGAAAAATTTCCACTCAAATCACCGCCTGCAGGTGACTCCGTATCTAACACCACTCCTGCATTTAACCTGCTTGAATTAATCGTACCAATAGTTGCGCCATCGTTTACGGCCGTCACAATGTTCGATCCTGCTGCTGCTGCTATCGTTGGATTTGGATAGGTGCCTGCAAGGTTTCCACCAGCTACTCCTGTTGGTGCTGCTCCGCTTACGGTAACATTTGCTGCGCTTGTAATTCGCCCTTGAGCATCTATTGTAATCTGCGAAACCTGCGTGCCTGTGCCATAGGTATTTGGTGTTACCGCAGTGTTCGCCAATTTAGTTGCTGTAACAGCACCATCGATTATTTTGGCAGTTGTAATTGCATTGGTGGCAACGGTAGGGTTAGGATATGTTCCATTGAGATCCCCTCCGGCAACACCTGCTGGTGGAACACCAGTTATTGTTGTATTCAATACGTTTGTTATTCTGCCCTGAGCATCAACTGTGAATTGCGGTACCTGTGTTGCTGTTCCGTAAGTATTGGGTGTTACGGAAGTGTTCGCCAGTTTAGTTGCCGTAACGGCACTGTTTAATATTTTAACCGTTGTAATTGAATTGTTGGCAACAGTAGGATTAGGATAGGTTCCTGTCAAGTCGCCACCTGCTGCACCCGTTGGTGGAGCCCCTGATATCGTAGTGTTCACCACACTTGTTATTCTTCCTTGTGCATCAACCGTAAATTGAGGAACTTGAGTGCCAGTACCATAACCACCTGCTGTTACTGTTGTATTAGCAAGTTTGGCTGCCGTAACCGCTCCATTAATTATTTTAACAGTTGTTATTGCATCGTTTGCAACAACAGGACTAGGATAGGTTCCTGTTAAATCGCCACCTGCTGCACCCGTTGGTGGAGTCCCTGATATCGTAGTATTCACCACACTTGTTATTCTTCCTTGTGCATCAACCGTAAACTGAGGAACTTGAGTGCCAGTACCATAACCACCTGCTGTTACTGTTGTATTAGCAAGTTTGGCTGCCGTAACCGCTCCATTAATTATTTTAACAGTTGTTATTGCATCGTTTGCAACAACAGGATTAGGATAGGTTCCTGTTAAATCGCCACCTGCTGCACCCGTTGGTGGAGTCCCTGATATCGTAGTATTCACCACACTTGTTATTCTTCCTTGTGCATCAACCGTAAACTGAGGAACTTGAGTGCCAGTACCATAACCACCTGCTGTTACTGTTGTATTAGCAAGTTTGGCTGCCGTAACCGCTCCATTAATTATTTTAACAGTTGTTATTGCATCGTTTGCAACAGTAGGATTAGGATAGGTTCCTGACAAGCCGCCACCTGCTGCACCCGTTGGTGGAGCCCCTGATATCGTAGTATTCACCACACTTGTTATTCTTCCTTGTGCATCAACCGTAAACTGAGGAACTTGAGTGCCAGTACCATAACCACCTGCTGTTACTGTTGTATTAGCAAGTTTGGCTGCCGTAACCGCTCCATTAATTATTTTAACAGTTGTTATTGCATCGTTTGCAACAGTAGGATTAGGATAGGTTCCTGTTAAATCGCCACCTGCTGCACCTGCTGGCGCTACTCCACTGATCGTAACATTAGCAGCATTGGTAACTCTGCCCTGCGCATCAACGGTGAATTGAGAAACTTGCGTGGCGGCACCATAGGTATTGGGTGTTACAGCAGTGTTCGCCAGTTTAGTTGCTGTAACGGCACCATCGATTATTTTGGCGGTTGTAATTGCATTGGTGGCAACGGTAGGGTTTGGATATGTTCCATTGAGGTCCCCTCCTGCAACGCCTGTCGGTGAAACACCCGTTATTGTTGTATTCAATACATTTGTTATTCTGCCCTGAGCGTCAACTGTAAATTGCGGTACCTGAGTTGCTGTTCCATAAGTGTTAGGTGTTACTGAAGTGTTCGCTAGCTTAGCTGCTATAACTGCCCCGTTAATTATTTTTGCTGTAGTTATGGAATTGTTTGCAACAGCAGGATTAGGATAAGTGCCAGTCAAATCGCCACCAGCAGCGCCTGTTGGTGGAGCCCCCAACATCGTTGTGTTGACCACGCTGGTTATTCTTCCTTGAGCATCTACAACCAACTGAGGAATTTGAGTACCTGTTCCATAGCTGCCTGCGGTAACCGTAGTATTGGCAAGTTTGGCTGAGGTGACAGCCGCATCATTTATTTTGTTAGTTGTAATTGCGTTGTTTGCAATTGTAGGATTGGGATAAAGACCAGCCAGGTCACCGCCTGCAGCGCCTGTGGGCGGTCCTCCACTGATCGCAACATTAGCAGCATTGGTAACTCTTCCCTGTGGATCGATAGTTAGTTGTGATACCTGATTTCCATTTCCATAGGTTCCACTAATAACACCGGAATTGTTCAACTTTGAGGAAGAGATAGTACCATCCGCAATCTTTACTCCCGTTACGGCCGCATCTGAAAGTTGTAATTGGTTTGACGTGTTAAATGAGATTGTAGTGTTATCAATGCTGACTGATAAAGTTGCATCACCGGACAGAACACCACCGGTAAGACCTGGCCCTGTAAGAATGGACGTAATATCGCCCAAGTTTGAAAGTGTAGCCCAGCTTAAAGAAGTTCCATCGGTAGTGATATACTTTCCTGTTTGCCCAACCATACTTGGAATTTCCTTGAGTGTAGCCAGGTCAATAACATTGCCATTGGAAATTGAAAGCCTGTGCGTAATGGGATCATAACTAAGGTTTTGATTTATTGAATCTCCCAATCCTTTTTTCCATGCGCCACTTTTCCAATAATAAAATGCCTGATCGGTAATATCGTAAACAACAAGGCCGTCTTCTGCAGGAGAGATAGGATTAATTAAAAGTCTGTTGGGAGTAGTGACTTGAGGAAGCATGAATCCCTGGTTTCCATTAGGAGGATTCAAAATCAGAATGGCATTAGGCTTACTAATCATGGTGCCAATAACCACAGATTTACCGACCGTTTGAGAAAAACCAATGGAGCCGATACATTCAAATAAGCAAAATAGCAAGAGGCGAATAGGAGTTTTCACGACAACTAATTTTGTTGGGGACGATTATAAAATTAGCAGCCAGGTATTTTGAATTGTTACACCTGAAATTTTATTATTACATATATCACAGGTTCGTTTAGGTCATAAACGCTCTTGGATAGAAAAACCCAGAGCAGGGTCTAAAACTCAACCCAAATAAATTTTCTATCAGATTAATTACAGTACAACGCACGCCAAAGTTCTGATTAAGGCATCAAAAGCGTAATTAAATTTGTTGACAATTAGCATCTGAAAAAAGAGCCGCGCTAATCCCGATAGCTATCGGGACCGCAGTGATATAATTTTCCTGGTGGGACAACGATTTAAGTACAATCTGCCGAAGTAAGATTTACGCAGACTTACTGGTCTTCGCTTTCATTGCCTGATAATTTGTAATCAACTCGCTCATTTGATTTTTAGGCAATGAGAATAAATTTTGAAGTTCTGTGTAGGAGTTGGTGAACCCAATTAATTTATCTTTTATGGAATCGCTCGACAGGCCAATCATGGCCGATACTTCATTGCCCAAGAAATAGCGAATTTGAGAGGTAGCAAATAGAGCTTGTTGCTTGGGCAATACGCTCTCGTAATATTTCACCAATTCTTTGGTAAGAACAATTCCTTCTTCTGTCTTTTTAAAATTTCTCGTCTTAATTTTTTCCGATAACAATCGAGCTTGGTGGAAATTATCTGGCAATAGCGTTTCGTCAATTCCCAGATGATAGCCGATGTATTTCCACACAAACAGAAAATCTTCTTTCTCTTTATCCGATAAGATATGCCCCGACCGTTGAAGGCCGAGCAAGATCACATATGAAAATGCCATGTTGGTGCCGGCCATATCTTCTTGATTGATGGGTAAACCCCATGCGTTTTCCCAAGTACCTTTTTGCAAATAGTATCGCGCCATCGCATGGATCAACCGCGTTTTGTAAATCTGAAATAGTCCGCTTTGGCCGGGTATTAGGTTCCCTTTGCGAAGAACACTAATTGTAAATTCTCCGGTTTCAGCCAATCGCTTGCCGGGCGACTTGCGCATTTTTTCTGTGAGGTACAATGCTTTGTTGCCGGGCGAGGCCGCATAGCAATAAGGCAGCGACATTAGCCCAAGCAGGGTCATGATGGGAATTGCGAAGTTTTCAAAAACAGCTTGTCCTAGTAAGATTCTCTTTTCATCGTACCAAGTAGGGATTGGCTTTGGAGAAAGTAGAAACTCTTTGCCCGGATGATTACTTTTTAAAGTTGAAATTTCATTCTCTGAGAGACTGAAGAGCTTGTAAAATTCAGTCTGTTGATTTTTTTGGAATATGTAGGCGATTGTTGCATCAGCAGCTTCGTCCCCTACCTGGCGTTGTTTGTTTAAATACTCAGTATCAACATTCATCCTTTCCACTTCTATATAAGGCTGTTTCTAGTAAATTGTTTAGCTAACTATTGAATTTTTTATAGTCTTTTGGTTAAGAACTGCGCTTAAGCAGCTATGTGGGGTCAGACCGATTAGCCCTTGCCTGTGTGAGTGACTTCGGCAGGCCTGCCCTTGCCGTTCTTTTTTTTGGTCATATAGGTATATGTAGCGCCCTTTTGCTACTGTATATGTTTGGCGCTGTGGTTTTGTAAATTTTGGTTTTTTAGATGCCGCACCTTTTACTACTATGCATTCGCTTTTGCTTGACGCTCGGTAATACTTGTAATCGCGAGTTGTTTGATCACAACTAAATTACGATCATAGACTATTTTGGTTTTGATGGTTATTGCTGATGGGCATGGAATTTATTCAATTTTTAGGCTCCCATTTATATTAAACATAAGTTCAAATCGGATGTTTATCAATAGTCGAGTAGCTAAGGCAATTAAAGCTTCTGCCAGTAATTGAAGATGTTTGCAAAATTTATGATCGTTTTCTCTTCCACATCATTTCTGTATTACGGAATCGCATGCCTTTATTCCAAAGAGATTATCTTAGAGTTTGAACGTTTCGTTCGTCATCCTTGGCAAAGAGTGCTCACTGGCATATTGCAGCTATTAGGAGGTATTGGACTGATTTTGGGACTACTGATACCGCTATTGGGACTCCTGGCTTCAATGGGACTTTCAGCCCTAATGCTAATGGGTTTTATCATTCGAATCAAAATAAAAGATGGCCTGATCAAATCACTCCCATCCTTTCTTTATATGATTCTTTCTATTTACTTATCGATTGTATTTTTCCAATGGATATGATCAAACGATGAAGTTATAACCAGAGAATTATTGCTGATAGTATTAAAAAGATTACTGCAGGAACCGACTTTTTAAACGAGTCACCTATTTTTATATGCATAAATATTGCGCCTATCATAAGTGCAGCAATGCCTATAGCTGGAATCAACTCAATCTGCTCAAACCATATGGAGGCAATTAAGGCTAAAGAAAAGAGAACCTTCAGGCTTCCAATTAAAGTCATAAACCACATCGGTAATCCGTAGTTGGCAAATTCTTCTTTCATATTTTTCGCGTTCCCGCCACGCCATTGAGAAGCGTTTCGAAATCTCAACAACCACACGTTTAAGATGCTCAATCCTACAATTAGCTTTAAGGCAATTTCCAGATAAATCATAATCATCTCGGGGTTAATAGTCGTAATTTAAACCGAAAAAGGAGCAAATAGTTAGCGCGACAAGATTTTTGTTTATTAGTTGCAATTCATGATCGTGCATGTTAAACGCAATTTTTGTTACGCTCCTGCTATACCGCTTAACAATTAGCGTATTATGTAGCCTGAAATTAAAAGACTAAATACCATCATAATGCAGCTATTTTGCAATTTCCCGTTCCTTCTCCCCGCTTACATTAAAATTTTAAACCGTTTAGCAACTCCAGCTAAGAAGGAATAGCGATAACTCCTTTGTAAATCGCTTGATCGCAACTACGCTACGTTCATTTCAACTTGTTGCTTTTTGCGGAGTACAATCAAACTTACCCAAATCACCCACACCATATCGAATAGAAAAGTAATTTTTTGGAGAAATGGTAGATAATAAAATCCGAGCTTCGTTTCAAAAATGAAGAACACAATAATACTGAGGGTAAAGCATAGATACGCGAGTATCTTCAAGAGCTTATTAGGATAGTAACGCAATTCAATAAAAAAAGGAACGAGAGCAACGGTGCCGAAAATACCCGTCAACGTAACTACCAGATCATGATACGATGTATACATGAAAATAAATACACTCATTGTAAACATTCCAGTATAGCGTATTAAATAAAAGTTCTTTCCTCTTTTGTTGAAAATTTCGGGAAGCAGGTAGAAGAAACATATCATTGTAAAACTTAAAACCAAATGGGAAATAACTGCCAGACTGCGGGCAGAATTAAAATTACCCTGTTTTGTAATTGGATCCATTACATCACATAGAAAGTTATTGAAGAAACTATAACTGTCCGCTGTAGGCACATTGATTGATCCGCCCGTATAATCACTTGCCGCTATCGAGAAAATAATAAGATAGAGGCCCATTCCAACAATTGGAAAGTAGGGATAATAGTTTTTGGACAGCTTAAACATATTCCATTATAAACACACTAAGCTTAAGTTGGTTTTCTTTCAGTCTCATATTTTTTATCATAATTTAACGAGAATTTAACCCAACAGAAGCAAACATGGTGGAGTCCCTCCCTCCCATATCCAGAGTAGTCTTGATAACACATATTATTGCATATTCATTAAGTATGTTTAACTGCGGTTTTGGTGAAAAGCTGCCGATGATTTAGCCAAACAAAGTTGATGGAAATCTGGGGCATGGTGTGGAGTAAGTTACCCATGTCAAAAAATCTAGATTGGAGTTATCCAGTAAGAAGCTTCTAAAATCCACATCACATCGCTGTAATTACTTGGTATGATTTTCGGCATTGCTGTGAAAACAATCAAACTATAACTAAAAGTAATATTATGAAATTATCACACATCACCACCATGGTCGCGGCATTGTTTATCACCGCTGTAGTTACATCTTGTACTCCATCGAAAAAGGATGAGAACAGTTCTGAAGTTGCCAAAGAAGCAAATGATGAAAATCTTGAAACCCGGAAAGATGAAAAAGATGCGGACTTTATTGTAGACGCAGTGGCTGGCAACTATGCCGACATTAAAATGGCACAGATGGCTCTCACTAATTCCACAAGTTCAGAAGTGAAAGACATTGCCCGGACGTTAGAGGCTGACCACACGAAAGTGCTTAACGAACTAAAAGGCTATGCAGGGAAAAATGGCTTTGCCATTCCAATGGAAGAAAGCGAAGAAGCCAAAAACAATATGAAAGATTTAGCCAAAAAAGATGCGAAAGACTTTGATAAAAAGTGGTGCTCGCTGTTGGTTAATAAACATGAAAAGGCAATTAGCAACTATGAAGATCGGTGGAATAAAACTGAAGATGCTGAATTAAAAGATTGGATAAATAAAACACTTCCCGGTTTGAAAAGCCATTTGGAAATGCTAAAAGGACACGAGGAAAAAATTAAAAATAGGAAGTCTTAAAAAAGAATAGAGTTTAAAGTTTTGGATGAGGTTAACACATTCATACTTTAAACTCGAAACTTTCAGTTGTCGGCTACAGTTGTTTTTCTCAACGGCCTTTAACAAACCTTACCACGTTTTTACCGATTGAATTTATAGTACTCTAACAATTTATTAGACTTGCCAGCAATGGCGTCCGATACCATCGTCATCCCCATCACGCTGAAGGTAATGCCATTTCCGCCATAGCCAAGTACAAAGAAACTGTTAGGAAAATCCGGATGCGGACCAATGTAAGGTAGCGCATCTTTCGTAATGCCAAACGTACCTGCCCAACTGAAATCTGGAATCAACTCAAGCTTGGGAAAAAGTTTTTTCACGTTTTCCAATAGCTTAATTTCTTTCTTTTCAATCAGCCGATCCCTTCTCAAAGGATTTTTAAAATTCTCGTCACCGCCTCCAACTAAGATTCGGTTGTCATCTGTTGTGCGCACGTAGAGGTAAGGATCTTGGGTGTCCCAAAAAATAGTATTTTTCAGAGCGTCAGGAATGGTGCCAAGAGGCTCACTTACAAACGCATAGGTGCTAATCAACTTGACAAAATCTTCCTTTATTAAAGACTTGGTTTCGAACCCAGTAGCATACACAATTATTTTAGTCTTGATAGCAAATCCATCATCTGTGTGAACAGTATTGATATTTTTCCCATGCGTTACATGTTTAAGGCTGGTATGATCAAATATTGAAAGGCCATATTTCTTTGTAGAGAAATTGAGCAATGCATGGGCGAGTGCATACGCATCAACACTTCCTCCTATGGTGGATAGAATTGCACCTTCCCCAACAATTCCATATGTTGATTCTAAGTTGCCTTTATTTAACCACTCTACTTGAAATCCGTACTTTTTCCGAGTCTCAAACTCTTTTATAAGCCATTGTTTATCCTGCTGAGAACTTGCTATAAAGAGACTTTCCTTTCGATTGAAGCCACATTCGGCTTTGATCTTAAGGATAACATTTTCGAGGGTTTCTATGGCTTGAACTCCTGCCTTGTAACTAGCAACCGCTACGGCCTCCCCTACTTTTTCAATTAAAGAATAAAGTGGTTCATCAATTTCATACTGAAGCATTGCTGTTGTGGCACTGGTACTACCCAAACATACATCGCGTTTATCGATCAGTATTGTTTCATAACCTTCTTTGGAAAGTTGATACGCTAGTAATGATCCGGTTATACCTCCACCAACTATCAATACTTCGCATGAAATGTTCTTTCGTAACGATGGGTATGAATTCACAAGTCCATTTCGTAACAACCAATACGGTTCCTTAGAACGAATTTTCATATTGTAAATACTTTGAGCCCCTGCAAATTGACAACACGACTTATAACATACGGGCATCTCTAAAAACCCTTGCTTTCATTACCTCAACCCCTGCCCCTTCTCCAGAAGAGAAGGGTAAGCGGAGTTTTTAGAGATGCCCATAAATTTGAAGCAAAGCACTAAAAAAAACCGCAACAACATCCACCAGATACATCAATATAATGTATACTGGGTGGCGTTGTTACGGGTTAACCTTTCAATGGTTTAGCTTATTAAGCGACTTTCAGTTCATCTCTTTTTTCTTTGATCAGGTTGTGAGATGACCTTAAATTAGCTTTTTGCTCTTCGATCATTTGTCTTAATTCACCATGTATGTCATCGTCTTCAAGTGCAGTCTTATAAGCAGACTGCGCTGCGTCTTCGCCATACTCGCATGCGTTTAATATTGCTTCACTATCTTTACCAGTAAAGGTGGCCTTAACATCCATCCAGACACGGTAGATTTTTCCGGAAGCTGTCGTGCTTCCCAACTCAGCTTCTTCGCCAAGTTTTTCGATTTCATCGGTAAGGGAAGAAGCAATCTTCCTGCTTTCATCAGCCATATCTTGAAACAGCATTTCCAAATCCCTATCTTTCGTTTGGTCTGCCGCTTTTTCATAGCCTTCTACTCTGTCGTTGTTGATCTTCAACAAATCATTCAACGTTTCTGATACTTTTTCATTCGTTTCCATTGTATTTATTTATTTAGTTTTTAAAAAATGTTCACACGACTATGATTTTACCTTTTTGAATCTAAGTGATCATGAGAGCCGAAGCCATAAGGTTCTTCAAATCCGCACATCCTCTATCATCTCTTCGAATTTTTCAGCCCTTTCTGTGTTTTCAGTTCTCATTTTTGTTGTTGTCAACTAATTTTTCATTGATTAATATTTTTAGAGTCAAAATTCTTTGAGCAAACGAAGTAAAACGACTTATTTACTTTTTGCCCATGCGGCTAATAAAAAAGATAACTAGTGCAATTACCAATACCACAAGAAATATTCCCACCCCCATGCCGGTCTTGAAAATTCCTCCGACTACAGAACAACTTGAAAAAGTTGCAAAGAAGAGAATTGATGATACGGCAATCAGCTTTTGATTTTTCATGATTATGTTAATTATAAAGTTCTACTCGGCTGGCTCGTGTTCTTCTTCCTCTGCTGCATCCACGTTAATAGAGTCAGAGATTTCTGATAGCTTCTTATCTGCTGCCTTTTCTTCCTCAAGTGTTTCTTCCAGTAAAGCAGCGGCTTCATCTTCTCCTAAAATGTTCGCAAATGAAAAAAGTGTTCCATAGGTTGCAATTTCGTAATGCTCAACTTTTTGCCCTGCTAAAATAATTCCCGCGTCACGCACGACACCATGCTCTGTGGCCTCCATTATTTCTTCTGCTTCTTTTATAAGCCCGGCCATGGCTTCGCATTTTTTGGCTACACCTTTTTCGTCAATGGACGAAAACACTTCTTCGAGGCGTGTTACATGTTGTTTTGTTTCCTCCAAATGACCTGTGAGTGCCTCTCTCAAATTTTCATCAGTGGCATTTTTAATCATTTTGGGAATTGCTTTGGTCAATGCTTTTTCTGCCCAGTAGATGTCTTTTAATTCGTCTACAAATAAATCACGAAGGCCTTGAGCAGCATTGGATTTTGCTTTCAACCCTTTTTCAGGGGCTGTTTTTTTTGTACCGTTTGAAGCGGATGTTGAAGTTTTTTTCATTTTTTTTAATTGTTTAATAATGAGTGTTTCGAGAATTGCGCTACCTAGCGTATTTAAATTTTATTACCAGTTTTAGCTTCACATGACACGGCAGAACAGCGCAGGTTAAAGCATTTATGCATTCACACCGTTATCATTTGCTTAGTGGGGAGTTGGAAAAAATGTAGTAGCACTTCGTTACTACATTTTATGCCAAGAGTCGCCTTTAAAGAATATTAGCTACACTGGCCTAGTGCAAACCATATAATAGCGAATACTACGATGGTTCCCAGGCAACCTCCGCCCAACTTCTTAGCTCCATACCCTGCAAGCAAACCTCTAAAAAGATTATTCATTTTACTGTGATCAATTACTTCCTTTTGTTTTTATTGGTTTAGTA
>Ga0209181_10002669_pt1 | contig 28782 bp, 24 predicted proteins | sample MAT05_FD_187208 | JGI IMG/M metagenome (GOLD analysis project Ga0209181, IMG submission 187208) | Freshwater microbial communities from Lake Fryxell liftoff mats and glacier meltwater in Antarctica - MAT-05 (SPAdes) (version 2) | ecosystem: Environmental > Aquatic > Freshwater > Ice > Liftoff...
GCCCGCAAAGTGCTCGCGGATTGAAAGCTCGAGCCCACCGAGCGATCCCAGGGCGAGTCCGATCCCGAGCTGCGTCGGATTTTTGCTGATCGCCCCGATCACGATCAGGATCAGGCCGACCAGGACAGAGAGTTCGACCAGCGGGAACTTGCCCCATGGTGCTGGTGGCTCCTCCTGCTTAAGAGTCGGATTTGGTCGGTTTGATTTCTTTGCCATCGGATTTCAGTAGGGAGCGTATCTGCGTCTCGAGGTCATCGAGGGTCTTACTGCCGGTCGCGGCGCTCTTCAGGACGCCACCGGGTTTGATGAAAAGGAAGGTCGGACAGACACCGATCCGGTAGATGTTGGACACGGCCCCGTCCCGGTCGTAACCAACCGGCACCTTCCAGCCGTTCTCGGCAATCAGCTCACGGACCCGGTCCCGGTCGTCACGCACATTGATCGAAACGAATCCGGCCTGGCTTTTGTAGTGCTCCGCAAGTTCCTCGAAGATGTCCTGCGGCTCGATGCAGACAGATGATCCTTTGGTGAACCAGAACGACATGACCAGCGGACGATCAAAGTAGTCACAGATCCGCAGTGCCCCTTCAACGTCGACCGAGCAGGCCTTCTCCGGATCAACGTTGGCATCACCGTCGAGGTCCGAGGTCGCGATCGGCACGGCAAATGGAGGAAGTGTGTCTCCGATCAGCACCGGCCCCAACCCGACCGTCCCGGAGTCTTCAGTTTTCAGCATGTTAAAAAGAGCGAACGCGAAGATCAGGAAGAACGCGAACCCGACAACAGCCATGTAATTGAACGGCTTCTTCTGTCGGCCGGACGGCTCCAGATCCGCTGGATCCTCGTCGCGATTCGAGAAGAGGTCCCTGCTCATCGGCGCTCCTGCCAGGCCAGGACAGCCGGCAACACGATCGCCACCCCCAGGAGGGCGACGCTCAAGTCGACCACGGCGACGATTCCGAAGTCCCTCAGCATCTGGATGTCGCTGGAAACGAGAGCGGCGAATCCGGCGATCGCGGTCAGGCCTGAAGCGGCGATAGCCATTCCGGTCCGGCCATAAGTGAAACGAAGTGCGTCAGCCATGCCGGCCCCCTGCTCGCGCTCCTGGAAATAGCGGCCGGCGAGGATCACCGAGAACTCGGTTGAGATCGCCGTGACCAGGACCGTGAGCACGGCCGAGAGCGGATTGAGCGAAAGATCAAGTGATGAGACGATCACTGCCGACCAGCCGCCCGCTACCACGATCGGGATCATCGGGATGAGCATGCGCCTGAACGACCGGTAGATCAAGAGCAGGACAAGCGCCACCGCGAATATCGCGAAGGCGATCAGCATGTAACGGGAGGCAGCGAGGTCATCGACCGTCGAGGTGACAATGACGGGCAGGCCGGTGACGTCAGCCGAAACCCCCGTTGGTGGCCCCTGACCGACGCGCGATCCCCTGATCGCATCCACGATCTGCCCGACAACCCGGCGCTGGCTGTCCACCGAGCCGGTCCGGATCACAAACGGGATCTTGGCTTCCGTGGGCAGGTCTTTCCCGGCAAGCCCTCCACCGATGATCGCCCGGCGTTCATCCACCGGCAAACCCTTCAGCCCCCGACGGATCTCGGCGGAGGTCATTCCTTTGCCGCCCGCAGCAACGAAGTCGGTAATGGCCGGGCCCGGGCAGAGGTCAGCTTCCAGACAGCTCGGGTTGGCTTCGTCGTAGCCCGCCAGGGCCAGGGCGCTGCTGCGGACCGCAGCCATCCAGGTGACCACGGCCGGATCGGTGACATCGTCAGCGCGGACGATGATGTCGACCTCACCCGAGGTTCCGGTCGATTTCTCGAGATCCAGCAGATCCTTGACCGCGTCCGTACGGGTCGGCAGCAACTGTTTGATTTCAGCGGCAGTATTGGCCTGGGTGCCGGCCGCCCAGCCACAGGCAGCAATCACGATGCTGATCAGAAGCAGCCTGCCGGGAGCCATGATCGCCATTCCGAGGACCCGTTTCGCGCCATTCCTGAATGCGAGAAACACACCAAAACGTTCGAGCGTCACCGGGCGGGCCTTGCCGGGCCCCCGGATCGAGAGGGCAGCGAATCCGAAAATGAAGACGACCGCCAGGCAAACCAGAACGCCGGCACCCAGCAGGATTCCGAACTCGGAGATCATCGGGACCGGGGAGATCAGCAGGGAGGCGAACCCGAACGCACTGGCAACACAGGCCGTGGCGATCATCGGCACACCACCGGCGGCGGCGAGGCGGGCGGCCTCTCCGGCCGGCAGATCGCCGTCGGTTTCGTCATATCGGGCCTGGATCTGGACCGCGTAGTCAACGGTGAGCCCGATCAGGATCGGCACCGCCCCCAGCGCCGCCAGGGAGATCGACCCGCCCAGCAGCCGCAACAGGCCGAACGAAATCATGATCGCTCCGAGGGCCAGACCGAGCGGCAGCAGCCTCCAGCCGGACCCGAAGATCGCCCAGAGGGCAAGTGACATCAGGACCAGGGCGACCAGCGCCAGCAGCAGTATTCCTGTCTGCAGGGACTGTGAAAGTCCGTCAAAAACAACCGGTGAGCCAGACACGACGTATTCGGCACCGTCGAGCTGTGTCGATTCGTCCCTGGTCGCGTCCTTGATCAGGTCGATCGCTTCCGAGCGCTCATCGTCAGACAGGTCCGACCGCAGCCGCAGGACGATCTGGGCCGAATCGGAGTTCGGGAACAGGTAGGAGAGTTTCGGCTTGGGGCCCGTGCTGGTGACCCCGTCGGGGAATACCACCCGGTTGATGAATGCCGGATCGTCGAGGCTGGGCAGCGAAGTGAGGCCGTATTTGGCAGAGATTCCGGCAGCCAGTCGCAGCAGCTCCTGCTGACCCTGATCTGCCCGGGCGCTGCCCCTGGGCAGAGCAGCAAGTGCGGCCACCTGCTGCTGATAGACCTCGGTGATTCCCGACACCGCCCGGCCGAGGAAAGTCGCGGGACCGGCGAACACTGCCACCGGGTCAAGTTCGTTGAGGCGCTCGCAGGTCTTGAACAGCTCACCGCGGCCACGGCTGATGCTGCCGGAAACACATGCTTCAAGCACGTTCAGGCGCTTCAGGTTCGCTGGCTTGAGGGACTCGACCAGATTGCCCTTGGCCAGGATCACGACCGGCTCGCCGCCAAAGGTCTTCTCTGCCCTGGCCGTGTCTTTATAGGCCGCCGAGTCCTTGTTGAAGATCGCGTCGGTGACCGGCTGCACCTTCATGCCGGAAAACAGAACTATCGCCGCCGCCGTAAGGGCGAGCAGGATTCCGAACGTCAGAAGGGGCCGAGCGCGCCGCGCAACCGCGGCCGCAACCCTGCCGAAGAATCCCCCAGGAGCGCCCGGGTTCAATCCATTGCCAGCGGACCGGTCACGTCAGCGCGGAGGAACTGGTGGACGAACTGGTTCTCCGATTCGAACAGCTTTTCCTTGGGTCCACTTTCGACGATCTTGCCCTTCCAGAGCACCGCGATGAAGTCGGCGATGCGCCGCGCGGTCCCGAGGTCGTGGCTGATCACCATGTAGCAGCCACCGCTTTCGGCGTGGACCTCGCGGATCAGTTCACACAGCAGAGCCGTACGAACCGGATCGAGTCCCGAGTCGGGCTCGTCGAACATTACGATTTCCGGGTCGAGCACCAGGGCCCGGGCAAACCCGGCGCGTTTACGCATTCCGCCGGAAAGTTCGTTCGGCATCTTGTAATGGGCTTCGCCCAGACCGACTTCGCGAAGACGGCGCTCACAGATGTCCTCGATCTCATCTTCGCCCTTATCGGTGTGCTGGCGAAGCGGGAATGCGACGTTGTCAAAGATGTTCATCGAGCCGAAGAGTGCGCCGTCCTGGAACAGCAGTCCGAATTTCTTGCGCATCTCGAAGAGGTCGTCATCGCTGAGGGCCGGCACTGACTGACCCTTGACCAGGACGTCACCGGAGTCGGGGTAAAGCAGGCCGACGATGTGCTTGATCAGCACGCTCTTGCCGGTGCCCGAGGGGCCGAGAACCATGGAGATCTGATCGTCCGGCAGACCCAGGTTCAGACCGTTGAGGATCCGGGTGCGACCGAACTGCTTGGTCAGGTTCTTGATTTCGATCGCGTCGACTCCGCCGTGATCGAGCTTCTTGCCGGTGTGCCACTTGTAGGGATCGTTGTCGCCGGGATGGACACCGGGCAGCACGAAGTCCTTGAACAGCACGGCACCATCATCGGCCACGTACGGCTCACTCTGGCGCGGCGGCGGCTCGTCGAGCACGGCGACGTCGGAGGCATTGGCTTCGTCGCCGGCTTCGATCTCTGAAGCCAGCTCAGCGTCGGGACCGAGGTCCGCCTCCGCAGCCTTGATCTCGGGTGATTCGCTGGCCTCGTTGCCAGGACCATTGATTGGCTCTTCAGCCGGTTCGTCTATCTGACTCAACTCGTCACCCTCCTATCGGTGCTCGCGGATTGGCACCCCAGAAGACCAGGGTTCCCAACATTCCGATGATGTGCACTAAGACAATATTCAGAACCATGGATTTGGCCGTGGCGGTGCCTACACCGACCGGTCCCCCGGAAGCCGTATAGCCGTAATAACAGCCGACCAGAACGATCGTGGTCGCCATGGTCATCGCTTTGATAACCGAAAAAAGCAAGTCGGGCGGGTTCTGGAACATCCAGAAAATCAGGAGATAGCCTCCTGACGACACGTCACCGATCTGCTCAACGACCGCAATGTAAGAAGCGAGGAAACCGACGCCGATGGCCGCCATGTACATGAAAGGCAGAGTCATCCAGGCACCCAGCAATCGGGTCGCGGCAAGGAAAGTCACCGGTGGTACACCCATGACCTCGAGTGCATCGATTTCGTCGGAGATCCGCATCGCGCCGAGCTCGGCGACGATTCCGGTACCAACCTTGGCCGCCATCATGTAACCGAAGGCGTAAGGGATCGCTTCGCGAAGGTCACACCAGGCTGCAAAAACTCCGGCGTAGGCGGGAGCGCCAACGGACCGGTTGAAATATGCCCCTTCGATGCCGCAGGTCAGTCCGATCGTGAAGACGAGGCCGAAGATGACCGTGGTCGAACCGAGGACCAGGATGCCGGCCTGCTTCAGCGCCTCGCCGAAGTACCTGAACACGCGGCCCGAGAAGACCTGGCCCATGACCATTGCGCAGAAACGGGTGATCTCTCCGACCGTTTCGAGCCATGCACGGGGGACTGTCAGCCAGCCGGAATTCATCTACTTGATCGTCTGCAGTTCGGGGTTGGTCGCCAGCATGGTCTGCGTGAACACGTAGTTGAACGCAAAGACCCCGAGCAGCGAAATGACGACGGCTTCGTTGACGGCGCGGCCGACGCCGGCGGCGCCACCGGTCGCAGTCATCCCTTTGTAACAGCAGACGATCGCGATGATCGCGCCAAAGAGGGTGCACTTGAGGACCGAGGCGGCGAGCTCGGTGGTCGATGCATTCGAGAAGAGCGTGGCGAAGAAACCACCAAGCGGCTGGTTGTAAAGCAGCTCCGCGCCGATTCCGCCGGTAATGCCGAAGAGCAGCGCGTAGATGTCGAGCAGCCCGGTGATGACCATCAGGGCGAGGAAGCGCGGCACGACGAGGTTCTTGATCGGGTCGACCCCGAGGACCTGGAGGGCGTCGAGCTCTTCACGGATCTTCCGGGCGCCGAGGTCGGCCGTGATTGCGGTTCCCGCGACACCAGCGACGACGACAGCCGTCACGAACGGAGCGAACTCGCGGATCGAGGCGAGGACGAAGAAACCACCAAGACGGTCGAGGGCTCCGAATAGCGAAAGGAAGTTTGCTGCCTGAAGTCCCGGAGCACCGAATCCGAAAGCGACAGTCGAAATCATCAGCGGGAACCAGCACAGCTGGAGCGCGAAGAGGAACTGGCCAATGAATTCGTTTCCGTACGGGTATGGAGCCCTGACTGCGGACGCCATTGTGCGTCCAGTCAGAATCATCATCTCGCCGACCTCGGTAAACGTACTCTTGGCGGGTTCGAAAACCCTGTTTGCGGCTGCTCTGACCATCTCTCCCGGGCGGTTCTGGGTACTGGGCAAATGCCTGCTACCGCCGTGGCGCGGAGTGTATGGGAAAGAGCGGCGTGTGTGACGGTGACCACACCCGTGGTATGTTGCGCCCGCCTTGCGGGAGACGAGCAAACACTTCAACCGCGTCGTTGTCGGAGCCCTTGGATTGATGGCTTCCGCGGCGATTCTCGCTGGCTGCGGGGGGGGCGGCGACAGCAACCAGTTCGCCAACGAGCCTTCCGGTGACTATTCGGTCGAGGTTGTCGACGCGGAGTTCCCGGCCAGCCAGGTCATCGCTCGCACCTACGACATGAAGCTTTCGGTCAAGAACACTGGTGATGAGACGATCCCGAACATCGCGACCAGCATCGCGCTGCCCGGCCTCGGCTCCACCCTCGCGTTCGCTTACCGCGACCCGCAAGAGGGCCTGGCCCAGCCGCAGCGGCCGATCTGGGTCCTGGAAGAGGGCTTCCCCAAACTGGCTGGCACGGTCGGCCGCGGAGGCGCCGCCACCTCGAACCGGCGCACTTTCGCTTTCGGTGAACTTGCCCCGGGTGAAGTCGCCGACATGATCTGGCAAGTAACTGCGGTGCGCCCCGGCAACTACAAACTGGCCTACACAATCGCCGCCGGACTGAGCGGAGAAGCCAATGCGGTCAACGCCGCCGGCGACGCACCGATCGGCCTGCTGCCGGCCAGAATCTCCGACAAACCGATCCTGACCGAGGTGGACGACAATGGCAACGTCGTACCATTGGATAGATCAGAACAGCTAAGACTGAAAATCCAGGAAGCCGAATCGCCCTGAACCTGAGCGGATCCCGAATCCGCTCACGCGTTCCCATCGCTTTCGCCAGTTGCCTCTTTGTCCTCACCATGGGGTTCTCCAGCACTGCCTGCGCTGAAGGAACCTCCATCCCGGCCGCCTCCGGCCCGACTCCGTCGACCACCTCCGGTGACACTGCCACGGCGACCACATCGCGTGGCAAACCCCGCCTGAAGCAGATCGCAAGTTTCTCCCAGCCGGTGGAAATCAAGTCCGCCCCCGGGTACAGGAAGCTGATGTTCGTGGTTGAGCAGGAGGGCCGGGTCATGGTCCTGCGCAACGGCCGCAAGCTGAACAAGCCATTCCTCGACATCCGCGGCCGGGTCGAATCCGGTGGTGAGCGCGGGCTGCTCTCGATCGGTTTCCCGCAGGACTACAAGAAGACGAAACGTTTCTACGTCTATTACACCGACGGCACCGGGGACATCCGGGTGGTCGAGTTCAAGCGTCGTTCCGCGGTGAGGGCCAGCGCCGGTTCGGCCCGCAGCGTGATCACGGTTCCGCACCGGGAGAACTCGAACCACAACGGCGGCCAGCTTCAGTTCCTCGGATCCGACCTCTACTTCGGCACCGGCGACGGTGGTGGCGGTGGCGACGAGCCCGGCAATGCGCAGAACAGAGACGTCCTGCTCGGCAAGATGATCCGGATTGATCCGAAGCCGAAGGACGGCAGGCCATATTCCGTGCCTGCCTCGAACCCGTTCGTCGGGAAAGCCGGACGCGATGAGATCTTCGCCTACGGACTGCGCAATCCGTTCCGCTGGTCCTTCCAGAAAGGTGGCGGCGCGACCCGTATGGTCATCGCCGACGTCGGCCAGGATGAGTTCGAAGAAATCAACACGCTCCCGGTGAGCCGGGCCAATGGCGCCAACTTCGGCTGGAACAAGTTCGAAGGATTCTCCGAATACGATGGAGCGATTGACGGCACCGCCAAGCCGGCGATAGTGCTTCCGCACCCGCCCAACTGTTCGGTCATCGGCGGACTCGTCGTTCGCGACAGGAAGGTGCCCGCACTTTTCGGCCGTTACATCTTCACCGACTTCTGCAACAGCGACATCCGCTCGTTCAAGCTGAGGAACGGAAGGGTGGGTTCCAGGTCGACCGGGATCTCGGAAAGTTCGATTTCATCGTTCGCCGCAAACGCCGCCGGGAAGGTCTTCATGACTTCGCTCAGCGGACCCGTTTTCCGTCTGGTTCAGTAATTCCCGGCGAAAAGCGGTAAGAAGGACATAGGAAAATTCAAATTTGAAGGGTACGGGGGTAGTTCATGGAGTCAGCGACAGTTCAGGAAGAGATTGCGGTTCAGAATCCGGCCACCGGTGAGACGATCACCAGCATCCCGGTTGATTCGGCCGAATCGGTCGCGGCGACGGTTGCCCGCATCCGCGCCAACCAGCCCGCCTGGGAAGCCCTCGGCTTCAAGGGTCGCCGCGAATGGCTGAACAAACTCCGTGACTGGCTGCTCGACAACGCCGACCGCGTTGCCGACACCCTCCAGTCGGAAACCGGCAAGGTACGCGCCGAAGCCACGATCGAGACCCCTTACCTCGCCGACCAGATCAACTTTTACGGATCGAAGGCCGGGAAGTTCCTCGGCGAGCAGAAGGTCCGCCCGAACTCCGCCCTCTCGGCCAGCCGCAAACTGCGCCTCCGTTACAGCCCTTACCCCGTGGTCGGCCTGATCAGCCCCTGGAACTTCCCGCTCGTCCTTTCCCTCGGCGACGCGATTCCCGCACTGATGGCCGGCGCTTCTGTGGTGATGAAGCCTTCAGAAGTGACCCCGCTCGGTCTGAGTGAGATCGTCAAGGCTTGGCAGGACGAGATCGGCGGACCGGACGTGCTCGCCGTGGTCAACGGTGGCGCCGAGACCGCAACCGCGCTGATCGACAACTCCGACTTCGTCGGCTTCACCGGCTCCGACGTGACCGGGAAGAAGGTCATGGCCCGCGCGGCCGAGACCCTGACCCCGGTCAGCCTCGAACTCGGCGGCAAAGACCCGATGGTCGTGCTCGAAGGCGCCAACATGGAGCGTGCCGCGAACGCCGCTGCCTGGGGTGGAATGCTCAACTCGGGCCAGATGTGCATCTCGGTCGAGCGGATCTACGTCGAAGACGGTGCCTATGAAGATTTCGTGCGCAGGCTCAAGGAGAAGGTGGAGGTTCTCAGCCAGGGAGCTGATGGCGAGGTCGTTGCCTGTGACGTCGGCGCGATGACCATGGAGTCCCAGCTGGTCAAGGTCGAGACCCAGGTGGACGAAGCGATCGCTGGCGGCGCAACCGCGCTGACCGGTGGCAAGCGAGGCGAAGGCCCCGGCCAGTTCTACGAACCGACCGTCCTGATCGACGTCGAGCCCGGCATGAGCGTGCTCGAGGACGAGACTTTCGGCCCCGTCGTCACGGTGACCCGGGTCGCCGATGAGAACGAAGCGATCTTCCGCGCGAACGACACCCGTTACGGGCTTTCCGCTTCAGTCTTCGGACCGCGAGGCCGGGCCGAAAAGGCCGCCCGCCGGATCGAGGCCGGTGCCGTGAACGTCAACGACATGATCTTCAACATGCTCGCTCCGAGCCTGCCGATGGGCGGCTGGAAGGAGTCGGGAATCGGCTACCGCAACGGCGAGTATGGAATCCAGAAGTACTGCCGCTCTTCGGCAATCGTCAGCCCGAGAATGCTCACGAAGAACGAGCCGCTCTGGTACCCGTACACCCCCTCCCGTCGCGAACTCGTCGGCAAGCTGACCAACTTCATCGGCGGCCGCGGAAAACGGCGCTTCGGGAAGAAGTAGCGCGGGCATCTGGATGAACGCCGGGACTGACAATCGATTCAGTCTGGGCCTGCGTGTTGTGATTTCGTTGCTTGTCCTGATCGGTGGCTGTGCTTCGGCCGCGCGGGCGGGTGTGCCGGCGGATCCGGTCCCCTTTGACAAAGGCAATCCGCTCCTGATTAACGGCGGCGAGAACGGCTACTGGACCTACGTTCCGAACAGCTACGACGCCAGCCACAGCACGCCAATCAAGCTGCTGGTCTGGCTCCACGGCTGCGGCGGTTACAGCTCTGGTGACATCTGGACCGCCAGTCCCGGCGGCAGCGCGCAGAGTTGGATCACGATTGCGCCGGGCGGCCGGGAAGGCGGCTGCTGGAATCCCGGCACTGACCAGAGCAAAGTGCTGACGGCCGTCGACGATGTCGCGACCCACTTCAACATCAACCCCCGACAGGTGATTCTCGGCGGGTACTCATCGGGCGGGGATCTCGCTTATCGGACCGCGTTCTATCACGCCAGTCATTTCGCTGGCGTCCTTGCTGAAAACACCGCACCATTCAGCGACACGGGTTCCTCCCAGGCTGACTCCCTGGCGGCGGCAGCATGGAAATTCAACGTGGTCCACCTCGCCCACAATCAGGACAACACCTATCCGGTTGGCGAAGTCGAAAGCCAGATCAACGCGATGGTCACCGCGGGTTTCCCGGCGCAGCTGATCAAGGTCGACGGCAACCACTATGACAATCCCAACGTAGTCGTCAACGGCCATGCCCTTCCCGGGACGACCGCCGATCTGAGGAGTCTTCTGCTGCCCCACATGAATGACGGCTGGCTCTCGCCGGATACCACTCCGATTCCCGATCCTGACCCTGTTCCTGACCCGGACCCTTTTCCTGACCCGGACCCTGATCCGGGGCCAGCCCCCGTTCCTGATCCCGACCCGGATCCCGCTCCCGACCCTCAGACAGCCAGCGATCCGCCGCCGAAGGTGACGATCAAGTCAAAGCCGAAAGGGGTGACTCGTTCCAGGAAGGCGGCATTCCGATTCAGCTCATCGATCAACGGATCAACCTTCGAATGTCGCATCGACGGCAAGCCATTCAGCCGGTGTACCTCGCCGCAGCGCTACAAGGACCTTGAGACGATCCGGCACAGGTTTGCCGTGAAGGCGATCAGCGAAGGGACCATCGGCCCGGTCGTGAAATACAGCTGGAAGGTGTTGCAGCGTTAGCGGGCGCTACGGTCCGGTGGTGCCAGTGGCGCCAGTTGCGCCGGTCGCGCCCGGCTTGACGACCACGGTGCGGCCGTCGTCCAGCTGGTAGAGCGTGCCGACCGGCTCGCCCCTGCCGACCACTTCTTCGCCAGGCTGGACCTGAATCGTTTCGACGTCCTCCGACGGGCTCTTGAGGACCGAGTCGGCCGCGACCTGGCTGCTCTGGTCGAGTGGCCTGTCGCCGTCGGTGATCACTGAGGTCAGGTCGAGGGAAGAGAGCGCGGCCAGCAGGAAAGCGACCGAAAGCACGATGCCGATGTCGAACAGGTTGACCAGGCCGTCGAGCGGATCCCCGGCGCGGTCTTCGCGGGTGCGTGCCCTGGGTGTGACCTTCACGGATTACCCAACGAGATGCCGGAGGCGCCGCCATGCTCGGTGGCAGAGGGAACCAGGTGGCCGGCGAGATGCTTGTCCGGCGAGAGGTTCGCCGCGGCATATTCGACATCCGAGTAATCCTGGGCGTAGAGCCGATCGCGGACCAGTGAAACAGTGAAAGCGATGGCTCCGACAAGCAGTCCGGCAACGGTGACGCCGAAGGCCACCCGCAGGTTGTCGGTGAGCTCGGTGACATTGCCTTCGGCCAGGCCGCCCAGTGCCGGCGACAGCGGGATCAGGGTGCCCATAAGTCCGAGCGCGGGGCCGAACCGCACCAGCATGCGGGTGCGTTCAAGCCTTTTCAGGGAGCTGTAATCGAACTCGGCGAGTCTTTTGGCGATGCGGTTCTCGGCGTCGGGCATCGACCGCTGGAGGACGATTGCCTCCATCGCTTCCTGCATCGACTTGCTCCAGGAGACCACCGAGAGTGCCGCGATCGCACCGTAGGTGTTGACCTGTGCAAGTTCGATTTCGGCGACGTCGACCGCGTTCTCAAGCTGGACCGAAGATCGCCGGCGCCGGCGCCAGATTTCGGCCAGCAGGAAGCCGACCTCGATGACCGACCAGGCAAGCGCCAGGAGGACAGCGATCATGACGGGCCAACGGAGCGCGTCGGATAGTTCGAAGAGTAAATTTTCTATTGCCAAAGCGGCCCGTGAGTCTACGGGATTGGCGTTCGGGAACCCTAATGGCACTTCCGGTCTGCCTCTGCCAGCTACCGTTCCCCGGGTGAGCTTCTTCGGGAAAAGCGAGATTGATCAGACCCTTTCCCGGATCGCCTCCGCGAGTTCGGATGGTTACGGAATCCTGATCCGGCGTCGCGACCGGTCCGGAGATGGCTGGTTCGCCGCATCCGAACTGGCCAACCGGGCCGCCCCCGCCGCATTGCTCGCAAACGTCCGTGGATTCTCCGAGCCCCCGCCAGATCACGTCCGGGCCGAATGGATGCTGGAAAGCATCGCCCGGGCCGTGGCCGATCTGGGTGGTTCTTTCATCGTCTCTTCGCAACGCCTGCCGGACTTTTCGCCGGACAACCTGCTGCTCGCCGCCGAGGGTGGCCTGGTCCGCGCCACCGGCATGACCAGCGGCCGGATGTCGGTCCTGCCCGATGACCCGGCCGCGGCCGAAGCCGGCAACCGGACGGTCGGGCGGTGGGAGGACCTCGCCGACGAATACCGCGAAGGTTTCATCAGCGTGCTCGAACCGGTGGTCAAGTGGCTGGACGGCCAGGGCCTCCGCCCGGAGAAGACCCTCTGGCAGGCCGCCGCCGACCGACTTGCCCAGTCGCTGATCTGGTCAGGCGATGCATTCGAAAAGCCGGACTTCGCCAAGTCGGTTGCCGAGCGGTTCGTGAACGGAGACGATCGCCTGACCATCCCCCTCGAGACCCGGGTCGACGACTACGAACGCGAATACCACCTGCGAACCACCTGCTGCCTGGCCTACCGCACCCCGGAGGGCACCCTCTGCCAGGGCTGCCCGCTCAACAAAGAGGCCTGATCAGGCTTCGGCCGCCATCTGCGCGAGCTTGGTCACGGTGTTCATGTTACGAGTGGTGCCCTGGACCTTCTGCTTGTCGAAGCTGAGTCTGGTCGTGCCGAGGCCTTCGGGGTAGGAGATGAAAATCTCCCGGTCGGCGGCCTTGAACTTCTCGTCCTTGACTCCGGAAACGATCGCGTCGAGGTCGGCCGGTGGTTTCTGGTCGAGGAAAAGCACGGCCACTTTGTTGCCGGGTTCATCGGCGAACGGGTTGATGTCGACCAGGTCTTTCATCTCCCTGACCGTGCGGACATAGACGTCGACTTTCCTGCCTGCGTAAGCCTCAAGCCGCTTTTCGAGGACCGACTTGACTTTGTCTTCACTGTCGCTGGAAGTGAAGACCACATTGCCGCTGGCGATGTAGGTCTGGACCGACTCGAACCCGGCTTCCTCGCACATCGAGCGCAGCTCTTTCATCGGCAGTTTGCCGGTGCCACCGACGTTGACCGCGCGAAGCAAAGCGACGTAAGAACTCATGGCCGGAGGTTAACGGGTGGGCCTCGGTACCCTTGTCTGATGCCTGAACGCAACTATCTTGACGCAGTCGCTGACCACATCGTCGTCTTCGATGGCGGGATGGGCGCGACGCTGGAAATGGTCGACCTCACCGAAGCCGACTACGGAGGCCTCAAGGGCAAGTGTCATGAAGCCCTGATCCTGCATCGGCCCGACGTCATCGAAGGCGTCCATAACTCCATGCTCGAAGCCGGAGCTGAGGTAGTCGAGACTGACACCTTCCAGGCCTCGCGGATCAAGCTCGAGGAGTGGGGACTCGACGAGCACACGATGGAGATCAACGTCAAGGCCGCCGAGATCGCCCGCAAGGCGGCCGGCCCCGACCGTTTCGTCGCCGGATCGATCGGCCCGACCGGACACCTCCCGGCCTCGGACGATCCGACCCTCGGTTCGATCAAATTCCCGGAACTGGTCACCGTGTTCACCGAACAGGCCACCGGCCTGATCAACGGTGGGGCTGACCTGATCATCATCGAAACCGTCCAGGACATCCTCGAAGCGAAGGCCGCGATTTTCGGTGCCCGCGCTGCTTTCGAAGAAACCGGCAAGACCCTGCCGATCCAGGTTTCCGTTTCGCTGCTGCCGAACGGCGGCAAGATGCTGCTCGGCACCGACATCTCGGCGATGCTGACCACGCTTGAAGCACTCAAAGTCGACGTGATCGGGCTCAACTGCTCGACCGGCCCCGAAGACATGCGCGACGCGATCCGCTACCTCGGCGAGAACTCGACCGTGCCGATCCACTGCATCCCGAATGCCGGTCTTCCCCTCCAGGGCCCCGATGGCGAAACGATCTTCCCGGAGAAGCCCGGACCGCTGGCCGAGAGCCTCGGCGAGTTCGTCGAGAAGTTTGGCGTCGGCGTGGTCGGTGGCTGTTGCGGCACCACGCCGGAACACATCAAGGCGATCGCCGAGCGGGTCCGTGGCCTGAAGCCCGCTCCCCGTCCCGGCAAGGGTGAGGACCTGCTGCTCTCATCGATGATGACCGCGACCCCGCTGGTGCAGAAACCGGCCCCGACCATGGTCGGTGAGCGGGTCAACTCCCAGGGCTCACGCCGCGCCAAGGAACTGCTGCTGGCAAACGACTACGACGCCATCCTCCAGGTCGCCGAAGACCAGGTGACAGGCGGAGCCCACGTGCTGGACGTGTGTGTCGCCCTGGTCGAACGCGACGACGAAGACGAACAGATGAGGGAAGTGGTGAAGCGGATCTCGCTGACCCAGCCCTCCCCCATCCAGATCGATTCGACCGAACCCAAGGTGATCAAGATGGCCCTGGAGCAGATCCCGGGCCGCGCGATCGTCAACTCGGTGAACCTCGAAGCCGGCCGCGACAAGCTCGATGTGGTCGTGCCGGTCACGCTCGCCCACGGCGCCGCGCTGATCGCCCTGACCATCGACGAAGTCGGCATGGCCAAAACTGCCGATCGCAAGGTGGAGATCGCCAAACGCATCAAGGAGATGGTCTGCGACGAGCATGGCCTCGAGCCTGAAGCACTGGTCTTCGACGCCCTGACCTTCACCCTGACCACGGGTGATGCAGAGTGGCGTCCGTCCGCGGTCGAGACGATCGAAGGAATCCGCCGCATCAAGGCAGAGATCCCCGGGGTCAAGACTTCCCTCGGTGTCTCCAACGTCTCTTTCGGTGTCGGCCAGCCGGCCCGCGCCGTGCTCAACTCGGTTTTCCTCCACCACTGCGTGGAGGCCGGGCTTGACCTCGCCATGGTCAACCCGAACCACATCAAGCCTTACGGCGAGATCAACGATGAAGAGAAGGCGCTGACCAACGCGCTGGTCTTCAACGAGTCTGAAGATGCTCTCGAGAAGTTCATCGAGCACTTCGAGTCGAAGGGTGACGAAGCGGAAGTCGAAGTCGCCAACCCGACCGAAGGCATGGAGCCGGAAGAAGCGCTCCATTTCCACATCCTGCGCCGTCGCAAGGAAGGCGTCGAAGACTGGATCGACCAGTCGGTTGAGAAGATCGGTGCGGTCCCGACCCTGAACACGGTCCTGCTGCCCGCCATGAAGGAAGTCGGCGACAAGTTCGGCGCCGGCGAGCTGATCCTGCCGTTCGTGCTGCAGTCGGCGGAAGTCATGAAGAAAGCCGTGACCCAGCTGGAGAACTACCTCGAGCGGATGGAGGGGCACACCAAGGGCAAGGTTGTAATCGCGACCGTCTTCGGTGACGTCCATGACATCGGCAAGTCGCTGGTCAACACGATCCTCACCAACAATGGCTACACCGTGGTCGACCTTGGCAAGCAGGTCCCGATCGAGGTGATCCTCGACGCCGCAGTTGAGCATGACGCCGACGCGATCGGCCTTTCCGCCCTGCTGGTCTCGACTTCGAAACAAATGCCAATTGCGATCCAGGAACTACATTCACGAGGCCTCGAATACCCGGTGCTGATCGGCGGGGCCGCGATCAATCGCGACTTCGGCCGTCGTATTCTCTACCCGAACGGCCGGGAAAACGACGAGATCTACGCGCCCGGCGTCTTCTACTGCAAGGACGCTTTCTCGGGCCTCGACACGATGGACGCCTTGATTGACCCCGAGGCCCGCGAGGCGCTGGTCAAGAAACTGAAGGATGAAGCCGAGACTTTCCGCAACAAGCCGGTCGTGGTTGATGACGGCCCGGCGGTCACCGATGATTCGGTGCGCTCGGCCGCGGATCCGGATGCTCCGATCCCGACCCCGCCTTTCTGGGGTGTGCGGGAAATCCCGATCGAGATCAACGACATCTTCGACCACCTCGACCTGCACGTTCTGTTCAAGCTCCACTGGGGCGGCCGCGGCGTCAAGGGCGAAGAGTGGGAGAAGCTGGTTGGCGACAACTTCCGTCCGCGCCTGGAACGCATGTGGGCCGAGCAGGAATACCTCCACCCGAAGGCCGTCCTCGGTTACTTCCCATGCAACTCCGAAGGCAACGAACTGGTCATCTTTGATCCGGTGGATCAGGACAAGGAGATCAACCGCCTGAGCTTCCCGAGGCAGCCAAGGCATGACCGCATCTGCCTGGCCGATTTCTATCGCCCGCTCGGCGATGATGGCGTTCGCGATGTGGTCGCCCTTCAGGGCGTGACCATGGGCTCAGAGGTGACCGACCTGATGGACAAGCTCGAGGAAGACGGCGAGTTCGCCGAGCAGCTCTTCACCCACGGGCTCGGAGTCCAGAGTGCCGAAGGCCTGGCCGAATGGCTCCATCAGGAGGTCCGCAAGGAGCTCGGAATCGGACCGGCCGAAGGCCGCCGTTATTCATGGGGCTACCCCGCCTGCCCGGACCAGTCCGAGCACGAAAAGGTGTGGGAACTGCTCGATCTGAACCAGATCGGCATGTACCTCTCGGGCGGATTCGCCGTGATGCCGGAGCAGTCAACGGTCGCGATCATCAGCCACCACCCGGACGCCGTGTACTTCGGCATGAAGTCGGGTTTCATCCCGAAGGACGGCCCGACCCCGGATGAAGTAATCGCGATGTCCGACCGCAGCGCCAACCCGCCTGAAGAAGACCCGGATGTTGATCCGGAAACGGGTGAGATCGGCGCCGAAAGCGAAGAAGAGCCGGCCACGGCCTGATCACGAGCGGGTCTAGGGAGACAGGAGCCGGGTGATCAGCACCTGGCTCGAAGCTTTGTTGTTGACTATTAGAACGGTGTTCGCTATAGATTGACCCTTCACGTAAATTTCAAGGGAGGGTCGATGTTCTTCAGGGGTCTGGTTGTTTCGCTGTTCGCCGCATTCGTTCTGATCGCGCCGACGTCAGCTGCTGCTCTGTCGTTCACGCCGGCCGCAGGGAGTCCGATCACACAAGATGCCCCCGACGACGTGGTCACCAACTTTGCTACCGGCGACTTCAACGAAGACGGCAATGCCGACACCGCTTCGGTCGGCGACTCGAACAGGATCTTCATCGAGCTCGGCCAAACCGACGGTACCTTCACCGCGGCGACCGGCAGTCCCTTCGGGACCAGTTCTTCGACCACCTCCCGCTCGATGGTCGAGGCCGCCGACCTCAACGGCGACAACCACCTCGACCTGCTGGTGAACGGCAGAAAGTTCCCGGTCGAGTTCGAGACCTTTCTGGGAAGCGGCGATGGCACCTTCTCCGCGTCCCCGGATTTCACTGTGACCTTGCCCTACGCCATGCCCGGTTTCAGGTCCTATGTCGAATACTCCTCCCCCTCGATCGGCGACCTGAACAATGACGGCAAGCTCGACTTCGCGATGGGCATGTACGGGCACAGCTTTAACGTGGCCATCGGCAGCGGTGACGGCTCCTTCACCGCCCAGGCGGACCCGGTTTACGTGCCGACCCCCAATAGCGGGGAGCTCGACGCCATGGTGTCGACCGCGATCGGCGACTTCAACGGCGACGGCGATCCGGACGTCGCCATGGCGATGCAGGAATTGGTGGGTGGTGGCTCCGGGATCTACGTCGCAGACGGTGACGGCGATGGCACCTTCACCCCAGATGCCGGCAACCCGGTGTTGAACGCGGAACCATTCAAATTCATTAACTCCGTCCAGACGATCAATCTGAATGGCGACGCCTACGACGACGTCAGCCTGACCCAACCTCAGAACGATCCAACGCAGGTGCGCACAATGCTCGGCGGTGAAGACGGCCTTGTTGCCAATCCGGGTCAGGGGGCGGTCAACCCCGGTGACTACCCCTTCGCACAGGCGATCGCCGACGTCAACGCCGACGGCAATCAGGACATCGTCCCGGGCCTCTTCGGCGGCCACTCCGCCGCGGTCATCCTGGGCGACGGCACGGGCGGAACCTCCCTGGCGCCGGGATCGCCATTCCCGTTTCCGCAGATCGACGGAAACGACTTTTTCGTCCAGAACGTTGCGATAGCGGACTTCAACGGCGACGGCGCTCTCGACATCGCCGGAAGCAGTTCGCACTCGGGCCAGGCGTCGCAGGCCCGCGGCATCGACGTCCTGCTCGCCACCGCGACGGCATCGGTCAACCCGGAAGTGATCGATTTCCCCGACACCTTGCCGAACCAGGCCTCGACCGTGGTGCCGGTCACCCTGACCAACGGCGGTGTGCCCGACCTCCACATCGCGAGCGGGGACTTCGGTGGCAACGACCCCACTCAGTTTGCGGTTGGCGGTCCGAGTGACTGCCCAGGCTCGATCGCCGGTGGTGACTCCTGCACGTTCAGTTTCAAGTTCACCCCGTCCGCCAAAGGCAAATACTCGGCCACCGCCGAGCTCACATTCACAAACGGTGTTGATCCGATCACAATCGCCCTTTCGGGCGCCACGCCTTCCGCCGCCGCGATCGACCCCGTCGAAGGCAGCTTCGGCGAAGTCATCTCCGGCTACGCGCCTGATGCGAAAACGCTGGCCTTCACGATCACGTCGAGTGGCGGTCGCGATCTCGCGCTAGGCAACGCGGCGATCTCCGGCTTCGACAAGGACGATTTCGAACTGGTCGATCCGGGCGCCTGCAGCAACTCGATCCCCTCGGGCCAGACCTGCAGCATCAATGTGCGGTTCAAGCCAGCGGCGGGCTCGGGCGGATTGCGGGAGGCAAAGATCGAGTTCCCGGGCAGCAACGTTCCCAGCCCGATCGAGATCCCGCTCGGCGGGTACGCGCGGAAGTCCGAATACACGGTGACCCCGGCTTCGCACGACTTCGGCGAAGCCAGAATCGGCTCCGGTTCAACCGTCCCCCAGACGTTCACCGTGACCTCGACCGGCGCCGGACTGGTGCCCTTCAACGGGGCGTCGCTTAGCGGACCGAACTCCGATTCTTTCTCGATCACCGCGAACGACTGTCCGGCGATGATCGGATTCAGGGAAAGCTGCCAGATCAAGGCGGCATTTGATCCCGAATCCGGCACGGCCGGACCGCGCAGTGCCACACTTGCGATCGACGCCTTCAGCAGCGTCTCGCCCGGTGCCGCATCGATCGCTCTGGCTGGCACCGCGACGGTCGAACCATCCCCGCCCGGGTCGCCGAAGCTCATGCTGAAGCTGACGTCGGCGAAGACGGTCAAGCGCGGCAAGACTCTGGTGCTCAAGGCGACCGTGACCAACACCGGTGACGCCGTGGCGACTTCGATTCAGCTGAAGACCATCGCCCCCGGCAAGTTCGTGAAGAAGCCCAACACGGTCAAGGTGAGCTCGCTGGCTGCCGGGCAGTCCATCACGAGGTCGCTCAAGGTCAAGGTCAAGAAGAGCGCGAAGAGGGGCAAGAAGCTAGCGGTCAAGGTGACCGCCAGCGGTAACGGCGTCTCCGCGCAGCCTGCCAAACGGACCGTGAAGATCAAGTAGGGCTAACCGCGATGGCGGTGCCGTTGGATCAGATCAGTCCCGCTTCTTGCGGCTCTCGATGAAGCTGGCGATGCGCTCTCTGGCATCGCCGTCCTCGTAGAGCCGCTCGATCTCTGACAGTTCGAGTTGCCGGCCGGTTTCACGGTCTTCGTCGAAAGTGGCCTCGACGCAACCGAGGATCGCGTTGCCGGCCATCGTCGAGTTCTTCAGATATCCCTCGGCCCATTGAGTGGCCGCTTCAAAAGCACCGGCTGGCGAAGAAATGGCCAGGCCGATCCGATCAGCTTCGACGGCATCGATCTGCCGGCCGGAGAGCATCAGGTCTTTCGCCCGGGCCGCACCGATCCGCCTTGGCAGGCGCTGGGTGCCACCGGCGCCGGGCAGGATGCCGAGCCGGACTTCGGGCAGGCCCATCTTCGCTTTCGGCCCGGCGAAAATCAGGTCGCAGGCCAGCGCCAGCTCAAGACCGCCACCGAGCGCCGCACCGTCAATCGCAGCGATCGTCGGGAACCCGAGGTTTTCGATCTCGTCAAAGCCGCCGCGGATCCCGCCCACGTAGGAGACGAAAGTCCGGGTGTCCGCCCCGCCGAGCTCCTTCAGTTCCGCTCCCGCGCAAAAGCAGCCGTCGAGTCCTGACCGGATCAGGAGGACCGCCGGCGGTTTGGCCCGAGCTTCCGCGATTGCAGCCAGCAGGTCTGTGACCAGCGGGGTTGAGAGGGCACCGACCGGTGGACTGTTCAGGGTCAGAACGCCGATTTCACCGTTGCGAGTGAGTTCGACCGTGGTTCCGTCAGTTGAAGGCATGCCCTGATTATCGGCGATGCTTCGTTCAGGGGGAGACCAGGGGGCAAAGGTGCAGAAAGAAGCACCTCTGCCCCACCAGCCTCAGGAGCCGATCGAAACGATGGTCCAGACGGCCATCTGCAGGATCATCAGGCCGGCGATGATGATCGCGGCAAGGGCCATTCCACGGCCCACCCCGATTCGTCTGGCCTGAATGCCCAGAACGATCGCGGCGATTCCGAGCGGAAGTCCGATCCAGAGGCCACCCATCGGCAGGTCCCATGCGAGGGTCGATCCGGGTACCGCGAGGATCGCCAGGACCAGGGCGAGGACCGGATGGGCCCGGTCGGCGGCGAGGTCCACTTCGGTGCCGGTTGCTGTCGAGTTCATGAGGCTTCCCTTCGGTTGGAATCAGTGATTCCAATCTAGGTTCCGCCCGGCCGCCTGTCATCGGCGCCAGCACCTGAATTCATTCAGCGTTAGTACGCAGATTTGCCGACGCCGAGATAGGAAAGTACGGCCAGGATGCGCCGATGGCCGTCTTCTCCACCAGAGAGGCCAAGCTTCATGAAAACGCTTCTGACGTGGCTCTCCACCGTGCGTTCGGTGAGGAACAAGCGCCGGGCGATTCCGGCGTTGGTGAGGCCCTCGGCCATCAGCGAAAGCACCTCCTTTTCCCTGGGGGTCAGGGAGCCAACGCCTTCGTCCAATTCGGTGGAAACCAGGGTGGCAACCACCTTGGGATCCAGCGCCGAACCGCCACCTTCGACCCTTACCGCCGCATCGAGGAACTCATCGATATCGAGGACGCGGTCCTTGAGCAGGTAGCCGAAGCCGCTTTGCGAAACAAGGTCCACTGCTCCGGCCGACTCGATGTGCTGCGAAAGGACCAGCACCCCCACTTCGGGGTGATTCGACTTGATCCAGTGAGCGGCACGAATGCCTTCATCGGTGAAACTGGGCGGCATTCGTACGTCAACGACGGCCAGATCCGGCTCGTGTTCACCGATTGCCGCCCGCAACGAATCTGCATCTCCTACCGCCATCAGCACTTCGTGGCCGGCGTCGGTGAACATGCGCCGGAGACCGTCACGCAACAGGACCTGGTCTTCGGCGATGACTATGCGCAAGGCAGCTCTGCCACCAGGCGGGTTCCGTTGCCGGCATCACTTGTGATCAAGAGCCGGCCATCAAGTGATTCAACGCGATCGGCGAGACCGGCCAGACCTGATCCGGCAACCGAAACCGCACCCCCGCAGCCGTCGTCGGAAACCTCGAGGATCAGATCACCATTGACCCTGGAGGCGACCATCTCAATCCGGGAGGCACCTGCGTGCCGGACCGCGTTGGTCAGGGCTTCGCTGGCGACGAAATACACAGCGGCCTCGATCTGGTCATCGAAGCGTTCGGGGATGGCTTCAACGTCGGTCTTGATCGGTGCCCGGGCCGCGAGTTCCCGCAAGGCCGCGGCCAGACCCTGATCAAGTGCCGACGGGCGAACCCCGTGGGCAAGCTCCCTCAACTCTTCAATCGACTGCGCGAGGCCTTCGACCACAGAGTTCAGAACCTGGCTGATCTTGACATCCTCCTTCCCCAGTCCGTGCTGAAGGTGTCGCAGCTCGAGGCCGATCGCTACCAGTCGCTGCTGGGCTCCGTCATGGAGGTCACGTTCAAGTCGCTTTCTTTCTTCATCCGCGGCGGCCAGGATCCGCGCCCGCGATTGCTGCACTTCAGACAGCTGACGCCGAACCTCAACCCGAAGCCGCGCAATCTCGATTGCCATGCCGGCCTTCAGGATCACGTCTTCGAGCAGTCCGGGACGGTCAAAGAGGACTTCGTCGTGGAAGAGTGTGCCGAGGCGGAGATCTCCGCGGCGAAGTGGAGTGCGACCGGCCGGTGATTCGGGGAGCTCGCTGACCAGGTGGCCGCCAGCGTCGGCGTGGCAGTTCTCATCGGGCAGCCAGAAGAAAAGCTGGAGAGTCGGGTCCTGGAGCGCCCCTGCCAGCACCTTGCCGGTGTCTTCCGGCTCGACCTGCCCCAGCCGCAACTCAGTGAGGAATTGGTCAACCTGATGAAGGCCTTCGTATCGGTCCGGGTTGAAGCGGTGGTCGACCTTGTCCTGGATGCGATCCCGTAACGGCCGGAACGCGACTACGACAACCAGGGTGGCGGCTGCCGTCGCCAGGGTCGAACCTCCGCCAAGGGCAACTCCCGCCGCCAGGACGATCGCCGCAAACCCGAGAGCCAGCAAAATGGTGAGGACGACGTAAGTCAGGGTGAGGCTGATCAGCCGATCGATCTCATACAGGCGATATCGGAGCACCGCGACCCCGATGGCTACAGGAACGACAACCTGGACGACCGTGATTCCCAGGAAAGTTACCCAGCCAACGTCGCCAGAGATGAGGCCCTCGACCATGCAGCCAACCAGGGTCAGCGGCATCGAGATTGCTGCCAGTGCCAGCCACTTGATCTGCAGACGTTCGATTCCGTCGGAGTGTCGAAAACGACTCCGCAGAGCGAACACCGCACCGATCAGGGTGACCGCCATCCCCAGCAGGAAAACCGAGGCCAGCGGGGTGTAAATGGCTTCTGGCAACGTCGGAAGGGGACTCGAGATTTCTTCGAACGGAGCGCTGAACGAATCCCTGTTGAACGGGGTCATGAGGATCATGCAGGAAAACGAAAGGGCCCCGACGGTCGCAATCGGCCGCCACCTCGGTGAGGGCAGATGGCCGTCGGGAAACAGGTAGGCGATGGCCGTTACGCCAACAAAAAATAACGGCCAGCTGGCGTCGCTGTAAAGCACGGCCCAGTCTGAAACAGGCAGGATTCCCGGATCAGACAGCGCCGCATACTGGCCGTAGGAAGCGGCCAGATAGATCGACGAAATCACCAAGGCGTTCGCCAGCAGGATCCAGCCGATCGGTTGCCTCGGAAGGCGCACGGTCAGGAGGACACCAACTCCCAGGCAGGCCAAAACACCCGCGGACACCACGATGATCGTTGAGAACCCGTCGCCGTCGTCGCCCGCCAGAGTCGAGAAGGCGAAGGCCAGCCCGACTGAAGCCAGGCCGATGGCCAGCAGTACCCAGGGAAGCAAGCGGGACGGACGCATCTCCGCATCATCACTGCTGGCAAGGGAAAATGCCAACAGTGCCAGCACTGAATCCGGTTTCGGAGCGTCAGCGCTTCAGCGCGGGGCCATGCAGATGGTGCCTTTGAGATTCAGGTTTTAGCGCCGTTTTCGTAGATGTAGAAGCCTCGTCCTGACTTTCGCCCGAAACGGCCCGAGGCAACCATTCGTTTGAGGATCGGCGGTGGCGCGTATTCGTCCCGCTTGAATTCCTCGTAGAGCGAATCACAGACGCTGTAGAGCACGTCGAGGCCGATGAAGTCGCAGAGTTCGAGTGGTCCCATCGGATGGCCGCAGCCGAGCCGCATGCCTTCATCGATGTCGTCGGGTGTCGCGAACTCCTCTTCGTACATCCGCACCCCGGCCATCAGATAAGGGACCAGCAGCATGTTGACCACGAACCCGGAACGGTCTTTGGTTTCAATCGGGCGTTTGCCGATCGTCTGGACGAAGTCGCGGGCAGCCTGGATCGTCGACTCGGAGGAATCGAGCGCAATCACGATCTCGACCAGCTTCATCACCGGCACCGGCGCGAAAAAATGGAGGCCGCAGACCCGTTCCGGGTGTTTGAAGGATCCAGCGAGCTCGGCGATCGGGATCGAGGAAGTGTTCGAAGCCACGATTGCGACATCGGAGATATGGCTTTCGATGTCGCGCATCACCTTGAGCTTCAGATCGAGGTCCTCGGGCACGACCTCGATCACGAGGTCGGCGTCCTTGATCTCGGAGAGGTCGTCGGCAACGGTGATCCGGTCGATCGCCGCGTCCATCGCTTCCTGGTCCATCTTGCCACCCTTGACTGCTCGGCCGAGTGACTTGGCGATCCGGTCGGTCACACCTGACCGCCGTTCAGGGTCTGCCTCGAAGACGGTCACCGGGACCCCGGCGACTGCAGCGGACTCGGCAATGCCCGAACCCATGAAACCGCCGCCGACCACGGCGACCGTCCTGATCTCTGGTGCGGCGCTGCTTCCGCTCGACCTACTCATGGCTTCATTCTCTCACCCGTACGTTCTCAGACGCGACGCTCGACTTCGTCTTCGCGAGTATTCGCCTTTTCGTCGTGAAGCTCAGCCTCGGTAGCCAGACGCTGGGCCCGCTCTTCGGCAAGTGCAGCTTCTGCCTTCGTCTCGTCGGCCTTCTCACGGTGATATCCGGCGTCTTCCTGCTTGGCGTCGATCTGAGCGTTCCCGAGCTTCTGGCGGTCAGTGTTTCGCTTCATGTACATGGCGACACCGATCAAAACGACGACTAGAACGATGGCAATGATGATTATTCCCACGGTCATGGATTCTCCTTACTGGTAGTCATACGTAAAGAGAAGGTACCCGGTGAGGCATCGGCTAAGCGAGCGGCTGAATTGAGCCCGGCTCAATCCGTTTCAGTACCGGACGAGTCGAAGGGCGAAATTTCCTGCTCGGGGCGAGCGGCCGCTTGAGCTTCAGCGTCGCAGACATCCCGACCCGGCGGAACCTGATCGCCATACTCAGTTGATGATCAGCCATTCGTCTCCAGAGATCATCCGCGACCTCCTGACCACCACCCACACCTGGGCGGTAGTCGGGTGTTCCCTCGATCCGGAGCGCGATTCACACCGTGTCGCCCAGTTCCTCCAGGCCAACGAGTTCCGCGTGATTCCTGTGAATCCGACGGCTACGGAGATCCTGGGCGAGCGCTGTTTTCCGAGTGTGGAGTCGATCCCGGCAGAGATCGAAATTGACGTCGTCGACATCTTCCGTCGCTCGGAACAGGCCGGCCCGCATGTGGATGAAGCGATCAACCGGCACGTGCGAGGAGTCTGGCTTCAGCTGGGCGTAATCGATCCGGTGGCCGCGATCCGGGCCGAAGAAGCCGGCCTCGCCGTCGTGATGGACCGCTGCCCGGCGATCGAGCTTCCCAAGCTCGCCCTGACTTAGGTCCCGAAGTCAATCAGCTCGAAAGTGATCTTTCACCCCACCAGCTTCTTCGTGCGACAGGACTGAAGACGAAAAGAAGGGCCGCACATGGCGGCCCTTCTCTGGTGCTTCGGTGTAGCGGGAGGGAAATTACTGCGGCGCAGCAACCTTGTCGATCTCGATGGCCGTGAATACGGGGCCGGCCGCGGTGTACTTCACGTCGGCTTCGAGGACTTCCACGCCAACGGCGAGGTCCTCCAGCGAGCAGTCGCCGTGGCAGTCGCCCTTGTCGTGCGAGTCGCCGTGGTCTTCGCTTTCGTCTTCGCCGGACTGGTCGTCTTCGCCGGACTGGTCGTCGTCGCCGGACTGGTCGTCGTCGCCAGACTGGTCGTCGTCGCCAGACTGGTCGTCGTCGCCACTCTCGCCCTGATCACGTCCGGGGCCTCCGTGGCGAGCGCTCGAGCCATTCTGTCCGGCTGGAGGAGTGCCTCCAGCGACGTCAGATGACTGACAATCGATCTCGGTGTTTTCGGTCACTGAACCGGAGATGTCATTACCCGCGAAAAGCGTGATGGTGAGAGTCTGCGCTTCGGCGTCGTATGCCGTGATGGTGCCGGCGTGCTCCTTGAGGTCGGTGGTGCCGTCGTCATCGGAGTCCTTGTCGCGGGGGTTGGTTCCCGAGCGCCACTCGCCACGGTTCCTGAGACCATCCTTGTCCTGATCGAGCTTGCGCTGGTCCTTCTTCAGCGACAGGTCGTGCTTCTTCTCCCAGCGATCCGGGATCTTGTCCTTGTTGACGTCCTTCGCACCTGCGGTGGCCGGCAATGAAACAGCCAGCATGGCGAGAAGGGCTGCGAAAAGAATGCCCAGTCTTCCAGTCTTGTTGATCTTCATCGATACCCCTTTTGTTGGCTGGCCAGACGGCCGGCAGTTTTGAAGCCGAGCCCCCATTTACAGGCCTGCGGCTGATCCTCTGCCCTTACGACCCGGGTGCTTCGAAAAAGTCACGCGGCGATCGAGAAAGTTCATTCAGTCATCATCGTCGTCGGGTGAACCGGAGCCGGAGCCCTTTTCGGGCCGGGGAGGTGCGTCCGGATAGTTGTCGTCCGACCCATCGTCCCCGCTGCCTGAGCCGGAGCCCGAATATTCGGGCGGATCTTCGGAGTCGTCGGACCCGGAGCCGCCTGAGCCTGAGCCCGAACCAGAGCCACTCGAACCGCCGTAGTAGTCATCGTCTCCGCCCGAACCGCTGCCACCTTCATGGCTGCCACCCCCGCCGTAGCTGCCGCTTCCGCCACCGGGTGCCTTCGGCGGCCTGACGGCGGGACCGCTGCCCGAGCCGCCGGAGTGAGAACCACCATGACCAGATGAGTCCTCTCCGGAAGAGCCAGGAGGTGGTGATCCGACCGGGCGGTCCGACCCGGACCCAACCTGCCCGCCATCGGGCCGTGGCTTCGGGGCTTCATCCTTGCCTGAACCACCGCCCTGGGAGCCAGGCGAATCCCCTTTGCTTCCAGGCCCGGTTCCGGCCTTGCCGCCGCGGGGCGCAGAGCCGGCGTCGATCGTGGGAACGGCGGCAGTGGTGCGTCCGACGCCCGGTTCAACCGCGCTCGCCGAACTGATGCTGGCCGGAGTGTCGGAACTTCCCGGGCTGCGGTTCTTGTTGCGTTCTACAGTCACACCCGCCGCCAGCGTTCCGCCGGCGACCACTGCCACCACCGCAATTTTGGTGGCACCCGCGCCGGCGATACCGGCCAGGATTCCGGAGGATCCGACCGCCCCGCCACCCGTGGCCGAACTCAGTCCTGCCCCGGCGGCAACGCCGGTGGCCGCTCCAGTAGCGACGACTCCGGTGGTGTCCGCAGCGAGCCAGACGATAAGTGGAATCGGAATGACCGCACCGGCGGTGTTCCGCAGGGTGAGCCGGGCCCGGTAGATCAGCTGTTTGGTCGCTCCGGTGCTGAGCTCGAGGCCGGCCGCAATCTCTTCGTGGGTGAACCCACCCAGTTCATGATCAACCAGGGCCCGGCGCTGGGCTTCGGGCAGATCGGAGACCGCCGCCAGCACCGCGGCAAAATGCTCACGCTGCTCGACGATGTCGTGGGTCTGGGATGAACGGCTGGCCGACTCACCGAGTTCGGAATGACGATGCTTGCGGTTGTCGCGAATGTCGTTGAGCGCGGTGTTCCGTACCACTGTGTAGAGCCACGGCTTCGGCTCGATCGTCTGCTCCCCGGCAGCAAGTGAACGGTGGGCCTTGACCAATGCGTCCTGGACCACATCTTCAGCGTGGTCGTGTCCGGCGATAGCCCCGGCGTAGTTGACAAGGGCGCCCCTGTAACGACGTACCAGTTCGTCAAAGGCCGGTTCCACCCCACGGCGGAACAGCTTCACCAAACGGGCGTCTGACTGCATCCGCAGCGAGCCCCTGGTGATCGGTCCAATCGGATTCACGGTGATCGGGTTCATCGGTCCTTCCCAATGCTATTCGACAAAACTGAGAGTTCTCTGAGCTTCACTCCAACAACCCGAATCGTCACGAAAAGTCACGGATCAATTTGGCCGCCCGGATCAGTCCGGGCGGCCCGGGTTGATCAGCCGCCGTTGGAGGCGGCTGCGTAGGTCCGGCTGGGCTGGCCGCGCAGTGCGGTCGGACCCGGAAGCGGGGTGCCCTGGGCGTCGATTCCGCTGAGGACCGGCAGCACAACCCGCGAAGGCATGTTGCCACCGAGCAGGATCGTGTTCTTCGTTTTGCCCTTGTCGAGCGTGGCGAAGTGCCAGATCGCGCGGTCGCCACCAACGGCCGAAACGGTTATTCGCAGCTTCGAGCCCGCTCGGAAAGCGTGGGCAGCCGCGAACACCGGGATGCGGACCAGGCTGAACTTGCCTTTCGGCAGCGGTGCGGCGTCCTTCTTGAAATGGGTCGGGAACGGATCGCTTGCGGTCGAAGCCTTCTGGTCGAGCTTGCGATGCGAAGCCCTGAGCCAGCCGCTCTGGACATAGGTTTCATTGCCGTCCGGACGGACCTCGGTCAGGGTTGCCTGCAGGTCGGTGTCCCTGGCCGATGACTTTAGCCAGAGGTCAACACTCGAACTGCCGGCGATGACCACGTCCCGGGTCAGTGCCGGAGACGTGAATCCGAGGCCCTTGCCCTTGGCGATCGGCTGCCAGTTGTATGGAGGCTGTTCGAGCCAGGCGTCTCCGCCAGCGCGGTCACCGGTCAGGGTCGAGACGGGACGTGCTTTCGGATCGGCTTGGTACGAGGCCTGCGAGGCTGACTTTGCCTTCGACCTGGCGAGCGCTCCCGACTTGCCGAAGTAATAAGGGGTCGCTTTGACCTCCTTG
>Ga0209181_10002670_pt1 | contig 28782 bp, 28 predicted proteins | sample MAT05_FD_187208 | JGI IMG/M metagenome (GOLD analysis project Ga0209181, IMG submission 187208) | Freshwater microbial communities from Lake Fryxell liftoff mats and glacier meltwater in Antarctica - MAT-05 (SPAdes) (version 2) | ecosystem: Environmental > Aquatic > Freshwater > Ice > Liftoff...
CGCTTCAGCAGTTACCAACATTGACCCCAACGCCAAAGTCGTAGCCGACCCCACAACCAAACTCGTCAAGATTACAACTCTCCAGCCTGAAGCAGCGATCAAAACCGCAATTACAGCAGCAGGTTACTCAGTTGGCTAGGTCTCTAATACCGTCTAGCCACTCTCACTGTCCAGCATCTTCATCTGATATCCGTCATAGTGATTTCTATCGCTCAAGTCTGGAGAAACCACTGTCACCCAAATATCACCCTCAACTTCTAATCTCAATCTTCGGACATTGTGGGCTTTATGTTGCGTCGATCGCGTCATCATGACTCGGAACGCTCTCTAGCTCATCAGCAATTAGTTCTTGGAAGTCTTCTCCACAGTGGGCTTGCAGATGAATGACGGCTGATGTCAATTCGGCTAAGACATCGATCTGTTGATCTGGGCTGAGACTTGCTAGTTGAAGCTGATGGATCAAAGTCAGTACATTTTGACACTCAGCCCCAAGTTCGGCAACGAGCGTAATCAGGGTTTTATTTTGAATAGCTACAGGACGATATGCTTGTACTTGGCTATAAATCGGTAATTCAGCAACTTTCATGATTATCTCCCTAGTCTTTTATTTGCTTGTTGGATTCCCTTTTCAAAAGCTCTAATTTCTGTTTTCCAATGCTCAACTAACCCTTGATCTGGGAAATTTTTTTCTAACTCAAGTCGAATTTTTTCTAGATGCTCAGCAATACGTTTAGCAAGCGATTCGATCGATTTTATCTGGTTCTTCTTTCCCATTAATTCTCATAAAGTCTATTTAACTCCGATTCACTTTAACTCAGATTTTGCATCAGTCCAAATTTTCACAACGAAAAAGTAAGGTCTTGAGGCTCAATCGTGCGTAATACTTCCCCATTTTAGTATGATAAATAACCAGCGATATTTTTAGCCAATTTTAGTTAAGAAGAGAACACCATGTCCAATAACCGCAGAAGTAAAGCCGTTACCCAAGGAGTAGCGAGATCTCCTAACCGTGCCATGTTACGTGCCGTGGGTTTTACAGATGAGGACTTTGAAAAGCCAATTGTCGGTCTGGCGAATGGTTACAGCAATATTACCCCTTGTAATGTTGGGATTAACGATTTAGCCCTAAGAGCATTCGCTGAATTGAAAGTAGCAGGGGCGATGCCGCAGATGTTTGGCACAATCACGATCAGTGATGGCATCTCAATGGGAACCGAAGGGATGAAATATTCCCTCGTCTCGCGTGAAGTAATTGCCGATTCGATCCAGACTGTATGTAACGGTCAGAGCTTTGATGGCGTTATAGCGATCGGCGGTTGTGATAAGAATATGCCAGGCGCGATGATTGCGTTTGCGCGATTGAATATTCCTGCCATTTTTGTCTACGGTGGCACGATCAAGCCGGGACACTATAACGGCAAGGATTTGACCATAGTTAGTGCATTTGAAGCCGTAGGACAGTTTAGTGCGGGCAAAATTGAAGAGTCAGAATTGCTCGAAATCGAACGGCGCGCCTGTCCTGGAGCGGGTTCCTGTGGGGGAATGTTTACGGCGAATACGATGTCATCGGCATTTGAAGCCATGGGCATGAGTTTGATGTATTCCTCGACGATGGCAGCCGAAGATGCCGAAAAAGCTGAAAGTACTGCCAAGTCAGCATCAGTATTGGTAGAGGCAATTCGCCAGCAGATCTTACCGAAGGATATCATCACGAGAAAAGCCATCGAGAATGCGATCTCGGTAATTATGGCAGTGGGTGGCTCGACTAATTCTGTGTTGCATATGTTAGCGATCGCTCATGCGATCGGCGTACCATTGTGCCTTGATGACTTCGAGACGATCCGCGCCCGAGTCCCCGTGATTTGCGACCTCAAGCCCAGTGGTCGGTACGTTGCCACCGATCTGCATAAAGCAGGTGGCATTCCACAGGTGATGAAAATTTTGCTAGCTCACGGTCTGCTGCATGGTGACGCGCTCACAATTACAGGTCAGACGATCGAAGAGCTATTAGCAGATATCCCAGCAGAGCCAAGTCCAGATCAAGACGTGATTCGGACTTGGGACAAGCCACTCTATGCTGAAGGGCATTTAGCAATTCTCAAAGGGAATCTCGCGACAGAGGGTTCTGTTGCCAAGATTTCAGGTGTGAAGAATCCTAAAATCACAGGGCCAGCACGAGTATTTGAATCGGAAGAAGACTGTCTCGCCGCAGTTCTGGCAGGGAAAATCCAAGCTGGTGATGTGCTCGTAATTCGTTATGAGGGGCCTAAAGGCGGACCTGGGATGCGCGAGATGTTAGCTCCCACCAGTGCGATTATCGGTGCTGGGTTGGGCGACTCGGTGGGATTGATTACGGATGGCAGATTCTCTGGAGGTACTTATGGCATGGTGGTTGGTCATGTTGCGCCTGAAGCCGCAGTTGGTGGGACGATCGCCTTAGTTCAAGAAGGTGACTCGATCACGATCGATGCCAAAGCTAGACAATTACAGCTCAATGTCACTGATGCCGAATTAGCTAGTCGTCGCGCTGTCTGGAAACCACCTGCTCCCCGCTATACCAGAGGGATTTTAGCAAAATTCACTAAACTGGTCTCTAGCAGCAGTGTTGGAGCTGTCACCGATCTAAACCTATTCTAACTAACCTATTTCAACCAAGAGATGGGCATCCAGAGAGGATAAACTATGACATTAGCAACGCAATTACCAACGGACACATGGGTTGTGGCAACATGGGATGAATTTATCCGAACTGTCGAACATCCTGACTATCTCAAAGCAAAAGGATATTACGATCGTGGACGGATGAGGATAGAAACTATGTCAGTTGGGCCTGACCATGCTAGAGATAATGGCATTGTTACTACGTCTGTGACCCTGTTTGCGGCACTCAAAGGCATTCCACTCAACTGTTTAGACAATTGCAGTTATCGCAAAGTCGGTGTGCGCCAATCCCAGTATCAGTGTCAGCCTGATATTTCCTGTTACATCGGGGCGAGAGCCAAACTTGCTCCGATTGGAACCGCGATCGCAAATCTCGATCTTGTCCCACCGCCCGATCTAGTAATTGAGATATCCGATAGTACAATCGCCGATGATAAAGGTGAGAAACGCTTGCTTTACGAAGATTTACATGTATCAGAATACTGGATTGTTGATGTTCAAAGAGTCGAAATCCTCGCTTTTGAGATTATTGCTAATGGAGGAAGCAGAAGGATTTCGAGATCTCAAGTATTATCTGGATTGGATTTAGCCTTGTTACTAGAAGCCTTGCAGCGCACTCGTCAGACCGATCATGCCCAAGCGATTGCCTGGCTCATCCCTCAGTTTCAAGCCCTATGAAAAAACAGATTGTCGAGTCGATCGACTGGTTGCAATATCAAGCAGCATCACTTTTGCTGTATCAAAATGTTTTACAACAGGAGCCTGGACTGGCTTATTTACAGCTAGTTCAGGCATTAAGTGAGTACGCTTATGATGATTCTTCTCTAAAATCGCTAGCTTGTCTTCAGGCATATGGCAAATGGTTTAAGAGCTTGGCACAACGCAATCAAAACTGGCAGGACTATCTGATCGGTCAAATTCTCTGGGATCACAATCCTTTCTCTCAACAAGCCCAAAAGGTAAAGCTAGAAGATTTACCGTCAGCCCTAGTAGCTGCAACGCATTTCGATCTGCAAATTCTGCATAGTTTGTATAAGATTGATAGCAAAACTCTGAGCCAGTGGGTGAAAGCTGCCACCGATCGATCTTTACCTCTGCTCGAATCTTCTAATCACATTGCTGGATCTGATTGCCCGCTCAAGCTTAAACTCAAACATTTAGAGAACTGGGCTGATTCGATCGAAGATTTAGCCATATATTATCAGCAAAATGGCACAGGGATTTTTGCTGAGTTTCGGGCTTTACGTTGGTATGGCGGGGAATTAATTGGGATTCCCACACCCGATTCGATCGATCAAACATCACTAGTCGGTTATGAATCGCAGCGAGATGTCTTATTAAAGAATACTGAGTTCTTTTTAGCAGGTTACGCTGCCCTGCATGTGCTGTTGTTTGGTAGTCGTGGGTCGGGTAAATCTTCTCTAGTTAAATCTCTAATCACAAAATACTCAGATCGGGGATTGCGGTTAATCGAAGTCGCTAAATCCGACCTCAAAGACTTACCGAAGATCATGGAGACTCTGAGAGATGTCCCACAGAAATTTATTCTGTTTGTCGATGATCTCTCGTTTGAAGAAGATGATGATAGTTATAAAGCCCTCAAGGTTCTATTGGAAGGTAATCTTACGGCTCGACCTCCTAATTTAATTATTTACGCGACTTCAAATCGTCGCCACTTGATTCGTGAATTTTATGCCGATCGACCCCGACCCAGCGATGCCGATGAAGTCCATGCTTGGGATACGATGCAAGAGAAGCTATCTCTCAGCGATCGATTTGGTTTGACCCTAACCTTCGTTTCCGCCGATCAAGAAACATATCTCAAAATTGTCCGACACTTGGCAATGGAGGCAGGGATTAAGCTGAGCGACGAAGATTTAGAGTTTCGAGCCTTGCAATGGGCAACCCGACATAACGGTCGATCGGGACGCACGGCTCGGCAATTCATCGACTTTCTCCAAGCAGACTTATTTATCGATAAAACAAGTAATCCTTACTCTCTCTAACCCATGAAAATCTCTATTTTACTTCTCCCGATATTACTCGGTCTAAATTTTTGGATTAACGCTAACAGCAATGCTGAAGTGCCATCCATCTCAACCCCAAGCACGACATTACTAACTGCACTCAAGGATAATCAAGTAGACACCCAAGCTTACACTGCTGTGCGCGGCTCAAAAATCAGCCTGATTAAGCCCAAGGGATTTACCAATTCAGGCACTTTTTCAGGATTTCAGCAAGATGGTAGCGGTGCATCGATCGTGGTCACAGAATTACCAGGACCTTATTCTCAGGTCACAGCAGGCTTTAATGAAGCAAGTTTAAAAACTCGCGGTATTACTCTGATCGGCAAAGAGAACATCACGATCGACGGATACAAAGGATTACTGCTTCAGGCAACTCAATCTACAAATTCCATTGTTTTCATGAAATGGATTACCGTATTTGGTGATGAGAAAGAGACTATCCTAATCGCAGCCACTTTCCCCAGAGATATAGCTAAGAATTTATCCCAACCTCTTAAAACTGCGGTCACAAGCGCGAAATGGCTAAGGAATAAAGCTGTCGATCCCTTTGCCGATTTGAAGTTTGCGGTCACAGATACACCTAATTTGAAGTTTGCTAAGCGGGTTCAGAATGCACTGCTTTACACGAAAAATGGGATGATTGCCACTGGTTCTGCCAACGATCCGATTTTAGTTGTGACTGAATCGATCTCGAATATCTTAGTCGCTAACCAAAAACAATTTGCCGAAAAACGGATAACCCAAACTCAACAGGTAAAAAATCTGTCGATCGACACCAGTAAGCCAATCACGATCGATGGTTTGAACGGCTATGAGATCATCGCTAATGCTACTGATGTCTCTAGTAATACGCCAACTACGGTATATCAAGTTATGTTATTTGAGGGGCAATCCTATTACATCATCCAAGGACTAATTGGCAATAGCTCCAAAGCCAAGTATCTCCCTGAATTTCAAAAGATCGCCACCAGCTTTCGCAAAAAGTGAGATATACCTAGCTGCAATCCCAGTTATAGAGGATATTCGAGAAATCGAGCTTTTGGAGGGCAGATGCCTTAATAAAGAAGTTGCCTACTCCAACATCTCCCCACATAATATTAATTCCTTCTTCTTTGTAATCTGAATCGATCTGCAATAGCAAGACCCAAGCTTCTTCTTCGTTCTGGTAAAAGCGAGGATCTTCTTGAGTAAAATAAGGATATCCTCCAAGCTTGTGACCACAAGCAAATTGCTGGTAATACTCCCATAGTGAATCATCTTCATAAAACAAGCTTGTAAAATCTTCACCAAGTATGACCTCGCATTCATAGTCGTTTCTAGAAATTGGAGCAGATTTAAGTTCAAACTTTAAGGCGACGCATTTACTGCTTTGAGGCGAATGATCGGGAAAGATACAAAAAGGAACACTACCAGATTCTCTATTCCACGATGAAGGGAGGAAGTCGAAGTCTGTAATCAAATCGTCAGTTTCGTTGACAGGATCGGGAAAGAATAGCACGCGAAATCCTTTTTGCTCTGTTGGTGCACCGAAATCTGCACCGTAAAGAAAATCATCTGCCGCTGAAATGTAAAATTGGAGGATACCTTTTTGGGGAAATCCTTCTAAATGTGGCACTTCGACGAAATTGATTTGGGCTAATAGATAGAGATAGTCACCTTCTGGAGTTTTGGGATAATCAAAACCTTTGGGCAGATACGGTAAGCCCGCAAATTTGCTCTGCCAGAGAGTTGCCTCTGTAGTCAGATGGGTTTGGATCTCCACATATGGCTCGATCGTTGCCTCGATCTTGGTTCTAAATGGTTCTAACTTAAGAGGAAGTTCCAGCGTCATAACTCACCTGCTTGTAATTTAGATAGGATTTAATTTAACTCAGTTTTAACTGACTGTAGATAAAGACTTGAAGCCTAAAATTGATTAAAAGGCTATGAAGTCAAGATATTGAAAATGTTATAGTTAGGCAATAGTCAACCTTCAAGCATGATTTAATATGACTAAAGTGATTATAGAAGACATAGACCCAATCGTGTTCGAGAAGCTAAAGAATCAGGCAGTCCGTCGCGGAAGATCGCTTCAGGCTGAATTAAAGTACATACTTGAACTAGCTGTTTTAAGTCCTTCTCGATTTGCTGCTAATTTACCGCTTATTCCTTTAGAAGATTTACAGCAGTCAGTTCAAAAATCTTTGAGAGATTCAGGTTATGACTCTAGAGAGAAAGTTATTCAACTAGTGCAAGAAGTTAAAAAGGAAATAGCAGATGAATATTTCTAAAGAGTTTTTTGAGCTTTAATGAAAGTTATACCTGAACGCATCTTTTTTGATACAAATATCTACATTGTCGGAGTTGCAGATTCAGCGAGTGCTGAGTGGGAGATCTTGTTGTGGGCTGGTTTTGGTCAGAAGAAGGAGGGTTCTGTAGAAGTGGTTGTCTCTGAGGAATTATTTGATCAAATTTTACGGGTGGCTAAACGACTAAAAAACAAAGATTGGGGTAGCCAAATCTTAGCTCGTATGTGGCAAAACTTTAATATCCATAATGTTTATCTTGAAACTGATGAATTGAAGACCTTAGAAGCATTGGGAGTTATTCCCCGTGAAGATGTAGGAGTTTATTTGACAGCAAGCAAAGGGAAATCTCAATGTTTTGTTTCTGCTAACCATAAATTGATTCAGAGTTTGGTTAAAGAGACTGGGGAATTTGAATGTTTAACTCCACAAGATTTTGTGAAAAAGTATTTGGATTGAAGTAGATTTTCATCACGATCGAAACTAAAAGATGAGGGTAGAACCTGGGGCGTAAATCCCAGGACTAATCGATCGATTAACTAGGCAATTCGCTCCCATGATTGTATTGGCAGGAATAATCGCCTGATTCCCAATTTGACATCGATCTCCGATATAACATGGCGACTGCAACACTGCGGCAGGATCGATCGAAGCAGTTTTAGCAATCCACACACCAGAATGAGGCGAAGTCGCAATTTCGGCAAGATCGTAAGGCATGGCTCCCAGCAAAATATCGAATTGTGCCTGACAATACTTTTCGGGCGTACCCAAATCCATCCAGTAACCATCCCAAACAAAGCCCAGCATTTTGTAGCCATCAGTCAGCAGGTTGGGAAACACCACACGTTCAAAGCTAAGCGGTTCACCTGTGGCATATTTGGCGAAAATCTTCGGTTCCAATACATAAGTGCCAGCGTTAATTGTGTCGATCCCTTGTGCCAGAAAATCTACTGCCTGAGCTGGAGTGGGCTTTTCTCGGAAAGCTAGCACTTGGCGATCTGGGTTTAACTCTACCAGCCCAAACGGCGTAATGTCTGGGACGCGAGTAAGGGTGAGGGTGGCATCTGCACCATGAGCTTTGTGAAATGCGATCAACGCCTTCAGATCTAGGTCAGTCAGAATGTCAGCATTAAAAACAATCAAAGAATCGCCTGTGAAGTAAGGCTGAGCCAGTTTGATCGCCCCTGCCGTGTCTAGAGGTGTTGACTCTTCGATATAGCGAATCTTCACGCCAAAATTTTGCCCATCGCCAAAATAATCCATTACCTGCTGTGACTGATAATGCACGTTCAACAAAATGTCGGTAATCCCCACTGCTCGACACCGATCGATCATCCATGCCAAAAAAGGTCGATCGAGTAAAGGTAACATTGGCTTAGGACAACCGTAGGTCAACGGTCTTAGCCTTGTTCCTTTCCCGCCAGCGATAATGACAGCTTGCATGATAATTGTCTGGGATATAGAGTTAGTAAGTGGTGGTCAGTATAAACACTGTCAATGAATCAAAAATCAGAAAAAAAATTCACTATTCACGTCCTGATAGCTAAAAGCTTACATCAAGGGTTGGATAGAATTGAGGAGAATATAGAGTAAGCCTGTGCAAAAACAGTCAACCGAACATTTGACCGAAGAGCTATCGCAACGACTAGAAGCAATCGATCGACAAATAGCAGAGCAAAAGTCTGGTCAAACACCCGATCGAACACTAGAGCGATCTCCAGATTTGCCACCAGAACCATCACCAGATTCACCCACCGAGGATCTGACAGAATTACCAACGACTGTAGCAGGCTCGCCCATTTTACCTAACCTTCCAGCCCAGCCCACTGTTCCACCTAACCTTCCAGCCCAGCCCACCGTCCCACCACTGCCACCAACTACCAGTCAACCTCTCGATCGACGACGATTTCCACTTGGCAATATAATCTTGACCCTGATGGTGGTGCTGGCTGCGGCTGCGGGTGTAGCATTAGCGCGAGTTGCCCCAATTACTGCCTTTGACTGGGGTGCTCTTTTTCAAGGCAAAGATTCGCGAGCGGTTTTCTTAGAGGGCTTGAGCCGTAAACTGACTAAGCCGTATCAAATCCTGATCGTTGGCGTAGACAGAGTTCCAGAGGCGACGCTTGACTCTCCTGAATCATTTAACGGACGTAGCGACACGATGTTCCTTGTTAGGTTCGATCCTGGGGCAAATCAGCCTGATAGTTCGATCGTGGATAAAAAACGTGGGATTAACCTGCTCTCAATTCCACGCGATACCCAGATTCAGCTACCACAATATGGCATGGTGAAAATTAATGCCGCGAATGTCTATGGTGGTGCGGCACTGGCAAAAGAAGCAGTGAAAGAAACTTTGGGTGGCGTGGCGATCGATCGATACGTGCGGGTAGATCCAGCAGCACTGGTGGCGCTGGTGGATGCGCTGGGCGGTGTTGAGATTGATGTCCCGAAACAGATGCGTTATGTCGATAAAACCCAAAAACTTGACATTAACCTCGAACCAGGCAAACAGATGCTTAACGGTAAACAAGCGGAGGGGTTTGCTCGTTTTCGGCACGATGAGGATGGCGACATTGGAAGAATCAAACGGCAGCAGATTTTGCTCAAAGCGATCAAAGCCAGGTTCAGCGATCCTATGCTGTTACTGCGACTACCCGATTTGATTAATCTGATCCAACAGCACATCAATACTGATTTGAGTCTCGAAGAAATGCTGTCGATCGCGGCTTTAGGAGCCACACTCAAGCCAGAACAGATCGAGACCCTGACCTTACCTGGTAGACCGAGCGAAGATTACGAGTTTGATTCCAGTTATTGGCTGGTCGATCCTGCACAGGTAGATGCCATGATTAAGGGCAAATTTACACTCGACCCGAAGTTGCCGCCACAATAGATCGATCGAGGTGAGAGATAAAATTAACGGGTTCAGCAGTAAATTTAGTCCAAGGGATATGATCGCGATTGAGCCAGATCCCTTTTATTCCTGCATCGATCGAACCTTGATAATCCTGATCGAAACTATCGCCAATGTGATAGACCAGATCTAGATTGAACTTAGGATGATGCCGATGTTTCTCTAGGGCGTACAGAAAGATTGCAGCATCAGGCTTTGCGGCTCCTACTTCAGTTGAAATTGTAATTGAACTGAAAAAACGATCTAATCCCAGTGCGCTCAATACAGGATAAATCCGAGTATCAAAATTAGAGATAATCCCTAGTTCAATTCCTATACCCTGCCAATGTTCTAGGGTGGAGATCACTTCAGGATAGATATACCAAGGAGATGCCGTCGCAAAATAATCGTAGAGCTTAGTAAAAAAGAGATCGAAATCAGAAAACCGATCGATCGACTCTAGTTGAGTGAAGGTATCAAAAGCGATCGATCGCCACCATTGTTTTTCATAATGAGGAATCTCATCTGGGGCAATGTCAGGAAAAGCCATCCGAGGTGCTGATTTAAAGCTTTGGTAAAAGGCTCGGTCTAGTCGATCGACCTTAACTGTCACGCCAAAATCAAGCGCAAGTTGGGCATAGATCGCTCCTACGCTGCCCTTTACACCAAACAGCGTTCCCACAGCATCAAGAAAAATTAAACTTGGTTGCAGCTCTTTAGTCATCCAAATACTTCCGATTCAAGTGTAAATCAAGCTTCCTCATGACTGTCTTCCTGTTGCCCCAAATAGACTTCAATGACACGCCGATCGTTCTGGACTTCATCGATACTGCCCTCACATAGTACCGATCCTTCATGCAGGACTGTGACTTTACGGGCAATTTGACGCACAAATTCCATATCGTGTTCGATCACAATCACCGAGTGAGTTTCAGCCAAAGAAATCAGTAATTCTCCCGTTAGTTCGGTTTCTTCATCTGTCAGTCCCGCTACAGGTTCGTCTACCAGTAATAGATCGGGCGATTGCGCCACTAACATCCCAATCTCCAGCCATTGTTTCTCGCCATGAGAAAGCAGACCAGCTTTGATCTCTGATTTTGCTTCTAGTCCAATAGTTTGGATCAGTTCCTCAACCTTGTGTTTTTCAGTCACAGAGGCGTGCCCCAATAGATTGGCAAACACACCCTTATTTCTAGTGCAAGATAATTCCAGATTCTCTCGCGGTGTAAGATTGAGATAGACTCTGGGGGTTTGAAACTTTCGCCCAATCCCTAGTCTGGCGATTTGATGTTCGGCGAGTGACCGCAAATTCCGTCCTTTGAACCTCACCTGACCAATTGTCGGCTTAACTTTACCCGTGATGATATCTAAAAAAGTGGTTTTACCCGCACCGTTCGGCCCAATAATCGTGCGTAATTCTCCTTTTTCCATACTGAAATTGAGATTATTCAGAGCCTTAAATCCGTCAAAACTAACGGTCAGGTTCTCAATCTCCAATATTCTCTCGCTCATATTGCACCTCTGGATCTGATTCTAGACTGGGATAAGTAGAGATTTTACGTTTTCCTAAGAGTTTTTGGATTTGCTCCCATCCTTGAGATCGAACCCAGCCCACTAATCCATCAGGCAGCACCATCACCACAATTAGGAATAACGCGCCCTGGAAAAACAGCCAAATTTCAGGAAACTGTTCGCTCAAAAGACTCTTGGCAAAGTTGACCAGTAATGTGCCCAATACTGCTCCCACTAGACTACCTCGACCGCCTACAGCAACCCAGATTACCATTTCGATCGAAAAGGCAATATCCATCGACTTAGGCGAGATAATTCCAGTTTGAGGCGTAAATAAAGCCCCAGCAATTCCCGCTAAACTTGCAGAAATTGCAAATACCAGCACTTTAAATCCCGTAGGATTGTAGCCTGAGAATCGCAATCGACTTTCATCATCACGAATAGCCACTAGCAACTTACCAAACCGACCACTAGTGAGCCAACGGCAAAGAACATAAGCGGCAACGAGAAACACAATCGTGAGAATGTAAAATACTCGTTGCGTTTCAGGCGATCGAACTGTTGCGCCAAAAATCGTCTGAAAATTTGTCAGCCCGTTTGTACCATTGATCAGCTTTTGCTGACCATTGAAAAAATTAAAGAAGATAATCGTGGTTGCCTGAGTCAAAATCGAGAAGTACACGCCCCGAATCCGATTACGAAACACCAGATAGCCCAACAAAGCTCCCGTCAGGGCAGGGATCAAAACGATCGCAGCGACCGTGAATGGAAAAGAGTGAAACGGCTGCCAGAGTAAAGGTAATTCCTTCACATCATAAAGATTCATGAACTCAGGTAACTGACTCGTCTCAGTCGCAGGGATTTGCAGCTTCATGTACATGGCAAAAGCGTAGCCGCCCAGCCCAAAGAATACACCATGCCCCAAACTCAGCATTCCCGTAAAGCCCCAGATCAAGTCGATCCCAAGCGCCGCGATCGCCAGAGCCAAAAACCGCCCCAACAAGCTGACGCGAAACCCCTGCCCCAGGGCCTCAAAAATCCCAGGCACGACAAAGATCAGCAACAGGGCGATCGACGTGATGATTCCCGCTTCGATCAACAGCGATTTACTTTTACGATCTTTAAGATCTGGAATAGTCTCTATCATTAGCTTTCAAAACCAAAAATCGATGAATAGTTACTGTTTGTTGGTCTAAGCATCAACCGTGCGACCCTTTTGCGGGAACATTCCACCAGGCTTGAATTGTAAGAAAGTCACAATCAGCGCAAACAACAATACTTTTGCCATACTTGTGGTGGCAAAGAGGGTAAACAGGTCGAACAACGGCTGAATCGGTTTGAACAGAAGTGCCAGCGTGCCAGAACCAAGCAGATAATTGGTCGTACCGAGTGCTAGTGCTGCCACAATACTGCCGACCAGTTTACCAACGCCACCCACTACGACCACCATAAATGTATCGACAATGTAATTCTGTCCTGTGTTTGGTCCGACTGAACCGAGGAAACTCACAGCACAGCCTGCGATCCCCGCTAAGCCAGAACCCAATGCAAATGTCAGGGCATCGACTTTCTCGGTCGGAATACCTAAACAAGCACTCATAGTACGATTTTGGGTTACAGCTCGAATCCGCAATCCCCAAGGAGATCGCTGCAAGAACAGGTAAATTCCCACTACACAGGCGATCGTCAGCACGATGATAAATAGTCGTGTGTAAGGAAGTTGGATGCCGATCGTAATGCCACCACGCAACCATTTGGGTGAAGAGACATCAACATTTTGCGCGCCAAACCAGGGCTTAGTTACAGCTAATTTATAGGTTTGCCCTAACACTAGTCCGACAGTTGTAGCGATCGCGGCAGAGAGGGGCAACATTACAACTAAAAACCAAGTTCGGACTCTTTGCCAATTTTCGGTCTGAGCTAAGCGGAGAGTCAGCAGCCAAAGTCCACCGAAAAACAGCAAACTAAACACCGCAATGCCAACAATCATTACCCAACTGACACTACGGACAAACTGTTGCAAAATTAAGCTTACGCCCCAAGTTGCCAGTAAAGTTTCTAACGGTCGTCCGTAGAGGAACCGAATTACGCCACGCTCTAGCACAAAGCCAACCACAGCCGTAACCAAAAAAGCCGCAATCAGAGCGAAGAAGATATAAAACTCAAACCATTGCTCACCCAGCAGCTTAAACCCGTTCTGCACGACATAGGTGGTATATGCGCCCAGCATCATCAACTCACCGTGAGCCATGTTGATCACGCCCATTAATCCAAACACAATCGCCAGCCCTAATGCCGATAACAGCAACACCGAACCAGTACTGACCCCGTTAAACATCCCGTCTGCTAGCCTAAGTAGCCCATCCATCAGTTCTGGCATCAACCACCTTCCTTTGCAAATTCAAAAATCTCTAGCTAAAAACATTAGTTGCCAGTTACAAATTTAGAACTGACAACTAATGATTAATCGATCGAACTATGCTTAATTCCTGTTTCCCTCTCCTTGCAAGAAGAGGGGTTAGGGGAGAGCTTAAGCTTTCTTGAATTTACCGCCCTTAGCAGGATCGGACCAATCACACGCGAAACCTTTGGTCTCCTTGACAAATTGATTCCACGGAATTGGGACAACGGCCGCCTTGGTTTCGTAGACAATTTTGAACAAGCCATCATCACCGACTTCGCCCAGACGGACAAATTTAGCCAAGTGATGATTGTTTTCCAAGGTATACATACCACCTGGTGCGTCAAAGGTCAGACCAAGTGCAGATTTGCGAACTGCTTCGAGATCATCAGCCTTGCCAGCTTTTTCGACGGCAAGCTTCCAGAAATACACGGCAACATAGGCCGCTTCCATCGGATCGTTCACAACTCGTTCGGCACCATACTTAGCTTTGAAAGCTTCGACAAACTTCTTGCTAGCAGGCAATTCAACGGTCTGGAAGTAATTCCAAGCCGCAAAGTGACCCTTGAGAAAGTCTACGCCAATCGCTTTAACTTCTTCTTCAGCGATACTGACTGACATCGAAGGATACTTGTCTGGGCCCATACCTGCACCCTGCAATTGCTTGAAGAATGCTACGTTGCTATCACCATTCAGGGTGTTGTAAATCACGCCGCCGTTAGGCAGAGCCTGTTTGATTTTTGTAATCAGAGGGGCAACATCAACACTACCGAGGGGAATGTAATCTTCGCCTACGACCTTGCCACCTTTGGCTTCCAATTGGGCCTTGATGATTGTGTTAGCGGTACGAGGGAATACATAGTCAGATCCAACCAAGAAAAACTCTTTGCCTTTATTTTCCAATAGCCAATCAACTGAGGGCTCGATCTGCTGGTTTGGTGCGGCTCCAGTGTAGAAAACGTAGTTGGAACATTCCTGACCTTCATACTGGACTGGATACCAGAGCATGTGTTTCTTCGATTCAAACACAGGTAGCACGGCTTTACGGCTAGAAGAAGTCCAGCAACCGAATACAGTCACGACCTTATCTTGATCGATCAGTTTGGTGGCTTTTTCGGCAAATGTCGGCCAATCAGATGCACCGTCTTCTACGACAGCTTCAATTTGTTTGCCTAGGACACCACCAGCTTTGTTGATCTCTTCGATCGCCAGTTGTTCGGCTTCTACCACACTCTTTTCGCTGATTGCCATCGTGCCGCTCAGAGAGTGAAGAATCCCCACTTTAATAGTCTCAGCTGCAGCAGTTGGAGCAGCAGGTGAAGTTGTGGCAGTAGGGGTTTCGGTTGTACCACCACAGGCTTTAAGTAGCATTGCGGTTCCGATCGAAGCCGTACCGTAAACTACAAATTTACGTCGATTAAATTGTTTTGTCATCCTAAATCTTTCTCCTCTACAAGTCCCATGTTTTATGTGATGCATTAGCGTGACATGACGCAAATACGATCGCATATTCGTTTATCTAGCTGGTCAGCAATTGGACAAAAAAGCCCACTTTTGCCACATTGGATATTAGAGCTATTTTTCGGCTAACCAGTGTATAAAATGATACATAAAAATTTGTAGCGCGCACTCATCGGTACAAATCTATAAGGACTCAGAGGTATAGAGAGCGTTGAGGAAAAAAAATAACTGTGGAGTTGATTTTGTAATCGATTGCAAAATCAACTTACAGCTAGAACTGGAAGCCAATGCCTCCTTGGACAGCCGTGGCAGCTCGGTTACTGATGCCTGAGTAGCTATCGAGTGCAATTACCGCATTACCGTAGAGCAAAATATTTTTGCTGAGGCTGACTTCGACCCCAGGTTGGATCGCAAAAGCCGATCGATCGCCTGTAAGCGAAGAATTGTTATTTGTGACAAAAGAACCACCTGCGCCGAGATAGACATTGGCACGATCCCCTACTGGCACATCATAGGAGATCGTCGGTACTACCGAAGTGCCGCCATTGCCAAATAACACTGAAGTTCGCAAAGAAATTGGGGCAGTGTCGAACTTATAGCGTCCTGCCACATTACCGCCGACAATCGTGCCGTTGTTACTACCCAAAGCAACGCCAGCCCCAAGGTAGCTGCCAGGGGTAAATTCTTCTGCCGCCGCAGGGAGGGCATTGGCAACTAAAGCTGAAACCAGTAAAAGTGGTAAGGCAAAGTGGAGTGAGGATTTCATCGCTTTTATGACGAGGTACTCACCCTATGACTTGCTGATTTTTTGACGGGTTCCAGTTTGGTTTAAGACCATCCATTCGGGCGATCCAGATGGGTTAGGGCAAGCCCCAATAGTCAGCCCGCGCTCGAAGCCAGCCATTCTGCCGCAATTTTGTTACTACGGCTGTGACTTGTTGACGGAGCTTATCGTACTGTAAACCTCTGGGCATGGCGATCGATAGACTATGTGTGGGGAATATGCCGCCGAGTCGATCGAAGGTTGGATGCTGCTTCAGCCATGCCGCCGTCGCACTAGCATCGCCAGCAAATGCCTGGACTTTCCCAGTTTCTAGAGCGGTAAAGCCTTCTTGGTAAGAGTCCACGCCGACCAATGTGGCTTTGGGTAAGCGGTATTGGAGATTGACGATCGAAGCTGAACCTTTGAGTACGGCGATCGAACCTCGATCTTTCTGACCTGAATCAAACTGCTGTTTGTTCACACCACGCTTTACCAATAGCACAGTGCCATCGGTGTAATAAGGCGGCGAGAAGTCTACCAGACGAGCGCGATTGTTAGTTAGGGTAAGCTGGGCCACAACTAAATCTACTCTGTCTTCAAATAGAGCAGGTAGTCGATCGATGTTTTTGACAGGCACAAAAGTGACGGCAGCATCGCTACCGAGCAATTCTTTTGCTAGTTCCTTGGCAATATCGATCTCAAATCCTTCCAGATTCCCCGTCGCATTTTTCATCCCCAACGGCGGCAGATTATCTTTCACCCCAATTACCAAACGCCCGCGCTTTTGGATTGTTTCCCAATCCGAGGCAAAACCTGCTGAGACACATAGGCTGTATCCCAAACAGATTAAGCACGCGGCTAATGACATTCGCAGCATGGCTCTAAAGAGTTACTGCACTTTCGGTTGCCGACATGGGTGCTGAATTTTTGGCAGGCAGAGGTTCTGGTAATTCTATGATTACGTCTTTACCATTCTCAGAAAACGGACTTTTTGGCGGAACATCTGGCATCCTCGCTTTGATCATCTGAATCACACTGTCTACCTTTTCAGGGAAGATCACCACCAATGAACTATCTGGAGCATTATCTAAAGCAGAATCGATCGCGACAACTTCATCGAGGATAATCTCGCAGGGTAAATTAGGCGCAATGCCACTCACGCCTTGCTGAAGTAAGTTAGCAACCGCACCGATCTCACGTCCGCGTCGATCGCCATCCTCTTTGATCACAATTCGATCGAACATCACAGCCGCCAATTCACCTAACTCGATAATATCGACATCACGTCGATCGCCAGGCGCACCAACAACACCAATTCGATCGCCATTCCAAGTCGTAATAAAATCGGAGATCGCCTTATAGCCAGCAGGGTTGTGAGCATAGTCAATCAATACTTGGAATCGACCTAGATCGAACATATTCATTCGACCTGGAGTTTGCTCAGCCGAGGTCACAAAACTCGTCAGAGCGGAACGAATATCTTCAATTCTCACCCCTTGGGCAAAGGCGGCTAGACTTGCAGCCAAAGCATTCTGAATCATAAATGCCGTCTTGCCACCCATCGTCACAGGCACCAACACTGCCTGTTCAATTCGCAATGTCCAGTCGCCCTTCAGAATTGAGAGATAGCCGTTTTCATAAACCGCCGCTAAGCCACCTTGATGTGTATGCTCTTTGACGATCGAATTATCAGGATTCATCGTGAAGTAAGCAATTTGAGCTTTGACTTGGCTCGCCATGCCAACAACCAGAGGATCATCAGCATTTAAGACAGCATAGCCGCTAGGGAAAGCCGATTGCACCACTGTACTCTTGAGGTTTGCCAGATCCTCAACTGTATCGATGTCGCCAATGCCAAGATGGTCAGCTTGGACATTCAAAACCACGCCAACATCGCAGCCATCAAAGCCCAGCCCCGATCGCAGAATGCCGCCTCTAGCAGTCTCTAAGATCGCCACTTCGACTGTGGGATCGCGCAAGATCACTTGAGCACTGTAGGGACCTGTGGTGTCGCCTTTTTCGACGAGGAAGTTACCAATATAGATGCCATCAGTAGTTGTATAGCCCACCACACGTTGGGTTTGCTTGAAGATATGGGCAATCAGGCGCGTCGTCGTCGTTTTACCATTCGTGCCAGTGATCGAGATAATCGGGATGCGTGATGGTGCGCCGACAGGAAAGAGCATATCAATCACAGGCTCGGCGACATTGCGAGGGATGCCAACGCTAGGCGCAGTATGCATTCTAAATCCAGGTGCGGCATTCACTTCAACAATCACGCCATCGGTCGATCGAAGTGGTTGAGCAATGTCAGAGGTAACAACATCAATCCCACAAATATCCAAACCGATGATTTTCGCGACGCGCTGAAATAGCCAGACGTTTTCTGGGTGAATGTCATCGGTTCGATCGACCGAAATACCACCAGTACTGAGGTTTGCCGTCGCCTTGAGGTAACAAACCTGCCCTGGTTCGAGCACGTCATCAAGGGCGCAACTCTGTCGCTGCAATAGGTCATGGCTGGTACGATCCAAGACGATTTTGGTCAGGACGTTATCGTGTCCTTCACCACGACGGGGATCTTGATTGATAATTTCGATCAACTGGGCGACGGTTGACTTACCATCGCCATAAACACAAGCGGGTACTCTCTCTGCCACAGCAATCACTCGACCATTGACCACAAGCACACGATGATCTCGTCCTGTATAAAAGCGTTCGATAATCACTTCATCTGAGACTTCTTGAGCCAAATCAAACGCATCTTCAGCCAACACCACATCGCAAATGTCAATTGTGATCCCACGTCCATGATTACCATTGAGTGGCTTGATCACGATTGGGAACCCACCAACTTCGGCAATCGCATCTTCTAAATGCTTAACCGATCGAATTACAGTTCCCCTCGGCACAGGCACACCCGAATCTCGCAAAATCCGCTTTGTGCCCTCTTTGTCAGAAGCCAGCTCTACAGCTAAGATCCCAGTGTTATTTGTCAGTGTTGCTTGAATTCGTTTCTGGTAAACCCCATACCCCAACTGGGTCATGGCACGGCTACCTAACTCGATCCAAGGAATTTTCCGAGCTTTTGCTTCCGCCACAATTGAGTCTGTACTTGGTCCCAACTGGGAATCTAGACGCAGCTCAGCTAAATCTTTAAAGTCTTGTTCTAACTCTTCTTTGGCATATTTCCCAGTTTCGGCAATACTTTGGCAAAGTCGCACTGCCGCCCGCGCCGCATAACGTCCCGCTTGTTCGTACTGATACTCAAACACGACCTGATGTATGCCTGTCTCTGCCGTAGGCTTGCTAGTACCAAATTCGACTGGCATGCCCACTAATCTTTGCAGTTCCAAAGCTACGTATTGCACTAGATCGGCGACGCTCACAACCATTGCACTAGCATCATTTCGTTCTATATTCTGCTCAATGCCAGGTAAAACTCGACAAGTTTCACCGTAAAGGCTGGCTAGTCTACCAGGAGAGATGCCCGATAAATCCTCTAGATCCAACCTGATCGTTACTAGCTGACACCTCTGAATGTGCCATTGATTAGGACCACGCAAAGTCTGGACTTTAAGGATTTTCATGATTGGTGATTTACACGGTAGCTTATATACAGTTTCCCATATCGTATGTGTCGTTAAGTAACAAACTTAACTTTCATTCTTAACATTTATTGTATTGGCTGACTATGCTTCAAGGCAACTCTTCAGGATGATTTGGATGAGTTGGTGGCATGGCATCAATTCTACCTGGCACTGGTTTTTGGACTGGTTGCAATCCTGACAGCATTCGTGATAGCTGCAAGGCATCAAGTACAGGTTTTGACTCACGCACTTTATGCCAGACCGATCGCGCCATTAATAGCGCATGTCGCCTACTTGTAGCTTGGATTTGCTCTAAATAAGCCTCGCGTTCAGGTTGGTAGTCAGTCGAAGTAATCAGCAAACTATGATTGACCAGATCGGATTGGTTAGTGACAATTTTAGCAATCTGTGACATGAGTTCGGGATAAAGCCAAGTATAAGCAGGATGAACAGTTAACTGGCAACGATGCGCGAGAGTTGGCTTTGTCGTTAGCTGTGCATCTGGACTCAGAACCTTATGTGTTTTGGCGTTAGGAGGTAGATTCATTACCACGGCAAAGTAGCCAATCGCCGCTTTACGCTGAGGTTCATAAACATAGCCCGTCACCTCTTGAGTATGACTAACCATGCGTTGACCATGATCGAGCAGTTGATTGGTCAGAGAACTGCGAAAATCATTGATCCCTAGGTCGTAAATTTGACGAATTTGGGGTGGCATTGCGGCTGTGTCTAACTGGTACAACAGTCGCGCATCAGCATTATTCACTGGGAGTAAGTTGGGCAGGTCTACTTGGCGTTCGGCTAGCTCCACCAGAGCCTCCATGCCAATTTCCCAGTCAGTAATATGTGCTAACGGTTGAAATCCATTTTGACGATATAGAGCGATCGCATCCTTGTAATTGACATCAACATCTAACATCCAAGTGCGGGCATCGGTACAGTATTCTAACGAGTGGCGAATTAGCTGCGTACCAATATTTTGATATGAAGCATCTCCTACGGCCAACTGATCGATCTGCCAAGTACTTTGGCTACTATTGAGTGGCGACACTCGAATAAATCCCAAAATTTGACTGCCTGACTCAGCTACATAAACCCGAAATAAGTGCTGAAAAGGATTGGGGAACCAACTAGCCAGACGCACCAGCGCAAACCAGTGCTTGACTTGTCGAGTGTAAGGGCTACAGTCAGGAGCTAGAGTTTCGACACTCTCTGCCAATTGCAACTGCTGAATTGCCGCTAAGTCTCGGTGCTGGACTGGTCGAATCGTACTGCCTGAAGGTGTGAAGGATTGCATAATCAATGCTCAACGATTAATTCAACGATTAATTATCAATGCTCAATGTGATTGGGTTTATTGATTGGGTCGAATCAGCACAATCGGTGTTTGCTCGTCGGCATTACCTGCGGGGTTGAGCAGCAGAGCTTGGTTGAGCAATTCGATCGACACTCCAGGAGTGGCTGCTAATATACTAACCGCTTTCAGATCGTTTACATCGACAATTGCGGCTTCTAAACCTGTCTCTGCCAAAATTCGATCGACGACGGCTTGCGGCTGCGACGGGCCCATGACGATGAATTGATCGTAAGGCGGAAGTGTGCCAGTCACGTCATCGATCAAACGCGCTTGCTTGCCAGCTAACACATAAAACATGCCTGGAACGCGGAACAGAGCTTTCGCGATCGCCCCGATCGCAAATGCCCAAAATACCTGCCATGCCCCTGATTCATCTACCAGCACCTGTAACCCGCAAGCCGTTGCCAGACTCGATGTCGGCAAGAAGTAATAGCATAATCGCTTTGCCAGCCAACCTGGTTTAACATCAGTGGGATGGCGAAAACGTCCTTGCATAATTGCGATCGGCGACTCCCCAATCGTAATAATATCTCCAGGCTGAGAGTGGTTACTAACATAGCGACGGATCACTTCGACTGGAGTATCGAGCGATGATAGTAAGTGGGTACGAATTGGTAAGACATCAGCATCAGCCGTAGGTCGCCACCGTTCAGATCGATCGGATTCGGGAAACTGGAGCGGCACAATACAATGCCTTGTTTTTGGCGTGCGACCGCCTGGGCCATAAATCACATAATTTACTTTGACCCAGAGGGTTTCGAGTGCGGATAAATCTTTACCGCGAATATCAACCAAAATTTCCAAGTTAGTTGATTTTCCTGCTTTGACAATGTAGGACTCCCAGTAGTTGTCAGTTCGGTTTGAGGCATCCTCATGTTTTGCCCTGATCCTAACGCGATGGGCGACATCAGCAATGCTATCGTCAGACAGCAAGGTGATTTCGGCTTTAACTTCGGTGATAAATAAATCTAGTTTCTCAGTGGTGTTCGTGGCAGTGAATTCGCCTTTGAGCTGGTAAACCTTGGCAGGATCGTAGGTGACGATTTGCCACATGCCAGTATCCAATTCCATCTGATTACCAGGACGACCTTTGTACTGCAATTCAAATAGCAGCCATGATAATAAAAAGATTGCGATTGCAACCATCACCGATCCGACTACCCATCCCACAACATGCATAGATTCTCACCACGATCGAATACCTAGTCAAGTCAAATCCCAAAACATCGTTGCATATCTTGTCTCTTGTGGCAAATTACGGTTTAGCTTCTAGCTTAGGATCTAAATGTGGAGTAGAATGCGAAACATCTGCATTAAACTAATTAGCAAAACCCCCATCCTAATTTCTGCTTGCGTATGAGCAAACAAAACTTCAGCCTAGAGTCAGACGAAATTCGATCGCAAGCTACCGAATTTGAAGCGGCAGGGGATTTAGAGGCAGCCAAAGAAATTTGGATTCAAGTGTGGCAGTTATCCCCAGGCGATCGAGACGCACTGGCAGCAATAGAGCGGTTAGCAGTAGAAATTTCGACTCAGAGACTAAATTCTAAGCTTGCAATCAGCCAGCAGGAGTGTCAGCAACTCAAACAGAGATTAAAAGCCCTAGAAGTTCTAGAACGTGAACAGACAATTCTGGTGGAACAACTTCTCTCTGTGGGTTGTGCGCTCTCTAGCACCTGTGATTTGCAACAATTACTCCATCTGATTTTGACTGAAAGCCGTGAAATTACCTGTAGTGATGCTGGGAGCATTTATCTGATCGATCGAACCGATCGGATTTCCACGGTTTGTTTTGAAATATCCCAAAATGATTCGCAACCCGATCGATCGCTCAAGTCTTTTGCCGTTCCGATGAGCCAAGAAAGCCTAGTGGGATATGTCGCACTCACAGGCGAAGTCCTAAATTTGCCTGATGCCCACAATTTACCCGCAGGGACTACTTACAGCCATCACCAAACCTTCGATCGAGATATTGATTACTGGACGCGCTCGGTCTTAGCATTACCAATACGAAATCCTAAGGGCACGATCGTCGGTGTGATCCAGTTGATCAATCGCAAGTTCGATCGAAACCTAGTTGTCACCCAAGAGAATGTTGGATCGGTCACACAACCATATTCCGATTGGGATCAGCGCGTATTGCAATCATTTGCCAGCCAAGCGGCGATCTCGATCGAACGCAGTCAACTCTTAAGCCAACTAGAAACCTCCACAGGTCTAAATCTCAGCTAGACTAGTCCAGATGGTCGATCGAAAGTTCGATCGATTGCGTGCAAATATGCGAGTGAAAATATGACGGACGACTGGTTGGTAATTGGCAAGATTGTATCGACACAGGGCCTTAAGGGCGAAATGCGGGTGCAGTCTTATTCGGATTTTCCTGAGCGATTCCTGCAACCTGGCAAACGGTGGTTACAGACCTCGGAGACTTCGATTCTGCCGCCCCAACCTGTAGATTTAGTTTCTGGTCGAGTTATTCCTGGGAAGATTAGCCTTTTTGTGGTGCGTCTGGCTGGAATCGATACCTGCGATCGAGCTGAAGCCATGCGCGGTCATCTACTGCTGGTGGAAAAAACCGATCGACCCAAACTTGATGCCGATGAATATCTCGTCACCGATCTAATTGGCTGTGATGTATTCGATCGACTTACAGGAAAACTCCTAGGGAAAGTAATTGATGTGATTGCTTCTGGCAACGATCTATTGGAAGTAGAAAACCAAACTCTCAACCAAACCACTCTCATCCCTTTTGTGAATGAGATTGTGCCGTTCGTCGATTTAGCCCAAAATCGAATCGAAGTCACGCCACCCAAGGGTTTAATCAGTGAAGAATGGATGCTAGATCATTAGTAATCAAGAAAATGGATGACTTTAGATTAACCTTCGATCCGCTTGATGTTAACGCTGCGTATGTTGCGGCCGATCGAGATCGAAACGGTGCGGTCGTCCTCATGAGTGGGATGGTACGTAACCAAACTGATGGCAAAGCCGTAGACTACCTAGATTATCAAGCCTATGATCAAATGGCATTGCGGGTATTTGAGCAAATTGCCCAAACCGCTAGACAGAAATATCCTGATATTAGTGGCGTGGTGATTCACCATCGTTTAGGTAAGCTGAAAGTTGGAGAAATCAGTGTGATCGTTGCGGTCGGTTCGCCCCATCGTGGTGAAGCTTTTGAGGCTTGTCGTTATTCGATCGACACGCTCAAATATAATGCTCCGATTTGGAAAAAAGAATATTGGCTAGATGGAGATAGTACATGGGTTACAGGTACTCCTAAATCAATAAGTTGAACGAGTAAGTTATGACCGATCGGATTTTGATTGGCATTTCAGGTGGAATTGCGGCTTACAAAGTTTGTGAGATCGTTTCTACTTTGGCGAAAGCGGGCAAACAGATAAGGGTGATTTTGACCGAATCTGCGGCTAAATTTGTCGCACCCCTAACATTTGCTACCCTATCCCGCCACGCTGCCTATACCGATTTAGACTTTTGGCAACCTACTCATGGGCGACCGTTGCATATTGAGTTAGGTGAATGGGCGGATCTATTTCTGCTTGCACCTGTGACCGCAAATACGCTGAGCAAGCTAGCGGCAGGGGCGGCGGATAATTTACTCACAAATACAGTTCTGGCATCACAATGTCCGATTTTGCTCGCGCCTGCGATGAATACAACCATGTGGCAGCAGAATTCTGTACAGCGAAACTGGCAGAGATTACAAATGGATACGCGGTACTTTTCGATCGAGCCGACATCAGGTATCCTTGCATGTGATGCGGTTGGGGCAGGACGAATGGCAGAACCAGAGGTAATCTTAGGCTATGTCGAGTCGCTGCTATGGACAAAGGGAAAACGAGATTTAGTCGGAAAGCATGTGCTCGTCAGTGCTGGCGGTACGAGAGAATGGCTCGACCCTGTACGATTTATTGGTAATCCTGCTACAGGCAAGCAGGGGATCGCTCTGGCAACGGCGGCGGCTCATCGCGGTGCGAATGTCACTCTCATTCAAGCTATGCCTCTGAACCAGTCCCTAAATCAGCAACAGCTTATAGCTCAAATTATCCCTGTATCGACATCCGCAGAGATGCACATGGAGATGTTGAAGATATTCCCACAGGCGGATATTACAATTATGGCGGCGGCGGTGGGAGATGTCAGACCCGCAATTCGCTTCGATCGAAAGATCCCTAAAGCTGAGTTGCCATCCTCCCTAGTGCTTGAGAATATTCCCGATATTTTGGCGGATTTGAGTCAGCAAAAGCGTCCCGATCGAATATTAGTTGGGTTTGCGGCTCAGACAGGGAGTGAATCTGAGATCATTGAGCTGGCAAAAGAGAAGTTAAAACGCAAAAATCTTGATGCAATCGCAGCAAATGTAGTCGGAAGTGCTGAAACTGGTTTCGGCTCGGCGACAAATCAGGCCACTTTGATCGATCGAAAAGGTAAACAAACAACCACTCCACTTTGTTCTAAGCTAGAACTAGCCCATAGATTGCTTGATTTTCTGGGATAAAACCAAATTAATCTTTATAGAGAGGAAGACATGAGAAAGTTTCTCAATCGTAAAAGCCTGTTTATCTTCGATGGACTCATATTCTTTCTCGTCGGCGTGGCGGTGATGATTTTTCCCAGCGCCAGTGCTGCTGCGATCCCACCAGAAGCAGGCTCGCTCCCACATATTGAAGATACGCGCCGACTGTTAGCAGCGATGTATATCCCTTTAGGCATGTTTCTACTGATGTTTGGTAGTCGCGTCGTCAATGCCGCTACACGGAATCTAGCGGCAAACCTCAGAGGCGTGAGTTTGCTAATCGTGGTTGCTGTGAATACTTGGCAGGTGATTAATGGAGCGTGGAAACCAGCATCTTTGTATATTTACCTTGTGCTTTTTCCTGTGATGGCGATCGCTTATTTTTACTTTGGGACAATTAAACCCGAACGAGAACCCAGCCGTGACTAGGGATTAGGTCACCGCTTGACCCAAGGATTTGTCAAGTGGGAAGTTCATTGCTTGGCGTTGCGCGAGATAGAGCTTAGCAATTTGACGTGCCAAATTGCGAATACGAGCAATATAGCGCACTCTTTCCGTTACCGAAATTACGCCTCTAGCATCTAGCAAGTTAAAAGTATGAGAGCACTTCAGCACATAGTCAAACGCAGGTAGAACCAGTTCTAGATCGATCAGATTCGCTGCCTCTTCTTCGTACTGTCCAAACAGACGGAATAACAGTTCTGAATCCTGACTTTTCTGACCAGAATTATCTTTGCCAAAATTATAAGAACTATATTCTACCTCTCCCTGTTGATGTACCTGCCCATAAGTCACCTGACCAAGTTGAGCATGAGATTGCCAGACAATATCAAAGATCGAATTCACACCTTGTAAATACATCACAAGGCGTTCTAGTCCATAGGTAATCTCGACTGAAACAGGACGGCAATCAATCCCACCACACTGTTGAAAATAGGTGAATTGAGTGACTTCCATCCCATCTAGCCACACTTCCCAACCTACGCCCCAAGCTCCTAAAGTCGGTGATTCCCAATCATCCTCGACAAAACGGATGTCATGATCGGCAGGATCGATGCCCAAATATTTAAGGCTATCGAGATAGAGTTGAATCGCATCGTCAGGTGATGGCTTGATCAAAACCTGAAACTGGTAATAATGCTGAACACGATTGGGATTTTCGCCATACCTCCCATCAGTGGGACGGCGACTTGGTTCGACATAGGCAACCCGCCATGGTTCAGGCCCAATCGCGCGTAAGAAAGTATGCGGACTCATCGTACCTGCACCTTTCTCGACATCATAAGGCTGGGCGATCAGACAACCGCGATCGCTCCAGTAAGTTTGCAGAGCGAGGATGACAGATTGAAAGTCCATGAGTTTGGCAAATTTAACAGCATCTGATTCTAACTCGACTTGCGGTCTTGAGCCTAAGTTAGACTCAGCGACTACACTCTATCCGTTTCTCTAGAGACAAGGACAGGTTCTAGTTCAGCCTTTGTCGTCTCGAAAGCGGGTTCGATCGACGAAGGCAGTAAACGGGCCTGACCATAGTACGAGGAGTAGTAGCTGTAGTAGTAGCTGTTGTCGCTCTTATCGATCATATTGAGCAAGATACCCGCAATATTACAATGACTTGCCACGAGTATTTCTACAGCTCTGGAGATCGCCCCACGGGTAGAACGTTCGATCGCGGCGACCAGCACAACTGTGTCCACCTTAGAAGCAAGGCTCTGGGCATCAGTAATACCGACAATTGGCGGCGTGTCGATCAGGACGTAATCGTAAGTATTTCGCCATACTTGCAGAAGTTTTGCCATCTTTGCCGACTCTAGCAAAGCGATCGGGTTAGGTGGCAAAGGCCCAGATGTAATTACATTCAGGTAGCCTTTCATCTCTGCGGGGGACTGCACAACCGATTTCCAATGACGGTTAGTAGCGATCGCCGTAGACAGCCCCACAGTATTCCGCACCCGCGCTAGCTTATGGATTGTCGGTTTCCGCATATCGGCATCAACAATCAACACCTTGTGTCCAAGTTCTGCCAACACTGTACCCAGATTATAAATCAGCGTACTCTTGCCCTCAGATGGGATCGCCGAAGTAAACATAATCGTCTTTATACTCTGATCGGAACCCAGATAACGCAAGTTTAGAGCCAGTGATCGCAAAGCTTCTTTGAAAGCAGAATGGCTGTAACTTGGAGCCAAAGCAGGTTGATCGGAAACCTGAGGCAATAGCATATCGGTCTTGGGCACGGCACCGAGCAAAGGCACATCGGTAAGCTCTCTGACTTCTTCGATTTCTCTGATTCTCTGATCGGATTTTTCTAAGAACATCACCAGTGCTACCGCCATCAGCAATCCTGTAAACCCACCCAACAGAAGGTTCAGTAGAATATTCGGCGATACGGGAAGGAGTGGCAAGTAAGCCTGATCGAGAATCCGCCAGGAAGCGATCTCCTGCGCTTCAGAAATCCGCAATTCCTCTAATTTCTCCGACAGCTTGCTAAAAATTGAGGAGTCTAGGGCTAACTGACGCTGCAACCCTGTAAAAGTTTGCTGAAGCTGAGGAATTTGGGCAAAAGTACGGTTGATCTGTCCCTGCGCCTGACGAATGCTACCCATTTGAGCTACCTGTACTGCCATCATGGTTTGGGTCTCAAACAACTGCGTTGCCAAGTTCTGCTTAATGGATACCCCACTTTGCGGCGTTCCTTCCTTCGTGATCCCGACAACGCTAGCACCATTCCCTAGCACTTCTTCTGCCTGCACCTGCATCAACTTGTAGAGTTGATCTCGCCGATCTTTTAAAGCTTGCACTGTGGGATGGCTCTCTTGATATCGCGTTCGTTCCAAGAAATAACTAGTCTCAGCTTCTTGAAACTGCTTCACTAAAGTCTGATAGGTTGAGTCTTGAGTCAGAATCGCTCCCCCTAAAGCCAAGTTGGCTGACTTGCCGATCTGGCGTTGCAGTTCCTGAAATTGCTTTTGGGTTTGCGCGATCTTGATCTGCAATTCTTGGGCTTGGGTCTCCAGTGCCTGCTTCATCGTGTAAACCGAAGCCGCATAGATATCAGGATCGACAATATTGTACTTACGCCGAAACTCAGTCACTTGCTGACCCGATTTATCGAGCTGTTTTTTAACTTGAGGCAGCTTCACTTCGATAAATTTAATTGCACTACGAGACTTCGATCGCTTATCTGTCTGGCTATATTTGGTAAATTCATTTGCCAGAGAGGTGATGATGTCTTTGGCTCTCTGAGCATCGGGATCGCGGTAGTTGATCTTGAGAACACGAGCACCTTTGATCT
>Ga0209181_10002672_pt1 | contig 28754 bp, 26 predicted proteins | sample MAT05_FD_187208 | JGI IMG/M metagenome (GOLD analysis project Ga0209181, IMG submission 187208) | Freshwater microbial communities from Lake Fryxell liftoff mats and glacier meltwater in Antarctica - MAT-05 (SPAdes) (version 2) | ecosystem: Environmental > Aquatic > Freshwater > Ice > Liftoff...
CACCCGGGAGCGTTCCCTTTGGCTTCCACGCAGCGCGGGGAGGCCCCCGGGAGCGTTCCCTTTGGCTTCCACGCAGCGCGGGGAGGCCCCCGGGAGCGTTCCCTGCGGCTTCCACGCAGCGCGGGGAGGCACCCGGGAGCGTTCTCCCCGCGCTTGTAGTCGCGCGTTGACGCACCAGGGAACGTTCCCCCCGCCTTTAGCGCGCTTTTATGACGCGACGCGCTGTCCTCACCGCCTTGGAGCTGTACTCCCGCTCCCTGACGGTCGCGGATCGGGTCCGCTTGTTTACACGTGCGGTTCCAAGCGCTCTGCGCCGCTCTCGGGTTTCACTGCATTAGTGTGCGAGGGACGGAACTAGCTATTTCAAGCAAGCCAGCAGATAGCGCTGGTGTTCTGTTGAGGTTCCACAGTATCTTAGAAAGGTGCCGCCCGGTCACGCTAGAACGCGACCGGGCGACTTGACCGCCACCCCACAAGAATGAGGTACCGATCCGTGAGTGACTTTAGCGATATGCCCCCCAAGGGCCAAGATTCTGCTCCCCTTTCCCTCGTCTGATCCGATCCCGAGGCTGCCCGCCGTTGGCTTTCGGGCCTGGAGTCAGAGAGCCCGGGATTGAAATCCCGGGCTACCCTTACAAAGTCCCCTTCGGGGACTCCCCTCCTAGCTGCATTGGCCGAGTGCAGCCCTCACGGGAGTCCGCCTTCAGGCGGACTTTGTACTGTGGGGTTTCAACCCCGGGCTTTGTACTGTGGAGCCCGGGGTTTCAACCCCGGGCGGGGGTGCTGATCGGTACCACCGGGCGAGGGTGCGGGTCGGAACCAAGCAGATTACCGGGGAAATTTGAGATGTGACCAAGGATGGGGTTTCAACCCCGGGCGGGGGTGCTGATCGGGATTACGGTGAAGCTGGGCTACGCTCGGCCTGTTAAACACGCTCTGAGCGCGCTCCTGCGCGCGAGCTCGGGCACAGCCGGCCCGACGGAGAAGTCCTGCGACCAGCCGCCTCGCAGCCCCGTGGCGTCCCTCCGGACACGCCCCTGCGGCCAGCCGCCCGCACCCCGCCCCCTTTATTCCCGCGCTTTCCCACGATCCACACCTGGCACCCCGCTTGCGAAACGCCTCCCCGACGCTGCCGAGGAGGTTCACCCGCCATGCTTTCCCACGCTGTTACCGCCGCCCCGAAGACCCACACGCCCGCTTCCTTCACCTCCACCGAGGACCTCCGCCTCGGCCTCGCCAAGCTCTCTCCGGAGCTCTTCGGGCGCGCCCTGCGGATGGCCCGCTCTCCCGAGCTGGCGCAGGATCTCGTGCAGGACACCTGCGAGCGGGCGATGCGCTTCGAGGCCCAGTATCAGTCCGGGACCAACCTTCGCGCCTGGGTGTATCAGATCCTCTTCAGCGTGTTCGTGACGCGCTGCCGCCGCGGTCGCCGGGAGCGCAATGCGATGGATGTGCTCTCCTCTGATCCGTGCGCGTGGACGGCGCCCGAGGCGGCGGTGATGATGCAAGACCTCTCGCCGCCGGTGGCCGGCGCGCTCGATCAGTTGCCCAAGGGGTTTCGTGATGCGGTGGTGCTCGTCGACATCGAGGAGCTCTCGTACAAGGATGCGGCGCAGCGGCTCGGCGTTCCGGTGGGCACGGTGATGAGCCGCCTTCACCGCGGTCGTCGCCAGCTCGCCGAGGCGCTCCGCGAGACGTACCAGGCCTCGGAAGAGCGCTTTGCCGCTTGAGCGCTACGACGGATCGAATTCGAGCTCGCGCTCGAGGCGATTGGCGACGACGCCTCGCGGATCGCGCAGCGCATCTCGCCCCAGCCGGAGCTCCCGGCACGCGGATACCTCCAGTAAATCACGAAGCAAGGCGAGGTTCTCCTCGCGGTTCGGGATCCCCGCGATCACCAGCGCTGCGCTCGATGCGAGCAGGTGACCGAAGGCTTCGGCCTTGGAGATGGGCTCGAGGGTCGTTTCTTCCGCGTCGGTGATCGTCGGAAAGACCGCGAGCGCCGCGCCTTTCGTTGGTGTCCAGGCGGCGTGGCCGCGGCCGGGGAAGGCCTCGCGTGGATCGACAGGGCGCTTGTCGGCGCGCGCTGACAGAGGGCCTGCGAGCGGGGCGAGGCGGGGGAAGGCGGCGAGTGTCGCGGGGCCGAGGTGGAATTCGCGGGGGAAGGCGAGCACGTCGATGCGGCCTGTCGCAGGGAGGCGGCGCAGGAAGAGGCAGTCGTCGACGAGGTAGCCATAGCCGGCCTCGAGCAGCGCGAGCGTGGTCGTGGTCTTCCCGGCGCCCGAGCTCCCGACGATGAGGACGCCGACGCCCGATCGAGGGACCAGCGCGGCGGCGTGGAGGTGAAAGAGGTGCTCGCGACGCAGCGCTAGCGTCAGCGCGATCTGGAGCATCACTGCGGTGGATCCGGCGATGGGCTCGCGCTCGGGAGAGACGATGTCTGCCTCGATGGGGGAGCCGTCGAGCGGGACGCGGACGCGCGAGGCGCGGTCCCAGAGCAGGAAGCCGCCCGCCATTTCATAGGCCTGGACGATGCCGTGAAAGAAGGAAGGGACGAGGCCTTCCGCCGCGGGATCCGCCTCCGATCCACGCGCGGCTGGGCGGAGCGTGAAGCGGATCGCGGCGGGGCCGGCCACTGCCTCTGGAGCGAGGAAGGCGAGGAGTTCAGCGAGTGGATCGGCGGTGAGGCCCTCGCAGGACCACGCGAGCGTGGTGCCGTAGAGCGCGACGCAAGGCACGTTGGCTCAGGCCCGCGCTGGCAGCACCAGGCCGCCGGATAGCATCTCTTCGAGGATGGCGGCCACATCGCGCTCGGCCACGTCGCGCTCGACGCGGAAGGCGGCGGTGAGCTTGTCGGCGATCACCCCTCGAGACGCGCCCTCGCCGAGGGATTTCCAGACCAGGACCGCGGTGGGGTTGAGCGTGAAATAGAACTTGGTCTCGAGGTGCAGCAGCACGCCGGTGCCGTCATCGAGCTCGGTGAACAGGGCCTGCGGGTGGGGCTGTAATTCGCTCATGTCGCTCAGGTGCGCGGGTAGGCGTAGGTGATGACCATGTCGTCGTCCACAGTCTCGCCCATCGGCGCGCCGTCGAGCTCGACCCAGGCATGCCCGGTGATCTCGGGCGCGCTCGGGGAGAGGCCCATGACGAAGCGCGCCGGGTGGCCGGCGCTGCGGAGGACAGCATAGCGCGCGAGGGATCGGTAAAGGCAGGTGTCGGGGACGACGCGGAGGCGCTCGATCACGCGCTCGGCAGCGAGGAGGGCGTCTTCCACGGTGGGGAGAGGGACGCGCTCACTCAAAGAGTGCCTGGGCGTGAGGGCGCCAAGGAGGCCAGGGAGCGAGTGCCGCTTTAGCATCCGATCGAGGCGGAGGCGGAGAGAGAGCGTGAGCGCGCCGAGGCGGACCCGGTGCGGGATCGAGCCCAGGGTCGTCATCATCGCACGATCGGGAGCGATTTCGGGGACCACGCCCCGCGCCAGCGCTCGCGCTGGGCCTCGGGGCCCTTGGCGCCTTCACCCTCCCAGTGGGGCTTGCCGAAGTACTTCATGCAGTCGTTGCAGGGGAAGTGCTCCCACTCGCTCAAGGGGCCTTTGGCCATGCGTCCGAGCTTGTCGGACTGGGCTTGATGGATGATGCCGAGCAGGCGGCGGTGGGCCTCGATCAGGGTCATCTCGTTGAGGTCGCCGGCGACGTCGGTGCGCGTCCCGTCGCCGGGGATGCCGGAGTGCTGGCAGCAGAGGTTGAGTCGGCCCTTGACGTCGATGTGGAGCTGCTGGCTCTTGAAGGGCTCGCACACGTGAAAGGGCTGCTCGGTGTAGAAGCCTTCGGGCATGCCCACCGGGATCCGGAGCATCGTCCCGAGGCGCTCGATCCGGTCCTGCGCGTCGCGCCAGGCGCCGGGAGAGAGGTAGAGATCGCGGTCGTGGAACGTGCCAGTCGGCTGGAGCATCGAGAAGGAGACGCGGTTAGCGCCGACCTGGCTCGCGAGGATGCCCATGGCCTCGATCTCGGCGACGTTCTTGGCGTTGATCACCATCTGGAGCAGAAAGGGGATCTGGTGGGCGGTGCAGAGCGTGGCGCCGAGCATCACCTCGCGGAAGCTGCCTTTGCCGCGGATCTCGTCGTGGGTCGCCTCGGTCGCGCCATCCAGGCTGAAGTTGACGGCGGTGAGGCGTGCCTTGCGCTCGGGGACGGCCTTGATCTGCTCCAGCAAGCGAGGAAAGCGCTTGCCGTTGGTGACGAGGTGCCAGGTGAAGCCGTTGGCGACGACCGCGTCGAGGATGCCCTCGAATTCAGGGTGCAAGGTGGGCTCGCCCCCGGTGAGGGCGACCTGCGCGCTGTGGTAGATCGTCCGCGCCTCGCTCATGACCTTTTGCATGAGCGAGAGGGGGAGATCCTTCGGGGTTTGCTCAGGATCACGCAGGCAATGCTGGCAATCGAGCTGGCAGCGATCGGTGATGTGAAAGGCGATCCAGGCGACGCTCATGAAGCTCCTCGTTCGATCCTGCTTCGGCGTTGCGCGGAGCGGTCGTCGCTCGGGAGAAGGCGTCGGCGCGGCGGGTTCAGCCGGTCATCGTCAGGCCCGACATCGTCGGACCCATGGCCGTCACCAGCGTCGCGCGGGAGACCGAGCGCTTCTTCACCAGCCTCGGCGCTTCGTAGGGCTTGCGCGTGTCCTCGGGCGCGGCGGCGACGGGGTGCGCTTGCTCTTTCCGCTCGGTTCGGTTCTCGCTGTCTTCCATCGTCTTTCCTCGGGTTTCGCCCGGCGGACGCTACCATGCGGGCTTCGGCTGTACAACGAAGGGCCCCACGGCGCGGTGTTCCCCGGAGAGAAGTCATTGCGCTTCTTCCCGGTTGCCCGGGGATCGCGCGGCGTTCATCCGGGCGGGCGTTTTCCTTCGGCGGTGCTCAGCGGAACGAGGATCGCGTGAGGGTAGGAGGAGTCCTCGTAGTGGGCGACCTCGTACCCCGCGGCCCAGGCGAGGCGGACGATCTCGTCGTGGCCAAGGTAGGCGAAGAAGCCGCCGTTGAGAAAGAAGTGGTCGCCCGCTTCGGAGATGCCGGGGGCGTGAAGGGCGCCGAAGACGCGTCGGAGCGCGTCGCGGACGCGGCCCTTGCTGTTGGGCGGAGCCGAGCTGTCGACCTCGATGGCGAAGCTGGTGAGCACCAGCGCGTTCGGCGCGAGGGTGTGGACGGCACGAAGGAGCGAGGCGCGCGCGCTCGACGGGAGGACGTGCGAGAGGCTGCCCCAACCGAGCACGACCGCGTCGAACGGGGGTCCGGCGACGGCCTCTGCGAGCGGGCCGCCGCGGCCCTCCGCCGCGGCGACGAGGTCGGCATAATCGGCGTGGATCACCGTGGATCGGGCGGGATCAGCGACACCACGGGCCGCGTCGGCGAAGGGGGCGCACGGGTCGAAGGCGACGACGGAAAAGCCGCGCTCTTCCAGCGCGACGAGCTCGCGGCCGGCCCCGGCGGCGCCGATGAGAACGCGGCCGCCGCGAGGGAAGATCGGGAGATCAAAGGCGCGGCGTTCCCAGGGGAAGAGGCCGCTCTGGAAGCGGTGGCCGCCGGGCAAATACGTTTGCTGCTCGGCGTAGACGGCGGCGGTGAGCCCGGCGCGATCTTCCTGGCGGATCCAGGCGAGGAGGAGCTCGTCGCGTACGCCGTCGCGGAGGCTGTCGAGGCGGATCGTGACGCGGTCGATGGCCAGCAAGGCCTTGACCCAGAGGGGGACGCGGTAGCTCACCGCCGCATCCTGCTCGCGCGGCGCTGCGGCCGCCATCGTCGTCGGTTCTCGTCGCATCGTGCTCGTCGCTCGTTGCTCCGGGGACGCGTCGCGTTCATGGCGCGGCGCCTTTCGGCGCTCCGCGGCGCGCGCGGCGGCGTAGCGCGCCACGCCGAGGCCGTAGGCGGCGAGATCGTCGCGGAGCGGGATTTGCCGTAAAATCCAGGGGAACCCGAGCCCGCCGGGGCGCGGCGGATCGAGCGCGGCGGCCGGGCGGTGCACGCGCTCGATCAGGGCGCGGCGGATCGGTCCGGGGTCGAAGGCCGCGACGTGCGCGGCCGTCACCGAGGCGGCGTCGAGGGCGTGGAGAGAGCTCATGACGGCGTACATCACCGTCGTCAGGCGCCACTCTTCGGCGCGACGGACCAGGGTGTCGAGATCGAGGCCGCGGCGCAAAAGCAGCTCGAGATCGAGCAGGGCGATGCAGTGACGGAGCTCGTGGCCCGCGGCGTGGAGGGCGATGAGGAGCGCGTGGTCCTCGGCGCTGGGGACGAGGAGGCCGGGGAGGCCGGGGGCGGGCTGCGCGCGCGCGAAGAGGCCGGCCTCGTCGATCGGGCGAGGGACGACGTTGTCGAGCGAGGTGTGGACCTCGACCAGAAACGGGGTGGCGCCGGCGCGCATCATCACCGCGGTTTCGCCGAGGAAATCGCGTGTTAGCGGGCGATCCGGGGAGGCGTGGACGACGCCCCCCGCGGCGGCGAGGGCGGCAAGGACACGGTCACGATCAGCGCGGCGGACGAGCAGATCGATGTCCTGCATCGGGCGCGACGCCGGCGATGGGTAGACCGTGATCGCCAGCGCCGCGCCCTTGACCAGGAGCGCCGAGAGCGCCGCGGCCTGCAGCGCGGCGGCGACCTGGGCGAGCACATGAGCGCGCAGCAGGGCCTCGGCATGGGCCGATGGATTCTGCGCCTTCCGCGGGCCCGAGGGATCGCGCAGCGCACGAAGGAGCGGCGAGACCGCGGTCATGGCGAGATCCACGATGCCGCACGGATGCGCGGACGGGCACCGCCATTCGCGGAAATACGCTCGAGGGCGGCGCGGCGGATCAAGGGCGAGCGTCCGTGATCGCCGCGGGGGCAGCGATCTCGATGATCCGATCGGCGAAGCGCGCGAGGGCGCGGTCGTGGACGACGGCGATGATCCGCCGCTCGCGCGCGATGCCGCGCAGGAGGGCGGCGAGCTCGTCCACGCTCGCGGCGTCGAGGTGCGCTTCGGGCTCGTCGAGGACGAGGAGATCGGCGTCGCGGAGCAGGGCGCGCGCGAGCATGATCCGCCGCGCTTGCCCGCTCGAGAGCTCGGCGTGAGGCAGGGCGAGCGCGGCGAGATCGGTGGCGACGCGGGCGCGCAACAGCGGCCAGAGGCCCACGGTCCCGAGCGCTGTGATCAGGCGCGCGTCGGGCAGCGCGGGATCGAAGGCGCGGAGGTTCTCGGCGATCGAAGCGCCGTCGAGGGCGACGGGTCGCTGCGAGAGGAAGGCGATGCGCTCGCGGAAGCGTCGGTTGTCGAGCCGCGCCTCGCGCCCACCGACGACGATCCGCCCGCGATCCGGGCGCAACACGCCGAGGAGAACGTGGAGCAGCGTCGTCTTGCCGGCGCCGTTGGGGCCGACGATCGCCACGCTCTCGCCCGGCTGGAGGACGAGCGTTACGTCGCGCAGCGCCTCGTTGCCGCGCGCTTCCCCTTCGGACGGCGGGTAGGTGTAGCCCACATTTTCGAGGCGAATTTCTGCGGTCGCTTCGATCGGTTCGTCGGCCTCGGCGCTGGTGGCGGCGGCGGCGATCGTGAGCTGGTGGGCAGCGCTCACGAGCTCTTCACGCGATGCAGCGAGGGTGGCGACGGCGCCCGAGAGCGCTTGCAGCGTAGGGATCGCCGCGAGCACGAGGAGGAAGGCGAGGTACGCCTCGCCCGAAGCCCCGGGGGTGCGCGTGGGGGCGTAGCGACCGCCGAGCAGCGCCGCGGTCGAGGCCGCTGCGGTGAGCGTCGCGCCGAGCGCGCCCCACGTGGCCACGGCGCTGATGATCCGCGCCTTGCCTTCGGCGCGCGACCAGCCGAGCGCCTCGCCTCGGATCCGATCGGCGAAGAGGTGGGCGCGGCCGTGAGCGCGGAGATCGAGCGCGCCGTCCCAGCCCGCCGAGGCCGTCGTGAGCAGCGATCGCGATCGCTCCCAGGCGGCGGTCCACGCGCGATCGACGGCGCGCGAGGCGAGGAGCGTGACCACCGCGCCCGCGAGGCCCGCCGCGCCGAGCGGGACGAGCACGAGCGGGCCCAGCGTCGACGCGAGCAGCAGCGCGACCGCAGGCACGGCGAAGGCCGCGCCGATCGCCGTCGCCACGCCTTCGACGGCCCAGCCGATCAGCGTGGGGATCGCGGTGGCGAGCCTGGCGGTAACGGTGTCCGCGGAGGGCAACGCGGGCACTGGTCCGCGCTCGAACGGCGCGAGGTAAAGCTCGAGCAGGTTGAGCCGCGCCGCGCGCGCCAGGCGATCCGCCGCGCGCGCGCGCACGAAGCTGAGCGCCGCCGCGACGAGGAGCGCCGCGGTGGCCGTCACGTAGCCCTGCTCGCCGAACCAGAGCACGCTGAGCGGGAGCGCCAGGCGCTGGATGAAGACCACCGCTGCCACCACGGCGAGGCTGCCCGCGCAGCCTCGCAGCAGCGCCCCCGCGACAGCGCGAAGTCGCACGGGAGAGGGGGCCGCCATGCGGGAGGCGTAGCCGACATCCCGGCGCGTGGGACAGGAAATTTGGCCCGCGAGAGCGCGCGCTCCTAGCCTTGCGTCCAGTGCTCGGCGACTTCGTGAAGCGCGTCGTCAACGGCCTGGTGCTCCTCCTGGCCGCCCTCACGTTCTTCCTGGTCCCGATCGGCCGGAAGACGATGGCTCAGCACGTCGTCGCGATCTTCAGCACCGCGCCCGCGCACGAGGCGGCCGTCGACGTCGCGGTCGCGGCGCGCAGGGCGTTCCAGCGCGCCGGAACCGCCGTGGCCGAGCTCCGCGAGGCCCACGCCAAAGGGAAAAGCGACGAGAGCGGCGGCGGCGGCGCGCCATGAACGCGTGATGAATCGGAACGCAATGCCGAGAGGCAGAGCGTTCCAAGAAGCATTTGCGGTTCGGGGTAGGGGGGCCCCGACGAGCTTTGCTCGGCGGGGGGAAAGGGCGCGAGCCCTTTCCTGGGACTCAACGGTTCTTGCGAGGATCTTTTTCTTGCGGGTGCTCGTTGTAGAACGCGTCGAGGCTCTCGCGCGTGATCTCGCACTCGATCTCGCCGTCCTTGGCGATCGTCGCCTGGCAGCCGAGGCGGCTCGTCGCCTTCACGTCGAAGGCCTTGTCAAGGATGTCTTCTTCCTCTTCTTCGGCCTCGTTCAGCAGCTCTTTGCCCTTGGTCACGTAGACGTGGCACGTCGAGCACGCGCAGACGCCGCCGCACGCGTCGCCCTCGGGCGCATGCACGGATTTTGAAGCCTGGAGGAGCGATGTGCCCACCGGCACCTCGACCAGCCAGTCGCGCCCATGCGCCAGGAATCGAACCTTCGCCATCAGCTCGGCCTCGTCATGCTCGCGTGCGCCTCGACGTGAGCGTCGACGCCTGCGGCGTCCGACACTTCTTTCTCGATGTCGTCCAGGTTCTTTCCTTCAATCGCGCGGGCTACGGCGCGATCCATCCGCCGTCCTGCCCACGCGTGCGTTGCGTCGTCGAGCGCCTCGGTGCGCGTGGTGATCGGCGCCGTGCGCTCCCCGGCGACGGCGCTCTCGAGATCGGTCATCGCCTTCGTGACGCGCTCGCGCTCCTCGTCGGAGAGCAGATCCGCGTCGGCGGCGAGGGCCTTTCGCGTCGCCGCGAGGACCTGTTCAGCCTCGACGCGCGCCTCGATCAAGCGTCGACGTTCGAAGTCTTCTTCGCCGTGATCGAGCGCGGAGAGCAGCATCGTCTCCACCTCTTCATCGGTGAGCCCGTAGCTCGGTACCACCTCGACGTGCTGCTCGACGCCGGTCGTCGTCTCCTTCGCGGTGACGCTGAGCAGGCCGTCGGCGTCGACGCGAAAGGTGACCTCGAGCCGCGCCAGCCCCGCCGGCATGCGCGGGATGCCCTTGAGCACGAAGCGCGCGAGCGATCGACAGTCGGCGGCGAGCTCGCGCTCGCCCTGCACGATGTGGAGATCGAACCCCGTCTGGTTGTCAGCGTAGGTGGTGAAGACCTGCCGCGCGCCGGCCGGAATCGTCGTGTTGCGCGGGAGGATCTTCTCGGCCACGCCGCCCATCGTCTCGAGCCCGAGCGAGAGCGGGAGCACGTCGAGCAGCAGCACCTCGCCCCCGTGGGCGTTCTCGCCCGCGAGGATGTCCGCCTGGATCGCCGCGCCCAGCGCCACGACCTCGTCGGGGTTGATGTCGCCGAGCGGCTTCTTGCCGAAGACCTTCTCGACGAAGGCGCGAACGTAGGGGACGCGCGTCGAGCCGCCGACGAGGATCACGCCGTCGAGCTCTGATGGCTGCACGCCCGCGTCGCGCAGCGCTCGCCGGCATGCGACGCCGGTGCGCTCGACGATGGGCGCGATCAGCGCGTCGAATTCCCCGCGAGTGACGACGATCTTCTTCGTCCCGCCGCCCTTGATCGGGAGCTCGATCTCCACTGTCTCGAAGTCGGTGAGCCCGTGCTTCGCCTGCCTCGCCGCGTCGAGGGCGAGGCGCACCAGGCCGTGATCGCCCTCGGGTGCGCCCATCTCACCGAGGAAGCGGGTCGCTAGCGCGCGGTCCATGTCGTCCCCGCCGAGCGCGCTGTCGCCGCCCGTGGACTTCACCTGGAAGACGCCGTTGTCGAGCAGCAGGATGGTGACGTCGAACGTCCCGCCGCCGAGATCGTAGACGGCGAAGAGCCCGTTCTGCTGCTTCTCCAGCCCGTACGCGAGCGCCGCCGCGGTGGGCTCGTTGAGCAAGCGCAGCACGTCGAGCCCGGCGAGGCGCCCCGCGTCCTTCGTCGCCTGGCGCTGCGCGTCGTCGAAGTACGCAGGCACGGTGATCACCACGCCGCCGACAGTGCGGAGCTCGTCCTCGGCAAGCAGGCGCAGGGCTTTCAAGATCTCCGCCGAGACCTCGACCGGCGTCACCACCTTGTCGTGGACCTTGAAGCGCACGCTCTTCGCCTCTTCCGGCGTGCTCGCCGCGGCGAAATCGTAGGTGCCGAGCCGCTTCGTCTCGGCGTCGTCGGCGCCGCGGCCCATGAAGCGCTTCACGCTCACGATGGTCTCGCGCGGGTGCGCGGCGGCGAGCTCGAGCGCCGGCTGGCCGACGATCACCGCGCCGCGCGCGTCGTAGTGAACCGCGGAGGGCAGGAGGCGGGCGCCGTTGCAGTCGGCGATCACCTGCGGCTTGTCATCACGCACGCGAGCGACGAGCGAGTTCGTCGTCCCGAGATCGATGCCGACCGGGCGTGCCGCTGCTTTGGGATCAAAAATTTCGAGGAGCGTCATGGTTGCAATCGCGGCAAAAAACCTACGGGCTGAGCTCTTCTTCGAGGGCCGAGACCTCATCGAGGAAGCGGCGCACATAGCGCAGCTCGCCCAGGATGGGGAGAGCCCCGCTCATCTTCTCGGGCTCCCTGGCGGCGGCGTCGAAGGCCTGAGCGAGCCGGGCGAGCGTCGTTGCCTGCCGCGCGCTCATCGCCGCGCCGAGGCGGAGGACGCCCGCGAGATCCTTGGCGCGGGCCACGTCCGAGAGCTCTTCGCGCGCCTCCATCATCTCCATCAGCAGCGTCGGCGGCGCGGCTGGCTCCGCCGTCTCCCCCACCGAGGCGCCCGCTCTTCGCAGCAGCGCTTCGGCTCGACGAATCGGATCGCGGAGCACGCGGAACGCCTCGTTCACGTCGATCGCGCGGCCCAGCGAGAGCCGACGCTCGGTCGCGGGGGCGCCCGTATAACGATCGGGGTGGAGCGCCTTCGACAGGTCGCGGTGACGTTGCTCGAGCGCGCGCAGATCGAGATCGAACCGCGGCTCCACACCGAGCGTCTCGAAGGGATCGGCCATGGTCAGGTCACGGTGAAGGAGTGACCGCATCCACAGCGCGTCGCCTCCTGCGGGTTCTTGAACTTGAACCCCTGGAACATCAGCGTCTTCTCCCAGTCGAGCACTGAGCCGCCGAGATAGAGGATGCTCTTCTTGTCGCAGATGACGCGGACCGTGGCCTTGCCCTCCTCCGGGAACTCCAGCACCAGATCGCCGGTGCGGGGCGCGGCGTCCTCGAACTCGATCACGTAGGAGAACCCCGAGCAGCCGCCGCCGCGAATGCCGACGCGGATCGCCCCCTCGGGCGTCCCGCGCTTCTTGAGCTGCATGCGCACGGCCTCGACCGCCGCGGGCGAGACGGCGATCGTCTTCTTCGATACGCCGGTGTCGATCGCCGCGGCCTTGGTGAAGCCCGGCGCCATCGCGTCCGCTGATTTCGTTTCGGTGCTCATCGTTTCCATGACCCCAGCCCTCTCCTCGGGGCGACGCTCGCCGCCTCGATCACGCCCCCGCGAGCGACTTCTTCGCGGCCTGCTTCGAGCGGAAATCGGCGATGGCGCTCTTGATCGCGTCCTCGGCCAGGACCGAACAGTGAATCTTCACCGGCGGCAGGTTGAGCTCGGTGGCGATCATGCTGTTCTTGATCGTCGCGGCCTCGTCCACTGTTTTGCCCTTGAGCCACTCGGTGGCGAGGGACGACGACGCGATCGCCGAGCCGCACCCGAAGGTCTTGAACTTGGCGTCCTCGATCCGACCGTCGTCGCCGACCTTGATCTGAAGGCGCATCACGTCCCCGCAGGCGGGCGCGCCCACAAGGCCAGTCCCCACCTGATCGTCGCTCTTGTCGAGGGTACCGACGTTGCGCGGGTTCTCGTAATGCTCGATGACTTTTTCGCTGTATGCCATGGTCCGTCTCCTCGAAATTTTCAAAGCGCGCTCGCGCGCTTGGGCCTGGATGACCGAGGGCCGCTTGCGGCCCCATCGCGACTAGTGGGCTGCCCACTGTACGGTGGAGAGGTCGATTCCCTCTTTGTGCATCTCGTACAGGGGAGACATCTCCCGGAGCCCCTTGACCTTGCTGATCACCAGATCGGCCACGAAGTCGACCTCTTCCAGCGTGTTGAACCGGCCGAGGCCGAAGCGGATCGACGAGTGGGCGAGGTCGTCGCCGATGCCCATCGCGTGGAGCACATAGGAGGGCTCGAGGCTGGCGCTGGTGCAGGCCGAGCCGCTCGAGACGCAGACGTCCTTGATGGCCATCAACATCGCCTCGCCTTCGACGAAGCTGAAGGAGACGTTGAGGTTGCCCGGCAATCGGTGCTCGTAAGAGCCGTTGAGGTTGACCGACTCGAGCGCGGTGACGAGGCGATTGCGGAGGTGCTCGCGCAGATCGAGCAGCCTCTTCGCCTCTTCGGCGCCCTCGGCGAGCATGATCTCCGCGGCGCGGCCGAAGCCGACGATGCCTGGCACGTTGAGCGTGCCCGAGCGCATCCCGAACTCGTGACCGCCGCCGTCCATCTGCGCGGTGATGCGCACGCGGGGCTTCGACCGGCGGACGTAGAGCGCGCCGATCCCCTTGGGCCCGTACATCTTGTGCGCGGTGATCGAGGCGAGATCGACGTTCATCGTCTCCACGTTGAAGGGGACCTTGCCGATGCCCTGGACAGCGTCGCTGTGGAAGAGCACGCCGCGAGCGCGGGTGATCTTGCCGATCTCGGCGATGGGCTGCACCGTGCCGACCTCGTTGTTGGCGAGCATCACGCTCACCAGGATCGTTTTGTCGGTGATGGCCTTGGCCACCGACTCCGCGCTCACCATGCCCTCGGCGTCGACAGGGAGGTACGTGACCTCGCAGCCCTCTTTCTCGAGGCGCTTGCACGTGTCGAGGATGGCCTTGTGCTCGATCACCGTGGTGATGATGTGGTTGCCCTTGTCCTTGTAGAACTCGGCCACACCCTTGATCGCCATGTTGTCGGCCTCGGTCGCGCCCGAGGTGAAGACGATCTCCTTCGGGTTCGAGGCGCCGATCAGCGCCGCGATCTTCTCGCGTGACGTGGACACGGCCTCTTCCGCCGTCCACCCGTAAACGTGGCTCCGGCTGGCTGCGTTGCCGAACTTCTCGTTGAAGTAGGGCAGCATCGCGTCGAGCACGCGCGGGTCGACGGGCGTCGTCGCGTGGTAATCCATGTAGATGGGGGTCTTGATCGCCATGGTCGTTCTCTCTCGGTGAAGCTCCGGTTTCACTGTGCGATCCGCGCGCGCACGGTGCCTGCGCGGCTGATGCCACCGTGAATTCCCGACACGAGCTCGGGCTCGGGTCGGCTCCGGTCGTGATGATGACAGTTGGTGCAGGCCCGGACGAGCTCGCCCGGATCACAGACGGTGTCGCAGTCGTCGAGGTAACGAATGCTGGCCTCGAGCTCGTGCTCCAGCGAGGCCAGGTGGGCGATCTGGGCCCGCGTCTCCTCGAGCTTCTGCTGGTAGACGGCGCGCATCCGGCTCATCGCGTCGGGGGCCGAGGGCGCGCCCTCCCACGTGCGGACGATCTCTTGAATCTGCGAGAGCGAGAGGCCGAGATCGTGGAGCTTGCCTATCCACCGGACGCGGTTCACGGCGGCCTGGTCGTAGAGGCGGTAGCGACCCTTGGAGCGCGCGTGCGGCTTGAGCAGGCCCACCTCTTCGTAGTGGTGGATGGCGCGGACTGTCTTCCCGCTCACCTTGGCGATATCGCCGACCTGGAGGAGCTTTTCGCCTGCGTCGTCCCGAACGTCGTCGTCGAGCGAGCAATCGCCATCGTTGACCGCGGAAATGCGGGAGACGGGCGGCGGCGGGGCTACGGGGAGGTGGCGGACAGTTCGCATCGGGGAACCCTGACCCTCACGTATACGTGAGGGTTACCTAGCGTCACTCCTAGGCGCGGCCCGCGAGGCTGTCAACCCGCACGGGCGAGGTCGGGGCCGACCACGCAGCGAAAGCCGACGTTCGAGAACTGCGCGTCGGGCGGATAGCCGTTTCTTCCCGCGCAGGAGATGCTCCACGCCAGGTTGTTCCAGCCTCCCCCTTTGGTGACGCGCTTCGCCCTCTCCTCATAGTCCTCGGGATCGACGAACGGATCCTCCTCGCCGGGGTCGGCGTCGTCGTCGGCCGCGTCGGCGCACCATTGCCAGACGCAGCCGACCACATCGAGGAGGCCGTAGGGGCTCTTCCCGCGCGGGTAAGCGCCGATTGGCAACGTCCCCCGCGGGCCGGTACCGCGCACCCCGCAGGCGTCGTTGATCCAGGCATCGCCCCACGGATGACGCCGCCCGTCGACGCCGCGCGCCGCCTTCTCCCACTCGGCCTCGCTCGGCAGCCGGGCCTCGCGAAAGGCCGCGTAGGCCTCGGCTTCGTGCGCGCTCACGCCGACGACCGGGTGGTTCGGGACGAGGTACGCCGCCCACTCCGCCTCGCCCCAGAACCTCGGCTTTGTCAGCCCTTTTTCGCAACGGAAGCGCCAGCCGGCGCGCGACCACAGCCGGCGCTCGCGGTAGCCGCCGGCCGCGATGAACTCGGCGTACGCGGCGACCGTGACCGGGTAGCGATCGATGGCGTACGTCGAGAGGAACACGGTGCGCGCCGCGCCCGCGCCGAGCTCTGCGCTGCCTCCGAAGAGGAACGCGCCCTCGGGGATCGTCACGCGATCCACGGCCAGCGCCCGCGCGTCGCCGAGCGCGGCCAGCGCGTCGCCCGCCGCGCCGCGAGCGTCGAGAGAAGAGGCGGGGTCGCTCAGGATCGCGAACAGTTCTGCCGGGTCGGGCACCGTGCTAGGCATAGCCCGTGGTCAAGATCTGCGCGAGATGTCACGAGGTGTCGCCCGGCGGCTTTCGCTGCGACGCCTGCGGTGGACCGCTGATTCATACGTCGGACGCCCGGGCGCAGAACCTCCCCGACGCGGTGTGGAAGCAACAGCGCGTCGACTACGGCGCCCGCCGCGGGATGATCGTCCGCTTCTTCGCCATCTTCGCCGGCTTCTTCGTCGCGGTCATCGGCGTGCGCAACTCGGTCGGGCTCGAGCGGCCCTGGTCCTTCATCGGCGCGGGCGCAGCGCTCCTCGCCGGCGTCGCCCTGTGGTGGACGATCTACGTGGCCGCGGGCCGCGCCGTTCGGATCTGGGTGCTGCGCAAGGGGCAGCTCCAGAAGCGCAAGCTCGCCCGCGTCCTCTTCGCTCGACGCGGATCGCCTCCGGATCGTTCATGCGGGTGATCGCTCCTTCATCGCGTCCTCTCGCCGAGGCGCTCGCGCTCGCGCCGACGCTGCTCGCTCGCGCAGCAAACGGCGAGCGGGTGATCACCGCGAGCTTCGTCGAAGGCCCGGCGGTGGTGCTCGGCGCCCTCCAGCGCGCCGGTCGCGTCGTCGATGTCGCCGCGTGTGCCACCGCGGGCGTCCCTGTGCTCCGTCGTTGCACGACGGGGACGGCGGCGTACATCGGGTCACGCGCGATCCTCTGGACCCTGGTGCTCCCGCACGTCGCCGCGCTGCACCCCGACGCCACGCCGCGCACGCTCCTCAACCGCAACGTCCGCGGCTTCCTCCGCGGCCTCTCGCGCGGCGGCGCGCCGGCCCAGTACTTCGGGCGCGAGTGGATAGCGATCCAACACCGCCCCGCCGCGCTGCTCGGCTTCGAAGCGCTCCCGGATGGTCGGGTCGTGATCGAGATCTTCGCGGGGCTCGACCGGACGATCGCGCTGCCCGCCGCGCTGTGCGCTGAAGAGGAGCGCGCCGTGGATCGCTGGCGCGGCAAGGAGCCTCTGGCGCTGGGGCCGCACCACCCCGCGGCGCTCGCGCTCCAGGTGATCAACGCGGTGGCGGCCCACGCGCGGGTCGGCCTCGAGAGCATCGAGCTGCCGACGGATCTCGTGCTCACGGCCCCGATCGCCGATCCCCGCTCCCCGGTTCCCGCGGGGCTCGCGCTCGCGGCGCCTCGACGCGCGCCGATCGGGTGGATCGACGCGGCCTCGGATCCCGCGTCGGGCCGGCTCTGGATCGGGGGCGACGCGCTCGTGGCCTCGTTCGCGGTGGGCGCGCTCGGCGACGCCCTCGCGCGCGGGGAGGCGGCCGCGCCGGGCGACGCCCCGATCGACGGCGCCTCGTGGGACGATCTCGTCGCGGCGGGGCGCGCCGCCCTCGGCTGACCGCGCTCGCTTCACCGCCCCGGATCGCCCAGGAATATGCGACCGACGCCCTCCCGCTCAACAACCGATTGTCGATTTCTATCCTGAACCGCCGGTCCGGGTGAAGATAGCTTCATGGACATGCCGGCATGGGAAGATCGAGCGCGGGGCACGCTGCTCGGTCTCGCCTGGGGCGACGTGCTGGGCTGCCCGATCGAAGGCTGGCCCAAGGAAGAAATTCACCGCGTCTATGGCGCGTACACGGCGCTCCCCAAGAAGTACCCGTTCAATCTGATCCCGCCGGCGCGCGAGATCCGCAGGAACCTGCGCCCGATCGGGATCCACTCCGATGACACGCAGCAGGCGATCGCGTTGATCGCGGTCTGCCTCGGCGGCCCGTGGTCGCCCGCGCGCTGGGCCGAGTGGCTCGTGGTCGCGATGCAGCGGGGCGCGCTCCGCGGCTACGGGCGGCACTTTCAGCAGGCCGTGCAGAAGCTCTCGCGCGGCGCGCCGCCCGAGCACGCGGGGAGCTCCTCGGCGGGCATGGGCGCGGCGATGCGCGTCGCTCCGCTCGGCGCCATCTTCCGCGATCAGCCGGCGGAGCTCGCCCAGGTAGCGATCGAGTCGAGCCTGGTCACCCACGGGGATCTGCGGGCCGCTGCGATCGCCTATGCGGTGGCCCAGGCCTCCGCGCTCCTGGTCGAGGGCGCCGACGTCGCCGCGGTGCGCGCTCGCCTCGCCGACGACGTGGCCAAGGTCGAGCTCGAGTGGCTCGATCGCCGGCCGGGCTGGGGCATCGATCGCAGCGCAAAGCACCTGATTTCCAGCACGATTCGCGAGCTCTTCGCCGCGTTCCCGGAGGACCTCCCGACGCTCCGCACCACCATCTGCGCGCTCGCCAAGCCCCACATCGCGCAGGGCTTCACCGACGAGCACGTCAACCAGGGCTTCGCGCTCCTCGGCGGCCTTCACGGGCTCTCCGTCGGCCTCTTCCCGAAAGGAACGCCCGAGGAGCTCCTCGGGTCGATCATGGTGCAGGGCCACGACACCGACACCGTGGGCGCGATCGCCGGCGGCCTGCTCGGCGCGCGCTTCGGCGTCGACTGGATCCCGAACACCCGCCTCCGCGACGGTCTCCGGCTCGCGGTCTACGCGGACGCGCTGGTGACCCGTGACGGCGCGCCCGAGCGGCGCGACGGCTTCATCGAGCGAGAGCGCGAGCTGACGGAGGAAGAGAAGAACTTCCAGGCGAGGGTGATCGCGCTCCACTGAGGGCTCAGGGCGGGGGCGAGAAGAGGATCGCCGCCGTCACCGCCTGGCGCCTATCCGAGGCGGGGAAGGTCGCGTTGGTCAGCGTGGCCGCCGCACAGGCGGCGACCAGCGGATCGGGCATGTCGTAGTCATCGATCCCGCGTCGGACCCGGATGACGCCGCCCTTCTTGTTGATGTCGATGCGGACCGAGACGCTCCCTTGCAGGTGGGGATTTTCCCCGAGCCCGAGCTCGTAGCAGGACCGGACATCGTCGAGCCGGTCCCGGACGGCAGCGGTGAACGCCTCAACGCGGGGCGCGTCAACGCCCATGACCGGCTGCACCTTCACTACATAACGGGGATGCTTCTCCGGCGGCTTGAGCTTCGGACCGTGCCAGCGGGTGCGCGCGTTGAGCTCGGCCTCCGCTCGTGCGGCCGAGTCGGCGCCGCGCGGTAGCACGGTAGCGCTCGGTCCCTCGCAGTCCGGCGCCCTGGCGATCAGCATCTGCTTCGAACCCTGGCGGACCGCTGCGAGCGCCGCGAGCACCGGCTCGAAGGGCGTCTTGGCGTCACAGCCGATGTGCGTTTCACGCACGCAATCCCCGCCATCACCACACCACTCCTTGACGAGCGCCGGGAGCGAGGCATCAGGCACGGTATCGAAGGGAGCCAGACACGGTGTCAGGGTGAGGTCGACCGATCCATCGGCGTGGAACCCGAGCAAGATATGCGGCGGTTTGCCCGGCGGGGGCGAAGGCGGAGGCTCGATGATGATCGGCATTGCCGGGACTTCGAGGGTCACAGCGCCGCTTCGAATCGTGAACGAGGAGTTGCCCGCGACCCTCGCCGAACCAATCACGCTCATCGCGGCGCGGCAGGGCGTGCCCGGCGCGATCTCGATCTCGGTGCGTCCAGCGAATCTCTGATTGGGGTGCTCGTCCTCGAACCGTCTGCGGCGCGCCTCGAGCTTGGCGAGTAGGGGGCGAAGGAGATCGTCCTTGTCGTCGAGCGGCGCCGCGATCGGCTCGGCGCCGAAGGAGACGCCGGTGTCGTTCACGACGATGCGCGCGAGGGTGAGATCGTCGGGTGGGCGAGGCGGGACTTCTTTTTTGCAGGCGGGAGCGCTGGAGAGCGCGAACAGCAAGACGAGGGAGAGCTGGGCGCGCATGGGGGAGGCTACGAACGAGGAGCCCGGGATTCAACCCCGGGCTCCTTTGCGAACGCCACTACCTACTTCGCGACCGCGGCGTTGCTGACCTCGATCAACAGATCCTGGAAGCGCTTCACCAGCTTGGCCGGATCCTCGACCACGCCCTCGGCGAGCAGGGCCTGATCGAAGAGCATGTCTGCCCACTGCGCGAGCTGCGGCGCGTCCGCGTCCCTGGCGGCGAGGGCGCTGAGGTTCTTGACGATCGGGTGCGAGGCGTTGAGCTCGAGGATCCGCTTCGCCGCGACGCCCTCTTTCTCCATCATCCGCATGATCCGCTCGAAGTTCGCCCCGGGATCGCCGTCGGCCGCCACCAGCACGCTGGCGCTGTCGGTGAGGCGCTTGGAGACGCGCACGTCCTTCACCCGATCACCGAGGGCCTTCTTCACCGCGGCGATGGCGGCGCCCACGTCCTCTTCGGGCTTCTTGTCCTCGGCCTTGTCCTCGCCGAGATCCACGTCGCCGTGAGCCACGCTCTTGAGGTGGCGCTTCTCGTACTCGAAGAGGGCCTTGGAGACCCACTCGTCGATCGGATCGATGAAGAAGAGCACGTCATACCCGCGCTTGCGGAAGGCCTCCAGGTGCGGGCTCTGCTCCACGGCGCGCCGGCTCATGCCCGTCACGTAGTAGATGTCCTTCTGGGCCTCCGGCATCGCCGCCACGTACTGCTTCAAGGAGGTGAGCTTGCCCGACTCGGTCTGCATCGACTCGAAGCGGCAGAGATCGGCGAGCGCGTCCTTGTTCTTCCAGTCGAGCGTCAGGCCCTCTTTCAGCACCTTGCCGAACTCGCCCCAGAAGACGAGGTACTTCTCCGGATCGTTCTCGGCGAGCTCCTTCAGGCTCTTCAAGACCTGCTTCGTGAGCTGCTGCTCGATCTGGACGAGGGTCCTGTCCTCTTGCAGCATCTCGCGAGAGACGTTGAGAGAGAGGTCCTCCGAGTCGACGACGCCGCGGAGGAAGCGCAGGTACGCCGGGGTGAGCTTGTCGCAGTCCTCGACGATCAAGACGCGCTTGGCGTAGAGGCGGAGGCCCTTCCGGTGGCGATCGAAGAGGTCCGACGGGGCCTCCGCGGGGATGTAGAGAAGCGCGTGGAACTGGACCGGAGCGTCGACCGACCAGTGGACCGTGAGGAGCGGCGTCTCGCCCTCGTCCCCGCCGGTGAGGTGGCGATAGAACTCGGCGTGCTGCTCGGCGCTGACCTGGGACTTCGGCAGCGACCACACGGCCTTGGAGCGATTGGCCAGCTCCTCGTTCACGTGGATGGGGAACTGCACGAAGTCGGAGTACTTGCGGATGATGTCCTTGACCCGCCACTCCTTCGCGAACTCCAGGCACTCTTCCTTCAGGTGCAGGACGATCTCCGTCCCGGGGTGCTCGCGCTCGCCCACAGCGACGGTGAACGAGCCGGTGCCCGTGGAGCGCCAGATCGTAGGCTCGGCGCCCGGCATCATCGATCGCGTGCGCACGTCGACGCGGTCGGCGACCATGAAGGCCGCGTAGAAGCCAACGCCGAACTGCCCGATCAGCTGGACGCCGCCGCCGTCCTTCTTGCGAATGGCCTCCGCGTTGAGCTTGAGGAACTCCAGCGAGCCGGAGCGGGCGATGGTGCCGAGGTTGAGGATCACCTCGTCGCGCGTCATGCCGATACCGTTGTCGGCGATCGTCAGCGTGCGGGCCGCCTCGTCGAGCTTGATCGAGATGCCGGCCTCCCCGGTCTGCTCCGTCACGTCCTTCCGGGTGAGCTGGAGGAAGCGCGCCTTGTCGAGCGCGTCGGCGGCGTTGGAGATCAGCTCGCGGAGGAAGACCTCTTTGTTGGCGTAAAGCGAGTTGATGACGAGGCCAAGGACCTGCTGGACCTCGGCCTGGAAGGGGAGCTCGACGGCGCCGTGCAGCGGTGCCTCGGGGGCGACGGGCGGCGGGGCGGGGCTTTCCGACGCTTCCGACGGCTCCGGCGGATCAGCGGCCGGCGCGCTTTCGGAGGCCACGGTTTCGGGGGCGGTAGGCGGTTCGGGGGGGGTCTCGGTGCTCATCTTCGTCCTCTTGGAGAGTTCGCTCGGGCGACCAAATGGATCCGAATCCGGCGAATGGCAATCCCCTCGTGGAAACCAGGTTGAAGAGCTCCGAAGCGCAGGCCCAGGGGAGATCTCGGCACCAGCGATCTGCTGGTGAGCGAGGTCGTCCGCACCAACGAGATGCAGGTGTGGTTCCTGTCCGAGCACCTCGTGGACACGCCGCTCGTTCAGGCCCGCTGAGCGATCCTCACGCTGTCTTCCGCATCGGGCGCGCCTCGAGGTGGCGCGTGAAGAACTCTCCGGCGAGCCGAGCGACCTCGTCGAGCGCGCCCGGCTCCTCGAACAGGTGCGTGGCCCCGGGGACGACCGCGAGCGTTGAAGCCGCGCGGAGGCGCGCCGCCGCGGCGCGGTTCAGCGCCAGGACCTCGCGATCGCGGCTGCCGACGATCATCCGCACCGGGGCCTCGACGCGCTCGAGGTACGGGCCCGCGAGATCGGGGCGACCCCCGCGCGAGACGACCGCGCGCACGACGTGACGACGCGCCGCCGCGGCCACGAGCGCCGCCGCGGCCCCGGTGCTCGCGCCGAAGTAGCCGACCGCGAGATCGCGCGTCATGGGCTGCTCTTGCAGCCAGTCGGTCACGCCGACGAGGCGCGCGCCGAGCAGGCCGATGTCGAAGCGGTGCTCGGCGGTGATCGCGTCCACGTCCTCTTCGCGCGGGGTGAGCAGATCGAACAGGAGCGTCGCCAGCCCGCGCTCGCGCAGCTTCGCCGCGACCTCGCGGTTGCGCGGGCTCTTGCGGCTGCTGCCGCTCCCGTGCGCAAAGACCACGAGCCCCGTCGCGCCCTCGGGGACGTGGAGATCGCCCGCCAGCGTCACGCCGTCGGCCTGGAGGATCACCGCCTGCTCGCCCGACGGATCCGCGGTCGCGTCCTCGTGCGCCGCGGCGTCGGCGCGGTCGAGCAGCGCCAGCACCTCCTCGTCCGAGGTCTGCGCGAAGTCGCGGTACCACTCGCCGATCGACCTCAGGCTCGCGGCGGGCTGGAGACAAACGATCGCGTCCGCCTCCTCCGCCAGCGTCTCGAGCGCGTCGGGCGCGGCCACGGGGACCGCGAGCACGAGCTGCTTCGGGCGCTGCGTTCTCAGCGCTCGAAGCGCGGCGCGCGCCGTCCCGCCGGTCGCGATTCCATCGTCGACGAGGATCACCGTGCGCCCCTCGATCGGCGGCGGCGGGCGCCCGCGGCGGTAGGCGCGGACGCGGCGGTCGAGCTCGATCTGCTCGCGCGCGACGATCGCGGCGACCTCGGCCTCCGGGGCCGAGGCGAAGCGCGCCACCCTCGGATCGAGGAACACAGCGCCGCCCTCGGCGATGGCGCCGATGCCCAGCTCGGGCTGCCGTGGTGCGCCGATCTTGCGCACCACCCAGACGTCGAGCGGCGCTCGAAGCGCGCGAGCAATCTCGGCCGCGACGACGACGCCGCCGCGAGGGAGGCCGAGCACGATGACGTCCTCGCCGCGCAGAGAAAGGAGCCGCGCGGCGAGCCGGCGGCCTGCGTCAGAGCGATTCAAAAACACCATGGTGCTCTCCGTTACGCGACCGAAAGATCAAGATTGGTGCCCGCGACTCCGCGCGTCATCGGAGCACCGGCGAGCGATCCCCGCCGAGGGGTCGATTCGCTGAAACGACCGTGCTACGAGCGCGACCGGCCTCATGGAGAACGCAATCTTCGACTGGAACACTGAAGTCCAGGGCTCAACGAGCTCAGCGACGCGACGCGACGAGCCGGCGACGCCGTCCTCGGACCTCCGCTTCGGGCTGCACGCCGGCGGCGTTCAAATCGTCGACGAGACGCTGCGCGACGGCCTGCAGAATGGCTCGGGCATCAACCCGCCCATCGGCCACAAGATCGACCTCCTCCACGCGATGGCCCTCATCGGCGTCGACGTCGTCAGCGTCGGCCTCCCTGCCGCGGGCGCGCGCTACGCCGAGGACACGTTTCATCTCTGCCGCGAAATCCGCGACGCCAAGCTCCCGCTCCGCGCCACCGCCGCGGCGCGCACTGTCGTCGCCGACGTGCAAGGAATCGCCCGCGCCTCCGAGCGCGCCGGGATCCCGATCGAGGTCTACTCGTTCATCGGCAGCTCCCCGATCCGCCACTACACCGAGGGGTGGGACATGGCGTTCCTCGTCGACAGCGTGCGCAAATCGACGGAGACGGCCGTGCAGGCCGGGCTCCCGTTCTGCCTGGTGACCGAAGACACCACGCGCGCGCACCCCGATACTCTGCGCACCCTCTTCCGCACGGCGATCGACGCGGGGGCGACGCGACTCTGCCTCTGCGACACGACAGGGCACGTGACGCCGTACGGCGTGGCTGAGCTTATCGCCTTCACCCGCGCCGAGATCGCGGCCATGGGCGCAAAAGGCATCCAGCTCGACTGGCACGCTCACAACGATCGTGGGCTCAGCGTCGCCACCGCGCTCTGGGCCGCCTCGGCGGGCGTCGACCGCGTCCACGGCACCGGCCTCGGCGTCGGCGAGCGCGTCGGCAACAGCAGCCTCGAGCTCCTCGTGGAGAACCTCGGCCTCCTCGGCGCCCGCGCCCCCGTCGCGCGCGATCGCCTCATCGCCTACTGCGAGCTCGCGGCGCGCGCCCTCTCGTGGACGATCCCCGACGACCACCCGATCGCCGGCTCGCGCTTCCGCAAAGAGCACGCGCAGTCGCGCGCCTACCGCGTCGTCGACGCGGCCCCGCAAGCCAGGGCTGTCACCGTCAACGCCGCCACGCCGCCGAGCGATCGCCTCGTCCCGATGACGCTGCGGATCGGCGACTCCGAGGTCGAGCTCGCCGTCCACCCGCGGCGCACCCTGCTCGAAGCGCTCCGCTACGATCTCGATCTCATCGGCACCAAGCAAGGCTGCGACAAGGGCGACTGCGGCGCCTGCACCGTGGTCCTCGACGGCGTGGCCGTGCTCGCGTGCCTCACCCTCGCGCTCGAGGCCGACGGCCGCTCGGTGCAGACGGTGGAGACGATCGGCGGCGCCCACCTCGATCCGCTGGTCGACTGCTTCGATCGCGCCGGCGGCGGGCAGTGCGGCTTCTGCACGCCGGGCATGCTCATGAGCGCGACGGCGCTGCTCGATCGCAACCCGCGGCCCACGCGCGCCGAGATCAACGTCGCCATCTCGGGCAACCTCTGCCGCTGCACCGGCTATGGCCGCATCCTCGACGCGGTGGAGCTCGCCGCGAAGATCCGCCGCGGCGAAGAGCCCGGCGCCGTCGATCTGCCCGGCACCGAGTGCGCGCCGCCGCCGCTCCCGTCGAACACGCGCCCCGCTCGCCCGGAGAAGAGCTGATCATGGCTGAAGAAGGACCGAAGCGCGTCGGGCCGCCGGGGATCGAAAAGACGCCGGGCTCCGGCCTCGTCGGCCGCCGCACCCGCGCGCTCCTCGCCCCGCGGATCACCGGGCAGGTCCGCTACACCGACGACATCCACCTGCCGCGCATGCTCTGGGGCCGCCTGCTCCGCAGCCCGCACCCGCACGCGCGGATCGTACGGATCGACGCCTCGCGGGCCCTGGCGCGCAAGGGCGTCATCGCGGTGATCACCGGCAAAGACATGCCGGAGCGCTTCGGGATCATCCCCTGGACACCGGACGAGTACCCGCTCGCGCTCGAACGCGCCCGCTTCGTCGGCGACGCCGTCGCCGCCGTCGCCGCGACCGACGAGCGCATCGCCCACGAGGCGGCCGAGCTCATCGACGTGGAGTACGAGATCCTCCCTGCCGCGACCGATCTCGACAGCGCGATCCACAAGCCCTCTGTCGGCCTCGGCCGCGGCGGCAAGGACAACGTCTCGAAAGAGGTCGAGCTCTCCTTCGGCGACGTCAACGCCCTCTTCGCCGCCTCCGACGTCATCGTCGAGGGCGACTATTACTACGAGGGCTCCGCCCACGTGCCGATCGAGACCCATTGTGCGATTGGCCAGTACGACAAGAATGGCCTCCTCACGGTCTGGTCGGCGACCCAGGTCCCTCACTACCTCCACCGCGAGCTCTCGCGCGTGCTCCGCCTCTCGCCCGCGCGCATTCGCGTGATCCAGCCGCCCGTCGGCGGCGCCTTCGGCGGCAAGAGCGAGCCCTTCTCGCTCGAGTTCTGCGCGGCGAAGCTCGCCATGGTCACCGGCCGCCCCGTCAAGTTCCTCTACACGCGCGAAGAAGAGTTCTACGCCCACCGCGGCCGGCACCCGATGCGAATGGCGATGAAGGTCGGCGCCACCCGGGACGGTAAGCTCACCGCGGTCGATACGCGCACGCACATCGACGGAGGCGCGTACTCCTCGTTTGGCCTCGTCACGGCGTATTACTCGGGCCAGCTCCTCACCCTCCCGGCCTTCGCCCAGGGTTACCGCTTCAAGTCGACACGCTACTTCACCAACAAGCCTCCTTGCGGGCCCAAGCGCGGGCACGGCAGCGTGCAACCGCGCTTCGCCTTCGAGGTCTCGCTCGACAAGATCGCCGAGAAGATCTCCATGGATCCGATCGAGCTGCGCCGGAAGAACCTGGTGGAAGCCAACGCGCGTACCCTCAACGGGATGCGGGTGACATCGAACGGCATCACCGAGTGCCTCGATCGCGTCGAGGCCGCGAGCCAGTGGAAAGAGCGCCGCGGCAAGCTGCCCAAGGGGCGCGGGCTCGGCGTCGCGGCCAGCGCCTACATCAGCGGGACCAACTACGCGATTTACCCCAACGCGATGCCGCAGAGCGCGGTCCAGATCAAGGTCGACCGATCGGGCGTGGTCACCATCTTCTCGGGCCAGAGCGAGATTGGCCAGGGCTGTGACACCCTCCTTGCCGTCCTCGTCGCCGACGAGCTCGGGCTCGATCTCGGGGCGGTCCGCGTCATCTCCGGCGACACCGATCTGACCCCGGTCGACCTCGGCGCCTACTCCTCGCGCGGGACGTTCATGAACGGCAACGCCGCGCTCCACGCCGCGCAGCAGGTCCGCACCAAGCTGGTCGCGGCGGTGGCCGAGAAGCTCGGCGTCACCCCGCGCGAGATCCTCGTCACCCGCGGGGCCCTCTGCGTGGCGAGCGATCCCAGCCGGAGCGTGCCAGTGACCCAGGCGATCGAGCTGGCCGAGGGCATGTTCGGCACGCTCGGCGCGGTCGGCTACTACAACACCCCGGAGCTGGGCGGAGACTACCGGGGCGGCACCATCGGGGCCTCTCCGGCCTACTCGTTCACCGCCCACGTGGCCGAGGTCTTCGTCGACATCGAGACTGGCCGCGTCGAGGTCAAGACCATCTGGGTCGCCCACGACTGCGGTAAAGCCATCTGCCCGACCATCGTCGAAGGCCAGATGGAAGGCTCGGCCTACATGGGCGCGGCCGAGGCCATCCTCGAAGAGCACGTGATCGGCGAAGACGGCCTGCACATGGGCCCCAACCTGCTCGATTACAAGATCCCCACCAGCCTCGACGTGCCCGAGCTGATAGCCCTCCTGGTCGAGTCCAACGATCCCGAGGGCCCCCGCGGCGCCAAGGAGGCGGGCGAGGGCCCGCTCCACCCTTCGATCCCGGCGATCGCCAACGCCATCTACGACGCGGTGGGCGTCCGGATCGACCGACTGCCCTTCTCGCCGGCGCGCGTCCTCGCCGCGCTCCGGGCAAAACGCGATCGCGAGAAGAGAGATCCGGAGCGTCGCGCCGAACAGGCGGCGGAGTAACGACCATGCTGCCGCTCCCCATCTTCGAGTACCACAAACCCCGCACGCTGGCCGAGGCCACAGACCTCCTCGCCGCGCTCGGGGACAAGGCCATGATCCTCGCGGGCGGCACCGACGTGCTCCCGAACATGAAACAAGGCCTGTTCGAGCCCGAGCACGTGGTCTCGATCTCCGCGCTGGAAGAGCTCCGAGGCATCGGCTTTGCGCGCGACGAGGCCGGCCAGGAACACCTGGTGATTGGCTCTGGCATGCGCCTCGCCGAGATCGCCGAGAGCCTGCTCGTCACCAGGACCGCGCCGGCGCTCGGCGAAGCGGCGGGCCTCGTCGGCGGGCCGCACCACCGAGCGATGGGCACGCTCGGCGGCAACATCTGCCTCGATACGCGCTGTCGTTATTACAACCAGACCTACTTCTGGCGCAAAGCCCTGGGCTTCTGCCTCAAGAAGGACGGGACAGCGTGTCATGTCGTCAAAGGAGGCGCGAAATGCGTTGCGGCGGCCTCCAACGACTCTGCGCCGGCGCTGATCGCCCTCGACGCGGAGCTCTCGTTACTGGGAAAGTCCGGCGAGCGGCGCGTCCGCGCGGTCGACTTCTATACCGCCGACGGGATCCGCAACACGGTGCTCGCGCCGGGGGAGATCGTGGTCCGCGCCGCGATACCGGTCGTGCCCGGCCGGCGCAGCGCCTTCGAAAAGCTGCGGAAACGCGGGGCGATCGACTTCCCTCTCCTCTCCGTGGCGGCGAGGCTCGATCGCGATCCCGAGGGCCGGATCCGGGCGGCCGACGTCGTCGTGTCCGCGCTCGGCGCGCGCCCACGCCGGGTGCGCGCCGCGGCGAAGATCCGCGTCGACTCTCCTTCCGAGGGCCTCGCCGAGGCGCTGGCGGCGGGGGCCTATGCGGAGTGCAAACCGCTCACGAACCTCGATGAAGAGACCGAGTGGCGCCGGGAAATGGTGCCCGTGCTGGTGAAGAAGGCCGTAACCCGCGCTCTGGGATAATCGCATCTCTTCGCGGCTGAGCTCGCCGTCCCCAGCAAGCGAGCGTGTCCCCGGCGTCATCGGCGGGCGAGCGGCCGCCGGGTAGCGTCCGTTCGGCGTGGGTCCTTCGGTGTCGACCGGACCACCCCAGCCGCGCGTCGATTCACCGCGTGCGCCCGGGTAATCCCCCCGCTACCGCCTCGCTTTCACCGACACTGTGCGTGGCTGTGTGGGACGTGCTCGCGGGCCTGTCGAGCCCTCGCGGTACACGCGTTGCAATCTTACCCCTCGTCCTTGCGAATCAATCAGCGTCGCGCGACCGGATCGCGCCGGCGCACGGCGATGCTGGGTGATTCCCGGATCAAAAAGGGGGACCAATGAAGTCGATGAACATCATCAGTGGCCTGTTCATTCTCGCGGCCACCATGGCGACTCCGCTCCTCAGCGGCTGCGCCGCCGACGTGGACGCGGACGAAGTGACGGCCGACGACGCGATGGCCTCGAATGACACGGAGGCTGTGACCGACGACGCAGAGCAGACCGGGGCTACTCAAGAAGCGTGCTGCGGCTGCGGCGGCTTCGGCTTCGGCGGCATCGGTGGCTGGGGCCTCGGTGGCTGGGGCCTCGGCGGCGGCGGGTTC